>UMHD01002137.1_pt1 | contig 314481 bp, 281 predicted proteins | sample 1965461 | NCBI WGS metagenome assembly UMHD01 (sample SAMEA4836091, study PRJEB28245) | human gut metagenome | biome: gut microbiome; material: fecal sample | place: Denmark | collected 2008 | reverse complement strand
TTATGAGGCTGTCGGAAAAGTGCGCAAGATTCTTGACGGTACCGCTATTCGTATTGCATCCAAAACAGTTGAACAGGTTTGCATTCGGCAACGCTTTCCGTTTTCCGGTACTTCTTGATGACGGCGATCACACTTTGGAGGCGTATGCGCCTGGAGCGGGAGGCAGGCGCGGCATGATTCCCGCGGCCGTGGTCGCCTACAACCACTTTCCAAGAATCGGTGCGCAGAAAGGAGTATTTACGCTGTATCCAGCAAGGGATTGTTTCCAGTCAGATGACACGCTGGCTGGTTGTTGCCTCAAATACCGAGTCCCTTCTGAATCAAAGGATGAAATACTACGAGAGCTGAAGTTTCTATGCATCGATGAGGCTTCGTCGTATCCGGATCTCGATCATCTCGCAAAACATATCAAGGTTAACTACGACAGCTCTAAGACGTCGCTATAAGAAGGATATGTTATGAAAAAGTTTTATAGGGTCGATGATTCTACTTCATCAGTTGAATATCTCATAGCGATTTTTGGCACGCTCAATCTCGATCCTCCATATCAGCGCGAAGGGGATATTTGGTCTAGGGATAAAAAGCGCCTGTTTATTGATTCGCTAATCAACGGCTTCGATGTCCCGAAATTCTACTTTAATAGAATAACCCGTCTTGCCGACAACGACGGGAGTCGGCTCGCGTATCGGTATGACGTGGTGGATGGAAAGCAGCGACTTCAGGCTCTATACGAGTTCTTTGCAGGAGAATATGCGCTCGCAGATGATTTCAAGTATTTTGATGATGAGGATATAAATCTTGCCGGACTAAGCTGTAGCGAGATTAAGAGTGAGCACCCTGGAATCTACGCTGATTTGTGCCGTTACCGATTCGATATTATTGTGTTCGACGGCCTCGCGGAACGACGAATTGATGAGTTCTTTATTCGCTTGAATGAGGGCGTTGCATTAAATGCGCAGGAGAGACGGGCTGCAATGAGCAGCGCTTTGTCGGCGGGTGTTCGCGACCTTGCTAAGAGTAATTGCTTTGCGAAGAGATGCCTGCGGCGGAGGGCGCGATATAAGAACGATGAAATTATCGCAAAATACGTCCTAGTCGTTGAAATGTTAGAGGATGAAAATAAGATTCTCGACACTAAGAAGGGGCGACTTGATGCGATGTACAAGCGTGCAGTCGATGGAGTCTTGGATGACAAACGTATATCCCATCTTCTTGGTCGTGTTAAGGATACTCTCGAGGTCATGGATGAGGTCTTTCAAGATGAAGACAGGCTGTTATACAGCATCGGCAACGCTGTCATATATTTCTACGCGGCGTGCGAGGACCCCGATTCTTGGGGGAAGCCGGATGTTCGAGATTTGTTAGAAGGATTTGAGGCTGCGCGTCGCGAGGTCGGGCAAACCGATCCTTCAGAGTGGAGCGGAGTAACCGAGAGATTTAACTGGATGCTTGTAGACTATAACGGGCGGGTCCAATCGATCAACGACGGGTCCGCCATTACATATAGAGCTCGCTGCATAAATGCGTTCATAAGAGCAGCGGGTAATAAAGAGGTCTTTTGCCAGGCAATGGATGATTTGGAGGATGAGCTGCTCTGACGGGACGGCTGTGCGTCTTGTTTTTGGGATATGCAAAATGAGGCAGGGTCGTTTTGTAGGCGCGGCACGCCAGGCGTGACGCGTACAGCTGAGTTCGGAAGCCGTCGCGATAGAGTTGGAAATCTAGGTACGGCTGCCTATACTGCAAAAGGTGTATACCCGCTGGCAAGCAGGAGTGCCAACGGGTATACTTACAGCGAGCAGAGGTTTTAAGCCCTCCTGCTAAGGCTTTTGGTGGGCGACGCCCACGCGGAACAGCCGCTTGTGCAGAGGCGGCTGTTCCCTTATCGCGAAGCGTCGCCCGGCTGGTTTACCTGAACAACAGAATCAGGATGATGGCCAGCGCCGTTACGGCCGCGAGGGCGCGCAACAGCTCGGTTAGCTTTACGATCACGGGATCCCTCCAATCTATCCTGCTGACTGGGAGGGCACCGCCTGCTCGCTAAAATTAGTATAATCTATTTCGAACAACTGTTTGTATTATCCGTGACCACAGGAGCTATACATGTCCGAGACCTTCGAGCCCACTAACATCATCGTCACCGGCGGCTGCGGCTTCATCGGCAGCAACTTCGTGCACCATGTCGTCAACAACCACCCCGGCGTGCACGTGACCGTGCTCGACAAGCTCACCTACGCGGGCAACCCGGAGAACATCGCGGGCCTGCCCGACGACCGTGTCGAGCTCGTGGTGGGGGACATCTGCGACCGCGCTCTCCTGGACGAGCTCGTCCCCGGGCACGACGCAATCGTGCACTACGCGGCGGAGAGCCACAACGACAACTCCATCGCGGACCCCGAGCCCTTCCTGCGCACCAACGTCGAGGGCACCTACGCGCTCCTCGAGGCCGCACGAAAATACGATGTGCGCTACCACCATGTCTCGACCGACGAGGTCTACGGCGACCTTGCCCTCGACGACCCGGCGCGCTTCACGGAAGAGACGCCCTACCGCCCGTCGAGTCCCTACAGCTCCACGAAGGCGAGCTCCGACCTCCTGGTCCGCGCGTGGCACCGCACCTTCGGCGTGAGGGCGACGATCTCCAACTGCTCGAACAACTACGGCCCGTACCAGCACGTGGAGAAGTTCATCCCGCGCCAGATCACGAACCTGATCGACGGGGCGCGCCCGAAGCTCTACGGCGACGGCCTGAACGTGCGCGACTGGATCCACACCGAGGACCACAGCTCGGCCGTCTGGGCCGTCCTGACCCGCGGCCGCATCGGCGAGACCTACCTGATCGGTGCCGATGGCGAGAAGAACAACATCACGGTGCTGCGCGAGATACTCAAGGCGTTCGGCCGCGACGAGGACGACTTCGACCGGGTGCGCGACCGCCCCGGCCACGACCGCCGCTACGCGATCGACTCCACCAAGCTCCGCCGCGAGCTGGGCTGGGAGCCGGCCCACACCGACTTCGCCGAGGGCCTGGCCGAGACCATCGCTTGGTACCGTGAGAACGAGGCCTGGTGGCGTCCCGCAAAGGCGGCGACCGAGCGGAGGTACGTCGCCCAGGGGCAGTAGGAACCCCGGCGAGTAAAACGTGGAAATGCTTTAGCTTTCACCGATAAGCTTCACGCCCGTAATCTGTTACGCAGGAACTAGGTCGCAGCCGTAATCCGAGTACACTCCACGGCGAACGGGGGCGCCGTTTGGGGTATACTCGTAGCGAGCAGAAGGTTTTAAGCCCTCCTGTGGATAAAGCTTGGTGGGTGATGCCCACGCCGAACAGCCGTCTCCGCATAAGGCGGCTGTTCCCATTTGCGCAGGCATCACCCTGTGCTCGGCCTAGCCGAGCAGCATCTCGTAGGCCAACAGAATCAGCGCTACAAGCAAAGCTGTCGATAGCAGCAGCTGGGTGAGCTTGCTCATGGGATCCCTCCATCTACCCCGTTGGACTCGGAGGGCACCGCCCGCTCATATAGCGACATTCTACCATGCTGAGCTGGTAAAAGAAACATATGTTCGTATATCGAAAAAAGTAAACTAGTCTAAAGAGGCTCATTATCGAATGCTATAACGTATATCTTCTTGAAGCTCGCTGCTCCTTCAAACAAGCGTTGCTCGACCTGCTCATACCGCTTGATATGCGAGCGTATTCAACGAACGACATGGTGCATGCCTGACCGGCTACCTGAAAAAGCAGGTAGTTGACAAGGGAAGCGATTCACCCTTCGAGCAGACGAGTTGCTTAAGCACGAGATGCGGGTTCTCGAGCGTTCGGATGGTAGGCTCGGGTGCCATCCACCATTCAAAATGTCGGATGATGCAAGCTTGTTTTGCCTTAGTGCCGCAGGATAACGCTGTACGGGCTTTCAGATCTCCGCGTGTTCGGGCTCTTGCCCCCTCGCCGCCCGCTTTATGGACGGGTTTTTCGGGCGTTCAATGGGTTCCGGAGAATTCCGATTTCAACTTTTGGGCACTCGAACGCGTGCCGTCAAAGTAGACGTGCCGATTGCGGTTTATTTCACGCATGTTTGCGCAGCTCAGCGGCTTGCGCTTTTTGCGGCGTTCTTTGTGTGCTTGACGGGTTCGTGATGAAGTGACCAAAAGTTGAAACTATGTGTTTGGACGGGGTCAAAATCCTGGGTTCGGTCAATTTTGGTTGTGTGTGGAGTCGGTTTTGGTGGTGCGCGGAGTTAGTTTTGACTGCTCGCCGCCTCGTTGCGCTTTGCTTCCTAGGGAGCGACGAGCAAATATGCCTGCGGGAGACGACGATCAAATTTACCTGCAGGGGAGCGAAGAACAAAAAAGACGCCCCGAAGGGCGCCTTGCATGCAAATAAGTTCCCAAGAAGGGGAGCGCCGCATCTGCGGCGCCAGTGCGCTTAGGAGCGTGCCACCTTGCCGGACTTGAGGCAGTTGGTGCACACGTTCATCTTCTTGCGCTGGCCATCGACCACGCAGTACACGCGCTGGATGTTGGGACGGAACTTACGGTTGGTCACGCGGTGGGAGTGGCTGATGGAGCGACCAGCAACGGGGTGCTTACCGCAGACTTCGCAAACTTTGGACATATCGAAACCCTCCTTGGGCGGTCTGGAACTACCCACTTAATCAAACAGATAGGAACTATAGCACAGAACACTGGAAATGCGAGTAATCTTCACGAACTAATTCCAGCATTTTGCCCGCGTACATGCTACGCGTACCGCCAAGCGCCGTCAACAGGCGGGGCGAACCTCCATGAGCGCTATGCTTGCCTTTCGGGCGAGGTCCAGCAGGACGTGGCTCGCGAGCTCTTTGGGGTGAACTTCCGTGGGCGTTGTGTTCGCCTTCTTATATAGATATTTACAGGCGATTCCTTTCGCGGCCGTTCGCTTGCCACTCGGCGCATCGTGCCCAGGCACAATGTTGCCCATAAACACGCATTCCGTTCGGTACCTCATGAATGAAAATTGTATGAAGGGCGCCCAAAGCTTCTTCGCGACAGCCCATTTTCGAAATCGATGGGGTACAACTTGCTCCACGTGCGCGGAGGGGTAGGGCGTGCGACAGGTGTGCTGCCTGGTTCGCATGCGGCAACTCTACACACATATATACGAGAAGAGGAGGGTGCCTACGGGCGCCCTTCGAGCGTCTGGGCTCATAGGCCGTCGCGAGACATGCGGCGGGAAGATGGCCCGGCGCACGGCAACGGAAGGGACGGGCCGTTGAAGATCTTCAAGTTCCTCAAAGGGCACGGGATTAACTTTCTCATCGCGTTGGTGCTGCTATTCATGCAGGCCAATTGCGAGCTGACCCTGCCTGGGCTCATGAGCAACATCGTAGACGTGGGCATCAGCCAGGGCGGCATCGAGAGCGCCGTTCCGGATCAGATCACCGAGAGCGACCTCGCAGATGTCGAGCTATTCCTCGACAAGGATGTTGCAAGCCAGGTCGATGCGTTCTACAGCGGCCCCGATGCGGGCGGCGTGCGCACCTTCGTTGGCTCGGACGACGACCGTGCCGCGATTGAGAGCGAAATGGCCGAAGCCGAGATGCTCGTCTACCAGATTAACCAAGGTATTGCGGTGGAGGACTTCGCTTCTGCCGAGGCGGCCGAGGGCATGCCGGCGTTCGATGCCCTCAAAGCGCAGTTCGGTGACACCATCGACCTCGACGAACTCGTCGGCATGGTTGAAGGGTACTTGTCTGCCGAGGCCGGGCATGCCGTCGCGGTGGAGGCGGGCAGCTTCGCGCAGATGCGCGCGCAGCTCGTCGATTCCCTCGGCGATCAGGGCGATACCATCATCGAGGGCCGCGCCATCGAATACGTGAAGGATGCCTACCGCGATGCCGGCCTGGACCTGAACGACGTACAGACATCCTATCTCTTCTCCGAGGGCCTCACCATGCTCGCCTACGCGCTGCTCTCGGCGCTCTGCGCCATCCTCGCGGCGTTCAACGCGTCGAAGACTTCGGCCGCGATCGCGCGCGACCTTCGCCACCAGCTCTACGAGCGCGTGCTGTCGTTCTCGCCTGCGGAAATGGAGAAGTTCTCCGCTGCGTCGCTCATCACGCGCGCAACAAACGACATCCAGCAGATCCAAATGGTCCTCGTGATGTGCCTGCGCATCGTGCTCTTCGCGCCCTGCATGGGCATCGGCGCTGTGGTACGCGTGCTCACCACGCCAACCGGGCTCGAATGGATCCTCGTGGTTGCAATCCTGGTCATCGCCATAACCATCGGTATCCTCATGGGCATCACCATGCCCAAGTTCCGTCGCATGCAGAGCCTGGTGGACCGCAACAACCTGGTCGCCCGCGAGATCGTGACGGGCATCATGCCCGTTCGCGCCTTCGGCCGCCAGAGCTACGAGCAGGAGCGCTATGACAAGGCGAACCGCGAGCTCACTAACACCTATATCTTCACCAACCGGTGCATGGCGGCGCTCATGCCCATGATGCTCATCGTGATGAATGCCACGACTGTCGGCATCGTGTGGTTCGGCGGGCAAGGCGTCGACGCGGGCAACCTCATGGTGGGCGACCTCATGGCCTATATCAACTACGTCATGCAGGTGATCATGAGCTTCATGATCCTCACGATGATCTCGGTCATGCTGCCGCGCGCCGACGTGGCGGCGGAGCGCGTCCAAGAGGTTCTTGCCTGCCATTCCAGCATCGAGGACCCCGCGCCCGCCGATCGCGTGTCTCGTGAGCACGGCGAGGGGTGGCGCGGCGTCATCTCCTATAACGACGTGACGTTCACCTATCCTGATGCCGAGGAACCCACCTTGGAGCACATCAGCTTCACAGCCGAGCCCGGCAAGACCTGTGCCATCATCGGCTCCACGGGATGCGGCAAATCCACCCTCGTGCAGCTTATCCCGCGCCTCTACGATGTCACGGAGGGTTCCATCACGCTCGATGGCGTGGACATCAGAAAGATCGGCCTCGAGGAGCTGCGCCGCACCATAGGGTACGTTCCGCAGAAGCGCATGCTCTTCAGCGGCACCATAGCGAGCAACATCAAGTACGGCGACCCCTCCATGCCCGATGCCGACATGGTCGAGGCAGCTCAGATCGCCCAGGCGACGGAGTTCATCGAGGGCAAGCCCGATGCGTACGAGAGCCCCATCAGCCAGGGCGGCTCCAACGTCTCCGGTGGCCAGAACCAGCGCCTTTCCATCGCCCGCGCGCTCGCCATCCGTCCGCGCGTGCTCGTGTTCGACGACAGCTTCAGCGCGCTCGACTACAAGACCGATTCCGTGCTGCGCCAGGAGCTTGCCGACCGCGCGGGAGACGCCGCCATCGTGATCGTGGCGCAGCGCATCGCGACCATCATGCACGCCGACGAGATCCTCGTGCTCGACGATGGCCGCATCATGGGCCGCGGCACGCACGAAGAGCTTCTGCGCTCCTGCCCCGAGTACCTCGAGATCGCGAAGAGCCAGCTCTCTGCGAAGGAGCTTGGCCTCGACGATGCGGCAAACGGGGCCTCTGCCTTGGACGCCAACGCTTTGGAAGGAGGTGAGCGCTGATGCCGGGCCCCATGGGACGCGGTCCTGCGTCTGAGCGCGCGAAGGACTTCAAGGGAACCATCAAGAAGCTCGTTGCCTATATCGCGCACGAGCGCATCGCGCTCATCATCGCTATCGTCTGTGCCGTCGCGTCGGTGGTGTTCAACGTGCTCGGCCCCCGCATTCTGGGCCAGGCCACGACCGAGCTCTTCCAGGGCCTTGCTGCGAAGGTCACGGGCACGGGTGGTATCGACTTCACCAAGATCGGCTACATTCTGGCCGGGCTCCTGTGCCTCTACGTGACGAGTGCGGCTATGAACTTCGTCCAGGGCTGGATCATGACCGGCCTGACCCAGCGCGTGTGCTATCGCATGCGTAGGGAGATCGTCGAGAAGATCGACCGCATGCCGCTCAGCTACTTCGAGACGAACCCGGTCGGCGACGTTATGAGCCGCGTGACCAACGACGTGGATACGCTTGGCCAGTCGCTCAACCAGAGCGTGACGCAGCTCATCACCTCGGTAACCCAGATCATCGGCGTCGCCGTCATGATGGTTTCGGTCTCGGTGACGCTCGCGGGCCTCACCTTCCTCACGGTGCCCGTCTCGCTCGTTCTCGTGGTGGTCGTCGTGCGCTCGTCGCAGCGGTATTTCCGCCGCCAGCAGGCCATCTTGGGCCGCGTGGACGGCATCATCGAGGAAAGCTTCTCGGGCCAGAACGTCATCAAGGTCTTCAACCGCGAGCAGCGCGCCGCGGCCGATTTCGATGTGGAGAACGCTAACCTCTACGATTCGGGCTGGCGGGCGCAGTTTTTCAGCGGCCTCATGCAGCCGATCATGAACTTCGTGGCGAACCTCGCCTACGTGGCGGTGGTTATCGTAGGCGCATTCCTGGCTATTGCCGGCACCATCAACCTGGGCGATATCCAGGCCTTCATGCAGTACGTGCGCAACTTCACGCAGCCCATCACGCAGCTTAGCCAGGTGTCGAACATGCTTCAGATGCTCTCGGCTGCAGCCGAGCGCGTATTCGAATTCTTGGCCGAGCCCGAGGAATCTGCCGATGCGTCCACGCCCGAGCTGCCCCGCTGCCGCGGAGAGGTCGCATTCGACCACGTGCGCTTCGGGTATGTTCCCAACAAGACCATCATCCACGATTTCAGCTGCCATGTGGAGCCGGGCCAGACCGTTGCCATCGTAGGGCCCACGGGCGCGGGCAAGACCACGCTCATGAAGCTCCTCATGCGCTTCTACGACGTGAACGCCGGGTCCATCACCGTGGACGGCGTGGACCTGCGCGACTACGCCCGCGACGGCCTGCGCGAGAACTTCGCCATGGTCCTGCAGGATACGTGGCTCTTTAAGGGGAGCATCAAGGAGAACATCCGCTATGGCAGGGCGTCCGCCTCGGATGATGAGGTGCACGCTGCCGCGCGCGCCGCGCTCGCGGACCATTTCATCCGGACGCTTCCCGGCGGCTACGACTTCGAGCTCAACGAGGACGCCTCCAACGTGAGCCAGGGCCAGAAGCAGCTTCTCACCATCGCCCGCGCGTTCATCGCCGACCGTCCCATCCTTATCCTGGACGAGGCAACTTCCAACGTGGACACGCGCACCGAGGAGCGCATCCAGCGCGCCATGGACGCCCTCATGCAGGGCCGCACGAGCTTCGTGATCGCGCACCGCTTGAGCACTATCCGCAATGCCGACGTGATCTTGGTGCTGCGCGACGGCGACATCGTGGAATCTGGCACGCACGACGAGCTCCTTGCCAAGAACGGCTTCTACGCCGAGCTCTATAATTCGCAATTCGAGGATGGCGAGCCCGAGGAATAGCGGGCGCAGATCATGAGACAGCCAGGGCAGGGGAGGTGAAATTTCCTCTGTCCTGATTTTGCAAAATTCCCTCTGTCCTGATTTTGCATGGCGTGCATTTTCAGCATGGGTTCCAAACTCGTAGTAAGATACAGGGGATTACTCGTGAAACCGATGCGCTGTGCATCAGATAAGGAGATTCCCGTGCCTGATACAGTGTCCGGAAGCCTGAGCGTTTCTAACGATGTCATTGCCGATATCGCCGGCTACGCTGCCATGTCTTGCTATGGCGTGGTTGGCATGGCCGAGCAGCTGCAGGGTGCCGAGAGCGTGCGCCTGCTTGCCGGCCAGCGCCTGCGCAAGGGCGTGCTTGTCTCCAACACCGAGGAGGGGCTCGCCGTCGATTTGCACGTTGTGCTCGAGAGCGGCGTGAACATGAAGTCCGTGTGCGAGAACCTTTCCAGCGCGGTCGCCTTCACGCTGCAGGAGATCGCAGAGATCGACCCCGCCAAGTTGAAGGTCGTCATCCATATCGACGCGCTCAAGAACCTCGGCTAGACGCCGGGCGCAACGTACCCTGGCTAGAACCAACGGAGATATCCCACATGATTGCGAAGACCATTCGAACCTGCTTTCCCATTGCGGCCGCCGCGGTCTCTGACAAGGCAGAGGACATCAACAAGCTCAACGTGTTCCCCGTGCCCGATGGCGATACCGGAACCAATATGTCGCTCACGCTCGCCTCGGTGGTGAAGGAGCTCAGCAGCCTTCCCGCCGACGCCGATATGGAGGCCATCGCCGGCGCCATCACCCACGGCTCGCTCATGGGCGCGCGCGGAAACTCTGGCGTCATCACCTCGCAGATCCTGCGCGGCGTAGCCGAGGGGCTCGTCGACGCGACGGACCCTGCGACGTCTGCCGATGTGGCCGCTGCGCTCCGCAACGCCGTGAAGGTCGCCTTCAAGGCGGTGCGCAAGCCGGTCGAGGGCACGATCCTGACCGTGCTGCGCGATATCTCCACCAAGGCCGATTCTTGCGCCAAGGCTCGCGAGTCGGTCGAGGATACACTCGACGCCATCGTGGTCGAGGCGTATCAGTCCGTCGCGCGCACGCCCGACCTGCTCCCGGTGCTCAAGGAGAACGGCGTGGTGGACTCCGGCGCGTTCGGCTTCGCCATCTTCCTCGAGAACTTCGTTGCGGCCGCCCTCGGGCGCACCGCCGCCAAGACCGAGGACTTCGCCACCACCTTCGACGCCTCCGCCGATAGCGCCCGCGAGGGTGCGCTCGATCGCGTGAAGATCGAAGCGAACGACGACTGGGAGGGCTCGGAGTACCGCTACTGCAACGAGTTCCTCTTCAAGGCGGATGCCCCCTTCGACGAGGAGGAGTGCCTCCAGTTCCTCGCCTCCATGGGCGATTGCGAGCTTCTCGTGGGCGCCTATCCCGACTATAAGATCCACGTTCATTCCAATACCCCGAACCTCGTGCTCGAGCACATGCTGCAGCTCGGCCAGATCTATGAGGTCTTCATCCACAACATGGACATGGAATCGCGCGAGCGCACCGCCAAGATCCACGAGGACCAGGATGCGGCGCCTGCAGAGCCTGCCAAGCCGCTCGGCTTCGTGGCGGTGGCGGCCGGTTCCGGCGAGGCCGAGATCCTCGAGTCGCTCGGCGTCGACGTGGTGGTCTCGGGCGGACAGACCATGAACCCGAGCACGGCCGACCTTCTCGATGCCGTCTCGAAGGTCAACGCCGAGGCTGTGATCATCCTGCCCGACAACGGCAACATTCGCATGGCGGCCGAGGCCGCTGCGACCGCCTGCACCGACAAGCAGGTTGCGGTCGTTCCTACGAAGACCGTGCCGCAGGCGTTCTCGGCGCTCTTCGCCGTGCTCCCGGATTCTTCGCTCGAGGATGCGGTCGAGGCTATGACCGAGGCCCTCGAGGATGTGCGCGATGGCGAGGTTACCTCGGCCGTGCGCGATAGCCAGGCGTCCGACGGCTCTCCCATCCACGCTGGCGATGTCATGGGCATCATCGGCGGGTCGATCGATGTGGTCGGGTCCGACGTCAAGCAGGTTACGCTTGAGTGCATCAACCGCATGCAGGAAGATGAGGAGGGTGACTCGCTCACCATTCTCGCTGGCGCTGATCTCTCCGACGAGGATTTCGAGGACATCCTCGCCGCCATCGAGGAGGCCCAGCCCGACCTCGAAATCGATTCGCACCGTGGGGAGCAGCCGCTCTATCCGGTGATTTTCTCGATCGAGTAGATCGTGGCCGCGCCTCAGCGTAGCTATGCCTTGTCGCCGGCGCACGCGCGCCTGCTTCGGGCTAGCGCGCTCGATGAGGATGTGTCGCGCCTAAAATATGTATCTGGAGCTCGCGAGGAGGCGCTCAGGCGTTTGGGGATCGAACGCGTGGGCGACCTCCTTTTCCATATACCGCGTCGCTACCTCGATTTCTCACATGCCTATACCGTTGAAGATGCCCCGCTTGGCGAGGTATCGACCATCGTCGCTACCGTCGATCGCGTGTTGGAGAAGCACCCGCGCCCGCGGCTCAGCGTGGTCGAGGTTTCGCTTATCGACGAAACGGGCGTGATCCAGGCGGCGTTCTTCAAGCAGCCATGGCTTGCGCGCGACATCAAGCCCGGCGATCGCCTCGCACTCATGGGCAAGGTCGAATTCGCCTACGGGTTCAAGCAGATGAGCTCGCCTCATTTCGAGAAGCTCGACGAGCGCGCGCAGTCGGGCTCCATCATGCCGGTGCATCCGGTGGGGGAGGGCATTTCCGTTGCCTGGATGCGGAGGATCGTTTCGGGCGCCTTGGAGCGCACCGACGGCTTTGTCGATGCTCTGCCCGCTCGCATCCGCGCGCGCCGCCACCTCATGAGCATCTCCCGCGCACTTCGCTCCATTCATTTTCCGACCTCATTCGATGAGCGTGACGAGGCCCGGCAGCGCCTGGCCTATGATGAGCTCCTTTTCTTGCAGCTCGCGCTTCGCCTTCGCAACGATGCCAACCTGCTCGATGTTCACCCCGTCGCGCATGTGCCCGGCGCGCACGTTGCGGCTTTGCGCGACGCGCTGCCGTTCTCCTTCACCGATGAGCAGGAGCGCGCCGTGGGCGAGATACTTAACGACATGGCCGAAGGCGGTCGTGTCATGAACCGGCTTCTTCTGGGCGACGTGGGTACGGGCAAGACGGCCGTCGCGTGCATGGCGCTCGCCGCGGTCGCCGACTCTCATACCCAGGCATGCGTGATGGCCCCTACGAGCGTGCTCGCTCAGCAATACGCGGTAAAGTGCGGCCCACTGCTCGATCAGGCGGGGATCTCGTGGGCGCTGCTCACTGGTGCGACGCCGGCCGATGAGCGGGCGTTCATCGAGGAGCGCCTCGCTTCGGGCGAGCTCACGGTGCTCTTCGGTACCCACGCCGTGCTTTCTGAAGACGTCGTCTTCGAGCGGCTCACCCTTGTGGTCATCGACGAGCAGCACCGGTTTGGCGTGAACCAAAGGAATGCGTTGCGTGCCAAAGGCCCTGGCGCCGACCTGCTCGTTATGACCGCCACGCCCATTCCGCGCACCCTTGCGCTCTCGGTCTACGGTGACCTTGAGACGAGCGTTATACGCACGCGGCCCGTTGCGGGGGCAGGGGTCCAGACGCGCGTGCTCACCGAATCGAACCGGGATATCGCTTATGGCGCCGTGCGCGAAGCGCTCGAGGCAGGGCAGCGCGCCTACATCATCTGCCCGCTCGTGGCGGAGAGCGACTCTACCGACGAGCTCGATGACGTGCCGGGGTCGGCACCCTCGCTCGACGCGGATGATGGCAAGGCGGCGCCGAAGGTTCGGCTGCACAGCGTCGAACGCGAGCTCGAGCGCGTGCGGAGAACGTTTCCCGCGGCGCGCGTCGAGGCGCTCCACGGGCGCATGCCGAACCACGAGAAGGATGCGGTCATCGACGCGTTCCGTCGGGGCGATGTGCAGATACTCGTCTCTACCACGGTGGTCGAAGTGGGCGTCGATGTGCCCGAGGCGACCGTGATGGTCATCGAGGATGGCGAGCGCTTCGGCTTGGCAACACTTCACCAGCTGCGCGGTCGTGTGGGCCGCGGGCGCGATGCGGGGCGCTGCTTCATCATGACGCATGCGAAGAAGTCCGGCGCGCGAAGCACCGCCCAGGAGCGCTTGGAGGCTTTAGAGCGCACTTCCGACGGCTTCGCGCTCGCCGAACTCGATCTGCGCCTTCGCCATGAGGGCGAGATCTTGGGCCTCAGGCAGCACGGCGGGGTGACGCTTCGGTTTGTTGACCTCGAGGCGGATGTCGAGATTATCCAAGCTGCCCACGATGACGCGCAAGAGATCTTGCGCTATGCTCATGACCTTGCGTCGGTGGCCACGATGCCCTTGAGGATCGAGGTCGTCAGGCGCTATGGAGATGTATTCAAGGAGGTGAGCGGTGGATGAGGATCGTTGCCGGTATGTGGCGAGGCCGTCGCATCGAGGAGCCGCGGGGGCGCGAGGTAACGCGTCCGACGACCGATCGCGTGCGCGAGGCGTGCGCTTCGGTGCTCGATTCTGCCCTCGATGAGGGCATCGGCGGCGCGCGCGTGCTCGACGCGTTCGCTGGGTCCGGGGCGCTGGGCATCGAGATGCTCTCACGCGGGGCGTTGCATGCCACGTTCTTCGATATCGATCGGCAGGCCGCCTTGCTTGTCCGCCGAAACCTCGAGGGGCTCAAAGCGGAGCGCTCTACCTACCGTGTGGTGACGGGCGATGTGCTCGCCGCAGCATCGCGCGGGCGCGTGCCGGGCGGGCCCTTCGACGCGGTGCTCATAGACCCTCCCTATGCGCTCGGGCCCGAGCCGGCGGAGGCGCTGCTCGAAACGCTTGCGGCGCATAGCCTGCTCGCTTCGGGCGCCATCGCCCTGTTCGAGCACCGATCCGATCTTCCCGGGGCGCACCCGCAGGGCTTCGAGGTCGTGCGAGAGAAGCGCTATGGCACCACCGCGGTCGATGTCCTCCAGCTTGTTGATGAGACAAAATGACCCGGCACAACTGTCTCAGAGACAAAATGACCCGGCACAACTGTCTCATTCGTGCCTGTTCTGTACCTCCGTTCTCAAGGAGCTTCCATGCCCGATCCCATCACCCATGTGCTCGTTCCCGGCACGTTCGATCCCATCACCTATGGTCATGTTGACGTCGTGCGCCGCGCGCGCCGCATCTGCCCGCAAGTTACGGTGGCGGTTGCCGAGTCGCTCGGTAAGAACGGGGTGGGCACTACCTTCTCGCTCGATGAGCGCGTGAGCCTTGCGCGCGAGGCGCTCCTGTGCGAAGGGCTTGAGGACGTTCAGGTGGTGCCCTTTACCGGCCTTCTCGTGGATCTTGCTCGCGAAGTGGGCGCCGGCGCCGTGGTTAAGGGCCTGCGCGCCATGACCGATTTCGAGTATGAGCTTCAGCAGGCAGACCTCAACTACCGTCTCGACGCGGACCTTGAGTCGATCTTTGTGATGAGCAGCCCGCAGTACGGCTATCTCTCGTCGTCGGTCGTGCGGCAGATTGCCTCGTTTGGTGGAGATGTGTCGGAATTCGTCACACCGAATGTTGACGCCGCGCTCAAAGAGCGCTTTAAAGAGCGATAATCGCGCTCTGTGGTACTATGTGAAATTGAATCGCAGTTTATTCGCAGCCTATGAAAGGAGACCGAATGCCGGGCGATAACTTTCCGGGGGAGAGAATCGAGAGCCTGGTCGATGAGCTTGAGGGCATCATCGAAGAGGCCAAGCCGCCGTTCGGCAAGAACGCGCAGTTCAAGGTGATTGAGACCGAGGTCTTCTTCAACATTCTTGACGAGATTCGCATGAGCTATCCCGAGGAGTGGCAGAAGTCGCGTCGCATCCTCAAGGAGCGCGACGAGCTTCTGGCATCTGCCGCCGCTCAGGCCGATTCCATCATCGCCGACGCTCAGCAGCAGGCGCTCACCATCGCTGGCGAGCAGGAGATCGTTCGCCTTGCGCAGCAGCAGGCCGACGACATTCGCGACCGTGCTCAGCAGTACGAGCGCGAGACGCGCTACGCTGCCGAAGATTATGCGGAGCAGGTCTTCACGCATCTCGAGGAGAACCTCAAGAGCCTGACCTCCACCGTTGCTCGTTGCCGCCAGCAGCTCAACGAGGGCGCGAACGCCAGCAACCAGAACGGCGCTTGGTAATCATGGCGCTTTTCGATCCGGTGCTCATCGAGCTTGCAGACCATATCGAGAATCCCGGCGACAGCTATCCCGTCGCGGGCACCGTTGATGCTCCCTCATATTCGGTGGGAGAGAAGGAGTTCGCGCTCGATGACGGCATCTCCTATGATGTCGTGCTCACGCATACGGGTGACGGCGTCCTCGTGACAGGGCTCGTGCGCGCCGGCGCCACGGGCGCGTGCGACCTTTGCCTTGAACCCGCGCACATCGATATCGCGGGCGAGATCCAGGAGTATTACCTCTTCGAAGAGCCCGACGATCCGGATGCCTATGAGGATGGCTTCGAGGTCGTGAGCCCTGAGCGCGTCATCGATCTTTCGGGCCCCATCGCCGATGCCGTCATCATGGACACGCCGTTCGTGGTGCTCTGCCGGCCCGATTGCAAGGGACTGTGCCCCACGTGCGGAGCCAACCTCAACGAAGGGCCGTGCGGCTGTGCCGAGCGCGAGGCAGAAGAGCGTGCGATGAGCGACGATAACCCGTTTGCCGTGCTCAAAAACCTCAAGCTTGACGACTAATCCAAATAATCACTATACATCTGAGCAGCGAGTATGCTATTATCACTGCTTGCGCGTAAGCAGTGCCTTAAGGTGAAGTAATAAGGAAGGTCAACATGCCAGTACCTAAGCAAAAGCAGGGACGCATCCGTACGCATAACCGTCGTTCCGCCAATATGAAGATCGATGCCCCCTCTCGTTCCACCTGCCCCCGTTGCGGCGCCGTGAAGCTTCCGCATCACGTGTGCCCCAACTGCGGTTACTACAAGGATCGCGAGGTCATCGTTACCGAGTAACGATGGTGCATCGCAAGTATGTTGCTGCATGATATGGCCGGCCTTTGCGTCGGCCATTTCGCTATTGAGAGGATATGTCATGTCTAAGGTGTGCGTTGCGGTCGATGTCATGGGCGGGGACGAGGAGCCGCAGGTCGTGCTTGATGGTATCGATGCCGCGCTTGCGGCCGATGCTGAGCTCACCGTCTTTGCCGTGGGCCCCGAGGAGCTCGTGGTCCCCTTTGCCCAGAAGCGCGATCGCGTGGAGCCGCTTGTGGCGCCCGATACCATCGAGATGGGCGACGACCCCATCAAGGCGGTCATGAGCAAGCGCAAGTCGTCGATCGTTGTCGCGTGCCGCGCGGTCAAGAAGGGTACGGTTCAGGGTTTCTTCTCCGCTGGTGCCACCGGAGCGGTAACCGCCGCCGCGACCGCCTACGTCACTCCGTTTAAATATGAAGACGAGGGCGAGCAGCGCCCCATTCGCCCCTGCATTACCACCGCGCTGCCTAACCGCACGGGTGGTCTCACCGTTTTCTGCGACCTCGGCGCCAACCCCGATGTGGAGCCGGGCGACATGCTTCGCTTCGCGCAGATGGGCGCTGCGTATGCCCGCGTGGTCTGCGATATCAAGAACCCGCGAATCGGTCTGCTCTCCAACGGAACCGAGGACTCCAAGGGCTCGCATTTCACCAAGGAGTGCTTCAAGCTCATGAAGGAGCGGCTCACCGGTTTCGCGGGGAACTGCGAGGGCTCAGACCTCGTGTCCGGTAACTTCGACGTCGTGGTCGCCGACGGCTTTGCCGGTAACGTGGCGCTCAAGGCGACCGAGGGCGCAGCGAAGCTCATCCTTCAGGAGCTCAAGAGCACCCTGCTATCCTCCACCAAGGGCAAGATCGCGGGGCTTTTGGTGAAAAGCGAGCTCAACGCAATCAAGGAGAGGCTATCGGGCGACGCCAAGGGCGGGGCGATCCTTCTCGGCCTCAAGGGCGTGGTGCTTATCGGGCACGGTGCGACCTCCGTCGAGGCGGTGAAGAACGGTACGCTCGCGACCGCTGATGCCGTCCGAGCCGGCCTGATTCAGCACGTGATCGATTCGGTGGACTCTATCGTCAAGTAGCTCGAAAGCGTCACCGGGGGCGGTGATTGCGCGCGGGATCTCGGACGGCAGCCCACGGCTATCTGGGGTAGAATCAGAACGCATAGTGAGGCCGGCGTGCCCGGCATGGTGAGAGGAGATGCGAGCATGGATCGCACAGAGATCTTCAACAAGGTTGCCGATATCGCGAGCGATGTTCTCGGTATCGATATCGATCAGATCACCGAAGAGACCACCTTCGACGACCTCGACGCGGATTCGCTCGACCGTCTGCAGCTCGTGACGGCCTTCGAGGATGAGTTCGATATCGAGATGGACGAGGAGCGCCTGCTCGCCATCGCCTCCGTCGCGGATGCCATCGATGCCATCGAGGCAACGCAGCAGGGGGCATAGGCCTTGCTCATCTCAGAAAAACTCGCGCTCGCAGAGCAGATCTGCGGGCACAAGTTCCACGACCGTGACCTGCTGCAGAGCGCGATTACGCACCCCTCCGCCGTCGAGGGGCAGCCGGTTACGGCCTCATACGAGCGCTTGGAGTTCTTGGGCGATTCCATCCTGGGTTCCATCGTTGCGCTCGCGCTCTACCAAGCCTACCCGCAGTTCGACGAGGGCAGGCTCACGCGCCTCAAGGTTTCGCTCGTTTCGGGCCAGATGCTCTCTGAGGTGGGGCAAGAGCTCGGCATCGACCAGTGCATCATCTTCGGCGCTTCCGAGACGGGAACGGGCGCGCGCGGCCTGCACTCCGCGCTCGAGAACGTGTACGAGTCGCTCGTGGGCGCCCTCTTTCTCGATGGCGGGCGCGCCGCGGCCGAGGACTTCATCACCCGCACCCTCGAGCCGCATCTCGCCGCCGATCGCGCCGAGCGTCCGAGCAATCCCAAGTCCTACCTCCAGGAATGCGTGCAGAGCGACCATCATGAGCCGCCTGCCTACAAGCTCGTCGGTACCGGTGGAACGGCTCATGAGCCCATCTTCACCGCGGTGGTGCTCGTGGACGGCGCTCGCCAGGGCAAGGGGACCGGTCCTTCGAAGAAGAAGGCCGAGGCAGCCGCAGCGCTCGATGCGCTCGAGCGCATGGGCTACACCTCTGACGGCGGTATCGTCTCGCCGCGGAACGGATAGGGGAGCGCCATGTACCTGAAGTCGCTCACCTTGAAGGGCTTTAAGTCGTTTGCCGACCGCGCGCACATGGTCTTCGAGCCCGGCCTCACGGTCATCGTGGGCCCCAACGGATCGGGTAAATCGAATATCTCCGATGCCATCCTCTGGGTTTTGGGCGAGCAGAGCGCGAAGCAGCTGCGCGGCCAGGCCATGGAGGATGTCATTTTCTCGGGTTCCTCGGCGCGCAAGCCCGTGGGCGTGGCCGAGGTCTCGCTCGTGCTCGACAATTCCGACCACGTGCTCCCCGTCGATTTCAACGAGGTTGCCATCACGCGGCGCATGTACCGTTCGGGTGAGAGCGAGTACCTCATCAACCAGAGCCCGTGCCGCCTCATGGATATCCAAGACATCCTGCACGATTCTGGCCTGGGCAAGGATACCCATTCCATCATCAGCCAGGGCAAGCTCGACTCCATCCTTCAGAGCCGTCCGGAGGAGCGCCGCGCGCTTATCGAGGAGGCCGCAGGCATCTCCAAGCACAAGCGCCGCAAGGAGCGCGCCGCGCGCAAGATCAAGAGCATGGATGAGCACCTCACCCGTGCCCGCGACATCAGCCGCGAGATCACGCGCCAGCTGCGCCCGCTTGAGCGCCAGGTGGACCGCGCCCGCAAACATCGCGACCTTACCGAGCGAGCGAACGAGCTCACGCGGATACTTGCCGTGGACGAGCTGCGTCGCCTGCAGAAAACCTGGGGGGAGTGCGAGCATCGCGCCAAGGAGGCCGCCGCCGCGCTCGAGCTCGCACAGTATCGTTTGGGCGAAAAGGAACGCGAGCTCGAGAAGCTCCAGGTCATGCTCGAGGAAAAAGGGCTCTTCGTGGGCGACCTCGGGGAGCAGCGCCGCCGCATGCAGGATGTGATCGGCAGGCTCAACTCGGACATGCGCCTGCTTGAGGAAAAGGGCCATAACATGGTGACGCGCCTCTCCGAGATGCGGGGCACGCTTTCCGGGTCGGAGCACCAGCGCCGGCGCTTGGCGAGCGAGCTCGTAGAGGCGCGCGAGAAGCTTGAAGAAGTGGGCGCCGCGCTCGCGGTGGCGGAAGACGACGTCGCGCGCCTTGAGCCGGCGGCGCAGGAATCGCGCACGCGCCGCGAGGAGCTCGACCGCCGCATCGGTGCGCTCACGCGCGAACAGCGCGAATCTCAGCGCAAAGCCGATGAGGCCACGCTCGAGCTTGCAAAGGTTCGGGAATCGCTCTCCAATGCCGAGCTCGAGGACTCGATGTTCGCCTCGCGCCTTGAACAGATCGACGATGAGGCCGATAACGTTCGCGCCGCGCTCGAGGCCCGACGTGTCCGTGCCGAGGAAGTCGATGCCGAGCTTGCAGATGCGACAGCAGCATTGGAAGAGGCCAAGGATGCCATCGAGGCCTCTCAGGACACCTTGGCGGAGCTCCGTAAGCGAGAATCCGATGCGCGCGACCGCCTGAATGAGGTTCGCTCCGAGCTCGCGAGCCTCAAGAAGCTCGATGAACGCTTTGCGGATGCGTCGCCTCTGGCCGCCCGCATCGCGCATGAACATGCTGGTGCGGTTTCTGCGCGCCTGGGCGATCTTATCGAGGCTCCAAAGGCGCTGGAGCCCCTGGTCGAGCAGCTGCTTTCCGGCGACCTGGAAGCGCTCGTCATGGATTCTGCCGAGGGTTTGAGTGCGGTTGGTGCTTCGATGCAGGGAGGGGCGGCCTCTTCGGGGGAAGCCACCTTGATCGCGCGCGATATCAATGTGCCCGAGCCCGCGGCTGGGGCTGCGGGAAAGCGCTTGGTCGAGCAGCTTTCCGTGGTCGATGGCTACGCTGCTCCCGTTGCGGCTTTGCTGGGCCACGTGTATCTCGTCGATTCGCTTGAAGAGGCCCTCGCGGCGCCCGCGGTACCGGGCGTGCTCTATGTGACACCCGACGGGGCACGTGTGCGCGACGGCGGCATCGTTCGTCTTGGCAGCGCTGCGGACCACGAGGCCGGCGCTCTTGAGCGCAAGCGGCGCATTCGTGAGCTCGAGGACCTTGAACCCGACCTTTCCACCGTTTTCGACGATGCTGGACGGAGTGTGAGCGAGGCGCAGGCGGCGCTCGACGTGGCGCGTGCTGAGGAACGCGACGCTTCGAGTGAGATTGCGCGCCTTCAGGGGGAACAGCGCTCTGCGCGCGAGGAAATCGGGCGGCTCGAACAGACGCTCGCCAACGCGGAGGCCGAGCATGCAAAGTTGACTGCTCGCCGAGAGCAAGCCGCCCAGCAGGCTCGTGAGGCTGCACCGCGCGCCCAGGAGCTTGAGCGCACGCGTGACGAAGAGCGTGCGCACGCGGGCGATCTTGCCGACGAGATCGCCGAGGCGAATGACGAGCTCGATCGTCTTCGTCGTGCCGATAGCGATGCTGCCGGCGAACTTGCCGATGCACGGGTCCGTAGGGCGCAGGCGCTCGAGCGCAAGCGCTCGCTTACCAGTCGTGTCCCGGAGTTGGAGCGTCGCCTTGAAGGGCTTGACCGCCGTATTCGTGCGACGACGCAGTCTGCGCGGTCGCTCGAGGTGCTTCGCCTGCGCGTCGATCCGCTGCATGACCGCTACACCGCCCTTCTTGAGCGCGCTATGGAATGGGCTGCTCGCCTGCGTGACCAGGCTTCTCTCGAGGAGGCTGATTCCGCCTCGCTCAAGAAGACCATTGAAGACGCAAAGGAACAGGTCGCTGCGGCCAAGCAAGAGGTGGATGCGGCGGTTGCCGCGCAGAACGAGATCAACGTCGAGCGCGGAAAGCTCGAGGTCCAGGTGGAGAGCGCAGTCTCCGCTATCACCGCCGACGGCACCACCGTGCTTGAGGAGGCGCTTACCCTTCCCGAGCCCGAGGACCGTGAGGCGGCGGAGCGCGAGCTCGCGGGCCTCGTCCGGCAGATCAATAACCTCGGCCCGGTGAACCAGGTGGCTATGGAGGAGTACGAGCGCCTGCGCACGCGTGCGGACTATATCGCGGAGCAGCTCGCCGACCTCGAGAGCGCTCGCCGAGCCCTCACCAAGATTACCGCGGCGATCGACCGTAAGATGCGCTCTGCGTTCCTCACCACCTTCAGCAAGGTGGACGAGGACTTCCAAGAGATCTTCGGCATGCTCTTCCCGGGCGGGCAGGCGCACCTCGAGATGACCGATCCCGAGCACCCCGCCGAGACGGGTATAGAGGTCATCGCGCAGCCGCGCGGCAAGCGCATCACCAAGATGACGCTCATGAGCGGCGGTGAGAAGAGCCTCACGGCCCTTGCGCTGCTCTTCGCCGTGTACAAGACGCGCACGGTGCCGTTCTACGTGCTGGATGAGGTCGAGGCGGCACTCGACGACTCCAATCTCTCGAAGCTCCTCGATGCCATCGATGTGCTGCGAAAATCTACCCAGCTTCTGGTCGTCTCGCATCAGAGGCGCACCATGGAGGATGCGGACGTGCTTTACGGCGTCTCTATGCAGGCCGATGGCGTGAGCCGCGTCGTGAGTCAAAAGCTTGATCGGGCAACCGGAAAGGTCGTGAACGCATAATGGGTCTGTTTGATGCCCTCTCGCGCGGGCTTGAGCGCAGCCGCGAGGCTTTGAATGAGCTCTTCTACTTCGGCGGCGAGGTCGATGAAGGCTTCTGGGAAGAGCTTGAGGACACCCTTGTCATGGGCGACATGGGTGCCGAGATTTCCATGCAGGTGACCGACGACCTGCGCGATCTTGCGGCGCGCAAGAACCTCAAGACCGCCCAGCAGCTGCGCGGTGCGCTCGCTGACCGCTTGGCCGAGGTGTTCGTGGAGCCCGAGCACGATTTCTTCTTCGATACGCCGTCGTGCGTGCTCTTCGTGGGCATCAACGGCGCGGGCAAGACAACCACGGTGGGCAAGATCGCCTCCGCCGCGCACGAGGCGGGCAAGCGCGTGGTCATCGGTTCGGCCGATACGTTCCGCGCCGCGGCTATCGAGCAGCTCGATGTGTGGGGAGAGCGCGCCGGCGTGCCCGTAGTCAAGCGCGACCGCGGCTCGGACCCCGCGAGCGTTTGCTACGACGTGCTCGACGAGGCCGACGCGCAGGGAGCTGACCTCGTGCTTATCGATACCGCTGGTCGCCTGCACACTTCGGCTGACCTCATGCGCGAGCTTGCGAAGGTTGTGAACGTGACCCGCAAGCGCGCCGAGAAGTGCAAGGCGGGACCCATGCCGGTGCACGTGGTGCTTGTTCTCGATGCCGGGACCGGCCAGAACGGTCTCAACCAGGCACTCGAGTTCAACGAGGCCCTGGGGCTCGATGGCGTCATCATGACCAAGCTCGATGGCACCGCCAAGGGCGGAATCGCGCTCGCCGTGGCCTCCAAACTCAAGCTTCCCATTCTCCGCGTGGGTGTAGGCGAGCGCATCGAGGACCTTCAGGACTTCGACGCTCACGATTTCTGCCGCGCGCTCGTGGGGGAGTAGGGACGCGTGCTATTCTCTGTTCGATCCGATTTCTTGAGCGCTGGGTGCGCATTTCTCGCACGCACCCAGCGCTAGGATTGCGTGCACTTACTTGGCAGTACTTGCGAGCCAGTCCCACATATCCAGTCCGTCTTCATCGGTGCACTGATCGTTGAAGAAGTAGATCCATGCCTCGTGTCCTTGTTCAAAGGTATACCCAGCGAATTCTCCATCGAGAATCGTTGCGTCGTCGTAGACCGAGACGTGCAGGTCTGACGCTCCGACTGAATTAAGCCGCTCGATTGTCGGGTCCTCGTAGACGGTTGGGTCGACCACGATGTCCGCGTGCGTATAGACGAACCACATCGGGAGATCCTTGATCGATTCAATCATTTCGTCAGAGATTCCAGAATCCCTGTATGCCTCACTGATGGGGAAGGCGGCAGCGAAATAGTCTGGGCGCTCGAAAGCGAGGTCGAGCGTGAGGTAACCACCGTTCGAGCAACCGCCTACTAGGATGCGGCCAGGGTCGATATCGGGATGCTCCTCCACATAGGTATCAATGAGTTCCAGGACTGCAGGCTTCCAGATCGAGTCGGTGCCGGGATTATCGAGTACGTCAGCGTCGCCCATCCCTTCATATTGGAGCCAGAAGCCATTGCATTGCGGAATGAGGATGTATGCGCCGCCCATGCTTTCCTGGAAGTCATTTTGAACGAGCGATGTGCACTTGGTGTCATAGACTGCCATCCTCACATCGGTGCCACCGCCGCCTGCGCCGTGGAGCCAAATGACGAGCGGGTGCTTTAGATCATCCGCTTCGGGTTCGAAGGAAGCGTAGGTGAGCGCTGTTCCGTCGCTTGCTTCGAAGGACTCAGACGTGAAAAGATCCATGACCGGGCAGTACATTGAATCGATGAGCCCTTCGGTCGAGACTTCAAGCGTCTCTACCGGTGTGCCATCAGCAAACGCGAGGGCGGCGTCATCGCTGAGCGCAATGTTAAGCTCATAGGGATCGCTCCAGAAATTCATGCTCTTCGAGTCGAGCCAAATCTGACAGTTGCCATCCGAAGGTCCGACTGTCATTTCCAGAGTGACATAGCGGGAACCCTCCTCGACCTTATTGCCCTTTTCATCGCTGGGGTAGGCATCGGAAACCGTTCGATCGTGTTCCACGATGCCGACGCCATCTGCAGCATCGGGATCATCGACATAATCCTGTCGGCGATCAGAGACGGTAAATGCAGCAGCGCTTATCGTCTCAGGGTCGATTTCGTTACCAAAATCGATCACGGTTTTCGTGACGTTTGGACCCCAATCAAAACCTTCGACGACGATTAATTGGGTTGCGGCCACGTTGCTCGAGGGAGTCTCCTGCGAACCTGTCGCGGTGCCAGACGAACAACCGGCGAAAGCCAAGGTCATGCCAGCCGCTCCTGTTGCGATAAACGACCTGCGTGAGATTGAGGGCATGTGTGCCTCCTTGAGTCTGAAGACCTCCTTGATTATTAATCGTATGCATACGTTGTCTTGAATCTTAATACCAGTCCTTTCTATATGTCTTGTCAAATTTTTAATACCGGTGAACGGATGATTAAACATGGCAAGCGGTAATGCTGGCATGAGATATAACGAGATGTGTGTTCCGAAAGATTGTGAGGGCTTGCCCGCCTCACCAAAATGTGGATCAGGAACGGTTCCATCGTCACCCCCTGCGGTACAATTAAGCCGTTTGAGTACCCGCCACGAGTACGGATTTCTGCGCAGGGCTGCATGCCTGCACAGCTCATCGCGAGTTCCGCAGCCGCGGAGCGGCGAGGACTGTCTGGGTAGTGAGGTGTCCAGACATGCAGCCCACTCGGAGCGTCGAGAGCCGATAGGAGCCCCCATGTTCAACAACCTCTCCGACCGCCTGAACGACACCTTCGACCGCCTGCGCGGCAAGGGCAAGCTCACCGAGGCCGACATCACGAGCGCGATGCGCGACATCCGCATGGCGCTCCTCGAGGCCGACGTCAACTTCAAGGTCGTCAAGGACTTCGTTGCCAAGACCAAGGAGCGCTGCCTCACGGCCGAGGTCATGGATTCGCTCACCCCGGCGCAGAACGTCGTGAAGATCGTGCTCGATGAGCTCGTCGAGCTCCTTGGGTCCACCGAGAGCAAGCTCGTGCTCTCGAGCCGTATCCCCAACGTCATCATGCTTGTGGGTCTACAGGGCTCCGGTAAGACGACTGCTGCCGTGAAGCTCGCCTACTTGCTCAAGAAGCAGGGTAAGAGCCCGCTGCTCGCCGCGTGCGACGTCTACCGCCCCGCAGCCGCCGACCAGCTCGCCACGCTCGGCGGCGAGATCGGCGTGCCGGTGTTCCGCGGCGACGGCGCCCATCCCATCGAGATCGCCCAAGGCGCGGTGCGCGAGGCCGTCGACAAGATGCGCGACGTGGTGATCGTCGACACCGCCGGCCGCCTGCAGATCGACGAGCAGATGATGCAGGAGGCCGTCGACATCAAGCGCGCCGTGAAGCCCGACCAGGTGCTCATGGTCGTCGATGCCATGACCGGCCAGGACATCGTCAACGTTGTCTCCACCTTCGCTGAGCGCACCGATTTCGATGGCGTGATCATCTCCAAGCTCGACGGCGACGCTCGCGGCGGCGGCGCGCTCTCCGTGCGCGCGGTAACCGGCAAGCCGATCAAGTTCGTCTCGATGGGCGAGAAGCCCGATTCTCTCGAGGTCTTCAGCCCCGACCGCATGGCCAAGCGAATCCTTGGCATGGGCGACGTCGTTGGCATTATCGAAAAGGCCCAGGAGGCCGCCAATGCCGAGCAGCTCGAGGCCGCTGAGCGCATGCTGCGCGACGGCTTCACCATGAACGACATGCTCGAGCAGATGCGCATGCTCAAGAAGATGGGTGGCATGAAGTCCATTCTCGGCATGCTTCCGGGCGGCCAACGCATGCTCAACCAAATGGGCGGCAACATCGATGACTCGGTCTTCGACAAGATCGAGGCCATGATCCAGTCAATGACGAAGCAGGAGCGCGTGAAGCCCTCGATCATCAACGGGCAGCGTCGCGCGCGCATCGCGCGCGGTTCCGGCACCACCCCCGCCGACGTGAACAACCTCATGAAGCAGTGGGGCGAGATGAACAAGATGATGGGCAAGATGCGCACGATGGCCCAGCAGGCTCAGGGCGGCAAGAAGGGGAAGAAGGGCAAGCGCGGCAAGAAGATGCGCATGCCCGGCATTCCTGGAATGGGCAACATGGGTGCGCTCGGCGGCATGGGCGGCAACCCGTTTGCCGGCATGGGCGGCAGCTCCGGCAACGCCGACATGGATATGCTTCGCGCTATGGAGCAGCAGATGAAGGGCAAGAAGTTCTAATCGATTCAGGTCGTTTGTATCTTCATCTATTCAAATTCAGTGGAAGGCCCGGCAATCCGGGCCTTTTGCGTTGCGGATTATGCCCAGAGGGGCTTTGCGCGGGCCCCTTTTCTGGAGAAAGCGCTGATTGCATCTCCGGAGCGAAACCCGGTTTCAACTTTTGGGTACTTGAATGGACGAACGCCGAGTAGAGCCGCATCTGCATGAAGGACACCGGCATCCTGAACTGCGGTTTTAATTCTGTTGCCTGCCTGGCTACTTGCGCGCAGCGGCTTGGAGTGCCCAAAAGTTGCAATCGCAGATGAAGCGAGTGTCTCAAGGGCCCTCTTATGCTTCGTTTCCTGAGGGAGAATGCCCAACAGCGGGGCCATCAACCCTCATTTCAATGCGCGAGAGGAATTCCGTTGGATCTGCGGTATCTCGATTGTCTATCTCGTAGAACTCATACGGCGGGCTTGCAATCTCAAGACGGTGCAGAGCGGCATAGGACAAGAGCTGCTCGTAGATTGCGCCGTTCTGCTCATAGGGGCCTCGGTAACGCATGACGAGGTAGGTGCCACCTTCCAGCATGAAGTCGCACGGGGCGTCCTCGTCGTCCTCAAGACCCTCGAGAACGAAAAACACCGAATGATAGACATTCGCCCTGCCCGCATCGAGGTCTTCGACCGAAAGCGCGCCTCCTATCTCGAGCATGCCTAGATGGGGGAGTATGTGTTCGTACTGTCGGTGCAGGCGCTGGATAAGGAAGTCCATCTCGGCGTCGCGCTCGATGCGTGCAGAGAGCTGGACGCAGTGCCTGTACGGTTTTTCAAGTAGCTCAACCTTGTCGACGGGCCTCGCGAGCGCCGATTGCAGCTCATTCATGTGGGCAAGAACGGACGCTCGGTCCGCTTCGAGCTGCTCGATGCGCTCGCTGAGCAGATGATGTTCCTGCTCAAGCAGGCCAAGCGTTCCTTTGAGCGTCTGATGGTCCAAGTGCTCCTTAATCTGCTTCATGGGGACATCGAGTCGACGTAAATCCTTGATGAGCGATAGCTTGTATATGTCATCGAGGTCATACAGGCGGTAGCCGTTGGAGCCGCGTTGCGGGGTCACGACCCCGAGCCGTTCGTAATATCTGAGTGAATCGATGCCGATTCCAAAGAGGCGGGAGATCTCGCTGATGGTGTAATAGCGTTTTGGTTGTGCAGATTTCATGGCGTATCACGGACCCTTTCTTGACCCTGGTACGTTACCAGAGTTTATCGTGTGGGCCGTTATCAAGCGAGCGTTTCAGAGGGAATTGAAAACCATGCAGTTGAGTAGGGAAGAAATCGGACGGCGCGTGGGCGCGCTTTGCAGTTGGGCGACGGTCCGCAGGTTCGCGACGATCGCGCTTGGATGCGGCATCCTTACCTTCGGGATGCACAACATCCATCAGGTCGTCGGTATCACCGAGGGCGGCGTGCTCGGCGGGATTCTGTTACTCAACCATTGGTTCGGTATCGACGCCTCCATCGCGTCTCCTATTCTCGACGCCGTGTGCTATACCGTCGGCTTCTTCGTGCTCGGAGCTGGGTTCCTCGGGTGGTCGGCCGTATCGAGCGTGCTCCTCGCCCTGTTCTATGCGTTGTGGGAAAGCCTGCCGCACCTGTTTCCCGATCTCTCCGCGTTTCCGTTGCTCGCGTCTATCGCGGGCGGCGTGTTCGTGGGCGTAGGTGCTGGGCTCGTCGTGCGTTGCAACGCGTCGGCCGGTGGAGACGATGCGCTCGCGCTCTCGATCCATAAGGTGTTCGGGCTCAAGCTTTCGCGGTGCTACCTGTTCACGGACCTGTCGGTGCTCCTGCTTTCGCTTTCCTATATTCCGTTGAGCAAAATCGTCTTCTCGCTCATCACGGTCTTCATCTCGTCCCCGCTCATCGATTTCGTGGTCGGGTTCGGTCGGAAAGATGGGTCCGAAGCCGAAGAAGCCCCTCAGGAGATGGCGCTCGACGCCTAGACCACGGTGGTCGGCCGTGCTTGCGCGACGCCCCGTCCGGTCTCGTCCCTATGGAGATAGCTCCACGCAGCGCATCTTTCGTGGACATGCCCCGCATTGCGTACAATAAAGTGGACGTTTTGGACGAGTCGTAAGGATGCGCATGAGCAAGGCAGATCAGCTTTTCGTGCGGATGTGCACGGATATCTTGGACCACGGCACCACAACCGAGGGGCAGAAAGTGCGGCCCCATTGGGAAGACGGGACGCCGGCCTACACCATCAAGAACTTCGGGGTGACCGCTCGTTACGACCTGCGCGAGGAATTCCCGGCCCTCACGCTGCGGCGCACGGCGCTCAAGAGCGCGATGGATGAGATTCTCTGGATCTACCAGCGTAAATCGAACAACATCCACGATCTCAACTCTCATATCTGGGATGAGTGGGCCGACGAGACCGGTTCCATCGGCAAGGCGTATGGCTATCAGATCGCGCAGAAGTCGCACTATCCCGAGGGCGACTTCGACCAGATGGATCGCGTGCTCTACGATCTTTCGCACACGCCGTACTCGCGGCGCATCATGACGAACATGTATACCTTCGCCGACCTTTCCGAGATGCACCTCTACCCCTGCGCGTACAGCGTCACCTATAACGTCACGCATGCCGAAGGCGACGAGCGCCCCACGCTCAACATGGTGCTCATGCAGCGCAGCCAGGACATCCTTGCTGCCAACAACTGGAACGTATGCCAGTACGCGATCTTGCTCATGATGGTGGCGCAATCCGTCGGCATGGTTGCGGGCGAGCTTCTGCACGTCATCGTGGACGCGCACATCTACGACCGGCACGTCGATATCGTGCGGGAGCTCATCGGGAGGCCGCAGTTCCCTGCGCCGACGGTGCGCCTGAACCCCGAGGTCACGAACTTCTATGATTTCACGACCGACGACCTTATCGTCGAGAACTACCAGACCGGGCCGCAGGTGAAGGGAATCCCCATTGCAGTGTAGACTCAAGGCGATCGTGGCGGTGTGCGACGACTGGGGCATCGGCCGCGACGGTGACATGCTCGTGGCGAACCGTGCCGACATGCGTCATTTCGTGCGTTGCACGAAGGGCCATGCCGTCATTATGGGACGCAAGACCCTGGAGAGCTTCCCGGGCGGCCGCCCGCTCAAGGACCGACGCAACATCGTGCTCACGCGCGACCCTGCGTTCATGCGAGACGGCGTGGAGGTCGTTCATTCCATCGACGAGGCGCTCGGCGCCGTGGCGAACGAGGACGAGGCGTGGGTCATCGGCGGGGCCGAGGTGTACCGGCAGCTCCTGCCCTTGTGCGCAGAGGTTGTGGTGACGAAGAATCACGTCACGCATGCTGCGGACGCATTTTTCCCGAACCTCGACGATGACCCCGCCTGGCGGGTTTCCGCAACGGACGGCGGATACGTGGTCCAGCAGGGCGAGGGCGATGCGGGCGTCGCTTTCGAATTCGTGACCTATGAGCGGCAGGAATCCAGAAAGAGCGACGAGGGCTCCGGCGGCACGTGGTTTGACGTCGTCCTCGATCTCGGCTCTACCGTCATCGACCATCTGCTGAGCTAGCATGTTCGAGGTTATCCGTATCGATACCCTTGCCGATCAGCGGCTCGATGCCTATACGCGCCTGACCGAGCGTCAGCTGAGGAGCGTGCTCGAGCCGGAGAAGGGGATCTTCATCGCAGAGAGCGCCAAGGTGATCGAGCGGGCGCTCGCAGCCGGACTGGAGCCGGTGAGCTTCCTCATGGGGGAGCGCTGGCTCGATCAGTTCGTCCCGCTCTTCGACGATCTTGCTGCCGCGCGCCCGGAGCTCGATGTCCCTGCGTTCATCTCGCCGATGGACCTCATGGAGGAGCTCACCGGTTTCAACGTGACGCGCGGTGCCCTTGCGGCGTTCCGGCGCCCGCCCATGCTCGAAGCGGGGGCGTTCCTCGACCGCATCGTCAACCATGCGGAGGGCCGCCCGGTGCGCGTGTGCGTGCTCGAGGGGATCGTGGACCATACAAACGTCGGGGCGATCTTCCGCAGTGCCGCTGCGCTCAACGTCGATGGCATCCTCGTGAGCCCGACCTGCTGCGATCCGCTGTACCGGCGCGCCGTGCGCGTCTCCATGGGGACGGTCTTCCAGGTTCCGTGGACGAGGCTCGGCTCTGTGGCGCGCGCGTGGCCTGAGGACGGCCTCGCCACGCTCCATGATGCGGGCTTCGCCTGCGCCGCCATGGCGCTCTCCGACGACTCTCGCTCGCTCGATGACCCCTCTCTTGGCGAGATCGAGCGCTTGGCGCTCTTCATGGGTACCGAGGGCGACGGTCTCTCTGCCCGCACGATCGCTGGCGCTGACCTCACCGTTCGCATTCCCATGGCCCGTGGGGTGGATTCGCTCAACGTTGCCGCCGCCTCGGCCGTCGCCTTCTGGCAGCTCTGCCCCCATGCATCGAATAGCTATCACTACCAACACGGTATATACGGCTGAGCACGTCGGCGCGGCACGGTGCGGGCAAAGCGTTCTGTTTGGTATTCGGGCAAGGAATCGAAGAAAAGAGAGGCCGCTAAATTGCCCATTCTGAGATTTCTTGCCTGAAAAACTCGGTGTCCGATATTTACCCGAAGGCATCCGCCGACTAGATTTCACCGAGCATCAAGCTCGTCCGTTTAGGGGTCCTCTACAGGGGGTATCATGCACAGCATATGCCCCAAAGAAACGGAGTAGCCCTATGGAGATGGACGACCATAAGCGTAGACGGAATATGATCCTCTACGTGCTTATAGCCCTCGTCGTGTACCTTGTGCTCAACACCCTCCTGTTCCCTAACATGGCGCAGCAGGTTCAGATCAACGATGTGAGCTATAGCCAATTCATCGATGACCTCGAGGAGAAGAAGGTCGAATCGGTCCAATACACCGATGGCGATTATTCGGCGCTCTACACGCTCAAGGGCGGCGAGGACAACGTTGCCTATCAGTGTACCGTCATGCCGAACGACTCGGGCCTCACCGACCGTATCGTTGACGCTGGTGCAACGCTTGAAGTCATCATTCCCAATAACGATTCGAGCATCTGGACCTACTACCTCATGACGCTCGTGCTGCCGTTGCTCATCTTTGCCTTCATTGGCTGGTGGCTTAACCGCCGCATGAAGAAGGCCATGGGCGACGACGGCCCGTCGATGAACTTCGGTTCCGGCGGCTTCGGCGGTGGCATGGGCGGCGGCCTCGGCAAGAGCGGCGCGCGCATCGTGGCTTCGAAGGACGTGGGCGTCACGTTCAAGGATGTCGCGGGCCAGGAGGAGGCCAAGGAGTCGCTCAAGGAGGTCGTCGACTTCCTTGAGAACCCCAAGCGCTACGAGGACATCGGTGCGCGGCTGCCGCGCGGCGCCCTGCTCGTAGGCCCTCCGGGTACCGGTAAGACGCTCCTCGCCAAGGCAGTTGCCGGCGAGGCGGGCGTTCCGTTCTTCAGCATCTCGGGCTCCGAGTTCGTCGAGATGTTCGTTGGCCGCGGCGCCGCCAAGGTGCGCGACCTCTTCAAGCAGGCGAACGAGAAGGCGCCCTGCATCGTCTTCATCGACGAGATCGATGCCGTGGGTAAGCGGCGCGACCAGGGTCTTTCGACCAACGACGAGCGCGAGCAAACCTTGAACCAGCTCCTCACCGAGATGGACGGCTTCGATAACCACAAGGGCATCGTCGTGCTCGCGGCAACGAACCGCCCTGACTCGCTTGACCCGGCGCTTCTGCGCCCCGGCCGCTTTGACCGCCGCATCCCCGTCGAGCTCCCCGATCTGGCCGGCCGTAAGTCCATCCTCGAGCTCCATGCCAAGGATGTGAAGGTCCAGCCGCCGATCGACCTCTCGGCCATCGCGCGCGCCACGCCCGGCGCCTCGGGCGCAGACCTCGCCAACATCATCAACGAGGGTGCGCTCCGCGCCGTGCGCCAGGGGCGCAACCGCGCCACGCAGGAGGACTTCGAGGAATCGGTCGAGGTTGTCATCGCGGGCCAGCAGCGCAAGTCCACGGTGCTCTCCGACCACGAGAAGCAGGTCGTCTCGTACCACGAGATCGGTCACGCTATTGTTGCGGCCAACATGAAGGAGGGCGCGCCGGTCACGAAGATCACCATCGTGCCGCGCACTTCGGGCGCACTCGGCTACACCATGCAGGTGGAGGAGGACGAGAAGTTCCTCACCACGCGTCAGGAGGCGCTCGACAAGCTTGCCGTGTATTGCGGTGGTCGCGCGGCCGAGGAGCTCATCTTTGGCGAGATGACCACCGGTGCCGCCAACGACATCGAGCAGGCCACGAAGCTCGCGCGCAACATGATCACGCGCTTCGGCATGTCCGAGGAGTTCGGCATGATGGCGCTCGGCACCGTCCAGAACGCGTATCTCAACCAGGATACTTCGCTCACCTGCGCGCCGGGCACCGCCGAGCGCGTGGACGAGGACGTGCGCAAGCTCATCGAGGCCGCGCACACGCGCGCCATGCAGATCTTGAAGGAGAACAAGTTCAAGCTGCACGAGCTCGCTCGCTACCTCTATAAGAAGGAGACCATCACGGGCGACGAGTTCATGACGCTCCTGAAGCGCGAGAACCCGCTCATGCCGCCGAAGCCCACGGCATAAGCATTCACACATCGCTTCTTTGCTACGGCCCGCACCGGATTGTTCTGGTGCGGGCCGTTGCATGTCGAGGCATCATGCCATGCGCTTTCGTGAGGCATACCCTCGCACTAGGTGCTGAGAAATTGTCGTAGGTATTGTCGAAAAACAAGACAAGAAACCTACAAATATTGCGACAATTTTTTAATTCGTACCATGTGGTAACAAACCCATGCCCTCATACGTGTATAGGGTAGGGAGGTGATTGATGTGCGGGAATCACATAACGAGCTCCGTAGCGAGGAGTTCATGGACGAGGCAATTGCGGCACATCAAGGAGCCGTGTACCGGCTTGCGCTGAGCCAAACGCGGAGCGCGGCGGATGCGCAGGATGTCATGCAGGATGTGTTCATTAAGCTTATGCGCTCGCAGGTGCGGTTTCGCGATAGCGATCACCTGCGCGCCTGGCTGCTTCGCGTCACCATCAACCAGTGCCGCGATCTTGCAAGGCAGGCGTGGCAGCGACGTGTCGAGGTCGTGGAAGAGCCCGATTTGGGCTCAACTGTTACGCAAGACGAGGCGGTTGAATTGCTGATGGAGCACCCTGTGTGGCGGGCAATGGATGCGCTAAAGGAATCGGATCGCTCTGTGCTGCATCTTCGATACGTCGGGGAGCTTTCAATCCCAGAGATCGCCGAGGCACTTTCGTGCACGCAGGTTGCGGTGCGCGTGCGGTTACGGCGGGCACGGGCGCGGCTCAGGCAGATGATGGCTGCGCAGCGCGAGCAACAGAACGCGGATGTTCTGTCCTTTTCCCAGCAGACAGGAGTAATACGATGAAACGACAGGGATTTGCCTCGTATGTTACGCAGATGAAGCAAGTGGGCCCAACATCACTGGGGCAAGAGCGACTGCAGGCAGCATTGCAGCGCGAGCGCTCGGCGGCAAGTGCTCGCGCGAGCGAGCACGTGGTGACGCATCGCCGCAAGGTGCTTCCCTCCGCAGGTGTTGTGGCACGGCGCGCGGTGCTCGCAGCCGCTGCGGTTGCGGCGGCCGCACTCGTGACCGGCGTGGTGAACGCTAATCTCGTAGGGGAAGGTCAACAGGGTGGCGCTGCTGTGACTAACGGCCCGGTGTTGGCAGCCTATGCTCAAGGTGTCGAACAGCCCGACGGTTCGGTGCTTCTGCCGGCGGAGTTTGGTTCGGTGGTGAGCTGGAGCCAGGGCGACGATGGTGCCTATACGGTGAACATGAACATGGACCTTTCCTTGGCCGATGGCAGCTATCACGATGTTACCTATTCGATCATTGAAGGTGATGCGACGTTTACGTTCATGCAGAGCCGCGCAGGCGTAAAGACGGGAGACATGCTCGCTGACTACCAGGGTGTTACCACCTTCACGCTTGGCGACTCCTCAATCGAAGGCACATATAGCCTTGATATCGTGATACCGGCCGACGAGGTCGATGCTGCAACGGACGACCCCTTACGCGACCTCTACGTGGTCAACACGCTCGCTGCGAAAAAAATCGCGGGCACGCGCATCAAGATCGCAGCAACCGATGCGCAGGGCAACACCAGCTCGCATACGTATGAGATCCAACCGGTCGAGAACGTTGCCGAGCGGTATAGGGAGCTCCTGGAGCAGAAAGGGTCGGATGAAGAGCAGCAGCTCGGGGAGCCGCTCTTTACCATGCGCGAAGTTGCATAGCGCTACACGAAGGTCTAGGCGGTTTCATGCGTGCGTCGACTCATCGCGTGCATGATGCATACCGTGTACTCCGGCGGCTGTCGTGCGCACTGGCCCGCGGCAGCCGCTTTGCAGCTGAGTGCGCACTTTTGGGTATCATGAGGGCATACGTTGCGAGTAGAAAGGCCCTTATGCCAGCTCAGACCAGCTCCGAGCCCAGGTTCGCCATTCTCATCGACGCGGACAACATCTCGGAGAAGTACATCAAAATCATTCTCGATGAGGTCTCGAACGCAGGCGTTGCCACGTATAAGCGCATCTACGGCGATTGGACGAGCCAACGCCTCGTTTCGTGGAAGAACAGCCTACTCGAGAATTCGATCATTCCCATCCAACAGTACAGCTATACCTACGGCAAGAGCGCGACCGATTCCGCGATGATCATCGACGCGATGGACATTCTCTACAGCGGCAACGTGGACGGATTCGCCATCGTGAGCTCCGACTCGGACTTCACGCGACTCGCCGCGCGCCTGCGCGAAAGCGGCATGCAGGTGATCGGCATGGGCGAGCAGAAGACGCCCGAGCCGTTCATCAGCGCATGCAACCAGTTCAAGTACCTCGACCTGCTCTATGCTGCGCAGCGTGCGGAGGCGAAGGAGGAAGCCGAGGCGGAGCGCGAAGCGGAAACTGCGGCCGAGGCGCCCGCCAAGAAAAAGTCCGCCAAGGGGACGGCCAAGAAGACCGCCAAGGACGAGGGCGCTGCGGCGCAGAAGAAGCCTAAGGCAAAGTCCTCCGGTGTCGAGAAGTTAGCGGATAAACAGACCGCACCTGAAAAGGCGGCTGCGCGTCCCAAACGCTCCCCGGGCGATATGGGCGGGGAGGCGTCGCTGGCAGCCGGCACCGATGCCGACTTGGGCGATGTAGAGTTCAGCGAGCTTAGCCGCGCCGCGCGCCGGCGGCATATGAAGCGCATTCGCACGGCGGTCGATTCGGTCATCGACCAGTTCTCCGACGAGGAGGGCTGGGTCTTCCTCGGCACTATCGGTAGCGAGCTGCCCAAGCGCCTGCCCGATTTCGACGTGCGTAACTACGGGTACCGCAAGCTTAGTCCGTTCCTGAAGTCGATGGGCGTCTACGAGTTCGATGAGCGCGCGAACGCTTCAGGCGCCAAGGCTATGTATCTGCGCATCAAGGAATCGTAAGCCGCGTGTTCGCGCACGTGGTTCGCGGCGTTAATTGGCCGCGCCACCACCGCACTGTTTGAGTGCCGTGGTATAGTGGCCGTGGATGCGTGGCACCGTGCCTTGCAACCCGATCGGTATCTCTCATTGGTGCTTTTTAATGGGTGCCTGAGTTAGAAGGTGGAATCATGGGATTTCTTGACGATGTTCAAGCTTCGCTTAACCGTGGCGTTGCCGGCGCCAACCGCGGTGTTGAATCGATGAAGCTTAAGAGCCAGCTGAACGATGCGAACAAGCGCCGTTCCCAGCTGGCTGCGCAGCTGGGTGCAAGCCTGTATGAGGCAACGAAGGATGACGAATCCTTCCGTGCAGGCCGCGAGCAGCTGTACGATGGCATCGCTCAGATCGACCAGGAGCGTGCGAATATCCAGGCGCAGCTCGATGAGATCGAGCGCCAGGCTGCTGAGTCCGCTCAGGCTGCAGCGCAGATCGAGTGCCCATTCTGCCATACGCGCATGAGCGCGACCGACCTGTTCTGTGCGGGATGCGGCAAGCCCATGGCTGAGGTACAGGCTGCTTTGGCTTCTGCTGCCCCGGCTCCCGTCCCTGCGCCGGCTCCTGTCGAGGGCCCCACGTGCCCTGGATGCGGCGCGCCCGTTAACGAGGGCGATGCGTTCTGCATGTCGTGCGGCGCGAAGCTCTAGGAAATCGCTGAACACATAGGTCCCGAACGATCTTGATCGAACGTGCGCTCAAGTTTTGGGCACTTCCGGTCGCTCATCCCGAGTAGCCCTTCCATTTTGCGAAAGGGACGTGCCGTCTGAGCTGCTCTTTCTTTGAAGGCTTTTTTGTCTGTACTTTGACGTTCTGTCCGGAAGTGCCCAAAACTTGAATTTTGGAGTGGACAGGCTGCGGTTTTGGGCTTCAAAGTGCCCAAAACCTGCATCCTTGGGTATTCCAGATGCTTTTTGGGCACTTTCACGCATTGTCTTTCTTGCGCAGGCGTTATGCACTGGCGCCAACGGCGCTTGCCTGCATGTCAAAAGTGCTGGGTGTGCGCTTAAGTAAGTTTGTGCGTCTTGAGCACAGGTTGGGAGGTACGAGCATTGTGCGTATAGCGGTAAGCGCGTGCCTGTTGGGCGAGAACTGCAAGTATAGCGGGGGCAACAACCTATGCCCCGAGCTTGTCGATGCGCTATCAGGCCATGAGGTGATTCCGGTTTGTCCCGAGGTGCTCGGTGACCTTCCTACTCCGCGACCTTCGGCCGAGATTGTGCATGGTGAGGTTCGCACTCAGGCGGGAGCGAGCGTTGATGCCGCGTTTCGCCTTGGTGCCGTGCGAGCGCTTGACCACATTGAAGCTGTTGGCGGTTGCGACCTTGCGGTCCTGCAGCCGCGCAGCCCTTCCTGTGGCGCCTCGGAAGTCTATGACGGTACGTTCTCAGGCCGGCTCGTTCCAGGCAGCGGAGTGTTCGTTCGGCTTCTGCGGCAGCATGGCTTGCGCGTCATGCAACCGGATGAGTTCCTTACTGAATTCGCGAGACTTGGATGAGTGGCGGCGCGTCGACCGTGTCGTTGGCGTGCCGATATGCGAGCACAAACGATGATATGAGCGGCATTCGCCGCCTTGCGGCTAGCGGCTAGCGACAAACTTCAAGAAGGCTTGGGCCTGCCGTTCAAGATAGGGGAGCGAGTCTCCCAGGTCGAGTACTCCATCGTTCATCTTTGAGAAGCCGAACGGAATCGTGAGGCGCGGTTTGTTCATAACGTCCATGTTGAGGAACGAGATGAGCGCAACCAGATGATCCTGGGCAATGGCGGTTCCTGAACCTCCTGCAGAAATGCCGCTAATTGCCGCTGGCTTGCCGTCGAGAACCTGGCCTTGCGCCGAGCTCACAGGGCGTGAAAGCCAATCGAGCAGATTCTTGAGTGGGCCAGGGAAGAAATGGTTGTATTCGGGTGTGAAGAACCAGATGCCGTCGGCATCGAGAATTTGCTCGCGCACCCGCGCGACGGCTGGCGGTGCGGGCCGCTCGATGTCCTCGTTGAACAAGGGCACATCGGCCCAATCGAGCAGGGTGAACTGGACGGCCGGGTCGAGCTCGTATACGATGCGGCCCGCGGCCTCGGCGAGCTGGCGGTTCATACTTCCTTGGCGAAGCGAACCTGCGATGGCGACGATATGCATTTCGATTCCTTTCGGTCAGATGCTTTCGGCATGCGACATGGTATTGCTACATACCGTATGCCCCATATCGACGCAGAATGACGCGCCCGCCCATTTATCTTTGAAAAGCATCGACGGACGGACCTTCGTTCAGCTTCGATAGTAGTTTTGCATGAGCTCGGCGAGCGTGGCCTCGGCCCAGCTATAGTTCTTCAGATAGCTGCCTCTAAAGGCGGCTTTCCTGTTTGGAACGGGAGAAAGAAAATCGAAGAGGTCGCAGGCGACCGCCTCCGGCACGATGCGGCGCTTTCCCCGTACCGACTCCATGATATGCCCCGCTCCGTTTGCTTCGAGCGTTCGGTTGAGCCGAAGGGCCACTTTCCGGCAGCGCGTACGCGTCTGGGCGGTTATCGGCTCATCTTCCCAAAGCGCCGTGATGATGTCGGCTGAAGTTACAAAACCGCCCCTTCGGTCAACAAGCAGGGCGAGCAGCTCCTTCGCCTTTTCGCTTCGAAATGCGATAGGCCGACCATCGACAAACACGTCGAAGTATCCGAACGTACGGATCTCTATGCGGGGCATCGTATCGACGATTTCCCGGTCCGATTCCGAAGTCTGCTGGCTTTCTGCCGGTAAGGTTTTGCCGGGAACGGCTGTGTCCGGGCCGGCGTTCAAGGCTCCAATAAAGCGCGAGCACAGGAAAAATGCCCCGCCCTCTGCATCGACAAGGATAGCTTCACGGTAATCTGCTGCCTTGCCGGTCAGCCCACTTCGTCCGGCGAATACCATTCGTTGCGGGACGGCGGCAAACGGCTCGCTGCATCGATATGCATGGCACGCTGCCTCGATGAACGCCTTGAGGGTGGTTTGATCTTGCGCGGCGGGCAGATGCTCGATGAGCTGGTCGACTGCATCGGATAGGCTTACTCGCAGGGTGCCCAAGCTCGCGAGGCGTTCGTCTTGAGCAAACTTGAGGCAGCGGGCGCGCTGCTCATTCGGTTCAACGAGAAGAACGGTGTCGTAGATGAGCGCGAGCTCCTGGGCGCGGCGAGCGCGGCTCTTCGCGCGCGATGCGTCGCGCTTTTGCGTGACATCCACGATGACAAGCTGGTAGATGCCCTCTTGTTCATCAAGGCTGGGAAGGCGTGAGAGCCAGCATGCGATTTCGATGGGGGTTCCGTCTGCACGCCTGATGCGTGTATCGAATTCGGTCGGTGGCTGGGCGGCGCCCGCCTCCTCGAGCAGCGTTCGAAACGGTCCTTGGTCCGCTAAGGGTACGAGGCGATCTATGCTTTCGCTCACCGCAGCACGAAGGCCTGCATCGCTTGAGTCGATACCCACGATGCGCCATGCCTGTTCGTTGCAGCCGACAATGCTGAAATCGCGTGCTCTAAAGTGGACGATTCCGACGGGCGATGCCTCGCAGTATTCCATCGGGGCAGAGGCAGCGTTACCGATGGAGTGTGATAAAAGCTGGGTTTGCATGATGGCTTCCATTCGCTTGCTGGACGGCGTGTGCTCGCGATGTATTGCGAGCTGGATATCTATGGTGGGCTCGAGCCTATGACGCGCGAGTACGAGATTCGTTCCTAAGCCGTTCCTCATGGGTGCACCCGAGGCTCGAATTGTTACAAAGCTAGGGCTACATGTTCCCGAGCGGCCCAGCTGCGAACGTACCTTCGAGATGATTTGTGGGCGAAACCATCGTTCCTGCACAAGACAGGTGCCGCGCGTGACGGTTCGAGGAACGCCCGTGGGGCGATTCCTCGGTAAAGTCCACCTCAATGCTTGGGTTGCATCCGGCACGGCAAGGATGTTCGCGCTGGGTCATTCACCTGCATGCGATTGACGCAAGAAAGGGATGGGCTTCATGAAGAAAATGATAATGCGGGGGCTGCTTGCTATCGCGACGCTCGCGCTCGCGGCGGCCACGTATTCGGTAGCGTTTCCAACAACTGCCCGTGCAAAGGAGGAGTCGGGTTCATCGTACATTACGGTAGAAAAGATATGGGAGGATTCTGATAATAAGGACGGAGCGCGGCCTGATTCGGTGAGGGTGCGTGTGAAGGTCGACGCCGTTAAGGCTCGTAGCGATGAGCCCATCGATTACTTCTCCCTCATCTCGCATAACGGCGGAAGCAGCGATGATGAGCTATCCGCTGAGGGGCCGGACGGGATTCTGGGAACTGACGACGACTGGACCCTGGTGCTCTCAGAGGAAAATGGTTGGAAGTGCAGATAGAGACGATTACCGGTGGTTCGCGCATACGAGGCATCGAGGCCGAAGAGCTCGATGTTCCCTCCGGGTATACCTCCTCTCTAGAGAAAGACTTTAGTGGGGATATGCTATCTGGGTACATCGGCGTGACCAACACGAAGGCGGCCGAGGAGCCGGGCGACCCCAAGGACCCAGGTCCTGTGAGCCCAGAAGATCCGGTCGGTCCGGTTCAACCCGAAACGCCTATCAATCCAGAAGAGCCGGTGACACCGACGGAGCCTGGCAATTCGACGCCAGATACTCCCAACATCACTTCCAGCGCTGAGGCACCTGCGGTCAGCAGCGATCACGAACAGGCATCTTCAGAAGCATCGAAGCTCCTGCAAACCGACGATTCGTCCGGCTATCTTTTAGCTGTTGGCGTGGGCTCCATCGTCCTTCTGGCAGGAATGGGGCTTGCGAAGAAGCAGTCATAGACATGGAGAGTCCTCGCTCACCCATCACAGCCATGCAAACGTGCTACAATACCGCGCAATGGCTGTGATGGGGAGGAGTAGCCGGCCTCCGCACTGTTAAGAGAGCGAGCGGTAGCTGAGAAGCTCGCCGGTGCGACCGAGCGAAAATCACCCCGGAGCTGCGGCCCGAACGAATGAGCCCGATCTGGCGGAGTGTGCAAAACAACCCCGTCCCATTTTGACTCATTTCAGTAGGCGTCGCCGGGATGGTCGCCGTGATGGACCAGCCGAGTAAAGGGTGCGGGCTGTCGCCAGGCAGCAGGGGCACCTAAGCTGGGTGGTAGAGCGAGGAGCTTTAAGCTTGTGGCCGCACATGCTGCGGCAGCGAGATTCTGGAAGCGCTTCGTCCCAGCTTTAAGGGACGGGCGCTTTTTTCTTAGGCGCCCACGACGGCGGGGCGCCGCGCCAGTGTTCCGCCTGTAGCGAGGAGGGCACATGGCGAAGGAGAAAAGTAAGTACAACGACACGATGCAGTTGCCCAAGACGGGCTTCCCCATGCGTGGCGGGCTTCCTAAGAACGAGCCCAAGCGCCTGGCAGCTTGGTACGAGAACCATGTATACGAGCAGCTGCAGAAGAAAAACGAAGGGCACAAGAAATTCGTCCTTCACGATGGCCCTCCGTATGCGAACGGTCCGATCCACATCGGCCATGCCATGAACAAGATCTCCAAAGACATCATCATGCGGTATCACTCCATGCAGGGCGAGCAGACGCCGTATGTGCCCGGTTGGGACTGCCATGGCCAGCCCATCGAGCATAAGGTCGAGGAGATGCTCGGCACCAAGAAGTTCAACGCCACGCCCACGGCAAAGATTCGCGAGCTCTGCAACAAGTTCGCTGTTGAGAACATCGACCTGCAGCGCGAGGGCTTCAAGCGCCTTGGCGTGCTCGGCGATTGGGATAACCCGTATCTCACGCTCTATCATGAACACGATGCCGCGGATATCGAGGTCTTCAAGGCCATGTTCGATAAGGGCATGATCTATCGCGGCCGCAAGCCGGTCCATTGGTGCAAGCACTGCCATACCGCTCTCGCCGAGGCCGAGATCGAGTATTCCGATGAGGTCTCGCCATCTGTCTTCGTTCGCTTTGAACTCATCGACGTGCCCGAAGCACTGCGTTCGGCCGGTGTGCCGGTCGATGTGGTGATTTGGACCACGACCCCTTGGACGCTTCCCGCGAACGCCGGCGTGGCGTTGCTCGCCGACGCCGACTACATCACCGTCGAGGCGGAGGGCCGCTTGGGCATCATGGCCAAGGCGCTCTGGGAGAAGGTCTTCCATGGTGTGGCCGGCATCGAGGATGCTTGCCTGTACGTGCCCGAGGGTGCCGCCGAACCGTGGAGCGTCCACGGTGAGGAGCTCGTCGACATCACCTATACGCACCCGATCTTCAGCGACGTGCAGGGCAGGATCGTCACGGCCGATTACGTTACGCTTGAAGATGGTACCGGGTGCGTTCATACCGCCCCAGGCCATGGCGTGGACGACTATTACACGGGCATGCGCTGCAACCTTCCGATCATCATGCCGGTTGATGACGATGGCCACTTCTACGCAGGTGACGGCCTGGGAACGGGCGGCCCCTTCTCCGGTATGGACACCGATGAGGCTAACCCGCACATCATCGAGTTTTTGCGCGAGCGCGGTACGCTCGTTGCCGAGAAGAAGATCAACCACAGCTATCCGCATTGCTGGCGTTGCAAGAACCCGGTCATTTTCCGTGCAACCGACCAGTGGTTCGTTTCGATGGACGAGACCAATCTACGCGGTGAGGCGCTCGATCAGGTGCTCAACCATGTGACGTGGTACCCCGATCACGCCAAGAACCGCATTGGGTCCATGGTGGAGGGCCGCCCCGACTGGTGCATCAGCCGCCAGCGCAACTGGGGCGTGCCGATTCCGAGCTATACCTGCGCCGACTGTGGTGAAAAGGTCATGAACGACGCGACGCTCGATGCCGTGATCGCCCTCTTCAAGGAGAAGGGCTCCGATGCCTGGTTCACCGACGCGCCTGAGGAGTACCTGGGCGAGGCCTGCGTCTGCCCCAAGTGCGGTGGGCACCATCTCAAGGCGGACCGCGATATCCTCGACGTCTGGTGGGATTCCGGCGTCTCCTGGAAGGCCGTCTGCGAGAACCGCGAGGAGCTCGAGTATCCGGCGGACTTGTATCTCGAGGGCTCCGACCAGCATCGCGGGTGGTTCCAGAGCTCGCTCCTCACGAGCGTGGGCGCGAACGGCGTGGCCCCGTATAAGGCCGTGGTGAGCCAGGGCTTCACGCTCGACGGCCAGGGCCGCAAGATGTCGAAGAGCCTGGGCAACGTGATCGATCCCAACAAGGTCTGCGACGAGATGGGTGCCGATATCATCCGACTTTGGGTTGCGAGCGTCGATACCTCGACCGACGTCGCCATCGACCATGAGATCCTTGCCCGCACCTCCGATGCATACCGCCGCTTCCGCAACACCTTCCGCTTCCTGCTGGGTGAGCTTGAGGGGCAGTTCGAGCCCGAGACCGACGGCGTTCCTTTCTCCGACCTCACCGCTCTCGACCAGCTCATGGTCGCGCGTTTGACGCAGGTGCAGGCCGAGGTCGACGCTGCCTATGCGGGCTATGAGTTCAACCGTGCCTATCGCGTGCTCTACGACTTCGTGGTCACGGAGCTCTCGAATGTCTACCTCGACGCGCTGAAGGACCGTCTCTACTGCGAGAAGCCCGGTTCGCTCGCGCGCCGCAGCGCTCAGACGGTGCTCGCCGAGCTGCTGAGCATGCTTCTGCGCGATCTCCAGCCCATCCTTGCCTTCACCTGCGACGAGGTCATGGCCTATGCGCCCGCCGGCTGCCGCGGTGGTGAAACCTACGCTGCCATGCTCGATTGGTACCAGGCCCCCATCTCGGTCGAAGAGGCCAATGAGTATTCCGAGGTCCTAACCGCTGCCCTCACCCTTCGTGGCGCGGTGACCAAGGCGCTTGAGGATGCGCGTACGGCCGGCACCTTCACCAAGAGCCAGGAAGTTCGCATCTCCGCTACGGTTCCGTCTTCGGACTTTGCGCTCCTTACCGGTGAGCGCGGCATCGACCTTGCCGAGTTCTTCATCGTCTCCGAGGTTGCGCTTATGGAGAACGAAGATGCTGGGGACGACGGCATCACCGTCACCGTCGATGCCGCCCGTGGCGATCGTTGCGATCGCTGCTGGAACTATCGCGAGGACACCGGTGTGCATGGCGAGCACGAGCACATCTGCTCCCGCTGCGCCGCCGCGCTCGAATAGGACGTTCGCGGGGCAAGGTGCTGGCCGCCTTGCCCCGCATGAGACAATTGTGCCAGGCACAAGTGTCTCATGTTGAGCGACGGATGGTACCTGGACACCTGGCTCAAGTTGGAAGGTTTGGTTGTGGCAAAGAAGCGTGTGGACGTCAAAGAGTTCAAGCCGCCGCTCCTGTGGAGGCTCGGCGTGCTTTTGGTGGTCGGTGTCACGGTTGCGTGCTTCGACCAGATTGCCAAGGCGGTCGCGCGCGTTGCGCTATCTCCTGCGGGCACAGTGGGTGTCCAGGTAATCCCCGGAATTCTCAATTTCGAGCTCGTCTATAACGAAGGTGCTGCGTTCGGGCTGGGGGAGGGCTACACCCTCGTTTTCGTCACGCTCGCTGTGATCATGGTCATGGCGTCGCTTATCTACCTCTTGCGGGCCCCGCTCGTCTCGTCTTGGGAGGTCGTTGGCCTGGCGCTTGTGTGCGGCGGAGCGGTGGGTAACGCCATCGACCGCGTCGCCCATGGCGTTGTGACCGATTTTATCGCTACAGCTTTCATCGATTTCCCCGTTTTTAACATCGCCGATATCGGCATCACCGTGGGCGTCGTCGTCGCGCTGATCGGCTTCATCTTCCTTTCTCCCGCAAACCTCGCGGCACGGGAACGCGCCGAAGCCGAGCGAACCGTCCATGCCGATAGCGCCATACGGCGCCGCGCCCCACGCAAGAGCGGGCGGAAGGGGCGTTAACCATGCCGGGCGACCTCCATATTCTTGTAGCTGAATCCGATGCCGGAACAAGGCTCGATGCTTATCTAGGGGCTCAGGATTCGTGTCCTTCGCGTTCCGCGTGCGCGCGCCTTGTGGAGGCTGGCGCCATTGCCGTGAACGGTGAGGTGTGCCTTTCGAAGAAGTATGCCGTTGCGACGGGCGACCGCATCTCTGTCGAGCTTCCCGAGGAGGAGGCGCTTTCCGGTGCGGTGATCCCACAGCCCATTCCGCTCGATATTCGCTTTGAAGACGATTACCTCATCGTCTTGTCCAAGCAGCGCGGTCTGGTGTGCCATCCGGCGCACGGCCATGCGGATGGCACGCTCGCGAACGCGCTCGTGTATCATTGCGGTCTCGAGCATCTGGGGACATTGCAAGGGGAGGACCGCCCCGGCATCGTGCATCGCCTTGACCGCGATACCTCGGGGCTCATGCTTGCCGCGAAGGACGATGAGACCCAGCGCGCGCTTCAGGACCTCATCCGACTGCGCACCCTCGACCGGCGCTATATCGCGCTCGTTCACGGCTATATCGCGCACGATGAGGGCACCATCAGCACGGGGATTGCCCGTTCGACGCGCGACCGGGTGAAGATGGCGGTCTCGGACGATCCGTTCGCGCGCCAGGCGATCACCACGTTCAAGGTTCTTGAGCGCTTCGAAGCTAGCCGTACCGATGACGGCTACACGCTCGTCGAATGCCATCTCTATACCGGCCGCACGCATCAGATCCGCGTCCATATGCGGCATATCAACCATCCGCTCGTTGGAGACCCTCTCTATGGCAAGGGGAAGGGGGCCGAGCGCGCCGACCGCGGTCTCGCAAGGCAGTTCCTTCACTCTTGGCGCGTTGCATTTACGCACCCGGTAACAGGGGAGACCATTGAGTGCCGCGACACGCTTCCCTGGGACCTCGCTGCGGTGCTCGAGGATATTGAGCCGCTTTCGATCGGTCGAACACCGGCGGGCGACAAGATCATCCCGCAGCTTCTGGAGTGGTGACGCGCCGTGAATTGCCAACACCCGGCGTCTGTGATTCATTTTGAATCGCCAACACCCGGTGTCTGCGATTCATTTTGGGAGGGGCGCTCGTTGGCATGTCTGTGTAGATGCCTAGAGATGGGCTTACCAGCGGTGGGCGCTCGACTAGACTAACAACACATATGCATTGCGACCATGGAGAATGCCGTGCTTCAATTCCTCCTTAACGACCCCGTCGGCGCGTTTCTCAGCGCTACGCCCATCGTGAAATTCAATCTGATCGTCATGGTGCTGTTCGGGGTCATCTTTTTCTACCAGATCGTCTTCTTCTTCATCGGCATCGTGAAGGGCGAATATCGCTATCCCAAGGCCAAGACACTCCATCACTATGCGTACTTCATCGCCGCCCATAACGAGGAGGCAGTCATCGCCAACCTCGTCCGCTCCATCAAGCAGCAAGACTACCCGCAGGAGCTCATCGATGTCTTCGTGGTGGCCGATGCCTGCACAGACGAAACCGCCCGTGCGGCCCGCGAGGCCGGCGCCATCGTTTACGAGCGCAACGACCTTGCGCGCAAGGGCAAGAGCTGGGTCATGGATTACGGGTTCGAGCGAATTCTGCGTGAATACCCGGGCGTGCACGAGGGGTTCTTCATCTTCGATGCAGACAACTTGATTAGCCCTGAATATACCCGCATCATGAATGATGCCTTTGACCAGGGTTATATGGCGGTGACGAGCTATCGCAACTCTAAGAACTTCGGTAGCTCCTGGATTTCGGCGGCGTATGCTACCGCGTTTTTGCGCGAGGCGCGCTTCCTCAACAACGCGCGCATGATCTGCGGGACCTCCTGTGCGGTTTCCGGGTCTGGATACCTTATCTCTGCGAAGATCGTCGAGGGCATGCGCGGTTGGCAGTTCCATTCGCTTACCGAGGACATCCAGTTTTCCACGTTCTGTGCCGTCCATGGGGTGCGCATCGCCTATGCCCCCGCTGAGTTCTTTGACGAGCAACCGGTTACCTTCGCGGCATCGTGGAAGCAGCGCATGCGCTGGACCAAGGGGTTCTACCAGGTGTTCTTCACCTATGGCGGACGATTGGTAAAGACGCTTTTCACCAGGCGCCATTTTGCCGCATACGATATGCTCATGACGGTTGCGCCTGGCAACCTCATAACGCTCATCTCGATTCTTGCAAACGGCGCGTTTCTCGTCGTAGGGCTGCTGAGCCATGGGTTCCTTGCCACCGACGCCGAGCTCGAAAGCTGCTTCGAGTCGATCATCATGACGCTTTTCACCCTGTACCAGACGTATTTCGTGCTGGGGCTGCTCACCACCGTCTTTGAGTACAAGCATATCCATTGCCCGCAGCGTTGGCGCATCGTCTTGAACCTCTTTACGTTCCCCATCTTCATGTTCACCTACATCCCGCTCATCGTGGCCGCGCTCTTCCTCAAGGTCGACTGGGTGCCCACCCCTCATAGCCTCGCGCTCACCCTTGACGATGTGGTGGGCGAGGCGAGCTAAGCCGCTTAGGACCCGGCTGGGCCCGCGCGCCAAAGCTATTGCAGGGGCGTGGTGTTTTGCGCGTCTTGCGAACCCGAGCCATCGCGTGCTTGATGTGGCAATCGAAAGGAGCACCTATGGAGCAGCAAAACCTTATACATGGTCGCACGGCAACGTCCATTGCTCCCTCATGCGACCATCCAGCGCCCTTAGACAGCTGTGCGCTCCAGGCTGAATACATCGATATCGCCCGCGAGCTCGAAGGTGATGCCTCGTCTCATGAGGCGGGTGATGCGCACCTGCTCACTACTAATGCGCTCTATCACGGCGGCCCCGTGCAATGGAGCTTTGTTCCCAAGGTGTTCTCGCGCCGCGACCTGGGCTATCTTGCGTGGATTGCTGAGACCATGGGGCGCATCATGGACAAGGTGACGCTTCGCTTCGTAGAGGATGAGGGCTTTCGCGCCGCGTTCGAGCTCGATCCGCGCATTGAACGTCTCGCCTGCATGCCCAATGCCTTCGGCACGCAGATTCCCATCGCCCGCGTTGACATCTTTCTGGACGAGCAAACGGGCTCGTTCAAGTTCTGCGAACTCAACACCGATGGTTCTTCGGGCATGCTCGTGACCGAGGAAGTCACGAAGACGAATCTGCTTACCAAGACGGGGAAGGCGTTCGCATCGCGCCACGCGGTCTCAACGTTCGACATTTACGGAGCATGCGCTTCCGCCGTGCTTGACTGCTATCGCGAAGCGGATGGGAAAGCCGCCGTGCCCGAGGTGGTCGCCGTCGATTATGCCGAGAGCATTGCCCGCGAGGAGATCGATGAATTCGCTCGCGTGTTCTCCGAGCACGGTGCGCGGCTGCGCTTTGCGGACATCCGCGACCTTCGTTATGAGAACGGTGTGCTCACCGATGCCGTGGGTCCTATCGACTGCGTATGGAGGCGCGTCGTTATCTCCGAGATGCTGGAGAAGCCCTGTCCGGGTGCCGATGCGTTCATGGCCTGTGCCGCCGATGGCGTCGTGCCCATCGTAGGTGGATTTCGGACGTGGCCCTGTGCGACCAAGACGGTATTCGCCGTGCTCCATAGCCCGGCGGCGCGACAGGTGCTCGACGAGGAGGAGCTTACCTTCGTTCGCGAGCACGTGCCTGCTACCTACATGCTCGATAGCCAGAGCGACCTTACCCGATTTGCGGACCGCACGCGTTGGATCGCCAAGCCCCGCGACGGCTACAACAGCCTTGGTGTGCGTGCCGGCCAAGATTGCACCGACGAGGAATGGGCCGAGGTTCTCGCCCAGATGGCGCAGACCCGCGGCACGGTTCAAGAGTATGTGACGCCGTACGCGACCTTAAACGTTGAGGGCGGGGCAGCCGGTATCGGCCGGCCCTTCGAGCCCTATATGAACATGGAGGGGCTCTTCCTCTTCCGGAACCGATTTGCCGGCGTGTTCACGCGATGCGGGCAGTCTGCGGTGATCGGGGAGTTCGCTGGACGTTTGAATATGGGATGTCTGGTGGTAGATAGGTGATCAACCGATCGGCTGCCTTTGCGGTGCTGAATGCGCTCTTGCTGCTTGCAGGGGCAATCGATGCTCGCGAACGCCGGCTTCCGAACGTTCTCGCCATATTGCTCGCTGCTGCCTCCGCCATCGCAGCGCTTGCATCGGGAGGCGTGGACGCGCTTGCCCTCAATGCGCTTGCTGCCTTTGCCATATGTGGCATGCTCTTGGTCCTTGAATTGTTTTGGAGAACCCGTCGAGGGGTTGCAGGACAGGGGATCGGCGATATCAAGGCGTTGTTCTCCCTTGTGCTCGCCTCTCCGGTTCGAGGCGTGATATCTTACGCGCTCGCCCTGATCGGTCTTGCGATTACCGGTATCGCGGTGCATCGCCCGGCTCTTCCGCTCCTGCCGTTTCTTGCCGTTGCGTTCATCTGCCTTGGCCTTCTCCCTTCATTTGGTTAGCGAACCCTTGTTCGTGTCCTGTCGATGTGCGATGATACGATAGTGGATGACCAACTCATGCTGGTAAGGAGGACGGTCATGCAGGAACCGTTGACGCGCGACCAGGTTCGCGCCCGCATGGATGCCATTCCCGATGTGCTCTCCGATGAACTCATCGAGCGCATGTCCGATGACCGCGCTCGGGGATGGAAAAACCCCTATCGCACCTCCGACGAGGATGCAGTCCGCCGCGAGGAGCGCCCCGCCGACCGTTCGAGCATCTGGCGGCCCGCCTTCGTTCGCGATGTCGAGAAGATTCTCCATATGCCCGCCTACAACCGCTATGCGGGCAAGACGCAGGTGTTCAGCTTTAGAAGCAACGACGACCTTTCACGCCGCGGGCTTCATGTGCAGCTCGTTGCGCGCATCGCACGCGATATTGGCTATGCGCTGGGTTTGAACTGCGACCTTATCGAGGCAATCGGCCTCGGGCACGATCTGGGGCACACCCCGTTCGGGCACGCGGGCGAGCGCTGCTTGAATGACGTCTTCCATGGGCGCACAGGCCGCTGGTTCTTCCATAACGTGCACTCTGTCCGCGTGCTCGACAAGCTCTATGGGCGCAACATCTCGCTTCAGACGCTCGACGGCGCGCTCTGCCATAACGGCGAGTACGAGCAGCGCGTGTTTGAGCTCTCGGGTCTTTCCTCGTTCGGCGAGTTCGACCGCGTGGTGGATGAATGCGTTTCGGGCGGCGGCGCGGTCATCGGACACCTGAGGCCGATGACACTCGAGGGCTGCGTGGTGCGCATCTCGGACATCATCGCCTACGTTGGTCGCGACCGCCAAGATGCCATAGAGGCGGGCCTGCTCACCGGCGGCGCGTTCGAAGATGGCTTGGGCGGTGCATACAACTCGTGGATCTTGACGCATGCATCGGCCGACATCATCGAGCACAGCTACGGCAAGGACCGTATCGAGATGAGCGAGGAGCTCTTTGCGGAGATTCGCCGCGCCAAAGCGGAAAACTATGCCAAGATCTATCGATCCAGCGGGATCGAAGGGGAGCGTGCGGAGGTTCTCGCACGTGCTTTTGAGCTCATGTACGAGCGCTGCCTCGACGACCTCCATAAGCGCGACGAATCGAGCTTTATCTTCCGCCACCATATCACGCGCATCGAAGAGCAGCTCGCGCATTATGGCCGTACCTACGATTGGCAAAGCGACCCCGAGCAGACGGTGGTCGATTACATCGCAAGCATGACCGACGGCTATTTTGCCGAGCTTGCGAGCAAGTTCTTCCCCCAGATTCACTTCCCTAAACGCACCTATATCAACGAGCCCGTAGGTCTGCACGAGCCCAAGGCATAGATTGGATACCATGGAAACCCTCTTCAAGCAGGTCGAGAAGGAGAAGAAGCTCAAGAACGCCCCGCTAGCCGTGCGCATGCGCCCGAGCACGCTCGACGAATACGTGGGCCAGCGAAAGGCGGTGGGGCCCGGTTCATGGCTTCGTTCCGCCATTGAGCATGATGTGCTTTCCAGCGTGATTCTCTACGGGCCTGCCGGCACGGGCAAGACCACGCTCGCGCATATCATCGCATCGCATACGCGCAGCGAGTTCGTCGAGGTTTCTGCGGTCACTGGTTCGGTCAAGGATCTTCGCCGCGAGATCGATGAGGCCGAGCGCAGGCTCATGGCGTTCGACCGCCGCACCATCCTGTTCATCGACGAGATTCACCGCTTCAGCCGTTCCCAGCAAGATGCGCTGCTCCATGCAGTTGAAAATCGCACCGTCGTGCTCATTGGAGCTACGACCGAAAACCCGTACTTTGAGGTAAACGCCGCCTTGCTTTCGCGCTCTCGCGTCGTTGAGCTTGAGCACCTTACAGACGACGACATAGCCGTGCTCGTGCGTCGTGCGCTCACTGCCCCCGAGGGGCTCGATCGCCGCTTCGAGGCATCGGATGAGGTCGTTTCTGCAATATGCACGCTCGCCGCGGGCGATGCCCGCTCAGCGCTCACCACCCTTGAGCTTGCGAGCGAGATTGCCGTGACGCGGCCAGATACCGAGGGCACGCCGGAGCCTGGCGAGGGGGAGGCGTACGTCATCACGATTGAGGATGTTCAGATGGCGAACCCTCGCCGCGGGCTCTCATACGATAAGAACGGCGATATGCACTACGACATTATCTCCGCGTTCATCAAGTCGATGCGCGGCAGCGACCCGGATGCCGCGGTCTATTGGCTTGCCCGCATGATCGATGCCGGCGAAGACCCCAAGTTTATCGCCCGGCGCATCATGATCGCCGCTTCAGAGGATATCGGGAACGCCGATCCCCAGGCGCTCCTAGTTGCCGAGGCTGCGTTCAAGGCTGCGGAAGTGATTGGATACCCTGAGTGCCGCATTAATCTTGCGCAGGCTGCCATCTATAATGCGCTTGCACCCAAGTCGAATGCTGCGGAGGCGGCGATCGACGCGGCGCTTGCAGACGTTCGGACGAGTGGGCAGCGCGAGGTGCCGAGCTATCTGCGCGACAGGCATCGGCCCGGTTCAGATGAATACGGAGAATACCTTTATCCGCATAACTATCCTGAGGGCTGGGTGGAGCAGCGCTATCTTCCGGACGGTTTGGAGCGTGGCTGCTTCTGGAGCCCCGACGGGCGTGGCTGGGAGCAGTACCGGTTCGAGCAGGGGCCCTGTTCGAGGGGCGGTGCCGGGCAGGCGTAGTTCTCCGTGCGCGTTTGTGGCAACAACGCGTAGGGGGTAAGAACGTCATGCGTTGGGGTAAAATCAACACATATGTGTTTCTGACCAGCTCAAGGAGGCTCAATGGATCCCCTCCATATCCTACTCGTTCTACTCGTCATCGCTGGAATATGGGCGCTGATCGAGCTCGCTCTCACCATCCGCCGCGCGCGGACTACGGTCGACTCGCTCGACAAGACCATGGGCGAGGTGAACGACATGCTTGCCGAGACCCGTCCGGTCGTTGCCAAGCTCGATGGCGCCATCGACGAGCTGCAGCCTGCGCTCACGCAGGTCGAGCCGCTGCTCAAGTCTGCGAACGTTGCGGTCGACGCGTTGACGTCGAACCTTATCGAGGTTGAGGCCGTCGTGCGCGATGTCTCTGCAGTAACGGGCGCCGCGGCGAATGCCGGCAATGCTGTCTCGGGCGTCGCCGACTCGGCATCGGAGGCGGTCCAGAAGTTGCTCGGGAAGTTCAAACCCGGCTCGCCCGATCCCGAGCGCGCGCTCAACGAGGGGGCGGATTCCTCTCGCGAGGCTGTTTTGACGAGTGCCCCTGAGGATGCTCCCGCTGAGGCGCCCGCGCCCGCGCCGCGCTATTACACCTACGACTCTGAGCCGTCCTCCGCTGCTCCTTCAGAAGCAGAGACCGCTGCTGCCGATTCCGTCCCTTCGAACCAGGGAGATTCCACCAATGACTAACACCCAGGCACTCGATCCCATCGTTCTTACGGTCGCTGCCGACCCGAGGCTGGCGCGGCTCGTTCGTATGACGGCTGCCAACGTGGCCGCTCTTTCGTCGATGTCGGTCGACCGCGTGGAGGATCTGCGCATGGCCGCCGAGGAGGCGTTCATCTTCGCTTGCTCGGTCGATGCTGGGGAGTGCGTCTCGCTCACCTTTACCGTCGACGACGAGCATGTTGCTCTCGACGTCGATCTTGGCGAGGGCGCCGTCGCCGATCCTGAACCCGATAGCCCCGCGGCCTATGCAGGCCTTATCCTTACGGCGGTTTGCGACGCATACGAGAAGACCGACGCTCCCGCACGACTCCATCTCGAACTCAAGGCGGATGTCTGATATGACAGAAAAGACCTCGTCGAGTAAATCGGCTTGGGACAAGCAAAAGACGCGCGAGCTCTTCCGTCGCTATAAGGAAGATGGCGACATGGAGGCGCGTGAACAGCTGGTTATGTCCCATCTCAACCTCGTGCGCTTCCTCGCGAACAAATTTAAGAACCGCGGCGAACCCTTGGACGACCTGGTTCAGGTTGGCTATCTTGGCCTACTTAAGGCGATAGACCGATTCGATCCCGACCGCGGGCTCGAGTTCACCACCTATGCGACCCCCACCATCCTGGGCGAGATCAAGCGCCACTTCCGCGACAAGGGCTGGAGCGTGCGCGTTCCGCGCCGTCTGCAGGAGCTCTCCGCCAAGGTCAACCAGGCTACCGATACCTTGACCACCCAGTTCCAGCGTTCGCCTACCATCCAGGAGATCGCCGATTACCTTGACGCGTCGGTAGACGAGGTGCTCGAGGCCATGGAGTCTTCGAGTGCGTACAGCTCCGTTCCGCTCGAGGGCACGGGCAGCTCTGAGAATGACGATGCCCCATCGGTGATCGATCGCTATGGCAGCGAAGACAATGAGCTCGCTTTCACCGATGATCGTCTGGTCATCGAGGAGGCGCTCAAGGGGTTCTCGCCACGCGAGCGCGAGGTAATCGAGCTGCGGTTCCTGAAGGGCATGACGCAGATCGAGATCGCCGAGCAGCTCGGCATCTCCCAGGTGCAGGTTTCTCGTCTGCTTCGTCGCACCCTTAAGAAGATCCAGGATAAGATCGACCCAGATGGCGTGATGGCGCGGCAATGATGACGAAACAGGCTAACAAGCACGAGGCAGCGGAGGCTAAGCTTCCCGGCGCCCGTCTCATCGCGCTCCGCGTGTGGTCAGTGGTTGGCGCCATCATCATCGGTGTCGCGATTCTGAACGTGATGGGCGTCCTCGCCCCGGTGATCGAGTTCCTTGCGGTGGGCTCGCTCATCGCGTTCATCGAGTCGCCGATCGTGAACGCCCTTGAGCACAAGGGTGTTCCGCGCTCGGTGGGCGCGCTCATAGGCCTTGTCGCCGTCGTTGCAGTCATACTCTGCGTTCTCATGGTGATTGGGCCGGTTTTCGCCGAGCAGATCATGGAAGTGCTTTCCCGACTCCCGCAGCAACTGCGCGGTCTCGGCGATTGGGCGATTCAGGTATCTCGGGATTTTGAGGCGCTTTCGCAGTCGTCGTGGGCAAGCCAGTTCGATGAGGCGCTTCGTTCGATCGCAGATGTGGCCTCTACCTATATTACTCAGCTGGCGAGTGGCCTTGGTGCGGGTATTTTCCCCTTCATATCGTCCTTTACCTCACAGCTCTTCATCGTCTTTCTTGGGATCGTTCTCGCGTACTGGCTTGCGCTCGATTATCCGCGCATTCACCGCGAGATCGGCATCATCGTGGGAGGGGAGCGTGAGACCAGCTACCGGTTTATGGTCGCGATTCTCTCGCGTTCCGTCGGCGGCTATATGCGCAGCATGGTGATCACATCGTTTGTGAACGGCGTGCTCGCCTTCGTCGGCCTTGCGATCGTGGGGCATCCGTATGCGGCACTCATGGGCGTTCTCACCGGCGTCATGCATCTCGTTCCCGTGCTCGGCTCCTGGATCTCTTCGTTTGCGGCAACGCTTCTCGCGGTCTTCTATGGTCCGGTGCTTGCCATCTGGACCCTCGTGATCACCATGGTTGCTCAAAACGTTACCGACAACGTCATCAGCCCGAAGGTTATGCAGAGCTCGGTCAAGATTCATCCTGCCATGAACCTTGCCGCGCTCGTGGTTGGCTCCACGCTCATGGGGCCGCTCGGCATGGTCATCGCCATTCCGCTGTGCGCCGCGCTCAAGGGGCTTTTCGTTTTCTACTTCGAGAAGGAGACGGGCCGAGCGCTCGTTTCCTACGATGGCGCCATCTTCCAGGGAACCCCGTACCGCGATGCGGACGGTGCCCCGGTTCCGGCGTTCGATGCGCTTGGCGACGACAGCTTCGTCGCGGAGTCGGAGCTCATCAGTGACGATGTTGCGCCCACGGGAGAGGCTGTTCCGCGCCCTGCTGAGCTTGAGAACCCATGGAGCAAGCTCACCTTCCTTCATCGTCCTAGCGATAAGTGATGTAATCCCGCCCTTGCTCCCGCATCCTTCCTTAGGCGATTGCATGAGTCGAGTTTGGGGCTGCATTCGCCAAGCCTCGAACAGTTCAGGGCTCGAATCGGAAGGTTTTTGGCGACCCGCTGAGTGATCGACCCAAATGCATTCACAAAACCGCAGGTCGTGTGATTTTGAGGAGTGCGACTACTCGACGGATCTCGAATAACCTTCCGACTCGAGCCTCGAGTGTGTTCGGTGGCCTGATTTTGCAGCGCAGACGAGCTGCGCGCACCCGCTCGCCGCTTGTTTCATATATACTTTGTGCGTTTGAGATTTGCTGATGTTCAAGGAGATACCGCAATGGCTGCAGATTTTCCTTCGATGACCACCGCTGAGATTCGCTCCGCGTTCCTCTCGTTCTTTGAGGAGCGTGGCTGCAAGCTGTATCCCAGCTCGTCGCTCGTGCCGGATGACCCTTCGCTTCTGCTCGCGAATGCTGGCATGAACCAGTTCAAGGAGTATTACCAGGGCAAGAAGACCATGCGCGAGATCGGCGCAACGTCGTGCCAGAAGTGCGTTCGCACGAACGACATCGACATCATCGGTTCCGACGGCCGTCATGCCAGCTTCTTCGAGATGCTCGGTAACTTCTCCTTTGGAGGCGTGTCGAAGGAGCAGGCCTGCGCCTGGGCGCTCGAGCTCTCTACGCAGGTGTTCAAGCTTCCCATCGAGCGGCTGTACTTCACCGTGTTCACCGAAGACGATGAAGCCTTCGAGATCTGGCGTAAGCTCGGGGTCGCCGAGGATCACATCAGCCGCCTCGGTGAGGACGATAACTTCTGGGCGGCAGGCCCCACCGGCCCGTGCGGTCCCTGCTCTGAGATCTACTTCGACCAGGGCGAGGAGGTCGGCTGCGGTAGCCCGGATTGCCGCCCCGGTTGCGATTGCGACCGTTTCCTTGAGTTCTGGAACCTCGTCTTTACGCAGTACGATCGCCAGGAGGACGGCTCTATGCCGGAGCTCCCGCACCGCAACCTCGATACGGGTATGGGCCTTGAGCGCATGGCGGCCATCATGCAGCACAAGAGCTCGTTCTACGATGGGGACCTCATGCGCGGCCTCATTGCCCTTGGCGAGGAGATCTCTGGTATCTCGTATGTCGCCGACGATTACGATGGCCCGAGCCGGAGCCTCCGTATCATCGCGGACCATGCTCGCTCCGTCGACTTCATGATCTCCGACGGCATCCTGCCCGGCAACGAGGGGCGCGGTTACGTGCTTCGTCGCCTCCTCCGTCGCGCGGTCTTCCATGGTCGCCTTATCGGTATCGAGGGTGCCTTCCTTGGCCGGTTCATCGATGCCGTGAACGAGGCCATGGGTGACGCCTACCCCGAGCTCCTCAAGAACGTTGCCCTTGTCAAGGGTATCGTCGATGCGGAGGAGGAGCGCTTCTCGGGCACGCTCGACACCGGCCGCGTCTACCTCGACGAGGCGCTCGGCGGCCTTGCAGACGGCGCCGTGCTCGATGGTGCCACCGCCTTCAAGCTGCACGATACCTTTGGCTTCCCGATCGACCTCACCGTCGAGATCGCCGAGGGCGCGGGCCATGCCGTTGACATCGACGGCTTCAACCGCGAGATGGAGGCGCAGCGCGAGCGCGCCCGCGCGAACGTGAAGGGCGATGCCTGGGGCTCGTTCAACGATGTTTGGACGGAGCTCTCGGATTCCGTTTCCGCAACTGAGTTCGCTGGATACGAGGATGAAGAGCTTGAGGGTGCCAAGGTGCTTGCGCTTGTCGTTGACGGCGAGCGCGTAGCTCATGCCGGCGTTGGCCAGAAGGTCGAGGTCGTGCTCGATCGCACTCCGTTTTATGCCGAGATGGGCGGGCAGATGGGCGATGCGGGCACGCTGTCGGCCGAGGGTGTGCGCCTTGCCGTGGGTGACACCAAGGCTCACAACGGCCTGTATGCGCACAGCGCGGTCGTCGAGGAGGGAGAGCTTGCGGAAGGCGCCATCGTGAACGCTGCGGTCGACCATCATCGTCGTGCGCTCCTGCGCCGTAACCACACCGCGACGCACCTGCTCGACGCCGCCCTTAAGAACGTGCTTGGCGACCATGTGAACCAGGCAGGATCGCTCGTTGCTCCCGAGCACCTGCGCTTTGACTTCACGCACTTCGAGGCGCTGTCTTCCGAGCAGCTTGCACAGATCGAGCGCCTCGTGAACGACCAGATCTTCGCTGCCAAGCCCGTTGTGACCCGTGTGATGGCTATCGACGAGGCCAAGGCCGCCGGTGCTGTGGCGCTTTTCGGCGAGAAGTACGGCGACGTTGTCCGCGTGGTTTCGGTCGGCGCCGAGGAGCGCCCGTTCTCGCGTGAGCTCTGCGGTGGTACCCATGCTGCAAACACGGCAGAGATCGGTCTCTTCAAGATCGTTTCCGAGTCTTCGACGGGCTCCAATGTCCGCCGCATCGAAGCGGTAACGAGCGAGGGCGCTATCGCGTATCTTGAGGAGCGCGCACGCATGCTCGATGCCGCCGCATCTGAGCTCAAGTGCCGTCCAGACGAGGTGGCAGGCCGTATTGCCGGGCTCCAGAAGGAGCTTCGTGAGACCAGCCAGAAGCTCAAGAATGCGCTCACCGGCGGCGGCTCCAACGCCATCGACGATGCCATCGCCCATGCAGAGGACCTCGGTGCCTATAAGCTCGTTGTCGCACAGCTTGAGGGTCTTGAGGCAGCAGACCTCCGCAACGTGTGGGACACCATTCGCCAGAAGCTTCATGAGCCGGTCGCGTGCGTACTTGCTACGGTGACGAGCAAGGGCCAGCCGGCGCTTCTCGCCGGTGCCACCGACGAAGCGGTCGCGGCAGGCTTCAAGTCTGGAGATATCATCAAGCAGATCGCTCCGCTCGTGGGTGGTGGCGGTGGCGGCCGCCCGCAGATGGCGCAGGCTGGCGGTAAGGACGCGAGCGGCATCCCCGCTGCGCTCGAAGCCGCGCGCGCCGCACTTTCTGCGTAGACCATGATCGCGCTCGCACTCGACATCGGGGAAGCGCGCGTTGGCATTGCCGTGTCTGATGCTACGGGTACCCTTGCCATGCCGGTGAAGGTCCTGCCCGCGCAGGAGGTTCTCGGCAACGCGCGCTCATTCCGCTATATCATCGAAGATTACGAGCCTGATGTGCTCGTTTGCGGCCGTCCTGAGACCCTGGCGGGGGAGGACGGCCCGCAAGCCCAGCGTGTTTTAGAGGCCGCGAAGAAGATTGCGCGTGCAACCGGTCTCCCCCTTGAGTTCATAGACGAGCGCCTCTCCTCACGCGAAGCGAAGCGGATTCTGCGAGAACAGGGGCTTTCTGAGCGCGAAATGCGCGGCAAGGTGGATAGCGTTGCCGCAAGCCTTTTCCTTCAGACCTGGCTTGATGTGCGAAACAAGTGATTCGGGCTCCGCTTGAGCTTGCGTCTCGTGCTCTGTTTCGGGCGACACTCGACGCCCTCTCTGTGTTCGGGCACAATCGGTACGCATCCTCGCTTTCGGGCGATAATTGGACACTTATTTCGTTTTCGGGCGACTTTGGTACGTTATTCGACTGCTGAATGTCCGAATGTCGCCCGACAATCCCGCGGTTGTCCGAATGTCGCCCGAGAAGCCCGGGAACGTCCGGAATGCGCACAAGAGCGCCTTGCGGTACCGGCGTGGCACCCATGCGTTGCTCGTGCGTTCCGTTCGTATTCTCAGGAACTATTTCTCAGCTTCTACCTCGTGGTATACGCAATGCGAATACCCTCATGCAAGATTTCATCACGGTTCCTCTACCATTCCATCACATTTTGTCTATAATTGCCACTGTGTGCGCAAGAAGGTCAGTGCACACACGTAGGTAACCTCTCAATAGTAAGGAGGTAGGTATGGTAGGAATTGTCCTCGCAAGTCATGGCGACCTCGCGCAGGGCATCAAGCAGACGGCGTCCATGGTCTTCGGCGACCAGCCGGACGTGGTTTCCGTCAGCTTGCAACCTAGCATGGGTCCGGATGACCTTAGGGCGGAGATCGAGAAGGAGGTGGCAACGCTTTCCGATCAGGAGCAGGTGCTCTTCCTCGTCGACCTGTGGGGCGGCACGCCGTTCAACCAGATCAACGGTTTGCTCGACGGGCATCCCACGTGGGCTGCCGTTACGGGTATGAACCTCCCCATGGTCATCACCGCGTACACGCTGCGCATGAACCCCGAGGCCACAGCACACGAGATCGCGACTGGACTCATCCAGGAGTCCCGTGATGGCGTGCGCGTGAAGCCCGAGAGCCTCGAGCCCGAGGCCCCGAAGGCCGTTGAGGCCGCTCCGACCCACCCGACGGGCTCCATCCCCGAGGGAACGGTTCTGGGTGATGGCCATATCAAGTTCGTGCTCTGCCGCGTGGACACCCGCCTGCTTCACGGCCAGGTGGCAACCACTTGGACCAAGCAGACCGGCCCCGACCGCATCATCGTGGTTTCCGACGCCGTCTCTCATGACGAGCTGCGCAAGACCATGATTCAGCAGGCGGCCCCTCCGGGAGTCAAGGCTCACGTCGTCCCCATCCAGAAGATGATCGACGTCGCCAAGGACCCCCGTTTCGGTGCGACCAAGGCGATGCTCCTCTTCGAGACGCCGCAGGATCTGCTCGAGTGCATCGAGGGTGGCGTGGACATCAAGAAGGTGAACCTCGGTTCCATGGCTCACTCTGTGGGCAAGGTCGTCGTCACCAACGCGATCGCTATGGATCAGGCCGATGTGGAGTGCCTCGAGACCCTCGCGGCCAAGGGCGTCGAGTTCGACGTGCGCAAGGTTCCCGCGGACTCCCCGGAGAACTTCGACTCCATGATGAAGAAGGCCAAGTCCGAGCTGGCCGCGCAAGCGTAAGAAGGAGGGAAACATGTCGGCATTCACAATCATCCTGATTGTCATCGTTGCCTTCCTTGCCGGCATGGAAGGCGTTCTGGACCAGTGGCAGTTCCACCAGCCGCTGGTCGCATGCACGCTCATCGGCTTGGTGAGCGGTCAGCTTGAGGCTGGCATCATCCTGGGCGGTACGCTCCAGATGATGGCCCTTGGCTGGGCTAACGTTGGTGCTGCCGTCGCCCCTGACGCCGCACTCGCGTCGGTTGCATCGGCAATTCTCATGGTCATCGCCGTTGGTAACGGCGCCGACCAGAGCACCGCTATCTCCACGGCCATCGCCGTGGCCGTGCCGCTGTCCGTGGCTGGCCTCTTCCTTACCATGATCGTGCGTACGCTCGCCATTCCGGTGGTCCACATCATGGACGGCGCTGCCGCTAAGGGCAACTTCGCCGCCATCGACTTCTGGTCGATCGTCGCGATCTGCATGCAGGGCATCCGTATCGCCATTCCGGCAGCTGCCCTCTGCTTCATCCCGTCCGACGCCGTCATGGGCGCCTTGAACATGATGCCCGCGTGGCTCTCCGATGGCATGGCCATCGGCGGCGGCATGGTTGCTGCCGTTGGTTACGCCATGGTCATCAACATGATGGCGACCAAGGAAGTCTGGCCGTTCTTCGCGCTCGGCTTCTGCCTTGCTGCCATCTCCGAGCTCACCCTTATCGCCCTTGGTGTCATCGGCATCTCCCTTGCCCTCATCTACCTGGGCCTCAAGGAGCTTGCCAAGCAGGGCGGCGGCATGGGTGGCGGCTCGGGCGACCCGCTCGGCGACATCCTGGACGACTACGAGTAGGAAGGGAGGAGAGAGACTATGGCAGAGAACAAGATCACCCTTTCCAAGAGCGATCGTCTCAAGGTTTGGTTCCGTCATCAGTACCTGCAGGGCTCCTGGAACTACGAGCGTATGCAGAACGGCGGCTGGTGCTTCTCGATGGTTCCGGCCATCAAGAAGCTCTACCCCAACAAGGATGACCAGATTGCGGCGCTCAAGCGTCACATGGAGTTCTACAACACCCATCCGTACGTTTCTTCGCCCGTTATCGGCGTAACCCTCGCTCTTGAGGAGGACCGTGCCAACGGCACCCCCGTCGAGGACGCCGCCATCCAGGGCGTGAAGGTCGGTATGATGGGCCCGCTCGCCGGTGTTGGCGACCCCGTCTTCTGGTTCACCCTTCGCCCGATTCTCGGTGCCCTGGGCGCCTCGCTCGCTATGAGCGGCAACATCATGGGCCCGCTCCTCTTCTTCGTTGCCTGGAACGTGATTCGTCTTGCGTTCGAGTGGTACACGCAGGAGTTCGGCTACCAGCTGGGCACCTCCATCACGAAGGACCTTTCCGGCGGCCTCATGGGCAAGATCACCGAGGGCGCCTCGATTCTCGGTATGTTCGTGATCGGCTCGCTCGTTGAGCGCTGGGTCTCCATCTCGTTTGCTCCGACCGTTTCCACGGTCACGCAGTCTGAGGGTGCCTACATTGACTGGAATGCCATTGCTGATACCGCGAGCAGTGGTGGCCAGGGTGTGGCAGACGCTATTCATAGCGCACTTTCCCAGTACTCGTCGCTCGGCGCCACGGGCCTCGAGGTCGATAAGGTCACGACCCTTCAGGCGAATCTCGATTCGCTCATCCCCGGCCTCGCCGCCGTGGGCGTGACGCTTCTGTGCTGCTGGCTGCTTAAGAAGAAGGTTTCCCCGATCGCCATCATCATCGGCATGTTCATTGTCGGTATCGCTGGTCATTATATCGGCCTGCTCTAAAGCAGTTTTGCGCCGGTAATGGCGCTTTGTGTGCGGGGTCGCGGACTGTGCTCGGTTTCGAGCCGGTAGCGCGGCCCCGCGCTCTGTACGGGCATTACTTACGAGAAAGGTGACGCTATGGCGCAGTCTCTGAACACGAAACTGGACCTCACGACGCGGGGCACCATGTTCATGGGGCTGTCTAAATACGGCGACGTCATGATTGGGGATCGCGCCTTCGAGTTCTACAACGAGCGAAACCCAGAGGATTACATTCAGATTCCCTGGGCCGAGGTCGACCATATCGCGGCGTCGGTTATGTTCGGCGGCCGGCTCATTCCGCGGTTTGCTATCTTCACCAAGCAAAACGGTACCTTTTCGTTCTCCACGAGGAGAAATAAGCAGACCCTTCGCGCGATCCGCGAATACATACCTGCCGACCGCCTGCTTCGTTCTCCCACGTTCTTCGGCGTCATAAAGCGCGGCATTCTGCATCTGATTCATCGCGGTTAAACAATAGGTGCCAAACCTTCAAGGTTCGATGAAAACTTTAAGGTTTGGGCGCTCCTGCGGTACACTATCGGGGATTGACAGTTTTACCCCTCGATATGATTCCGGAGGACGATGCCGTGGCAGAACTTAGGGATGATGGGGCGCATCGCTCCGCTCGCCGGGCACATGCCCGCAACGTTTCCGCTGCGGGACAGGGTCGTCCGCAGGGTACGAGGTTCAGGACCGCTCCTCAGGCAGCTCCTTCGCGTACCGTAGGCGCACCTGCGAGGCGCACAGCGGCCCCGGCGCATGGGCGCCCGCAGGGCCGTCATGGCGTCCAGCCTGCTTACCAGCGCCGCTCGACCACTCAAGCTCGCCGTAAGCCCATCGTTCCCATCATTATCGTCTGCGCTGTGGCAGTAGCGCTTATTGCTGCGATCGTTCTGTTCGTCGTTCCGGCTGTTGGCCGGCTCATTTCCGGCTCGAACGAACCGGCGGTCGAGGCTGGCATCGAGGTCCAGATCAACATTCCCCAGGGCGCTTCTGGCGACCAGATCGCCTCCATTCTTTCGCAGAACCATATCATCGAGGATCCCAAGGAGTATTACGCCACGGTCAGCAGCATGCAGGCCGATGCCCTGCTAAAGCCCGGTGACTACCTCTTCACCACGCTGCAAGACCCAGAAGAAGTGGTGCAGCAGCTTATCGATGGCCCGAACGTCGAGGGCGTGACGTTGACGATTCCCGAGGGCCTTACGGTCCAACAGACCGCCGAGCGCGTGCAGGAGACGTATGGCATCTCTTCCGACGACTTCCTTGCTCAGGCAAAGGCCTCGAACTATGTTTCGGATTATCCCTTCCTCGAAGGCGCTTACAACGATTCGCTCGAGGGCTATCTCTATCCCAAGACCTATTCGTTCCAGGATGATCCCACGGCAGACGAGGTTATTCGCGCGATGCTCGATCAATTCGAGACGGAGACCGCAGGCCTCAACCTGACCGATGGTGCCAATGGGCTCACGGCGCAGCAGATCGTGACTATGGCTTCGCTCATCGAGCGCGAGAGCTCGGTGGAAAGCGAGCGCTCGACCATCGCGAGCGTCATTTATAACCGCCTCGACGAGGGCATGCCGCTCCAGATTGATGCCGCGATCGTCTATGCGCGCGGCGGCGGGTCCGGCACGGTGACCTACGATGACCTCGAGATTGATTCGCCGTACAACGTCTACCAGAACACCGGCCTCACGCCTGGGCCCATTTGCTCTCCGAGTGTTTCGTCCATTCGGGCCGCTCTCAACCCCGATGACACCAATTACCTGTATTATGTGCTTTCGAGTGCGGGCGATGGTTCGCACAAGTTCAGTGAAACCTACGACGAGTTCCAAGCGAACGTGCAGGAGTATCGGGATTCCCAATCATGAGCCTCTTTTCACCCACGCGTTATGTAGCATCTGTCGACCGTATCGACCTTGAAGAGCTTTTCGCTCAGGGCAAGCGCGCTATCTTGCTCGACCGTGATAACACACTCGTGCCGCGCGATCGCGCGACCGCACCAGATGAGGTTGCCGCGTGGCTCGATCGAGCGAAGGCCTTGGGGTTTAGGCTCTGCATGGTTTCGAATAACTGGCATCGAGACCAAGTTATGCGCTCGGCGGGCGAACTCGGTCTCGAGGCGATAAGCCACGCCATGAAGCCCGCCCCCTTCGCGCTCAATGCCGGGCTCAAGCGAACCGGCGTCTCGAAGGATGAGGCAGTCATGGTGGGAGACCAGCTCTATACGGATGTGTGGGCAGGTAACCTTGCCGGCATCGATACGATTCTCGTGAAGCCGCAGGCAACAGCTGACCTCTGGTATACGCAGATCTTCCGCATCTTCGAGCGACGCGCGCTTCGCAACCTTACGTGCGAGGAGTAACGGCGCATGGGGGGATCCGAAGGCGGTCGCGTCCTTGCTTCGAAGCACGGGTGCGACCATATCTTCTTCATTGGTTTTCTGGGCGCGGGCAAGTCTACGCTCGCAAGGAACCTCGGCCGAATGTTCAAGCGCCGTTATCTCGATACCGATCGTCTCGTTGAGCGCAGGGCGGGGCATTCGATCTCGTATCTATTCCGCAACGAGGGCGAAGCTTCGTTTCGAGAGCTTGAAACCAAGGTGCTTGAGTCGCTTGCGAGCGAGCGCAGCCTCTTGGTCTCGTGCGGGGGCGGTATCGTGGAGACGTCGCGCAACATCGAGCTTATGCACGAGATGGGCGTGTGCGTATACCTAGACGGTGAATTCGATGATTCGCTTCGGCAGATTCGCTCGCTTGCGAGTCGTCCCGATTTCCGTTCGCGCGAGCACGCGCAGCGCCTCTACCAGCACCGTCGCCCGCTATACCGTTCGGCGGCGGATTTGACGGTGGATATTCGCGGCCGCTCATTCGAAGACGTGTCCTATATCTGTGCCGATATGCTTTTGGAGCGTGGTTTGCTGTGACGATCAAGCGTCAACTGCTCAACATCAGTCAGAAGAGCATCGATGTCCGTTCGGGATCCGGTGCGCTCGAGGAGCTTCCTCGCATCGTGTCGGGAGCGGTCGGCATGCCTAAGCGCGCCTTGCTCGTTTCAACTGACGATGCATATACGGCTTACGGCGATGCGGTGCGCAGGGCACTTATCGACGCCGGTTTCTCGACGGAGGAATGCGTGTTCCCTCGCGAGACGGATCCCGCCACGCTCTCGAGCGCTACCGAGGTGCTCGCTGGATGCGCTCGTGCCGCTCTTACCGCCGACGACCTCATGCTCGCTCTCGGCGATGCGAAGCTTTGCTCTTCGGCGCTTCTCGCCGCGCGGCTTTGGTGCGGGGGCGTTCCATGCACCCTGATTCCCACCACCCTCGACGCGATGGTCACGCTGCCCACCGAGATGCATCCTCTTGCTACTCCAGAGGCTCCTGATATGGTGTCGCTCAGGCCGATGCCTACTATGGTCGTTTGCGACTTCGATCTTATTGCCGACATGCCGCTCGAAGCACGTCTCGAGGGCAGGGCTCTTATGCTCGGCGCCGCCCTTGCAGAGGGGAAGCGCGTCTGGGAGCAGCTGGTCGAGCGCGCTCCTCTCATCGCTGCCGATGAGCCCGTTGCATTCAGTGAGGTCTTTGGACCGGTGCAGCAGGCGCGTCGCAACGTCGTTAAGGCCGCAAACCCCTCTGCTCGGCATGCGCTGTCCTACGGACGCGCGACGGCTCGTGCGCTCGCACGTTGTCTGGGGCCCGAAGCCCCTGGTTGGGCGCTTTTGTCAGAGGGCATGCGCTTCGAAGCCCGTCTTGCTGTGGAGGCGGCTGGCCTCGATGCCGATATCGTCTTTGATCAGGACGACCTGTTTGAAGATCTTGGCATCGAGGAATACGGATTCTCGCTCGATGCCGAGGACCTCGTGCGCGCCCTCAAGGAGGAGCATGCGCGCCGGTCTAACCGTTTCCTCCTCCCGCTTCCCAAATCGGTGGGCACCATTCGGCTAACGGCCGTTCCCGACGATGTGCTCATGCGCCATGCGCGTGCCTATGTTGCTTCGCGTGCGGAGCTTGTGGCATAGCGGACGATTGATTTCTCCTAACCGGTACTCGCTCAGCGTACTTGCAGTATGCTTTACTGCGGATCCTGGGATGTCAGATGACTCACAGACACCGGGTGTTGGCGATTCAAATGACTCACAGACACCCGGTGTCTGTGAGTCAAACGATTTAGAAAGAAGGGGTACTTATGTCCTCACATGCTTCTGGCCCGCTCGGTCGCATCGAGCGTGTTCGCGAGCTCATGGACGAGCGCGGCTACGATGCCGTCATCATTCGCGATGAGGCGAATCTTCGCTGGTTGACCGGCGCCGAAGGCGTGTTCGACTATACGGGTGAGCTGCCGCACGCCGCGTTCATCACCGCGTCGAATACGTTCCTGCACACCGATTCTCGCTACTACAACAGCTTCATCGAGCATCTTCCGGCAGATAGCCCTTGGGTCCTCGATATGGAGGTCATCGGTATTCCGCGTTGGGCTGCCGAGCGTGCTCGCGATACCAAGTGCCGCGTCGTTGCCGTTGAGGACACCATGGAGCTCTCGTTCTACGACGGTTTGGTCCGTGGACTCGGGGATCTTTCCATCGGCGCCCTGCTTCCGCAGATGCATGGGGATCTTCGCCTCATGCGCGCGGTGAAGGACGAAGAGGAGATCGCCCTCATGAAGCGGGCCCAGGCAATCACCGACGCCGCGTTTGCGCACATGCTTGAGTTCATTCGTCCCGGTCTCACCGAGAAGCAGATAAAGCTCGAGCTCGAGAACTACATGTTCGAAAATGGAGCCGACGGCCTTGCGTTCGGCTCTATCGTCGCTGCAGGCCCTAATGCGGCGAACCCGCACGCCATCCCGAGCGATCGCCCTGTGCAGAAGGGCGAGTTCGTTCTCATGGATTACGGCGCGCGCTACCACGACTACGATTCCGACATGACCCGCACGGTTGCCGTGGGCGAGCCCTCGGCGAAGATGCGCGAGATTTACGACCTCGTGCAGCGCACGCACGAGGAATGCGCCAAGGCGGTCTATGCCGGCGTGGACGGCAACGAGATCCATGAGCTTTCGAGGAAGATTATCGGTGATGCCGGTTACGGCGAGTACTACGGTCACGGTTTTGGCCACGGCGTGGGCATCGACATCCATGAGCTCCCCAATTTTGGGCGCACGCACAATACGGTGGGGGAGGGCTCCGTCGTCACGATCGAGCCTGGTGTGTACCTGCCCGGGGAGTTCGGCGTTCGCCTTGAGGACTACGGTCTCGTGACCGCCCAGGGCTTCGTCCCCTTTACCCAGAGCCCGCATGACCTTCAGGTCATCGACTGCTAGGAGCTGCTAGCTCCCTTTGGTTCCGCCTGGCTCGCACCCATCGCGACGTTGCCAGGCTGCTTCGTCGAGAGGCGGGCGCTTCGACGCTCGCTCTGTGGATAGTTGCGCTTGCACCTGCGTAAAGGCGCGGGAAAGCGTATACTTTGTACGTTCATGCATCAATGCAGCGCAGGTCTCTGCGTGGCAGACAAGCAAGAAAGGTAGCACATGGCAACCATCACCACCGCCGATTTCAAGAACGGCATCGGATTGCGCATCAAGGACAAGGTCGTGACCATCGTCGAGTTCCAGCATGTCAAGCCGGGCAAGGGCGGCGCGTTCGTGCGCTATAAGACCAAGGACATCAAGACCGGTCGCGTGGTCGAGAATACCTGCAACGCCGGCACCAAGTTCGAAAGCGTCATGCTCTCCACCCGTGAGATGCAGTACCTCTACAACGACGGCAACGACTTCATCTTCATGGACAACGAGACCTATGAGCAGGTTCCCGTGCCTGAGGACTTCATCGGCGACAACGCTAAGTGGCTCAAGGAGAACGACGTCTGCCAGCTTCTCTACGCCGACGACGACCTTATGGGCGTGAACCCGCCGATGTTCATCGAGGTCCAGATCACCCAGACCGATCCGGGCTTCAAGGGCGACACCGTTCAGGGTTCCACCAAGCCTGCCACCATCGAGACCGGTGCAGTTGTCCAGGTGCCCATGTACCTCAACGAGGGCGAGATGATCAAGGTCGACACGCGCGACGGCAAGTTCGTTTCCCGCGTCTAGTTTCTGCTCCATCGTACGTATTTGGGGGACCCCATGTCTCAGGAGATCTACATTTCCGGTATCGGCATTGCGCCGGAGGTTCTCGCTGCGGTCGTTTCGCGCTCCGTCGAGGAGATCGAGGGCATCGCGTCGGTCGGCGTGAAGGACCTCGCCACCAACCTCGTCTCGATGCTCTCTGCGCGCAGCACCGCCGCCGCTCCTGCGGTCGAGACCGAGGTCGTAGATGACCAGCTTGCGATCACGGTGCACCTTGTCGTGTTCTTCGGCTATCCGTTCAAGAAGCTCGCCGAGGTCGTGCGCGAGGCGGTCGTCCACGCTATCGATGCCCAGGTGGGCGTTTCCGTGGCGCGCGTCGATGTGTGCATCGACGGACTCGTCTTCCCCAAGGAGTAGTAGTGAGCCTCAAAGTAGAACGCGGGCGCACGCTTGCCCGTAGCCAGGCCCTTCAGCTCCTCTTCCAGGCCGAGATTCTCGGGCGCACCGTTGACGATGTGCTCGCAGGCGATTATCTTCTGGCGCGCGCCTCCGAGGAGGCAAGCCCGCTCATGCCCTACGCTGCCGAGCTGGCCCGCGGTTGCTATGCGCATATCGGCGAGATCGACCGCGGCCTTGCCCGGGTTTCAGAGAACTGGGCTCTTGACCGCATGCCCGGCTCGGACCGCAATCTGCTGCGCCTTGCCGTCTACGAGCTGCGGTTCTCGCCAGAGCGCGTCGATGATGCCGTGGTGATCAACGAGGCCGTTGAGATTGCCAAGGCGTACGGTACCGATGAATCGGCAAGCTTTGTTAACGGCGTGCTTGGGCGCGTGGTGCGCGATTCCCGCATCTTCCCGCGCCCCGTTGATTCCACGCCTGCGGAGGACTCGGCTGAGCCCGCCTTGGTTGCACAGGCGACGGATCCCGTTGAGGCTGCCGAGCCGGCTGCTGCCGAAGCTCCCGCGTCGAGTGAAGGCTGCTAGGTATGGCTGAGGTCGCCCCGAACAGCTTCGCCGATATTACGGAGCGCTTGGACGAAATCATCTCGGTCGTGCGCTCGAAGGACACGTCGCTCGAGCGCAGCCTCGACCTGTATGACGAGGCCATCGAGCTTGGGTCTCGTGCTGCAGAGCTCGTCGATAGCTTCGATTTGAGCCCTGAGGAGGCAGCACAGCTCGATCAGGCGGCTCGTGCCGACGAAACCTCCCTCGATGCTGCGGCCCAGGATGGGTCCGATTCGGCTTCCGATGCGGGCGCCGATGCAGCGCCTCCAACTGAATAGGGCTTGCGTGCCATGAAGCGCGTACGCCTCGATGATGAACTCGTTGCTCAGGGCATCTGCGTTGATCGCGCGGATGCCCTGCGCACCTTGATGGCCGGTGATGTCTCTGCGCGGGGAGAGCGGCTCACCTCACCCGGCATGATGGTCGACCCCGGCCTTCCTTTGCATGTCAAGGGGCGTCTTCCCTATGTTGGGAGGGGAGGTCTTAAGCTCGAGGGTGCGCTTGATGCCTTCGGTGTGGATCCTTCCGGCCTTGCGTGCGGAGATATCGGGTGCTCGACTGGCGGCTTTACCGATTGCCTTCTTAAGCGCGGTGCTGCCTCGGTTATCGCGGTCGATGTTGGTCGAGCGCAGTTCGCATGGTCGCTGAGAAACGATGAGCGCGTCGCGCTTCTTGAGCGGACGAATGTGGTCGATCTTCCCTCGCTGGGCTATCGCGCCTGCTGCGATCTGGTCGTCTGCGATGTTTCCTTTACGAGCATTGCGCACATTATCGACGCCGTCATCGCCTTGCTCGTGCCCGGCGGTCGCTTTCTCACGCTCGTCAAACCCCAGTTCGAGGCACCTGCCTCCGAGGTCGGTGAAGGTGGGATCGTGCGCGATCCGATCGTACGTTGTCGCGTGCTCGAACACTCTGTAGACCTGTTCTCCGGGCGCGGCCTCACGCCGGAGGGTGTGTGCACCTCGCCCATAACGGGTACGAAGGGTAACGTTGAGTTCTTTCTCCTTGGCCGTCTGGGCTCCGGCGGTGAAACTGAGGTTGCCGCGGCGCGCGAACGGGTTCTCTCATCCATCGAAGGGGTGGTGGGCGCATGAAGGTCTTTCTCGTGCCGAACTACTATAAAAACGAGGCGGTCGAGAGCGGCCTGGCGCTCGAGCTCTGGCTTTCGCGCCAAGGTTATGAGGTGGCATGGGCGGCAGATCAACGCTCGAAGATCGTCTCAACTCCCGATATTGAGGGCTCGGACCTTGTTATCTCCCTTGGCGGCGATGGCACGCTTCTGCGGGCTGCGCGCATCGTCGGCTATCAGGAGATTCCAATACTTGGATTGTCCTATGGGCATCTTGGGTTCCTCACGGCTGCAAGTCCCGATGATACCGACATCCTCTCCGTGGTGAGCGATGCCCTGGCGGGCGAGATGCACGTGAGCCGGCGCGCCACACTCGCCATCGATGTCTTCGCGCATACCGACGGAGGCGAAGAGCAGACCCTCGATACCTTTGCATTAAACGACCTCGCCCTCACGCGCGGTCCTCTTTCCGACATGGTTGAGTTCACCATCACGGTGTCGGGGCACCGCATCGACCGGCTGCGGGGCGACGGCGTGGTTGTGTCGACGGCGACGGGGTCTACCGGTTATGCGCTTTCGGCGGGCGGCCCTATCGTAAGTCCAGATTACACCGGTATGGTGTGCGTGCCCATTGCGCCGCATACCATTCAGGCCCGCGCGTTTTTGACCTCGCCTTCCGATGTGGTCGAGATCGAGATGTCGCGCGATCGCCCCTCTATCCCCGCTGTTGCCGTCGATGGCGTGTTCGTAGCGAAGGATGCCGTGGTCGACCGTGTGGTTGCTCGCCGCGGGCCAGGCGATATCCTGCTGCTCGATTACGGCCCTGAAAGCTTCTATACCTCGGTGTCTCGCGTGTTCTACGGAGTCCACCATGATCGATGAGATTCACGTTCTAGACCTCGCGCTCATCCATGAAGCGACCTTTTCTCCGGCGGCGGGCCTTACCGTGCTCACCGGCGAGACCGGTGCCGGTAAGACGGCGCTTCTCTCTGCTCTGAAGCTTCTGGTGGGTGAGCGTGCGGATGCGTCGCTCGTGCGCGAGGGTGCTGAGTGCGCCGTCGTCGAGGGGCGGGTTTTTCGCGATTCTCATGACGTTGAGGGCGTTTGCGCATCGCGCAGGGTTGGCGCAGATGGTCGGAGCCGGGTGCGCCTCGATGGGCATTTGGGAAGCGTGCGCGAGCTTACGCAGGCGATCGGCCCTACGATCGACCTCTGCGGCCAGCATGAGCATCAGCGATTGCTCGATGCCGCGACGCATGTCGAGATGGTTGACGCTTGGGCAGGTGCTCCGGTGGCCGCAGCACTTGAGGGGTATCGCGAAGCGCTGAAGTGCGCTCGCGCGGCTAAAGATGAGCTTGACCGGGTCACGGCGGCGGCTCGGACGCAGGGCTCTCGTCTCGAGGAGGCGAGATTTGCGCTCGAGCGCATCGATGAGGTGGATCCCCAAGAGGGTGAGTTCGAGGAGCTCGAAGAAACCTTGCCGCGTGCGGAGCACGCCGAGGCGCTCGCGGGCACCGCGCACGAGGCGGCCGAAGCTATTTCGGGCGAGGGCGGCGCGCTCGACGCACTGAATTCGGCGATCGCCGAGCTTGCGCGCATGGGATCGGTCGACGCCAAGCTTGCCCAGTTCGCCGATACATTGACTGGTGCGGCCATCACGCTCGAAGACGCTTCGTCTGACCTCAGAAGATATCGCGATAACGTCGACTTCGACCCTGCTGAGCTTGCGCGGCTTCAGGAGCGCTTTTCAGCGTTTAAGGGATTGCTCAGACAGTTCGGCCCGCGCATGGAGGACGTCTTTGCCCGCCGCGAGGATGCGCGCGAGCTGCTTGCCGTCGTAAGTGATGGTGAGGCGAGGATCAAGCGCGCGCAGGAGGCGGTCGATGTTGCAGAGGCGGCGCTCGCCAAAGCGGCCAAGATGCTTACCAAGCGCCGTAATGAGGCAGCGCCTCGCTTTTGCCGCGAAGCGGGTAAACAGATGGCGCGTTTGAAGATGGGACACGCTGAGCTCGTTTGGGAGTCGCGGCCGCTGCCGCGTGAGCGCTGGAACGAGATTGGACCCACGACGTGCGAGCTTCTGTACCGTAGCGGTGCCGGCCTGACGCCGCGACCGCTTCGGCGCATCGCCTCTGGCGGCGAGCTCTCGCGCGTCATGCTTGCCTGCAAAGTCGTTTTGGGGGAGACCGACGGTGTGGATACCCTCGTCTTCGATGAGGTCGATGCCGGCGTGGGCGGTGCCGTGGCCCGCTCGCTTGCAGCGGTGTTGGCTGACCTTGCTCGTACGCATCAGGTCATCGTCGTGACCCACTTGGCGCAGGTCGCCGTGATGGGGGAGCGCCACTACGTGGTGCGCAAGGACGACGCCGATGTGCCCGAAACGCAGCTTGCCGAGGTTTCGGGCGAAGCGCGCGTGCACGAGATCGCCCGCATGCTCTCCGGCGATGAATCCGAGGCGTCCCTCACCCATGCCCGCCAGATGCTTCAAGAATCCGGCACCTGGCATGAATCGTAGACACCCGGTGTTGGTGATTCATTAGTTGGTTCGTAGACACCGGGTGTTGGCGATTCAAGAACCAGATGAATCGTAGACACCGGGTGTTGGCGATTCATTTTGGCGAGTCATTATTGGGCGACTGCAGATACGCGTTCATGGGTATCATGTGCTCACCAACGGGGGTGGGTGGTACTCTATGCCAATGCGCAGAAGATCTGAATCCGGGTTCTACCATGTCATGCTTCGCGGCAATGCGAAGCAAATCATCTTTGAGGATGATGATGACCGACGGAGATTTCTCGCTTTGCTGGGCTCGTCGACGCATGGCACGAGCATCTCGATCGTGGCGTGGTGTTTCATGGACAACCACGTTCATCTCGTGCTTGCTGACCCAAAAGACGAAGTCAGCGCGGCGCTTCATGATCTTGCCATGTCGTATGCTTTGTATTTCAATCGGAAGTGCCAACGCACGGGCCATGTGTTCGAAGGCAGGTATAAAAGCCTCCCTATCGATACCGATAAGTATTTGCTGCAGGTTGTTCGCTATGTGATTAATAATCCCGTTGCAGCGGGAATCAGCTCCCTTGACGACTATCCGTGGTCGAGCTTTCCTGAATACTGTGGTCAGAAAGGTTTGTCGGATGTTGGCATCGTGCTCGATATGTTTGAAAACCCCGAGGATTTTGAGCAGTTCTGTCGTGAGGGGTCTCAGCCATATGACCGAAAGCTCGAGCACGATAGCGTTCCCGACGCGATGGCCTTGCCGGTTGCGAATCATATCGCTATGCAGCTTGGATACCGGGATGTTTCCCAGGTTACATCGCTTTCCCGGAAAAAGCAAAGCGCATTTCTATCTGATCTAGCAGATGCCGGATTGACGCATAAGCAGATTGCGCGCTTGACGGGCATTTCCGCATCGACCATAAGCAGAAGAATCCGCGAAGCCGAAGCATCTCGAACTTTGTGACGTTAGCCAAGGAGGGTTACCTATGGGAATCAGCGATCCGCACTTTCCCTATTGGGGGCTATCGCCTGAGGGAGGCACGAGAATCTGCTATACCGGCATGTCCGATGGGGATATTCCAAATGAGCCTCTGTGCTCGGAGACTGAGAGGGCCTTCGCGCTTCTCAAAGAACTCGCAGACTCGTTTGAAGCGCAGACACCCGGTGTCCACGAACCAGATGAATCGTAGACACCGGGTGTTGGCGATTCATTTGAGGTGATCGGCGAGAAGCTGGAGGGCGTGGCGGTAGCCGGCAAGGCCTTCGCCGGCTACGCGGGCAAAGCAGGCCATGCCAGCATACGAGACCTGCCGGAAGTCCTCGCGCTCATCCACGGCAGAGATGTGGACCTCGACAGCGGGGATGCTCACGGCTTTGAGTGCATCGAGAATGCCGATGCTCGTATGCGTGTACGCAGCCGGATTGATGACGATGCCGTCCACCGTTCCGTACGCATCCTGAATCCGGTCGATAATCGCGCCCTCGTGATTCGACTGAAAGACCTCAACATCGTCGAATCCAAACTCGTTGCCAGCCTTCTTACATATGCGAACAAGGTCATCATAGGTTTCACGACCATATATGTCTGGCTCGCGTATACCGACCATGTTGATATTCGGTCCGTTGATGACAAGTGCGTTCACGAGGCTCCTTCCTGCCGTGATAAAATTAACCGGGTTCGTTTTATCAAACCTGCTGAGATTCGCGCACAAGCTGTGCAATGGCGGCCCGCGCGGTGGCATCGGCCGACTCGCGCGAGGTCACAACGACATCAGCCCAGCTTCGATAGCGCGGCATGCGCTCTTCGGCGAGCTTCTGAACCCCGTCGCGCTGCGAGACAGGCCGTCCCTTGCTCGAAAGCTCACCAAGGGGTCGGTCGAGCATCACGATCCGGCTGTTCTGGTGAAGGAGGGGATAGTTCTCAGCCCGCGTTACCACGCCCCCGCCGCATGAGAGCACGATGCCGCCGCGTCTGGCAACCTCGCCCAAGAGTGCAGTTTCCTCGCGTCGGAATGCGGCCTCGCCGCGCTCGGTGATAAACGTGGAGCAGCTGCAACCAAGGCGCTCTTCAAGGGCCCAATCAAGATCGATGTGCTTGCGCCCAAGCCTCTGGGCGATACGCTGGCCAACGCGGGTTTTACCTGCCCCCGGCATGCCGATGAGGGCGATGTTCTGCATCTCGTATCCGAGCTCGTTTGTCACGGCGGCAATGCGTTCGGCGGAGTAATCCTCGCCTGTGAAATCGTGGAGCGAGCCCGCGGCTTGCGCCACGAGCATGAGGAGCCCGCCGGCCACCGGGATGCGTCGGCGCTCAGCCTCCATCATAAGCCCGGTGCGCGCAGGGTTGTACACGATGTCAACGACGGCCTCCAGGTGGGGGAGCGCATCGAGCGTGCAGGGTGCCCCAGGGCAGGACGGGTACATTCCGGCAGGCGTAGCGTTCACGGCGAGTGCGGCGTCAGCAAAGCGCGGAAGATCCTCGTAGGTCACCTCTCCGGTGCGTCCCACGGCAATCGGCTCCATGCCTAAATCTGCAAGAACCGCCATGCAGGTCGTACCGGCGCCGCCGTGCCCGCCGAAAACGAGCGCGCGCTTGCCGGTAAGCTCGAGCCGGAGCGACTGCACCAACGTTTTGAAGCCGAAGTAATCGGTATTGTCGCCGCGAAGGCGTCCGTCGGAAAGCCGGACGATGGTGTTCGCGTTGCCTAAGCGCCGGGCAGATTCGGACAGTTCATCTAGATACGGCATGACCGTTCGCTTGTAGGGGATCGTGACGTTAAGGCCTTGCCATGTGTCCTCACGCAAGAACTGCTCGACCTCGCAAGGCTCCCGCTCGAAGCGCTCGTAGCCAGTGATACCGGCAAGAAGCTCGTAGATGCGCGGGGAGTAGGTGTGCCCGAGGGTGCGGCCAAGCAGGCCGTAGCGAGGCGTATCCTCGCAACCATACGCCATCACAGCACCTCCGTGTAGCTGCCGAAGTACTTGACGCTTTCACACACGTCATCGAGGCTGTCGAGGAGCGTGTCGAGGGGCTCGGTGCCCGCAGGGCTCTCGATATCGAAGTAGAACATGAACTCGAAATCGCGGCCGGGGATGGGGCGGCTCTCAAGTTTAACGAGGTTGATATCGAGGGCGTAGAAGCGCTCAAGCACGCGGTACAGAGATCCTGGCTCGTGCTTCATCGTGAGCATGAGCGAAGTGCGCGTGGCGCCAGGGAAGATCTGCGGCTCTGCCGAGACGACGATGAAGCGCGTGTAGTTGTTGTCGGAGTCCTGCACGTTCGATTCGAGCACATCGAGGCCGTAGAGGGCAGCGCAATCGCGCGATGAGAGGGCCGCGATATCGTTCCGAGGGGAGCGGGAGACGAACTCGGCTGCCTGAGCGGTATTCTTGAGCTCATGGGCGGTAACACCGAGCTGTTCTAGATAGTCGCTGCATTGCGCGATAGCCTGTTCATGCGAGTAGACCTCGCGTATATTCTCCCGATGCACGCCGGGGCGCGCGAGCAGGTTGTGATCGATCTTGAGGCGAAGGCTCCTCACGATGGAAAACGAGTACTCGGCGAGAAGGTCGTAGACGGCATTCACCGAGCCTGCCGTGGAGTTCTCGATAGGAAGCACGCCAAAGTCGCAGAGGCCTTCGCGCACCGCGCGGAATACGCCTTCAAAGGTGCTGAAGAACGTGATGCCGGGCACGCGGAAGAGCTTGCACGCGGCGATCTGGCTATAGGCGCCCTCGACGCCCTGGCATGCTACGCTCGCTGTGGCTGGGAAGGGCTCGCTTACTGGCTTGAGGTTTGCGTGCGCGCGTGAGGATCGGCTTTCGCCGGTACCGCGTGCGATGATGCGCTGCTGCTCGGCCTTGTTCATGCTCATGAGGAGCGAGAAGAGCGCGACGGCTTGCGGTTGGAGGCGTTCGGGCGAGCGGCGCGCCACGTCCAGCAGCTTCTGTCGTTCCCGTGCTGGGTCGAAGACCGCTTTGCCTGAGCCGATCTTTGACTCGGCAACCTCGGCGGCGAGCTCCATCCTCTGGCAGAAGAGGTCAAGCAGCTTGTGGTCGACTTCGTCGATCCGGTTGCGCACATCTGCTAAGTCCATCATCGTCCCTTCGGTCCAGAAAACGGCTAAAGAGCTCTATTGCCCTGTGATTCGAGGATAAGGTCGAGGAGCGCGAGCGCGCAGACGGCTTCGGCTACGGGCACGGCTCTCGGTACGATGCAGGGGTCGTGTCGCCCTCGAACGACAAGGTCGGCATCGCACCCCGCATCGAGGTCGACGCTTTGCTGTTTCCTCCCGATGGACGGCGTGGGCTTCACGGCCATCTGCCAGACGATGGGCATACCGGTCGAGATGCCGCCCAAGATGCCCCCGGCGTTGTTGGTCTGCGGCGCCACGTTGTCGTGGTCCATACGGTAGGGGTCGTTGTTCTGACTTCCATGTAAATAGGCAGCTGAGAAGCCGGCCCCGAAATCAACACCCTTGACTGCGGGTATGCCGAATGCGACGCGCGCGATTCGGTTCTCGATGCCATCGAACATTGGATCGCCGAGCCCTGCGGGCACGCCATACGCCACGCACTCGATAACGCCGCCGACGCTATCGAGATCGTTGCGCGCATCGAGTATGCATCCCCTCATAGCCTCCGCAGCCCCCTCATCGATACAGGGAAAACCATGGGAACTCAGACGGGTGAGCTGGTCCTCATCAAGCTCCATATGGTTGAGCGGGGTGTCGGGTATGCCCTGAGGGCCCAGGTTGGCGATGTGGGCCGCGATTCGGATTCCTCGCTGCGCGAGAGCCTGGAGCGCGATACCGCCGGCGATACAAAGCGGTGCGGTGAGCCTTCCTGAGAAATGGCCGCCTCCCGCCACATCGTTGAAGCCGTTGTAGCGGATGCGCGCAGGGTAATCCGCATGCCCCGGCCTGGGCACGCAGCGCAGCTCGTCGTAATCCTGCGAGCGCGTGTTCTCGTTCTCGATAATCGCCGCAATGGGGGCTCCGGTCGTATGGCCGTCGACGACGCCGCATAGAATGCGCGCCCGGTCCGCTTCCCGGCGCGCCGTGGCCGTGGCGTCGCGACCGGGGGCGCGGCGGTCCAGGAAGTTCTGGAGCTCGCCAAGATCGAGCGGAACGCCCGCGGGCATGCCGTCAATCGAGCAACCGATGGCCGGTGCATGCGACTCCCCGAAAATGCTCACCCTGAGCGCGGTACCCAACATCGACGACATGCGATCACTCCTCGCTCAACGCTACCGAGCCGCCAAGAGCCCGATAATGCTCGAAGAACAGCGGATACGATTTGTTCACCGCTTCCGCACCATGAATCTCCACCGCGCCGGTGCAGCGCGTCGCTGCGACAGCGGCCATCATGGCGATGCGATGGTCGTTATGGGCGCACACCACCCCGCCGGAAAGTTCATCGACACCTTCGATGACAAGGTCGTCGTCAACAATCCTGACCCGTGCCCCGAGGTTGCACAGCTCTTTCGTGGTCGTTTGAAGGCGATCGGATTCCTTGATGCGCAAACGCGAGCAATCGCGGATCACCGTCGTTCCCTTTGCTACCGAAGCTACGGCCGAAAGGACGGGTACCAGATCTGGCACATCGCGCGCGCTGAGCGTGAAACCATGGAGGGTGCTAGGTTGCACCGTCGCAGCGCCCGTCGACCGGCGGATGCGCGCTCCAAAGCATGAGAGGGCGGCCAGGACATTGCGGTCCCCTTGGGCCGAGGAAAGCGAGAGGCCGCTGACGGTGATGCATTCAGCGCCCATCGCACCGGCGCATAGCCAAAAAGCGGCATTGGACCAATCGCCCTCGACGGAAACGCTACCGGGGGTGCGGTAGGGGCTTCCGTCGAGCAGGTAGCGCGTGCGCGGTTGTCCGTCGAGCGCCACTCCCGTCTCAACGCGAACGGATACCCCGAAGGTTTCGAGCGCCTGAAGCGTGAGGGCGATGTAGGGCTTGCTCTCGATGGTCCCCGTGACCTCGATGACACTCGGCTGGCCAAGAATCGGAAGCGCGAGAAGCAGGCCCGATATGTACTGGGAGCTTACATTGCCGGGAAGCTTGAACGTTCCCGCTCGCAGGCGCCCTTTCGTGGTGAGCGGAAGGGCGCCAAGGCCCTGAAGGTCGCATCCTGCAGCGATAAGCTCCTCGGCGAGAGGGGAGAGCGGTCGCTCTCCCAGCCTCCCGGCACCGGTGAAGGTTGCGTCTGCGCCAAGTGCGCAGGCAACGGGAAGCATGAATCGAAGCGTGGAGCCAGATTCACCGCAATCGAGTGTAGCCCCAGCCAGTGCGCGCAGGATTCCGTGCTCTTGGCTCTTGGGTATGGGGTGGACGCGCAATCCCTGCTCCGCCCGCTCCACCTTTGCGCCAAGCGCTTCAAGACAGCGAATCGTTGCCTCGATATCGGCGCAAGAGGTGTTGCAGGTCACGTCGGTCACGCCGTTGGCCAGCGCGGCGGCGATGATGAGGCGGTGTGCGACGGACTTCGAGGCAATGGCGGGTACGGTGCCGGCAAGATGCGCCGGAGCGATGCGAGCGATCATCGAGAGGCTTCCTCTCCAATACGGTCGTTGTCGGCGGGTGCTTTATCTGGTACGGCGGGCGCGTTCGCTGCGGAAGAGAGCCCGTCATAGAGAAAGTCCCTGAACTCCTGCAGGTCCATCGTCTCGATCGAACACGAGCCGATTTCGTGGGGGAGGACGACATCGATGGAGTATCCTTGCCGTTTTTTATCGTGGAGAGCTTCGGCAAAGATCTGCTCTGCATCCCATCGGCACGAGGTGGCGAGCCCATGGCGACGAACGAGGTCCTCGATACGCTGAGGCACGGTTTCGTCACATACCCCTCGCGCAGCTGCTGCCCGCGCGATGATGCCCATGCCCAATGCAACGCAGTTCCCATGTCCCAGCTGATACGCTTCGAGCGCTTCGATAGCATGGCCCGCGCTATGGCCGAAGTTGAGGAGCTTCCTCAAGCCCGATTCGCGCTCATCCGCTACGACCACATCGCGCTTGATCTCGATGTTGCGTGCGATAATCGCGGCAACAAGGCCGAGATTCTGCGTAAGGAGCTCTTGGGTGAGCGGTGTCTGCTCCAGTTGGCTGAAGAGCGCGGCGTCGCAGATGACACCGTGCTTGATGATCTCCCCGCAGCCGTCGGAAAGCTGCTCAGCTGTGAGGGTGCCGAGGCAACCCACGTCGGCGATGACGATGCTCGGCTGCCAGAAGGCGCCTGCAAGGTTCTTGCCCGCTGCCAGGTCGATGGCGGTCTTTCCGCCCACCGAGGAATCGACCATGGCCAAAAGGCTCGTGGGAATCTGGGCGAACCGTATGCCGCGCATGTAGGTCGCTGCGGCGAAGCCGGCTACATCTCCGACCACGCCTCCGCCAAGGGCCACGACCACGTCTTTGCGGCCGAGTTCGTTTTCGGCAATGAACTCAAGGATTTCGATAAGAGTGTCTGCCCGCTTGTGCTCTTCCCCCGCTTCGAACATGTGGACGCACGTAGTGTAGCCCGCCTCGGCGAGGCTCTTGGTCACGATATGCGCGTAGAGCGGCCCCACGTTCGTATCGGTGATGACGGCGGCACGCGAGCCCCTGCATGCGTCGCGAATGAGTTCGCCCGACTGCTCGAGGAGCATCGTGCCGATATGCACGCGATAGGGCGACGAACAGTTGATGTCGATCGTATACATAGGAAAGCTCCAATCGAGGTGGCCGATGGCTTCGGCGTGGGCCATGCCCGTGTACCCGGGGCGCGGTGCCAGATAGATGCGCGTGGACGTTAGGCGCTGGACGCCTCGTCATCGAGCGCGCGCTTGATGCGGTCGCCTTCAGCGAGCAGCATGCGCAGCCGGTCGCGGTCACCTGCATCGAGGGCGAGGCGGTATGCGTCGAGAGCCTCGATGAGCGAAGCGATCTCTTGGGATAGGTTCTTCGCGTCGTCCATCATGAGTTCGGCCCACATGCCGGGGTTCAGGTGCGCCACGCGAGTAAGATCGCGATAGCTTCCCGCGGAAAACCCGTGGTGCGCGCGTGCCGTGGGGCTTTTCACGTAGGCGTTCGAAACGACGTGCGCGAGCTGGCTCGTGAACGCGATGACGCGATCGTGCTCCTCGGGGCTCGTGACGCTAAAGCTGCCGAACCCTACGGGGGCAAGAAGCGTGTGGGCGCGGTCGAGCAAGGTGAGGCGGCGGGCGTCATCGGTTTCGGGCGGAACGAGGACCATGGGCGCGCCGTGGAAAAGGTCGGCGCGCGCATGCGCGAAACCGGAGAACTGCGTGCCGGCCATGGGGTGCGTGCCCACGAACGCGAAGCCGTTCACGCGGGCAAGCTCGAAAGCGCGGGCGCAGACGGCCTCCTTCACGCCTGCGGTATCGATGACGATAGGGCCGCGTGAGGTATCTGGGTCAGAGATGCGCCCGAGTATTTCGGCATGCTCCTCTAGCCATTCGAGGCACGCTTGCGGATAGGCAGCGAGGATGATGAGGTCGCAGGAGGGGATGGACGCATCGTCGAGCGGTGCCTCAACCGTCTCGATCATGGAAGCGTCCATCGTGTCTCGGTCGGTGTCGAGGGCATAGACCGTGGCTCCGAGCGAGCGGTACACACGGGCGAAGCTTCCGCCGATAAGGCCGAGGCCTACGATGCCTACGCACATGCTGCGGCAAGCCGCATTGCGGGGTGCATCCGCAGCGGTTATTCCCTGTTCCCGTTCCACCTGCTCCTCCAGCTGTTCTGCCATGGCCTATGCGCCCGCTTCCGGGGTGATCGCCTCACGGATGATCTGGATGCGGCGCATCACGTCGTCGAACATGTCGGGCGTGAGGGCCTGCGCGCCGTCGGACCATGCGTGGCTCGGGTCGTCGTGGACCTCGATCTCGAGGCCGTCCGCGCCCGCGGCGGTGGCGGCGAGAGCCATGGGCTCCACGTAGCGGGTGTAGCCGGTCGCGTGGCTCGGGTCGGCCACGACGGGCAGGTGCGAGAGGTAGTGGAGAACGGGCACCGCGTTCAGGTCGAAGGTGTTTCGTGTGCGCGTCTCGAACGTGCGGATGCCGCGCTCGCAGAGGATCACGTTGTCGTTGCCCTCGCTCATGATGTACTCGGCTGCCATGAGGAGCTCGTCGATGGTGCCGGACATGCCGCGCTTCAAGAGGACCGGCGTCTGCGTCTTGCCAACCTCCTTGAGCAGGGGGAAGTTCTGGGCGTTCCGCGCGCCGATCTGCATGACGTCGATCTTCTTGTCGAGGAAGAGCGGGACGTCACGTGGGTCCATGATTTCGGTAACGATAGGCATGTCGAGCTCGGCGCGTGCCTCGCAGAGGAGGTCGAGGCCTTCTGCCCCCATGCCTTGGTAGGCGTACGGGCTCGTACGCGGCTTGTAGGCTCCGCCTCGAAGCATCGTTGCCCCCGCGGCCTTCACGCGTCGGGCGATGCGGATGAGGTTTTCACCCTCCACCGAGCAGGGGCCGGCGATTACCTGGAAGTTTCCGCCGCCGATCTTTACGCCAAAGCCGCAGTCCACTACGCTGTCGGTGGGATGGAACTTGCGATTTGCCTTCTTGAAAGGCTCGGAGACGCGCTGCACGCGCTCCACGATGTCCATGCTCTCGAGCAAGAAGGGGTCGATCTTGGTGGTATCGCCCACGAGACCGATGATCAGCTCATCGGTTCCTTGGCTCACATGAGCCTCCAAGCCCTTCTTTTCGATCCAACTGACGAGGTGGCTAACAGCGCTCTCGTCGGCATTCTTCTTGAGGATGGCAATCATGTCGTCTCCTGGCTTTGCCGTGGTTGCGCCAGCTTTGGCGCGGGATAAGTCGTCATATTGTATACCAAGGCGAACGTATGGGCGGGCAGGGTGCGGCGCGGCATCATCTCGTTACAGAAGGTGCTAGCGAGGTGCTCCTTTGAAGCTTTTTGCAGAGCCGTCAACCCGTCCTTCGCGCAGAGGCGGAAGTGCCCCTCTTGGTCGTAAAAGGTGTACACGAGCGTCAAAATTCTTGCGTTTTTACCTGTTTTGTGACGCTCATGTACACCTTTTGCCGCGGCGCGCCTTTGCTGCGATGCATTTTTGTTGCGGCGCTCCTTTCACGGCGCGCTCATCGTGCTCGCGTGTTCTATGGTTCCCCCCTGCAGCCGATTCAAAGTTGCCCGCGCGCTGCGTTTGGGTATAATGCATGGTGCTTCGTCCCTTTAGCTCAGTGGATTAGAGCGTCTGCCTCCGGAGCAGAAGGCCGCAGGTTCGAATCCTGTAAGGGACACCAGATTGGTCAACCCGGGTTGCTTCACGCGGCCCGGGTTTTTCTTTACAAGAGCCTGGGGCTCCCTCACAGCGGTTCGCGGTAACCGGGTTTCTGGGGATTTCCGCCGTGGGGATGCGATGGTTGTGCCTGATGCTGTGTTTGTCCGTGCTTTGCACGGGGCATACAATGGCACGTTAGTATAAAGAGCTTGCCGTGCCCGCGTATGGGCGCGGTTCATGTGCTGAACGTGTTGTGGGGAGACGCCATGGCTCAAGAAGCCGAAGAGAGAGCAGCTGGAGCCATGGGCTCGCCAGAGGATGGGCCCCTTTCCGGCCTTACCGCCTCCGAGGTGGCCGAACGCATCGAACAAGGCCGCGTTAACGTCAATATGGAGCTCAAGACCAAATCGGTTCGAGAGCTCATTGCCGACAACCTTTTCACGCTCTTCAATCTCATCAACCTCGTTCTCGCAATCCTTGTGATCATCGCAGGGTCGTTCAAAAACCTCACCTTCCTCGCCATCGTCTTTCTCAACACGGGCATCGGCGTCGTGCAGTCGCTGCGCTCTAAACGCATGGTGGACAAGCTCACGCTCCTTGCCACCAAGAAGGCGCGTGTCATTCGCGATGGCCGCGAGGTTGAGCTCGATCTCGACCAGATCGTGATCGACGACCTCGTCAAGCTTGGGCGCGGCGACCAGATTCCCGCCGACGCCATCGTGGTCGATGGTGAGGCGCAGGTGAACGAGAGCTTGCTCACCGGTGAGAGCGACCTCATCAAAAAGACACCGGGCGACGAGCTCATGAGCGGCAGCTTCCTTGATTCGGGCCTCGTGTACGCGCGGGTTATCCATGTGGGCGCCGAGAACTACGTGGCCAAAATCAATAATGAGGCCAAGTATGTCAAGAAGGTCAACTCCGAGATTCTGAATACCCTGAACGTTATCGTGCGGTTTGCGAGCGTCATCATGCTGCCGCTCGGCATCGCGCTCTTCATCTCGAGTCTTTCGGAAAGCTATGTGGAGGCCGGCGCGCCGGGAACGGGCCTGTGGGGCTGGTTCACCGGAGAGCTCGCGCAAGGGCACGTGCCCTCGGACGAGATTCTCTCTGTCACGGGCGCGCTTCTCGGCATGATCCCGCAAGGGCTCGTGCTTCTCACCTCGTCGGTGCTCGCCATCGCAACCATTCGCCTCGCCCGCAAGAACGTGCTTGCCCAGCAGCTCTACTGCATCGAAACGCTTGCCCGCGTGGACGTGCTCTGCCTCGACAAGACGGGAACCATTACCTCGGGGCGCATGACGGTCGAGGGCACGTATCCGCTGCCCGTTGAGGGGTCCGTTGCCCGGGATGCCGCGGAGCTCCTGCCGCGGGACGTGTCGGTGCTCGATTTCGCCCTGGCGAACGTGGCGCGCGCGACCTCTGCCGATGCCAACGAGACCTGTAAGGCGCTGCTCGATTTCTATGCCGAGAGCCAGGTGCCCGTAAGGAAGCCCGAGCGCGTGGTTCCGTTCTCGTCGGCGAAGAAGTGGAGCGGGGCATCCTTCGCGGAGGGCGCGTTTGTTATGGGCGCGGCGCAGTTCGTGCTCGCGCCTGCGGAGTTCGCTGAAGTTGAGATGCGCGTCGCAGAGCTGGCGAGCACCTGCCGCGTGCTCGTGGTCGCGCATGTGGACGGCTTTACCGAAGACGGGGAGATGGTTGGCACCGCGCGCCCCGTGGGCTTTGTGACCATTCGGGATGAAATCCGTACTTCAGCAGCCGAGACCATCGGATACTTCTGCGAGCAGGGCGTGGAGCTCAATGTCATCTCCGGCGACGACCCGCGGACCGTCTCGAGTATCGCGCAGGTCGTTGGGGTTCCCGGTGCGGATGCCTATGTGGACGCCACCACACTCGATACCGCAGCCAAGATCGATGCCGCGGTAGATCGCTACCATGTGTTCGGCCGCGTGACGCCCCAGCAGAAGCGCGAGCTCGTACAGGCGCTCAAGCGACGCGGCCACACCGTCGCCATGACGGGTGACGGCGTAAACGACGTGCTTGCTCTTAAAGAAGCCGACTGCTCCGTGGCGATGGCGGCGGGCTCCGATGCGGCCCGCAACGTCGCCGAGATCGTGCTCGTGGACAATGATTTCGCGAGCATGCCCGCCGTGGTCGCCGAGGGCCGCCGTGCAATCAACAATCTCCAGCGATCTGCTGCGCTCTTCCTCACCAAGACGCTCTTCTCCATGGGGCTCGCAGCGATCTGCATCGCGTTCCCCCCATACCCGTTCCAGCCAATCCAGATGACGCTCATCAACTTCTTCTGCATCGGCTATCCCGGCTTCGTGCTCGGTCTCGAGGCGAACAAGGCGCGCGTTGAAGGAAGCTTCCTCGTAAACGTTATCAAGCGCGCGCGTCCCGCATCGATTTCCGTTGTCGTGGCCGCCTGCCTGTGCATGATGGGAGCCGCCTTTGCCGGGCTCGATAACCGGACGCTTTCCACCATGTGCCTCGTCACGACGAGCGTCATAGGCTGCTGCCTCATCTTCCGCATCTCCCAGCCGTTTACGCTCCTCCGGCGTCTTCTCTTCGCATCGATCGTTTCCGGTCTGGTGATCGGCGTGGTGGCGTTCCCCGACTTCTTCTCTATCGCCCGGCTCTCGCTTGGCCTTGTCGTCTATCTCGTGATCATTGCTTTGGCCTGCAGCCTTCTATTCATTAAGCTCGCTGGTGCCATGGACGCTCAGGCTCCTAAAACCACCAGGCTCGCGACGGGCTTTGGTCGCGGCGTCAGGGTCACGCGCCGGCGCAGGGGAGTGCCGCAGGTGACTTCGACCGGCTCCACCGCTCGCCGAGTGATCACGCGCGCCTATGCATCCATGACGCGCCGTCAAGAGCACCGCGCGCTCGAACGGGCAGAATCGCATGCCGAGGAGGCGTTGGACGAATCGGCTTCGCCCCGCTCCGCCGCGCCGGAACCTTCAGATTCACGCGAGATGCATCGTGCACCTGAACGCGCGCACGGAAGCGCTCGCGCGCGTGGTGTGAAGGGCGCGAGGAGCTCCTCGGGTGTTTCTGTAACAAAATCGGCTTCGGGCATTCGCGTGAAGATGCCCGCCCGCAGACGCGGTAGGATGGGAAACGGCCATACCCCTACCTCCTGATGGGAGCAGCATGACAAGCTCGCAAGAACCGCGCTTCGCGGAAAAGGCCCTCCTCGTCGACGGGACTGAGTACCGCTATTTTGATGTTTCCGAGGTACCGGGAAGCGAAGCGCTGCCCGTGAGCCTGAAGATCCTTCTCGAGAACGTCTTGCGCTGCGCGCGGACGCCCGATGAGGCGCGCGTGTTCGCAAGCCGTATCGTCGAAGCTGGCCGGGATGGCCGCCCGGGCGAGGAGATCGAATTCATGCCGGGGCGCGTGCTCTTCCAGGACTTCACCGGTGTGCCCGTTTTCGTCGACTTCGCCGCGATGCGCGATGCAGCCTCCGACCGCGGCGCGGACCCCACGCTCGTCAACCCCCAAATTCCCTGCGTCCTTGTCGTTGACCATTCGGTTGCCGCCGATGTCGTGTCCTGCAGCGAGGCTGCGCGTGAGAACGCTCGCATCGAGGCGGAGCGCAACGCAGAGCGCTTCTCGTTCCTTAAGTGGAGCGCTGAGAGCTTTCAGAACGTCTCGATCGTGCCCCCGGGGCGCGGCATCTGCCACCAGCTCAACATCGAGCGTTTCTGCACGGTAGCCATGAGCGGTGCCGCTCCCGATGGTAGCTTGTGCGCTTATTTCGATACGCTCGTTGGCACGGACTCGCATACGCCCACGGCCAACGGCATGGGCGTACTCGGTTGGGGCGTGGGCGGCATCGAAGCCGAGGCCGCGGCGCTGGGCCAGCCCATCACCATGATGGTGCCCGCCGTCGTTGGGCTTCGCCTCACCGGTGAGCTACGGGCTGGCGTGAGCGCCATGGACGCTGCGCTTTCGTTTGCCGAGCTGCTGCGCTCGCGTGGTGTGGTGGGCAAGATCGTGGAATGCTTCGGGCCCGGTGTTGCCTCACTCACCGCTACGCAGCGCGCGACGATCGCCAACATGACTCCCGAGTACGGCTGCACCGCCACCTTCTTCCCGCCTGATGCCGTCACGCTCTGCCAGCTCGACACCTTTGGCCGCACCAAGGCAGAGCGCTCGCTGGCTCGAGCATATCTGGAAGCCCAGAACCTGCTCGCCGACACAGCAACCCCGGTCTTTTCGGAGATCATCGAATTCGATCTTGGTTCGGTCGAACCGTCGCTCGCCGGGCCCTCCAGGCCCCACGATCGGCTCGGCGTGGGCGGACTTCAGGCCCGCTTCAGGGCGTCGCTGGCGGAGCATGGCCGGCATGTAGGCGATTGCTTCGATGTGTCATTCGGCGGGAAGACGCATGCCCTGGGGCATGGCGCCATCGGCATCGCTGCGGTCACCAGCTGCACAACGGCGACCGATCCCGATATGATGCTCGCTTGCGGCCTTGTTGCACGCCGCGCGGTAGAGCTTGGCTGCAAGCCGGTTCCCTGGGTGAAAAAGGTGCTCGCTCCGGGTTCGCATGCGACGACCGAGCTCTTGGCGCGCGCAGGCCTTCTTGAACCGTTGGCTGAGCTTGGGTTTACGACGTGCGGCTGGGGCTGCATGAGCTGCATCGGCAATTCTGGGCCCCTTTTCGACCCCATGCATCGCATCGCGGGCGAGTGCGAGCTGGTGAGCGTGCTTTCCGGTAATCGGAACTTCGAGGGCCGCATCTCGCCGGACATCGTTCAGAACTATCTCTGCGCGCCCGCTCTCGTTGTCGCCCTTTCGCTCGCGGGTACGGTCGACATCGACCTTGAGCGCGAGCCTCTGTGCTCCGGAGCGCAGGGACCCGTCATGCTTGCCGATCTCATGCCTGACGCGGCCGAGGTCGAGCAACTTCGACGCTCGCTCGTGAGCCAAAGCTTGTTCCAGGGCTCCGATGACGATCTATTCCGCGGGGATGAGTCGTGGAGCGCGCTCGATGCGTCGCGTGGGGAGACCTTCTCGTGGGATGACGCCTCTACCTACGTTCGCCGGCCCACGTTTTTGGACGACGCGCTGCGCTCTGACTCGATTGCCATCGAGGACGCCCGTTGCTTAGCCCTTCTCGGCGATTTCATCACCACCGATCATATCTCTCCTGCGGGCGCCATCGATCCCTCGTCGTCTGCGGCGGCCTATCTCCGCGCGCACGGCGTTGAGGATGCCGACTTTAACACCTACGGCGCCCGCCGCGGCAACCATGAAGTCATGATGCGGGGCACCTTCGCGAACATTCGTCTCAAGAACAAGCTCGTGGAGCGTACAGGAGGTTGGACCGTCGACCCGGTGACGGGCGAAGAGGCGACGATTTTCGATGCCGCTGAGTCTGCGCGCCGTGCTCACCATCCGCTCGTCGTTATCGCGGGCAAGATGTACGGATCTGGTTCATCGCGCGACTGGGCTGCGAAGGGCCCGGCGCTTCTCGGCGTTCGCGCCATCATTGCCGAGAGCTTCGAGCGCATTCACCGGTCGAACCTTATCGGCATGGGCATCCTTCCACTCGAGTTCATGCCGGGCGAGGGGGCGGAGACGCTCGGGCTCACCGGTCTCGAGACCTTCTCCATCGAGGCCGTCTCGCTTGCTCAGGGGCTGCCCGAACCCCTGACCACAAGCGTGCGCGCCCGCGCCGAGGACGGTACCGTTACCGAGTTTTCCGTGCGCGTGCGCGTGGACACGCCCACCGAGGGCGCATATCTCGCAAGTGGTGGTATCCTACCGTATGTCCTCGACGGCCTCGTGTCTCGCCGCGCGACCGCCCATTCATCCTAAATCGCACCCTGTAACGCACTACCCACAAGGAGGACGAATTACCGGTGATTTGCCCGCACTGCCTCAAGACGATTGACGACGGCGCGACCGTTTGCCCCCATTGCCATGCTGAGGTGACTTCCGACGCTGCCCGGCCGCGGCTCGTGTTCTGCGACGGGTGCGGCGCAAGGCTTTCTCCCCATGACCGCACGTGCCCTAAATGCGGTCGTCCGGCGCCGGGTATTCTCTCCACGGCTGCCTCGGCGTCCGATCTTGCAGCCGGAAAGACCGCAAGCTTTCCGCGCCTCACGCAGGCGGCGATCGAGGCCGAGCTTCCGCATGCTGAGCCGGTCACTGCGAGAAGCGTGCTCAATGATTCCCTCGACCCTTGTGCGACCAACGTGCTCGATCGAAACCAGCTTGACGCCCACCTCGGCGCCAAGGGCCGTTCGAACGATGCGGATCCCTACCACGAGCGCAAGCGTCCCATCAAGGCGATCGTGCTTTCACTCCTGTGCATCGCACTTGTAGGTGGTGGTGCCGCCTTCGTGGCGCTCGACCCCTTGGGTGTGATGCCATCGGTCTACGCGTGGGTTCAGCAGTCTGCGAGCGATATGTTTCCGAGCCGCGCGGGCATGGGCGGATCATCGACCACCGAAGACCAACAAGCCGAAGATGCCGAAGGCAATTCCGCGGACGATGCGCAGACAGAGCCGCTCCAGGACGAGGCTCTCTCCGATGCCGCTGCCTTTGAGCGCCTGAGTGCGGCCTATGATGCCATCGTTGCGATCAATGGGGGAGAGCGGTTTGCCGACGCCATCGATTCGTTCAACGCCTCGTACCTCTCGTCGAGCCTCTCTGCCCGCCAGCAGGCCTCGACCGGTGCCTACGATTTGCGTGAAGAGCTTCAAACCATCATGGACGACCTTGACAGCATGCAGCTTGCCGAAGGCTCTGCCTATGAGGAAGACCGCGATAACGTGCGTCAGCTCGCCGCATGGATGTATGAACGGATCGATGCCATCTGCGCCTCTTGGGACGTCTCGCTCAGTTATCCAGATGGCGAGCGCATGTCCCAGCATCAAGACGAGATTTTGAAGCCCATGCGCGCGGCGGGAAACACGGCACGCGATAACTACTACGCCCATGTCTCGGAGTGGGAGCCTGAGGAGAAGTAGCCTCGCGCGCGATCAAGGTCGGTGGGTATCTCGGTTCCGGCCGCGGTTCAATGAGCCTTCAAAGCATTCAGCCCACTCCGGCGGCTACTTTGTCAAAAGGATGAAGCGCGCAGGTTCTTGCTAGAATATTCTCGATTATGACGATACTGCGGAAGGAACGAGATGTTTGGATTCGCTCAGCCTGAGCTGCATATTCCTGAATACGACGTTATGGGCGATGAAGTGGCCGTATTCGAGACGTCGAAGGGCACCATCCGCGTCCGTCTCGATGGCGAAGGCGCTCCCATACACGTAGGCAACTTCTGCGAGCTCGCCACGATGGGGTTCTACGACGGGTTGAAGTTCCATCGTTACGTTCCGGGATTCGTTATCCAGGGCGGCGACCCCAATACGCGCGACATGTCCGGCGAGGATGTTGCGGCGGGAAAGCCCGGGCCCGACGGAATGCCTGGCACCGGCGGTCCCGGCTGGCGCATCAAGGCCGAATTTGCATCCAATCCCCGCAACAGCCATGTTGACGGTGCGCTCGCCATGGCGCGCTCCCAGCATCCTGATTCCGCTGGGTCGCAGTTCTACTTCTGCCTTGGCCCGCAGCATAATCTTGATTCCGGCTACACCGTGTTCGGCACCACGATCGAAGGGCTCGACGTTATCGGCCAGCTGCGCGCGGGAGACGAGATCCGCCACATCGAGATCGTCCACGAAGCCGTCTAGTCCGCCGCATCATCGAAGGAGAATCCCGTGAACGCAGAATTGCTCGAGCGTGCCCGCGCCGCTTATCGCGCAGGCGATTTTTCCACTGCTGCACAGATGTTTTCCGCCTGCAAGGAGAACTCGGAGGTTGCTGGCGAGGTCGACCACCTTCGCGGTAACTCCCTTATGAAGCTCGGCTTGGCCCGCGAGGCGGCTTCTGCCTATGCGCTCGCCCTGAACGACGCTGCTTATGGCAAGCGCGGCGCGCTTCTTACGAATGAGGGCAAGGCTCTTTCTGCCATTGGCGATAACGAGGGCGCTGTCCGGTGCTTCACCGAGGCGCTCCAGGACAGCACCTATGCCACCCCGTACAAAGCGCAGCTCGGCCTTGGCCGGGCGCTCCTTGCCCTGGACCGCGTTGCCGAGGCGGGCACGGCGTTTCGCCAGGCGGCGATCGACGGTGCAAACCCTGCGCCCGCGTCTGCCCTTGCCCAGCTTGGCGACTGCTTTGTGAAGCTCGGACGTCCGGGAGACGCCATCGAATCGTTCCGTACGGCGCTCGATTTTGCCGGCCCTCGTGACGACGCGCGTTCGATCAACGCAGGGCTCGGATGCGCCTACGCCGCCTCTAACCGGCCCACCGAGGCGCTCGAGGCGTTCCGTCAGGCTACGGCCGATGGGCTCTATCAGCTCACGCCCGAGCAGGAGGAAGCGCGCGGCCGCGCTCAGGATGCGCTCGACGCTGCCTCTGCTCGCAATGCGATGGCGCCTGCAGGTGCTTCCGGCCTCGATAACACGATCGACCCGCTTGACCCCCTCGGTAAGTCCGGTGCGCTCATGCCTGACCCCTCCGACACCGGCTTCTTCAAGATGACCGAGGCCGAGATGATCCAAGAGGACAAGCGTCAGATGAAGATTCGCCGCAAGCACCGTCATACGGGGCTCAAGGTCTTCATCGTCTTCTTCGTGCTGCTCGTCCTCGCTGCTGGCGGCCTTGCCTTCGCCTATACGCGCGGGCTCGGATTCCCCTCGCAGCAGGATGCCCTGAACGGTCTTTTCGATGCTGCCGCTAACGAGGGCGATACGAACGCCTATCTCGCCTCAGGCCTCTCTGATGCGGCCAAGGCGTCGATCGTCTCCTCGATCCCCGATGGTGCGACTGCAACGATCACCAACATGGACCAGTCTATGACTGAGTCGACGGCTCTTGTTACGGTCGAGCTTCCTTTGGGCGGCACCCCTCAGTACGATGTGACCTTCGTGCGCAGCGACAACCATATCGGTTGGGTGGTGAGCTCCTTCGATCTCCATTACGACGAAGACACCACTGCTTCCGATTCTGCCTCCTCGTCTGATACCACTGCCGAGACCGATGCCGCATCGAGCTCCACGGTAGATACCGCGCAGGGTTCGGCTTCCGATGGATCGAGCGCAGCTGCGGAGTAAGCATCGCGCTCTTGTGGTGTTTGACGAGATACGACTGCCGCCATCATCGGTTGGTTGATGAGTGGGCTACACTTTGTCCAGATTTGCGCGTGCGCGCCGTTCGAGCAATGTGATAAGGGGAAACGTTGTTTTCTTTGATGGATATGCTGTTTGGCCAGTATGCAGGCGACCTCGCCATCGATTTGGGCACCGCCAACACGCTGGTCTCCGTTCGTGGGAAGGGCATCGTGATACGCGAGCCCTCCGTCGTTGCGATCGATAAGAATGATGACCGCATCCTTGCGGTCGGCATCGAGGCGAAGCGCATGCTCGGCCGCACGCCGGGCAATATCGTGGCAGTGCGCCCGCTCAAAGACGGCGTCATTGCAGACTTCGATGTCACCGAGGCCATGCTTCGCTACTTTATCGACAAGGCTTCCGATAAGCGCTACCCGTGGACTCCGCGTCCGCGCGTGGTGGTGTGCGTGCCGTCGGGCGTCACCTCGGTCGAGAAGCGCGCGGTCTTCGAGGCTACCATGTCGGCCGGCGCTCGCCAGGCCTATCTCATCGAGGAGCCGATGGCCGCGGCCATCGGTGCCGACCTTCCTGTTGAGGAGCCTACGGGCTCGATGGTCATCGATATCGGTGGCGGTACGACCGAGGTCGCTGTCATCGCTATGGGCGGCATCGTCGTCTCGCAATCTATTCGCGTTGCCGGCGATGAGTTCGACCAAGCGATTCTTTCTCACGTGCGCGATGCCTACAACCTTGCGATCGGCGAGCGCACCGCTGAGGACATCAAGATCAAGGTCGGTTCCGCCGTGCCGCTCAAAGACGAGCTCGACGTTGAGGTCAACGGCCGCGATGTGATCACCGGCCTGCCCAAGACGGTTCGCATCGAGAGCGAGGAGATTCGCCGCGCGCTGCAGAAGCCGCTCGAGGAGATGGTCAAGGCCGTGAAAGACGCGCTCGACGCCACCCCGCCCGACCTCGCCTCGGACCTCATGTACTATGGCATCCTGCTCACGGGTGGCGGCGCGCTCCTGCGCGGCCTCGATGTGCTTCTCCGCGATGAGACGGGTGTCTCGGTCAACGTGAGCCCTACGGCGCTCGATAACGTGGTCAACGGCTGCGCGCGCGTCCTCGAAGCCAATGCCTTCGATGGCGGGTTCGTCCAGAGCAACGCCTAAGGGGGAACATCGTTCGTGCCGCGCTCGCAGGGGTTTTCCACCAGCCTGAACAATCGCAGACAATCGACGGGGCTGCGCCCCGTCATTGTTCTGTGCGTCATATCGATTCTGCTCCTTACGTTTTACATCCGTGAAGGGGAGTCCGGCCCCATCCATGGGGTGCGCTCCGTGGTGACCACGATCACCAGCCCGGTGCGCTACGCCGGCTCGGTTGTCGCTTCCCCCTTCAACGCACTCGGCAACGTCTTCTCGAACCTCACTGCCTCCCAGGAGACGCTCTCCGATCTCAAAGCGCAAAACGAGGAACTTACTGCTCAGGTTGCCGAACTTTCGGAGGCCCAGGAGACCGCCTCGCGGCTTGAGAGCCTCCTTGGGCTGCAGTCAACGTACAATCTTGAATCCACGGCTGCTCGCATCATCGGCGAATCGAGCGATGCATGGTCGCGTACAGTGACCATCGATAAGGGTTCCTCCGATGGTTTTGCCATCAATATGCCCGTCTGCAATTCTGCAGGCGTTATCGGCCAGATTATCGAGGTTTCCGCCAATACCTCTACCGTTCGTCTTATCACCGACGAGAATTCCGGCGTCTCGGCCATGGTTCAGAGCACGCGGGCGCAGGGCATCTTGCAGGGCCAGCCCGACGGCACCCTCCGCTTGGAATACGTCACCACCGATGCAGATGTGAAAGAGGGCGACATTATCGTCACCTCGGGCATCGGCGGGGTCTATCCCAAGGGGCTCCCGCTCGGCACCGTCTCTACGGTGGTTCGCGAGGAGAATGCTACCTACTACACCATTACCGTCACGCCCGCCTCATCGGATACGGAGAACAACGAAGAGGTTCTCGTGATCACTTCGCTCACCTCTGATCAGCAGGCGAGCGATGAAGAGGTGGCGCAGGCCAACGATGCTCCGCAGGGTACGTCGCGCACATCCGGCTCAGGCTCCTCTGAATCGTCTGGATCCACAGGCAATTCCGGCTCCAGCAGCGGCGGCGATGGAGACGGTTCCGGCTCCTCTTCGGATGGGGAGTAGGTGAGCGCCATGGATTTCCGTGATTCGGGCCCGAGCCAGCGCTCGCTCGTCATGCTTGCGGTCGTCGCCTGCGTGATTCAGGTAGCGCTCTCACCTCAGATTTCCATCTTTGGCGGGCGCTTCAATGCCATGTTGGTGCTTGCCGGCACCCTTGCGCTCACGGGAAACGCCCCCCGTGCGGTGTACGTCGGGTTCTTCGCGGGCCTGTTCTACGACCTTACCGCATCGGTGCCCGTAGGCCTCATGACGCTCCTGCTCACCATAGGGTCGTTTGCGCTCTCCCATGTCTCCAATGCAGGCACCACGGGTTTCTCGGGCACGTCGATTCGTCTCTTCTTTGTGTTCTCGATCGTCGTGTGCCTCGCCAACGGCATCGGTCTTCTGCTCTTGGGGTACGAGGGAGATATTCTCATCTCGCTCGGTGCCCACGGGCTCATGTCCGCGTTGCTGAGCTGCGCGCTTGCCGTACCCTTCCTCATGGTTGCTGGAAGCGGCAACCAAGGGCGTGGGGGCTTCACCGCTAAGGGGAAGGGCGGAACGCGCTTTAAATCGTCATCTTCGGGCAAGCGATTGCGAAACCTGCGCTAGGGGGTGTGAGGAATGGATGCCCAGCTTGTCGTCATCATAGCCGGCGCCGTCCTCGTCGCCGCCATCATCGGGTCGCTCCTTATCATGAGGGGCTACTCGGGCAAATTCACGTTCGATACCAAGAACGGCACCAAGCCGAAGGCCTCCGAGGGCGAGGGCAATACGCAGGGGCTTGCCTATAAGGGAAGGTTTACCCTGCTTGCTGTGGGCGTTGGCGCGATGTTCGCAACGCTCATCTCCAAGCTCTGGAGCATGCAGATGGTGAGCTCGGATTATTATGACCAGCTCGCTGTAAGCAATCGCACGAGAACCGTGACCACATCCGCCCCTCGCGGCCGCATCCTCGACCGCAACGGGGTTGAGCTCGTGCGCAATCGCGCCTCGCTCGCGGTGACTGCGTATCGCGATCTTGCCGACGACCCCGTTCTCGTTCGCCACCTGGCAAATGTCTTGGGTATGCCCTATGTGGCCGTTCGCCGCAACATCCAGGACAATACCGAGGGCGCGCAGGCCCAGCATACGATCGCGACCGATGTGCGCCGCTCGACCGTTGCCTACATCCAGGAGCACGCTGGCGAGTTCACGGGTGTCTACGTTGCAGATCGCACGGAGCGCGAGTACCCGTACGGCACCCTTGCCTGCCATGTGCTCGGATACACCGGCACCATCACCTCCGAGCAACTCCAGAAGCAGGAGGAGGCCGAGCAGACCGAGGGCAGCATCGAATACCGATCCGGCGACGTGGTGGGCCAGGCCGGCGTCGAGAGCCGCTACGAGCGCTTACTCCAAGGCATTCGCGGTGAGCAGACGGTGACGATCGATGCTTCTGGCAACGTTACCGGACAGGTGGGGGAGGTGCCTGCGCGCGCAGGCTCCGATATCCGCCTCACCATCGACGTGAATATTCAAAAGGCTTGCGAAGACGGTCTGGCGTACGCCATCGAGGTTGCGCATCGGGCGGGCTACGGCAACGCGCAATGCGGCGCCTGCGTGTGCCTCGACTGCACGAACGGCGAGATTCTCGGCATGGCGAGCGCGCCCACCTTCGATCCTTCGGTATTCGTTGGCGGCGTCTCGTCTGACATCTGGTCGCAGCTCAATAGCGAGGAGTCGAAAAACCCGCTGCTCAACCGTGCGGTTGGCGGTCAGTACATGTCAGCCTCGACCATCAAGGCGTTCTCTGCGCTCGCCGGGCTTGAGTATGGCATCTATTCGTCTTCCCGAACGACCAACTGCACTGGTTGGTGGACGGGCAACGGCGAAGCGTACGGCAAGTACTGCTGGAACCACAGCGGCCATGGCCCGTTGAACCTCAGAAACGGCATCGTGTACTCATGCGACCCGGTCTTCTACGACATCGGCCACGATTTCTACTACGACGATGAGAATCCCGAGGGCCTGCAGGAGATGTTCCGTCGCTGGGGCCTTGGCTCCAAAACTGGTGTTGACCTGCCGAGCGAGGCCTCTGGTCGCGTGCCCGATGCGGAATGGAAGAACGAGTACTTCTCAAGTTATTCGGATGAGGACCGTGCTTGGAACCCGGGAGACATGACGAACATCGTTATCGGCCAGGGCGATATCTTGGTCACCCCGCTGCAGATGGCTACGGGGTACGGCGGCATCGCTATGAACGGCTTGGAATACACGCCGCATGTCTTCCTCTCTGCCGTCGCACGCGATGGCGAGGGCGATGCCTATCTCTACAACGAGTCTGGCACGAAGGAGCGCCTGACCGCCGAGGTTAACGACCAGAGCGAGCTCGATCTCGTGCACGACGCACTTGAAGGCGTCATCTATGAGGAGACCCCGAGCACGACGGCGCACTTCACCAATCTGCCGGTGCGCGTTGCCGGCAAGACCGGAACGGGCGAGAAGTCGGGTGAGGATCCCTACTCCTGGTTCATCGTGTACGCTCCGGCCGATGACCCGAAATACGTTGTAGCAAGCTTGGTCGAACAGGGCGGGTACGGCGCCACGACCTCGCTGCACGCCGTGCGCCACGTTCTAGGCGTGATCTACGACTCGCCCGACGACGCTGCCGTCTCGTTCAGCGATACGACCCGCTAGGAAGGAGGAACCATGCCTGCTGGATCTCATGCAGCCCCTCGCGGCAAAGACAGCCTGTCGCGCGTGAACAAAACGTTGAGCACGGCAAGGAGCTCCTTCCGCTCCCAGGTCCATCTTGGTGTCCTCATCGCGTGGGTCGGCCTTCTGCTCTTTGGCACCGTCGTCATCTGGACGGCCTCGCTCTCGATTGCGGACGCATCTTTTTCGCGCCACCTGCTCGGTATCGGCATCGGCATCGTTCTCGCGTTTCTCACCTGGCGTTTCGTCGACTTCTCCAATCTTCAAAACCTCTCGACCGTGCTTTTGGTCATCGATATCGTCTTGGTGTTCCTGCCCAACGTACCGGGCCTTCAGTACAGCGCCATGGGCATGACGGGCTGGATACGCATCCCGTTAATCAACCTTACCTTCCAGCCCGTCGAGCTCGTGAAAGTTGTGACGATCTTTTTCATGTCGGCGCTTGGGGCGCAGTACCATGGCAAGATCGACACGCTGCGCGATTACGTCAAGCTGTGCGGCATGCTCGCGATACCCTTCGCATGCGTCATCATTCAGGGCGACCTGGGAAGCGGCCTCGTCGTGTTCGTTTCTGGTGCCATCGTGATCATGATGAGCGGAGCGCGCAAGGAATGGGTTCTTATGACCCTCGCGCTCATCATCGGACTCGTCTCGCTCATGCTCGCGACCGATTCCATCATCGACGGCGTTCTGGGGGATAGCCGCTCGTTCATCAAGAACTACCAGATGAACCGCCTGCTCGTGTTCCTCGATCCCGAGGCCGATACCTCCGGCGCGGGGTACAACCTGCAGCAGTCCCTCATCGCCGTAGGCTCGGGCGGGTTTTTCGGCAAAGGGATAGGCAATGCGACGCAATCCACCTCGGGCTTCCTGCCTGAGGCGCATACCGACTTCGTGTTCGCTCTGCTCTGCGAGACCTTCGGTTTTGCCGGCGCCTTCGTGCTCCTCGCTCTCTTCGCCCTGCTCATGTTCTCAACCATTCGCATCGCCATCAAATGCGAATCGCTCTTCTACCGTCTCGTGTGCGTTGGGTTCGTTGGCATGTGGCTGTTCCAGATTTTTGAGAACATCGGCATGTGCATCGGGCTTATGCCCATCACGGGTATTCCGCTGCCATTCATCAGCTTCGGATCTTCGTCTATGATTGTCCAGTGCTTGATTATCGGCATCATCCAATCGATCTGGCGTCGCAGGGGCGCCCGATAAGCGGTTTGGGAAGGTATGGGACATGCGATGAGGCTACCGATCGATGCGCTTGCCCAGGCGCTTAAGCTGGGTGCATCGGCAAAGAAGGATTCCGATACGCCGGTGCGCGTGGCGGTCTATGTTGACAGCTCCGCATCGCCGTTCGTCATCGAGACGGTGCGCGACGCACTCGTTCCGCAGACGACGTCCGCACTCGTACGTGTGGAGCGCTTGGGTGGGGCGCCGGTCGAGGTTCGCGCCGACACCGACGTCGTACTTGTTCTTTCGTGCGGGTCCGAACGTCTTCAGCCAGCCGTGCAGGAGATGCTCGTGGCGGGTGCCCCGGTCGCCGTGGTTGCCGAGTCGAGCATCGAGGTGCCGTTCATTACCGCCGATACCCCCATGCTCGGACTTATCGCGGCTACTGATGCAAGTTATCTGCTTGAGACGCTTGCTCGTTGGATCTTGGACCGCACCGAGAAGGACGTCGCCTTTGCAGCTAATTTCCCGTTCATGCGCATCGCTGCTGCGAACCGCATCATCACCTCTTGCGCGCTCACGAACATGGCTACCGGCGCGCTCTTCTTCATTCCGGGTGCGGATTTTCCGGTGATGACGATCGCTGAGATCGGCATGGTGCTTAAGCTCGCAGCTGTCTTCGGCTATAAGCTTGAGCCGGAACGCGGTTACGAGGTCGCCGCTGTTGTGGGCTCCGGCCTTCTGCTTCGCTTGGCTGCTAAGGGCCTTTGCCGCCTTACCCCCAGGCTTTCCTTCGTCGTCAAGGCGCTTGTGGCTGCTGGAGGAACCTATGCCATGGGACGGGCACTCGCAAGCGCGTATGAGCGCGGGATCGACTACGCTCCCGTGAACGCCCGCGTGTCTCGTGTGGTCTCGTTCGCTCGCAACGTGACGGCATCGGCTTCCGCAGGCCCCGCCGAAGTGCAGGAGGCGGCGGTTAACCGCAGCGCTCGCTAACCTTTGCCCCCGTTTGCCTTCATCCGTGGCCTTGTATGGTCCATGCCTCTATTACTCGGTATGAGAGGAGTGCCGTGCGCACCGCTTATCGCGATTGCTTCGATCAGCTTCAACCTTTACTTGCTCGCGTGGAGAAACCGAGCCGCTATATCGACCATGAATGGGGCACCCGGTCCTCGAAGGAAGCCGATTACCGTGCGTGCCTGATCTATCCGGATGTCTACGAGGTCGGCCTTCCTAACCAAGGCATTGCCATCCTGTACGCTGCGCTCAACCGCGAAGATGGTATTTCATGCGAGCGTTCGTACGTTCCCTGGATCGACATGGCAGACGAGATGCGCACTGCAGGGGTTCCGCTGCTCTCCCTTGAGGGTGCGGCGCCCGTAGCGTCCTTCGACGTGGTGGGGCTGCATGTCCCACATGAGATGGCCGCAACCAACTACCTCGAGGCGCTCGATTTGGCCGGCATCCCGCTTCTTGCCCGTGAACGCGGGGAAGACGACCCGCTTGTCATTGCCGGGGGACCCTCCGTCTATAATCCTGAACCTATTGCCGAGATCTTCGACTGCATCCTCATCGGCGAGGGTGAGAAGCATATCGTTGAGTTTTGCCGCGAGCACCGCCGCCTCCGTGATGCGGGTGCCTCGCGTACGGAGGTGCTGCGTGCCCTTGCTTGCGTGCCGGGGACCTACGTGCCCTCGCTTTACGAGGTGTCTCACGAGGGAACTTGCACCGTGCATGGCTATACCGTTCCTCGCGCGGGAGAGCATGTGCCCGACGTCGTATATAAGCGCGTCGTTGCTGATTTCGGTGCGACCGATCCGGTGAGCCAATCCGTCGTGCCCTATACGGAGCTCGTGCATGACCGCCTCTCGATCGAGGTGTTGCGCGGGTGCGCGCGCGGGTGCCGCTTCTGCCAGGCGGGAATCACCTACCGCCCCGTTCGAGAACGCACGCCCGATCAAATCGTTGCTGCTGTATCGCGAGGCCTTAAGGAGACCGGTTACGACGAGGTCTCGCTCACCTCGCTTTCGACTACCGACCATTCCTGCTGCTCGCAGATTCTCGAGCGCCTGAATCGCAACCTGCAAGACACAGGGATTTCGGTCTCCATTCCTTCGCAGCGGCTGGATTCCTTTGGCGTTGACATGGCCCTTCAAGTCGCGGGCGAAAAGAAGGGCGGGCTCACCTTTGCTCCCGAGGCCGGCAGCCAGCGCATGCGCGACATCATCAACAAGAACGTTACCGAGGAAGACTTGGAGCGCGCTACGCGTGCTGCCTTCGAAGCCGGATGGCGCCGCTGCAAGCTTTACTTCATGATGGGGCTCCCCGGCGAGCGCGATGAAGATATCATCGCCATCGGTGAGCTTGCTGAGCGTGTGCTCCAGATCGGCCGTGAAGTCGTTCCCAAAGGCCAGCGCGGCGGGCTTTCGGTTTCCATCTCAGTCTCGGTCTTCATCCCCAAGGCGCACACACCGTTCCAATGGTGCGGCCAGCTCGATGACGACGAGGTCCGTAGGCGCCAGAAGCTCCTGCTCGACAGCGTCCACGACCGGGCGATTCGCGTCCATTACCATGATGCGGCCACCTCGCTCATCGAAGCTGCTCTCTCGAGAGGCGGACGGGACATGCTTCCCGTTATCATGGGCGCGTGGAAGCGTGGGGCGCGCTTCGATGCGTGGACGGAGCAGTTCTCGCTTGACCGTTGGCTCGAGGCGGCGCACGATGCAGGCGTCGACTTGCGCGCGGTCGCACGGGATCCGTTTGAGCTCGACGCTCGGCTTCCGTGGGAGCATGTGAGTCCTGGCGAGTCGCGCGGCTTTTTGGAGCGTGAGTGGCGCCGTGCCCTCGCTGGCATCACGACGGCGGATTGCACGCGCTCATCCTGCACCGGGTGCGGCATCTGTCCCACGCTCGGAGTGAGTAACGTTTTGGTAGGTGATCGTTCGTGAGCGAGCAGACCCTCTTTCGCCTGCGGGTTCGCTATGTCAAGCAGGGGCGCCTTCGCTACCTTGGACATCTCGAGGTGCTCCATACCATTGAGCGCATCATCAGGCGCGCCCAGCTTCCCTATGCCGTCACTCAGGGCTTTTCACCCCATATGCGGGCTGGTTTCTCCTCGGCGTTGCCGGTGGGGACTGCTTCGGATTGCGAATGGTACGACGTGTTCCTAACCGAGCTCGTTCCCCCGAGCGAAGCTTTCGAGCGTCTTAAGGCTGCGTCTCCCGTTGACCTTGCTCCTGTCAAGGTGGGGTACGTTGACGTGCGCGCTGCCGCCTTGACGGCCTTCATCACCTGCGCTGAGTATGCAGTCAACCTGTGGACTGGCGACGCATCGGCTACCGAAGAAATGGTGCATGAGGCATTGGAGGCCATCCGAGCCCAAGGTACCATAGCGTATCTGCGCGGCAAGAAGGAGAAGAGCCTGGACCTCACGCGAACCCTTGCCGGGTATACGCTCGCGCAGGCGGGGGAGGGCCATTTCCTGCTCACGCTCGATACCCGCATGGATAACGATGGGGCACTCCGACCTGAAGTACTCGTTGGAGCGCTCAACAACTACCTCGACGGAACACCGGACGCCCCTATTCATTCCACGGGCATACAGCACCTTACCCAGATCCCTCGCTATGAGGTGACCCGTACCGCCCAGTACGCCCTTTCCGACGAAGGCACCCACCTCGACCCGCTTCACGTGCGCTGAGCACGCCTTTCCGCTGCTTGATGAGTTTGAGATAGTCGTGAAGCCGAACTTGCTGTTTGCCGTTGGCGGAGTCCTGTTTTGGCCGCTTTTACATATGGCCCGCAGCGAGTTTCGCAGCCCTGTAGGCAAAGCCTACAGGGCGAGGACTGTTTGATGCTGCGGACCATATGTAAAAGCGGCCACCTTGAGTTGCGGAGACTCTGCGAATATCCGTTGACGCACGAATACGCAGCTGCTATTATGTTCGACCGTTGCACTACCAGATGCATGAAGGGCTAAAGATGTACGCAATCGTTTCAACAGGCGGCAAGCAGTACAAGGTCGCTCAGGACGATGTCATCACCGTCGAGAAGATCGACGCCGAGGTCGGCTCCAAGGTCGAGCTCCCCGTCCTCTTCCTGAACGACGGCAAGAAGATCGTCACCGATCCCGCTAAGCTTGCCAAGGCCAAGGTCACGGCCGAGATCGTCGATCAGTTCAAGGGCGAGAAGCAGCTTGTCTTCAAGTTCAAGAAGCGCAAGCGCTATCATCGTCTCAAGGGCCATCGCCAGCAGCTCACCAAGGTCAAGATCACCAAGGTCCAGGCTACCTCGCGCGCTGCCCGTAAGACCACCAAGGATGCCGAGGCTGCGGCCGAGGCTCCCGCCGCCGAGTAGCTCGCGGCTTCGAGAGAGTAGGTAGGACATGGCACACAAAAAAGGACTCGGTTCCTCCCGTAATGGCCGCGATTCCCGCGGTCAGCGTCTTGGCTGCAAGCGCTTCGGTGGCCAGACCGTCACTGCGGGCACGATTCTCGTCCGTCAGCGTGGCACGCACATCCACCCCGGTGAGAATGTGGGCCGCGGCAAGGACGATACCCTCTTCGCGCTCGTTGACGGTACCGTTGAGTACAAGCGCGGTGTGAAGCATCGCGTGAGCGTTCATCCGGCTGCCACTGCGTAACAGCCCCTTCATACGCATGCATATTCGGGAGGCCCACTGGATAACCAGGGGTCTCCCGTTTTTTGAAAGCGAGGCACGATGCCCCAGTTTACCGATATAAGTCGCATCAACGTCAAAGGCGGCGACGGCGGCGCCGGCTGCATGTCGTTCAGACGCGAGGCCCATGTGCCCAAGGGCGGGCCAGACGGCGGCGACGGAGGCCGTGGCGGTGACGTCATCATTCAGGCCGACGCCCAGCTCTCTTCGCTCATCGACTATCGCTACAAGCACCATTTTCGTGCGGAGCGTGGCACTCACGGCAAGGGCGCTCGCAAAGACGGTAAGGCGGGGGAGGATCTCATCTTGCGCGTGCCCGTGGGCACCGTCGTGCGCGAGCTCGATCCCGATACGCAGGAGCCTGTTTTCGAGATCGCCGACCTTACCCATGATGGAGAGCGCGTGATCGTTGCCCCGGGCGGTGCCGGCGGTCTTGGTAACACGCATTTCGTCACCTCGGTCCGCCGCGCGCCTGCTTTTGCCCAGCTTGGTGAGCCGGCGCAGGAGCATTGGATCGAGCTCGAGATGAAGCTCATGGCCGACGCCGCGCTCGTTGGCCTGCCATCGGTGGGGAAGAGCTCGCTTATCGCGCATATGAGTGCAGCGCGGCCCAAAATCGCCGACTACCCCTTCACCACGATCGTTCCTAACCTCGGTGTCGTGCGCGCAGGTGAGTATTCCTACGTCGTCGCCGATGTTCCCGGCCTCATCGAGGGTGCGAGCGAGGGTAAGGGACTGGGCCACCAGTTCCTCCGCCACATTGAACGCACCGCGCTCATCATGCACGTCGTCGATATCACCGGCGGCTTCGAAGGGCGTGATCCCGTAGAGGATTACCGCGTTATCAACGAGGAGCTTCGCCGCTATGCGGTCGAGCTTTCCGAGCGGCCTCAGGTCGTCGTGGCGAACAAATGCGACGTTTCCGGCATGACCGACCGCGTGGCCGAGCTCAAGCAGGCGGCTCTTGCCGATGGCCATATGTTCTTTGCGGTTTCTGCCGTCACCGGTGCCGGCATGAACACGCTCATGCTCTCTGTTGGCGAGCTCGTGGCACGGCTTCGCTCCGAGCTGTCCAGCACGGAAGACCCCGTCGTCTACGATGAGCGCTGGGAGCGTCGTCGCCGTGAGCGCGAGAAGCGGTTCCAGGTGTTCCAAGAGGAGCCGGGCGCATTTCGCGTCACGGGCACCCAGGTTGAGCGCTTGGTGGTGCAGACCGACTGGGAAAACGAAGAGGCCATCATCTACCTGCAGCGTCGGTTCTCGCGCATGGGTGTGGACGATGCCCTCGAGGCCGCGGGCTGTCGCGCTGGCGATGAGGTCCGCATCGTAGGACGAGCTTTCAGCTTCGAGGGGGCCGAAGGGTTCCCTGAAGAAGATGACGGGGATGCTATCCTTGTTGAGGAGGACGAGGCCCTCAGGGCCGCGGTCGACGAGAAGGGCTAGATGCTCATGGGTGGGCGAAAGAAGCTTGCGCTTCCCGAGATCGGGAGCGATCCGAATCGAACGTACCGGCTAGGCATCATGGGCGGAACGTTCGACCCCATCCATTACGGGCACTTGGTCACCGCCGAGCAAGCTCGCGAGGCGCTCGGTCTCGACCTCGTGCTCTTCATGCCCGCAGGCTCGCCGGCTTTCAAGCTCGATCAGGAGGTCTCGAGTCCCGAGGACCGGTATGCGATGACGGTGCTCGCGACAGCTGCGAACGAGGCCTTCTACACGAGCAGGCTCGAGATCGATCGCGAAGGCGTAACCTATACCGTCGATACGCTCACCTATCTGCGCGAGCAATATCCGAGCAACGTCCATCTCTACTTCATCACCGGCGCTGACGCGATTCTCGATATCGTCTCATGGCGTGATGCGGGGCAAATCGCCGAGCTTGCGACCCTTATCGCAGCCACCAGGCCTGGATACGATATCACCCAAGCGCGTGAGCGCATCGAGGCATCAGGGTTTCCTTTCGATGTTCGCTACATCGAGATTCCCGCCCTTGCGATCAGCTCGACGAATATCCGGCAGCGCGTGGCGCTCGGGAAGAGCGCTCGATACCTCACTTCGGAATCGGTGATTGGGTATATTCGCAAGAACCATCTCTACCGCAAGAGCGATAGCCGCCGAAAGGATGCGTGACCATGTCCCGCGAACAGGGATCAGTTTCCTCTACCTTGGGGTTTGCCGAAAACGAGCTGCTCGAGCTTGAACGCATTGAAGGGCTGCTTGACGTTCGCATGAAGGAAGCGCGCAAACGCCATGCGCACTCGCTCGGTGTTGCGCGTACGGCCGATAAGCTCGCCCGATGCTATGGTGTCAATCGCTTCGAAGCGGTTGCGGCTGGCCTGCTTCACGACTGGGACAAGGTGCTTTCAAACGATGAGGTGGTTGCGCGCGCCATTCGTTACGGCGTGGACGTGGCAGGTTCCCCCGAGCTTGCGGCTCCGCTCCTACATGGTCCTGTTGCCGCGCGCGAGCTGCCCGAGCTCTTCCCGGAGCTTCCGGAGGGCGTCTTTCAGGCCATCGATCGCCACACGGTGGGGGCGTGCGACATGACACCGCTTGATATGGTGGTCTTCGTGGCCGATGCCATCGAGCCCGGCCGCCATGGTAGCTACGCAGACGAGCTCAGGTCGATGGTGGGGGTCTCGTCGCTGCCCGAGCTCTTTTTCGCGTGTTTCTCCCAAGGTCTCGTCTATGTGATTCAATCTGGGAGATATCTCTATCCTACGGCCCTCGACATCTACAACCACTACGTACTGTCAAAATAGGTGAGTCAAAACGGGGTCAAAATGGGACAGTCCCGTTTTGACCGTTTTGACCGGTATGTGTCAAAACGGGACTGTCCCATTTTGACCACTATGACATGATTGACCAGAACGAAAGGACGCTATGAACCAGGAAAACGCAACCGACGCCACCGATGCCCTCATCGAGCCCATCGACCGCTCTGACGCCATGCCCGATCGCGATGACTCCGTAGCCTCGGTTGACCGCTCTGCGGCCTCGCTTTCTTCTTCGGGTGTTGCCGCCGAAGAGGTCGCTCGCGCCGCTGCGCAGGCTGCATTCGATAAGAAGGCTGAGGACGTCGTCGTGCTCGACCTCACCGAGCTTTCCGATGTATGTGACTTCTTCATGATTGCGACCGGATTCAACAACCGCCAGGTCGATACGATCGTCGATGAAATCGAGGAGCAGGTGGCCAAGGCATGCGGAGAGCATCCGTTCTCCATCGAGGGCCGCGATCAGCGGACGTGGATTCTCATGGACTACGGCTCGGTTGTCGTTCATGTGTTTACTCCTGAGGCACGCGAGTACTATCGGCTCGAGAAGCTCTGGGGAGATGCTCCGCAGCTTTCGCTCGACTTGGTCTAAGAGCGCTTTGGGCACCCATGTGTGCCCGTGATCATGGGGGAGCGGTGCGCGTGGAAGACATCTTCGAGCTCTTCGGTAATTGGCGAGGTCCAGCCATCGGGCTTATGGACCTCGATGCCTTCTTTGCGAGCGTGGAGCAGCTCGATCACCCTGAATGGCGCGGTAAGCCCGTTATCGTAGGGGGATCCCCCGAGGGGCGCGGCGTCGTTTCCACCGCATCATACGAAGCACGACCCTACGGTGTCCACTCGGCCATGCCTTCCGCCCAGGCTAAGCGCTTGTGCCCCCATGCCATTTGGACGAGTGGACATTTCGATCGCTACCGCGAGATGAGCGCAAAAGTCATGGACATCCTGGCCGATGAAACGCCCTTCGTCGATCAGGTGTCTATCGATGAGGCGTTCTTCGACATCACGCCGGGCCGCTTCTCGCGCGAGAACCCTATCGAGATTGCGAGCCGCATATCGCGCCGCGTGAGCGAGCTCGGCATCACGTGCTCCATTGGCTTGGGAACCAGTAAGACGGTCGCTAAAATCGCGAGCGATCGCGATAAACCGCACGGGCTCACGATTGTTCCGCCCGGCACCGAGGAAAACTTCCTAGAGTCGTTGCCGGTGCGCGCCATGAGCGGCATCGGTACATCGGCGGAGGCATCGCTCAAGAGGATGGGCATCTACACCTTGGGCCAGCTCGCTGCCGCCCCCGTGGCGCGCCTCGTCACGGTGTTCGGCTCGAACGCACAGCTTATGCATGATCGCGCCGCGGGTCTCGAGATGAGCGGCGTTGCCCCCATCGATGCTCCTGAAGAGACGAAGTCCGTAAGCAACGAGCGCACCTTTGCCCAAGATCTTACCGAACGCGATGATATCGATGCGGCCCTTGCCCTGCTCGGCGAATCGGTCGGGCGCCGGTTGCGCAGGCGCGGGCTGGCGGGTCGCACGGTTACGGTAAAGGTCAAGTATTCTTACGGCAATGGCCGCACGATCCAGCGCCGTCTGCCGCATGCCACCGACGACGAGAACATCTTCGTCTCCGTCGCTCGCTCGCTTATGGACGAGATCTGGACGGAAGGAATGCATATCAGGTTGCTCGGTATCGGCATGAGCGATTTCAGGTGCGATGGCGACGTTCAGACGGATCTGTTTTGTGAGGTCGACGAGCGTGGAGCCGTAGCGAGCAGCAAGCGAGAGCTTTCGGTTGCCGTCGACAAGGTGCGCGAGCGCTTTGGAAGCGGCGCGGTGAATTTCGGCCGAGCGGCGCGCTTCGGCGACGACCTGGTGAGGCCCGACAAGTTCCTCAACCAAAATAAACCGAGTGACGCATAGGATCGCAATACCGCACGGGCTTGCATTCTTTGATTTCATGCGTAAGATATGGAGGAGCCTGCGGAAATACCGAAGAAGTTGCCTGCTCGCACTTCACCTGCCCGCTCCGTTGGCGTATTATTACAACCTGTTTGTCTGTAGTCGCAGCCTTTTTGGCTGCATGGTTGGAGGAGTTTTCATTGGCAGTCAAGATTCGCCTTGCTCGTCACGGCTCTAAGAAGCGTCCGTACTATCGCGTCGTCGTGGCCGATTCCCGTTCCCCGCGTGATGGCCGCTTCATCGAGGAGGTGGGCCGCTACAATCCGCTGACCTCTCCCAAGACGATCAGCCTTGATATCGAGAAGATCAATGACTGGCAGAGCAAGGGCGCCCAGCTCACCGATGCCGTCGCAGCGCTCATGAAGGCTGCCGAGGAGGGTCCGAAGACCGAGACCGTGGTCAAGAAGTCCAAGAAGCAGCTTGCCAAGGAGGCCGAGGCCGCGAAGGCTGCCGAGGCTGAGGCTGCCACCGAGGAGTAGGCATCGTGGCCGAGGAGCAGGCGGTGGCTGCCGCAACCGAGGCCGAGCTCTCCGATCGCATCGCCGATCTCGTCGAGTACCTCGTGCTCAGCATCGTTGATGATGCTGATGCTGTGAGCCTCGAGGTTATCGATGGCGATAACGCCTCGGTCATCGAGATCACGGTTTCCGAGCCCGATGTCGCCAAGGTCATCGGCCGCCATGGCCGCACCATCAAGGCGATTCGCACGCTTGCGCGTGCACTTGCAGCTCGTCTTGGCACATCCGTCGAGGTTGAGGTCTTGGGTTAGGTCATCGTGTCGAGCGCCTATCGCAACATAGCCCGTGTGGTTCGTCCGCATGGGAAACGCGGGGAGGTCATCGTACGTGCGGTACGTGGCCTTCCCTTTGTTCTGGAGCCCGGGATGGAGGTTGCGCTCACGCCACCGGCACTCGAGCGCGATCGCTTCTGCACCGTGCGTTCGGTTACGGATACCGGCCAGGATTGGCTCGTTGCTTTCAGTGGTATCGAGGGCATCGATGGAGCAGAGTCCATCAAGGGCTGCTATGTGCTCGCGCACGCTGAAGATGTCGTCCTCGATGGCTTCGAGGCCGCATGGGAAGATCTTGTCGGGCGCTACGTCGTCGATGCCCGATTTGGTGAACTCGGCTGCATTACCGGCGTTATTGAGACTCCGGCCAACGATGTGCTCGAGATCGAAGGCCCCTTTGGCGAGGTGCTCGTTCCCATCATCGAAGAAGCGATGGACGAGATTCCGCCTACGGGACCACTCAGCACCCATATCATGGATGGCCTGATCGACTCTAACAAGATTCAGCAGGTCATGGGCGAACGTGCCGTTTCGAAGGCGCGCCAAGGAAACGACCGAACAGGGGAAGTGGACCAAGCATGATGCTCATCGAGACGCTTTCCGTCTTTCCCGAGATGTTCGAGCCCGTTATGTCGACATCCATCCTTGGACGCGCCCGGCAGGCGGGCATCTTCGATTTCAGAGCCTATGATCTGAGGGACTGGACCCACGACCGTCATCGTACGGTCGATGACGAGCCTTACGGCGGCGGTCAGGGCATGCTCATGAAGGCTCCTCCCATCTATGAGGCGGTACGTTCCATCGCAAGCTCGGGCCCGCACCCGCACGTCGTGTTCTTCACACCGTGCGGCGCGCCCTTTACCCAAGCTGCAGCTGAGCGGCTTGCAATGCAAGAGCGCTTGCTGTTTGTGTGCGGTCGCTATGAGGGTATCGACGAGCGCGCCTACGACCTTGCCGACGAGCGGATCTCAATCGGGGACTACGTTCTTACCGGTGGGGAGCTTGCCGCTATGGTGGTAACCGATGCCGTGGTGCGCTTACTGCCCGGTGCGCTTGGCGACGCGATGAGCAGCGTAGATGAATCGTTTGCCACAGGCGATTCTGGTGGCCTGCTGGAATACGCCCAGTACACGCGCCCCGCCGAATTTGAGGGGGCCGTCGTTCCAGATGTTCTCCTTTCTGGAGACCATGCCAAGGTCGATGCCTGGCGTCGCGAGAACGCAATCGATCGCACGTGCCGCTGGCGTCCAGACCTGATTTCTTCCGCACGCCTCACGGACTCAGAGCGCGCCCTCGCAGAGCGGCTTATCGCGCGCTATCATGGGCCCAGTCAACAGAACGCTTAGGAGTGCAACCGTGGTACCGCAGCAGCATTCATTTGTGAGGAGCCTCCTCGAGTGGGTCGTCATCTTCGCGCTCGTCTTCGTGTTCTTCATCTTCATCCGGTGGTTCGTCGTGGAACCCTACCGAGTCCCCACGGGCTCGATGGAGCCCACGATCGAGGTGGGCGACCAGGTGCTGGCTCAAAAGGTCACCATCAACCTTGGGATGGGAGTGAACCAAGGCGACATCGTCGTCTTTCGTAACCCCGACGGCGGCTCGGACCACGATATCCTCGTGAAGCGCGTCATCGCGACCGCGGGCCAGACCGTCGACCTTCAGGGCGGCGTGGTGTACGTAGACGGCGAACCGCTTTCTGAGGCCTATGCGCAAGGCGACAGTTATCCGCTTGCGGCGCAGGCGGAAGGGGTCTCAGTTGGGTTCCCCTATACGGTGCCAGAAGGCTGCGTGTGGGTTATGGGCGATAACCGCGAGAACTCTGCCGATTCACGTTATTTCGGCGCGGTTCCCGAAGACGACCTCATTGCCGTGGTGTTCTTCCGGTACTGGCCTTTTGACAGGTTGGGCGGGGTGTAAGCCAACTCCGGCGCAGCACCTTTCCTCAACGCGATCTTAGCTTTCTATTCATCAGAAACCAGAAGGGTAGGCAAGGCATGGACACGAGCGTTCGTACCTTCCAAGACATCATCCTTTCGCTCCAGCGCTATTGGGGCGAGCAGGGATGCGTCATCATGCAGCCGTACGACTCCGAGGTGGGTGCCGGTACGTTCCATACCGCGACGACCCTGCGCAGCTTGGGTCCTAAGCCTTGGCGCACCTGCTACGCGCAGCCTTGCCGCCGTCCCGCCGACGGTCGCTACGGTGAGAACCCTAACCGCATGCAGCACTACTACCAGTTCCAGGTTCTCATCAAACCCTCGCCGGTGAACAGCCAGGAGCTCTATCTCGACTCGCTCAAAGCAATCGGCATCGATCCGGCTGAGCACGATGTTCGCTTCGTCGAGGACGACTGGGAGAGCCCCACGCTTGGTGCCTGGGGCCTTGGCTGGGAGGTCTGGCTGAACGGCATGGAGGTCACGCAGTTCACCTACTTCCAGCAGGTGGGCGGCATCGAGGTCGACCCTGTCCCCGTCGAGATTACCTATGGCCTTGAGCGCCTGGCCATGTACGTGCAAGGCGTGAACTCCGTCTACGACTTGGTGTGGAGCTACCTGCCCGATGGCACGCCCATGACCTACGGCGAGGTCTTCCTGGAAAACGAGCGCGAGTTCAGCGCCTACAACTTCGAGGTCGCCGACGTGCCCATGATGCGCCAGAAGTTCGACGACTACGAGCGCGAGTGCCATTCCTGCCTGGATGCCAAGCTGCCGCTGCCGGCGTACGACTGCGTTATGAAGTGCAGCCACGCCTTCAACATCCTTGACGCGCGCGGCGCGCTTTCCGCTGTGGAGCGCGCGAACTACATCCTGCGCGTGCGCACCGTGGCCAAGGCCTGCTGCGAGGCCTACCTTGCCGAGGTCGCTGGTGCAGATGCAAACGACGACGCCCGGGAAGGGGAGGTGGCATAAATGGCCGAGACCAAGGACCTGCTATTCGAGATCGGCACCGAGGAGATGCCGTCCGCGCCGCTCATGAACGCTGTGAAGCAGCTTAGCCCGCTCATGGAGCGCGGCCTCACCGAGGCCGGCCTGGCCCATGGCCCTGTGCGCGTCGTGTCTTCGCCGCGCCGCCTGGCCGTGCTGGTTGACGCTGTTGCCACGGCGACGGACGAGGTGCACGAGGTCAAGCGCGGCCCTGCGGCCAACATCGCCTTCGATGCCGACGGCAATCCCACCAAGGCTGCCGAGGGCTTCGCCCGCAAGTGCGGCATGACCGCCGCTGAGCTTGTGCAGCGCGAGGATACCGATGGCCGCACCTATGTGTTCGCCGAGCGCAACATTCCTTCCGCTCCCGCGATGCCGTTGCTTTCCGCCCTATGCGAGCGCATTATCGCTGGGCTTGAGTGGCCTAACTACCGAAGCCAGCGCTGGGGCTCGACCCACGAGACCTTCGTGCGCCCCATCCGTTGGATCTGCGCACTGCTGGGCACCGAGATCATTCCCGTTCGCTATGCCGATGTAACGAGCGGAAACACCACGCGCGGCCATCGCGTGCTCGGGCCGGGTGAGCATGAGGTAGCAGAGCCCGCCGTCTACGAGCAGGTACTTGAGGCCGCCGGCGTTCTTTCTGAGGAGCGCCGCCGCGAGGTCATCGCTGCCGGCATCGCTCGGGTCGAGGCCGAGCGCGGCGGGGCCCATGTGGACACGCCCAAGAAGGTGCTCGACGAGGTCGTGAACCTCTGCGAGTGGCCGACGGTGGTCGTGGGAACTTTCGACGAAGAGTTCCTTCAGGTCCCGCACGAGATCATTTGCGAGTCCATGCTCTCCAACCAGCGGTATTTCCCCATTTACGACGCCGAAGGCCAGCTGACCCGCGAGTTCGTGGTCGTGGCTAACGGCCGTCCTGAGTGCGCCGACACCATCATCGATGGCAACGAGCGCGTGGTCCGCGCCCGCCTGTACGATGCGAAGTTCTTCTACGACGAGGACCTCAAGGTCTCGCTCGAGGAGTTCCGCGAGCGCCTGGCGAGCGTCGTTTTCCAGGAGAAGCTCGGCACCGTTCTGCAGAAGAGCGAACGCATCGAGGCCCTTGCCGGCGAAGTTGCCCGCGCCGCCGGCTGTGACGCCGTGGTGACCGCCGACGCGGTTCGTGCCGCGCACCTCTGCAAGGCTGACCTCGTCTCCAGCGCCGTGGTCGAGTTCACGAGCCAGCAGGGCGTCATGGGCGGTTACTATGCACAGGCCGCTGGCGAGACCGACGCCGTCGCTGCTGCGATTCGTGACCACTACCGCCCTCGCTTCGCCGGCGACGAGCTTCCTGAGGGCATTGCCGGATGCATCGTGGCCGTGTCCGACAAGCTCGATACCATCGCAGGCATGTTCGCGATCGGTGAGCCCCCGACCGGTTCCAAGGACCCCTTCGCGCTTCGCCGCTCCGCTATCGGCCTGCTCAACATCCTGCGCAGCCGTCTGGGATGTGGCTACGAGGAGCTCGTCGCGCATGCGCTTGCCTCCTACGCCGCCCAGGGTATCCAGTTCGATGCCACTGAGGTGCAGGCTGCCGTCTGCGCCTTCATCAAGGGCCGCATGGAGCAGATGACCCGCGACGAGGGCGTCTCCGCGGACGTCGTTGCTGCCGTCTCCGCTGGCTCCGTGCGCGTCCCGGCGAGCTACCTTGCGCTCGCTCGCGCGCTCGAGGACGCTCGAGCCAATGATGCCGCGACCTTCGAGAACCTGGCAACCGCCTACGCTCGTGCAAGTCATCTCGCTGATGCTTCGCTTGGCTCCGAGGTTGACGCCGCGCTTCTGGGCGATGCCGAAGCAAATCTGCTCGCCGCAACCGACCAGGCTCAGCAGCGGGTTTCCGATGCGCTTGCCTCTGGAGACTTTACCGCGGTGATCGGCGCGCTCGCATCGCTTCGCGAGCCCATCGACCGCTTCTTCGACGAGGTGCTCGTCATGGACGAGGACGAGGCGCTGCGCCAAAACCGTCTGTGCCTGCTCAACCGCTTCGCCGCCGTCTTCGCCGACGTAGCCAACATCGGCGAGCTTGCGAAGAAGAAATAGCTAGCGTCCCGTTCATCATCGAACCCTGCGCCCCGCTGTGTCGTTGCACCGTGGGGCGCTTTAGCATCTTCGGTCAATCACGCATAGCTTCATTCGGAGGCAGGGGCACCATGGATAAGCTCGCGACGGTACTTGTGATATCCGACGCTTTGGGCGAGACCGCTGCTTCGGTGGCGCTCGCGGCGGCGGGTCAGTTTGATGAAGGCGCCGTGGCTATCGAGCGATTGTCTCGCGTTCAAGATGCGCGGCAGGTGAAACGCTATTTGGAATCCTTGGCGGGTGCAGCCAAGAAGATCGCCGCATTCCATACCATTGTCCAAGACGAGCTTCGCAGTGAGGTTGCGGGCCTGCTTGTCGAACAAGGAATTGCCGCGGTCGACCTTCTCGGTCCCGCCATCAGTGCCATAGCCGCCATCACCGAAGATGCGCCGAAAGGAATCCCCGGTGTCATCCACCAGACCGACGAGCGTTACTTCAAGCGCATCGCGTGCATGGAGTATACCGTGGAGCACGATGACGGCAGGGGAGCGGACGACCTCTCCGAAGCCGACATCGTGCTCATCGGCGTGTCGCGAACGTCTAAGACGCCGCTTTCCATGTACCTGGCGCTACAGGGCTATCGTGTGGCGAACATCCCGCTCGCACCCCAGATTGAGCCCCCGCAGGCACTGTTTGAGGTCGATCCCGCGCGTGTCTTCGGACTCGTAACGACGGTGGAAACCATAGCTCCCATCCGGGCCCAGCGCCTTGGCATCGCGCAGGCGCAATCGGCCGTCGGCTCCTATGCAGATCCCGATGCTATCGAGCTTGAATTCGCATATGCTCGTTCCCTCATGAAGCGCCTCGGATGCTTTGTTGTCCATACAGATGGCAAGGCGATCGAAGAGTCGGCAACCGAGATTATCGAGCGACTTAATCGCATACTTTTGGCAAGAAATGCATAAGCCGTATGAAACACGCCTTCAATCATCGCTTCATATACCCTTCATAAGCTGGGATGACATTAACTGGTATCTTCATATCATATCCACTTAAGCGACCACTTACCGCATAATCGCGGCCGACTACCGGAGTCCGCGCGGTCTGCACAGCTCCCCGGTCTGCGCATCGGATACTACGCCTGAGCAGTATGTGCTCAGTCGTACCACGATACGCAGCCATGCGCTGCCGAAAGGGGGAGCATCGTGAACGATGTGAAGCGCGTCTACCGGTTTGGCACAGATGCCGCCGGAAACGACGTGACGGAGGGCCGTTCGAGCATGAACTACGTGCTCGGAGGCAAGGGCGCAAACCTTGCTGAGATGTGCCGGATCGGCCTGCCTGTGCCGGGGGGATTTACCATCACGTGCCAGACCTGCACGGACTACACCAGTGCCGGCGACACGTGGCCCGAAGGTGCCCTGGACGAGATCGCTGATGCGGTGCAGGACCTTGAAGCTCGCATGGGAAAGCGCTTGGGAGATCCAACCGATCCACTGTTAGTTTCCGTACGCTCAGGTGCGCCATTTTCCATGCCGGGCATGATGGACACGGTTCTCAACCTTGGCCTTACCGACGCATCGGCACAGGGTCTCATTACACAGACGGCCGACGAGCACTTCGTCTGGGATTCCTACCGACGCTTCATCCAGATGTTCTCAAACGTGGTGATGGGAATCGATGCGGATCTGTTCGAGAATGCGCTGACCGAAAAGCGCCTCATGGCGGGCGTCCGCACCGATTCGGAGCTGAGCGCATCTACGCTCCATGAGCTCGTCGAGGAGTTCAAGCAAATCTTTTGCTCGCACGTTGACCCCAAGGCTCATCCTGAACTCGTGCAAGAGGGCCGCGTCGTCTTCCCACAAGATCCGAAGGTTCAGCTCAAGCTTGCCATCGAGGCGGTCTTCGGAAGCTGGATGAACGAGCGCGCCTCGATCTATCGTAAGCAGCATGGCATCTCCGATAGCCTTGGCACGGCCGTGAACGTACAGGCCATGGCCTACGGCAACAAGGGCGAGAGCTCGGCTACGGGCGTCGCCTTCACGCGCAACCCCGCAACAGGCGAGCGCAAGCGCTATGGCGACTTCCTCGTGAACGCGCAGGGCGAGGACGTCGTCGCAGGCATTCGCAACACCGAGCCCATCCAAGATATGGCAACGTATCCAGCGCTCGCGCAGGCGGCCGAGGATCTGGAGCGCATCTTTGTGATCCTCGAGAACCACTACCATGACATGTGCGACATTGAGTTCACCATTGAGCAAGGAAAACTTTGGATGCTGCAGACTCGCTCCGGCAAGCGCACCGCCCGAGCGGCGCTCCGCATCGCTATCGAGATGGTTGAAGAGGGCCTCATCGACCGCGAAACGGCAGTAAAGCGCATCGATCCCAGCCAGCTCGATCAGCTCCTCCATCCGCAGCTCGATACCACGGCATCGTTTGAGGTGCTGGCGCGCGGATTGAACGCGAGCCCTGGCGCCGCGGTAGGTGAGATCGTGTTCAGCTCCGATGACGCCGTCAAGCGTTCGAACGAGGGCCATCCGGTCATTCTCGTCCGCTGGGAAACGAATCCGGATGACCTCAAGGGTATGGTTGCCGCTGAGGGCATCCTGACCAGCCATGGCGGTAAAACGAGCCACGCCGCCGTGATCGCGCGCGGCATGGGCACGCCCTGCGTCTGCGGCGTCGAGGCCTTCCATATCGATGCCAAGGCCAAGGAGGTCCGCATCGACGGCTCGGACGTGGTGCTGCACGAGGGAGACCTTATCTCCATAGACGGTGGCGAGGGTATCGTGGTTCTCGGCGCCATGCCTCTTACGCGCGCAGAGCTGACCGGCGACCTGGAGACGGTCCTCGGATGGGCTGACGAGATTCGCTTGCAAGAGGGTGGCTCGCATCCGTACCACGTACGGGTCAACGCGGATAATCCGGATGACGCCGCCCTCGCGCTTGATTTCGGGGCTGAGGCTATCGGTCTTTGCCGCACGGAGCATATGTTCCTCGGTGAGCGCAAGAACATCATCCAAACGTATATCTTGAGCGAGGAGGCGCAAGAGCGGAGCAGGGCCTTGGAAGAGCTGCTTCGGGTGCAAACGAGCGACTTTATCGAGATGTTCCGCACCATGGATAGACGTGACGTCGTGGTGCGCCTCATCGACCCGCCGCTTCACGAGTTCCTGGACGATCCTCGAGAGCTTGCCGTAGCTCTCGCGCGCCGCGAAGCGGAAGGTGCCCCGCAAGACGAGCTCAGCTTGCTTCGAGCGCGGCTCCGCCGAATCGATGCCATGGCGGAATCCAACCCGATGCTGGGACTGCGAGGCGTACGCCTGTCCTTCGCGTTCCCCGACCTACCGCTCATGCAGGTCCGCGCCATCGCGACCGCCGCGGCGACGCTCATGCGCGACGAGGGGCTCAGCCCACGCCCCGAGATCATGGTTCCGCTCGTATCGATTGCGTCCGAACACATCCAGATGCGGTCGATTGCCGAACGTGTCATCCATGAAGTGGAGTCTGCGTTTGGCGTTTCGCTGGACATACTCATCGGAACCATGCTTGAGCTCCCGCGCGCATGCCTTACCGCCGATGAAATCGCCCCGCACGCCGACTTCTTCTGCTTCGGCACGAACGACCTCACGCAGACGACGTTCGGATTCTCGCGTGACGACGCGGAGGCGAAATTCATCCCCACATACCTCCATCAAAAGCTTCTGGCCGCTAATCCGTTTGAAACCATCGATAGCGCCGTTCTCGAGTTCGTGCGCATGGCGGTTTCGAAAGCGCGCTCAGCGCACCCTGGCATGACATTCGGTGTCTGTGGCGAACATGGAGGCGACCCTGCATCGATTTCACAGCTCTTCAATATCGCAGGCGTTGACTACGTGAGCTGCTCGCCCTACCGTGTTCCGATCGCACGGCTTGCCGCCGCCCATGCGAAGCTTGCGAGCCGGTAGGCGAAAGGGGTGCGTAGACGTTTCTTGAAGGAAAAAAGGGGCTTGCGACCTGCTGCACATTGCGTATAATTAAGCCCGTTTGCCAACCTACGTGCCGGCGTACGCGTGCGGCACCTCTAGAAGAGTAAGGAATTGAAATGGACTACATCCGCGCAATCGAGCGCCAGCAGATCCGCGAGGACATCCCGCAGGTCCGCGTCGGCGACAACGTCAAGGTTCACTATCGCATCAAGGAAGGCGACCGTGAGCGCGTCCAGGTCTTCCAGGGTGACGTTATCCGCATGAGCGGTGGCTCCTCCCGTGAGACCTTCACCGTCCGCAAGATCTCCTTCGGCGTGGGCGTCGAGCGCACCTTCCCGCTTCACAGCCCCAAGATTGCCAAGCTCGAGGTCGTCCGTCACGGCCGCGTGCGTCGCGCTAAGCTTTACTATCTGCGCGACAAGGTGGGCAAGGCTGCTCGCATTCCCGAGAAGCGCTAATTCTCAGCACAGATGCACCTCAAGGGCCGTCTCATTGCAGGCGGCCCTTTTCGTCTACGACCAGGGTTTCCCATCTGAGAGCCGTTGCGATAACCATAAGCGCACGAATTCGCCCGTCAGACGGCGCAACGTATCCAACGGCGGCGCGCAGTAGTTCCAAGGGAGTAAATGATGGCCAATCAAGTGAGCTCGCGATCCGCCTCCGAGGTCGCCGCAGTGCTGGGAAGCGCAGCGCTTGAGGAGCTTCCCGCCCTGATTGAACGGTATCGTGACGACCCGCGCAAGCAAGTCCAGTCTGCGCTCGCTCGCGCGGAGCGGCGCTTGGATCGCGAGCGCGCCGAGCGCGAGCGTGTCGACGCGATGTATGCAGAGATGGCAGAGCTCGGTGGCCCGGGCGTCGTTGTTGGCGTGGACGAGGTGGGGCGTGGATCGGTGGCAGGGCCGCTTACGGTCTGCGCCGTCTGCTTGCCGGAGCGCCCGCGCATCTGGGGGCTCAACGATTCGAAGAAGCTCACCCCAGCGCGTAGGGAGCGTTTGGCAGAAGAGATAGCACAGGTTGCAGTTGCTATAGGGTTCTGCCATATTCCGGCCGCTGAAATCGATCGCATCGGCATGGCGTCGGCGCTACGCCGTGCCGTTGCAGGCGCCGTCGCCGATACCGGGCTTACGCCCGACTGCGTGCTGATGGATGGAAACCCACTGGGGGCGGTAGACCATGAACGCGATGTTGTTCATGGCGATGCTCGCGTTGCCTGCATCGCCGCCGCCTCGATTGTTGCCAAGGTGACGCGCGACGCGCATATGGTCGAGCTCGATGCCCTGTATCCCGAATATCACCTCGCCGAGTCGAAGGGCTATGCATCTCCTGAGCATATTGCCGCGATCAAGGCCCATGGTCTGACCGAAGAGCATCGCGTGAGCTTCTGTGGGAACTTCTTGGAAACTGAGAGCCTCTTCTAGCCAGCGCTATAAACGGTTGCGCATGCCGCGTTGCCCATATCCTGCATCGAAGAGGTGCCTGTTTAGATTCTGCTCAGCTTCTGTTCCGTGATGTGTCAGCTTCAAAAGAATCATTGACCTGTTCCATGGGAGACGATGCTCCTACCGCAAGGGGAAGGAGCAACCATGGGTGCAGAAGAGGGGACCCTCCGTTCGGCATACGATCTTACCGACATGGCCGAAGGTGAACATGTTGACGAGTTTACTGCCAAACAGCTTGGCAATCTGGGCGAGCTCATTGCCGCGAGCTACCTTGATCAGCGCGGCTACGAGGTTCTTGAACAGGGGTATCGGTGTCCTGAGGGTGAAGCGGACCTCATAGCCTACGATCCCGACGAAGATGTCATCGTATTGGTGGAGGTTAAAACACGACGCGTGCACGGACCCTGCTCTGCCGAACCTGAGGCCGCCGTGGATCGAAGGAAGCGAGAGAGGTATCGACGCATCGCGTCTTGCTATCTCATGGATCGATTTCCCATTCTGTCCTTGCGGTTCGATGTGATCGGCATATCGGTGACATCCGAGACCGAAGCCATAATCGAACATTACTTCGATGTCTTCGCATGGGAAGCAGACCGATGAGCGCCCCGGTGTATGCGGTGCACGCGGCATGCATCCGAGGTGTCGAGGCGGTGCCTGTCACCGTCGAGGTCTCCATGGGCGGAGGCCTCCCGAGCATTTCGATTGTGGGCATGGCCGATTCAACGGTGCTCGAGGCGCGAAGCCGTATGCGGTGCGCGTTGAGAAGCGTTGGATTCGAGGTCCCAAAAAAAGAGCATCACGATCAACCTCGCTCCGAGCGATATGCGAAAGTCTGGAACGGGCCTCGACCTCCCCATCGCGGTCGCCGTGCTTGCCCTCTCTGGGCAAATACCCGTAAACGACCTCGACAGCTGTCTCTTCGTTGGGGAACTCGCACTTGATGGCTCGGTATGCCCCGTAAAGGGTGAGATTGCCTACCAGGTGCTTGCTCGCGACACGCACCTTACGCTCATCGAAGGCCCGTCCTCTCCTCATCAGGGGCTCTTTGAGGTGGCCCGGTTTGAGCTCGACAACATCGCGCGTCTTAGGATGGGCGTTCGCGACGCGATTCATCGCTGCGACCTGGAACCCGATCGGCCACCTTTGGAAACGAAGCTCGACTATGCCGATGTGGTAGGTCAAGAGGTTGCGAAAAGGGGGCTTGCAATCGCCGCCGCAGGCGACCTCGGTTTGCTCATGATCGGCGCACCGGGCTCAGGCAAGACCATGCTCGCACGACGCATGACAACGATTCTCCCTAAGCTCACGCAGGCAGATCAACAGGAGGCGCTCTGCATTCACTCGGTAGCAGGGGAGGATATCTCAGGCCTTTTGGCAGGTGACCGGCCTTTCCGCAGCCCGCATCACAGCATATCTGCCGCCGGGCTCGTTGGGGGAGGGCGACCCGTGCGCCCGGGCGAGATCAGCTTGGCACACGGTGGATGCCTCTTTCTAGATGAGCTTGCGGAATTCCCTTCCGGCGTCCTGCAGATGCTCCGTCAGCCACTCGAGGAAGGGGTGGTTCGCATTGTTCGAGCCGACGGTATGTACATCTTTCCCAGCCGATTCCAACTGATAGCGGCAAGCAACCCATGCCCCTGTGGTTACCTCGGCGATCGCGAAGTAGCATGCACGTGCTCGGCCACCGCCATCGAACGCTACCGATCTAAACTCGCTGGACCCCTTATCGACCGTATCGACATCGTGCTCGATGTATGCCGGCCCGATCCATCGCTCATCATCGAGGGTGCCGAGGGCATGGATTCAGAGGGGCTTTCCGCCATGGTCGCGACCGGGAGGGCTTTCGCGCTGGAAAGGAGAAACGATACGGAGCCTGCTTCCACATCGTCTCGAACATCGCTCGATAGGGCCATTGCAGCCTTCCATCTGGATCGCGATGCAGAGGATGCGCTCGTGGGGCTATCTCAATGCAACAAGCTTACCGGCCGCGGTATCAAGCGCCTTTGCCGGATAGCTCGAACGGTCGCGGATATCGATGAATCGGCGTGCGTCCGGCGCCCTCACGTTCTCGAGGCATCTATGTTTCAGGGGAGGAGGAACGCATGATGGGGCCAACTGTGAAAGGTTCTCGCATGGCCATCGAGCGTGGTTCCGATGGCTATCCACCTGGAGTTCTCGACCTAGCCAACGCCCCAAAACGACTGTATATACTTGGAAACCCTGAAGCCCTGCAGGGTCCAGCTATCTCAATCGTCGGTACGAGGAGGCCGACGCCATATGGCATCGCACTCACTGAGCTCGCCGCCAAGCTTGCGGTGGAAGCCGGCATCACGGTTGTATCCGGGGGCGCCATAGGGTGCGACCAGGCTGCGGGTATGAAGGCGCTTGCTTGCGGGGGCGTCCATGTGGTCGTGCTCGGATGCGGTGCTGACGTTATCTATCCCTCTTCCAGCAGAGAGCTTATCGACAAAACCTTAGAAGCTGGGGGCGCGGTTGTTTCGATTGCGCCATGGGGAACGAAGCCTCAGCGCTTCCTCTTTCCACAGCGGAATCGTGTTATCGCAGCGCTTTCGGAGGCGGTGTTCATTGGAGAGGCCGGCATGCCTTCCGGTACCTTCAGCACCGCAGAGGCGGCTATGGAGCTTGGCAGGGAAGTGCTTGTTGCGCCCGGGTCGGTTTTCTCTCCGGAATCTCGCGGCGCGAATTATCTCATCAGCGTCGGCGCATGCTGTATTACCGATGAAGAGTCGCTCGAAATCGCGCTGTCACGCATTTTCGGTGTGCTCCGGCATCCGCATGGGCCTCTCCGCGAAGTGGAGCCTGCCGACCCGCGCGAACAACGCGTCCTGCGTGGTTTGACCGCAAGCCCGATGCGCTCAGAGGATATAGCGCGGCTTGCTGGACTCGATGCACGCGGCTGCCTTGAATTCCTCAGCGACCTCATGATATCGGGGCGCGTTGAGCAGCTCATTGATGGACGGTATGCGCTCACCAAGGAAGTCCTTCACGCAATGACGGCAATCGGTCAAAATGATGGGTCAAGCAACCAACGATAAGGAGCCATCTATGCCTTTTGATCCCGTCATCGTAGTAGGCGGAGGTCTCGCGGGATGCGAGTGCGCGCTGCAACTTGCAAAGCGCGGCGTGCCCGTGAAGCTCTTTGAGATGCGGCCCCACACGAATTCCCCCGCACATCGAACCGATGGCCTCGCTGAGCTCGTGTGCTCGAACTCGCTGAAGGCCACCCGAATCGACAGCGCAGCGGGACTCTTGAAGGAAGAGCTTGCGCGCATGGGCTCAGAGCTTCTGCAGTGCGCCAACGCAGCGTCCGTGCCGGCCGGCGGTGCGCTTGCGGTAGACCGCGAGACCTTTTCCTCCCTAGTTGAGGAGAAGGTGGGAAACGAAGAGCTCATCGAGCTGGTGCGCGAGGAAGTGACGGCGATACCCACGGGCAGGGCCGTCATAGCAGCCGGCCCTCTCTGCTCACCCGCTCTGAGCGAGGCCGTGCTCGAGCTCGTCGGCGGGTCGTCGCTTTCGTTCTTCGATGCGGCGGCGCCCATCGTGGACGCCGAATCGCTCGATCGCTCCGTGCTGTTCCGTCAATCCCGCTATGGGGAAACTGAAGTTGGCGACTACCTGAACGCCCCCTTCACGAAGGAAGAGTACGAGGCTTTTATCGACGCCCTCGTTACGGCGGACCGCGTGGTGCTCAAGGATTTTGAACACGGCGGACTGTTCCAGGCCTGCCAGCCTTCGGAGGAAGTTGCGCGAACCGGTCGAGATGCCCTTCGTTTCGGCGCGATGAAGCCTGTTGGCCTAACCGATCCGCGCACGGGGCGCCGTCCTTGGGCCGCCCTTCAGCTACGTGCGGAGAATCGCGAGGGCACCGCCTATAACCTCGTAGGCTTCCAGACGAATCTCACCTTCGGAGAGCAGAAGCGCGTGTTCCACATGGTTCCGGGCCTCCAAAACGCTGAGTTCTTCCGCTATGGCGTCATGCACCGCAACACGTTTGTCGATGCGCCCCATGTGCTCGATTCCACCTTCGCCGTTCCAGGGACACAGGTACGATTGGCTGGGCAGATAACCGGCACCGAAGGGTATACCGAGGCCATCGCCTCTGGTCTTTTGGCAGCCCTCAACACCTATGCCGATCTTATCGGCGCAGCTCCGGTAGCGCTTCCCAAAACGGGCGCCCTGGGCGCGCTCGTTGCCTATGCGACCGACCCCGCAACTGAGGACTACCAGCCCATGCATGTGAACTTCGGGCTTGTTCCGCCGCTTGAAGATGGGGTGCGGCGTGGCAAGCGGGATCGATATCGCGCCTATGCGGACCGAGCGCTCGCCGATTTCGATGCCTATCTTGCCACGAGAGACGAGCTGTTTTCCATGAAGGGCGCGTCTCGATGACCCTGCTCGCAACCGAGACCACTCATGACGGGGCCATGGAGCCCTCTCGCGACTTCCTCGACGCGCTCGATGCGTTCATCGCCTACATCGCGCGCGTTGAGGGGTTTTCGCCCGAAACGGTTCGCGCGTACGAGGGCCATCTTGAAGCTTACGGGCGATGGTGCGCGCGGGAGAGCGTCAACGCGCTCGAACCGGATATCCACGACCTTCGAGGATATCTTGCCTATCTCAACCGTGCATCGTATGCGACGCGCACCATCGCGGCTCATCTATCTGCCGTGCGGTCGTTTTTTCGATGGGCCCATGCAGAAGGCATCGTGGAAACTGATGTCGCCTCGCTGGTGCAGATGCCAAAGATGCCGCGCTCTCTCCCCAAAACGGTGTCCTCCACCGAGATGCAGCGGCTTTTGGCCGCTCCCGACACGTCAACCCCCTCTGGCATGCGCGATGCCGCGATGCTCGAGCTGTTCTACGCAACGGGCGCGCGTATCTCAGAGCTGTCGCACATCGATATCGCGGACTTCGATTGGACGACCAAGACGGTTCGCCTCTTCGGAAAGGGCTCGAAGGAGCGCATCGTTCCCGTCTATCGCCGTGCCCTCGATGCGACCCGTACCTATATCGATGACGCTCGGCCCCTTCTGGTGCGAGCCTCAAGCGATTCAGCGGCAATAAAGCGTGTTGATGGGCCGCTCTTTCTATCCACGCGAGGAAACCGTATGGATGCAAACGCCCTGAGGTACCGGTTTCATAAGCTGTGCCGCGAGGCCGGCTTGCCTGCCGATATCACGCCGCATGTGATGCGCCACACCTTCGCGACGGACCTTCTCGCTGGTGGAGCTGATCTGAGGAGCGTCCAGGAGCTTCTGGGCCATGCAAGCCTTTCTACCACGACGCTCTACACCCACCTCACACCCGATCGCCTGAAATCGGCAGTCATGCAAGCCCACCCGCGCGCCGATGCATAGCCGCTCGTTGCGTCAGGTGGATAGACCGTCTCAAGATTCGGTGCACGTCGACTCCCGTCGCGCAAAACCGCTCGCCTGAGTTTTCATGTATAGGCAGATGGAATCAGGTGGAGTTTCGATTTGTGGTTGGAAACGCAGCGCGCACCTGCTATCATGCTGAACGTTGCCGATTCGGCAGCAGTACTATCACACACGCGCGGCTACTTTCCCGCCGTGGTGCCCGGGTGCCGGTAGCACAAACCCGGGTGGCAGGGAAGGGCTGACCCCGCGCGGAGGCAAACCACAGGAGGTTATCATGGCTACCAAGATTACGATTCGTACCCTGCTCGAGGCTGGCTGCCACTTTGGTCACCAGACCCATCGTTGGAACCCGAAGATGAAGCCGTACATCTTCGGCGAGCGCAACGGTATGTACATCCTCGACCTCAAGCAGACCATCATCAACGCCGACCAGGCCTACACCTTCCTGCGCAACACCGCGAAGTCCGGTAAGATCCTCTTCGTGGGCACCAAGAAGCAGGCTCAGGAGGCTGTGAAGAACGCTGCCGAGCGTTGCGGCATGCCCTACATCAACCAGCGTTGGCTCGGCGGCATGCTCACCAACTTCGTGACCATCCGCTCCCGCATCAACCGCATGGAGGAGCTCGAGGGTATGGTTGCTGACGGCAGCATGGCTCTTCGTGGCAAGAAGGAGCAGTCGGTGCTTGGCAAGGAGCTCGCTAAGCTCCAGGCCAACCTCGGTGGCGCCCGCGACCTCAAGGGTCTGCCCGCTGCGCTCTTCGTCATCGACACCAAGCGCGAGGAGAACGCCATCAAGGAGGCTCGCCGCCTCAATATCCCGGTCATCGCTCTGCTCGACACCAACTCCGACCCCGACGAGGTCACCGAGCTGGGCATCGGCATCCCCTGCAACGATGATGCCATTTCTTCCGTCACCCTCATGTGCGAGCTCATGGCCGACGCCTGCATCGCCGGCAGCAACAAGCCTGAGGTGACCGAGGCCGAGATGGCTGCTTCCGAGCTTCCCGCCGAGGAGGCCCCCGTTGCCGAGGCCGAGACCGTCGAGGCTGCTCCTGCCGAGTAGGCACCCCCGGAATCGATCGGGGGCGTACGTCATACAGGCGCCCCCGATGTTTGCAATCCTTAGTAAACAAGGGCATTTCTAGAGAAAGGGGCCATGATGGCCAACATTACCGCCGCCCAGGTCAAGCAGCTCCGCGAGATGACCGATTCCCCCATGATGGAGTGCAAGAAGGCGCTCGTCGAGGCTGACGGCGACATGGATGCCGCTGTCGACATCCTCCGCAAGAACGGTCTTGCCGCTGCCGCCAAGAAGGCCGGCCGCGAGACCAACGAGGGTGCCGTAGGCGCGTTCGTTTCCGACGATGCTACCGCCGGCGCTCTCTGCGAGGTTGCCTGCGAGACCGACTTCGTGGGCTCCAACCCCAAGTTCACCGGTTTTGCCACCGCCGTTGCCCAGGTCGTCTCCGAGACGAACCCCGCTGATGTCGACGCGCTCCTCAAGGAGTCCCTGGAGGGCGAGACCGTTGAGTCTGCACTCACCGAGCTCATCCACACCATGGGCGAGAACATGAAGATCACCCGCTTCGCTGCCCGCAAGGCCGCAAACGGTGCCGTTTCCAGCTACGTGCACATGGGCGGCAAGATCGGCGTTCTCGTGGAGTTCGCCTTCAACAACGCCGAGACCGCGCAGAACGAGGCCTTCAAGACCTTCGCTCACGACGTGTGCCTTCAGGTTGCCGCCGTCGCGCCGATCTGCGCCGTTCGCGAGGACGTTCCTGCCGAGACCATCGAGCACGAGATGAGCATCTACAAGGCCCAGGCCGCTGAGTCTGGCAAGCCCGAGGCCATCCAGGAGAAGATCGCCACCGGCCGCCTTGAGAAGTTCTACAAGGAGCAGGTGCTCACCGAGCAGGCTTTCGTCAAGGATGCCGACTTGACGATCGCGCAGTACGCCGCCAAGGTTTCCAAGGAGACCGGCGACGAGATCCGCATCGTCGGCTTCGACCGCATCTCCCGCGCCGACGCGTAAGCACAGACGCCTGTTTTGCTTTCTATCGAGCCCGGTCTCTTAGCGAGCCGGGCTCGATTTTTGTAATTCGGATCAGTGAAGGTTGCGAGAACCATTCAGGATGACCACTCGAAGCATTTCCCCATCTGTTGCATTCTGGAAGCGTGCTCTCCTTGCACATTACCGTAGCCCACTTTGTTAGAATGTCGTAAGGTACGACTCAAAGGAGGATCCTCTTGTCCGGCTATCGTTACAAGCGCGTACTGCTTAAATTATCCGGCGAAGCACTCATGGGTGAGGGCGTCTACGGCATCGACCCCGCGGTGACCGACCGCCTGGCGCACCAGGTTGCCGATCTTCGCAACGACGGCATCGAAGTTGGCGTCGTTGTGGGCGGCGGTAATATCTTCCGAGGCATGGCCGGTGCTGCCAAGGGCATGGACCGTGCGCAGGCCGATTATATGGGTATGCTCGCCACCGTCATGAACGCACTTGCTCTGCAGGACGCTTTCGAGCGCGCCGAGTGTGAGTGCCGTGTGATGAGCGCCATCCAGATGAACGAGGTTTGCGAACCGTATATCCGCCGCCGTGCTATGCATCACCTTGAGAAGGGCGATGTGGTCATCTTCGCCGCGGGATCTGGTAACCCGTACTTCACCACCGACACCGCCGCCGCATTGCGCGCCTGTGAGATCGATGCCGACTGCCTTATCAAGGCAACGAAGGTCAACGGCATCTACGATAAGGATCCCGTCAAGAACGACGATGCCGTCCGCTTCGATACCATTTCATACCACGAGGTGCTTGTCCGCGGCTTGCAGGTTATGGACACCACCGCCACCGCACTTTGCCAGGATAACAACATGCCCATCATCGTCCTCAACATCGAGGGCGAAGACACCATCAAGCGCGCACTTGCGGGCGAACCCATCGGCACCGTCGTCGTTGAGGAGGACTAACAATGGCACAGATCACCGACCGCATGGACAAGAGCCTCGAGAGCCTGTCCCATGAGTTCGCCAAGGTCCGCACGGGCCGCGCGAACGCGAACATCCTTTCCGATATCACCATCGATTATTACGGCGTGGCCACGCCCATCACGCAGGTCGCCGCGGTCAAGGTCCCCGAAGCGCATATGCTCATGGTCGAGCCCTGGGACAAGTCCGTCTTGAACGCCATCGTTCACGCCATCAATGCTTCCGACCTTGGCATCACGCCCTCGACCGACGGCACCGTCGTGCGTCTCCCGTTCCCGGCGCCTACGGAGGAGCGCCGTCGTGAGCTCGTGAAGGAGTGCCGTGAGCTCGCCGAGCAGGCGCGCGTTTCTATCCGTAACATCCGCCGCGACGAGAACGGCAAGATCGAGCGGAACGAAGAGCTTTCCGAGGATGACGTCCGTCGCGAGCAGGCTAAGGTGCAGAAGCACACCGATGCCTATATCAAGAAGATCGATGAGATGCTGAAGGCTAAAGAAGCCGAGGTCATGGAGATTTAGCGTGCAGAACGTGGATTACGACGACTCAACGTTTGAGACTTTCTTCGCGAACCCGCCGGCGGGGCTTGAGCTCGACGCGCTCGATCGCGCGCGCATTCCCCGCCACATCTCCTGCATCATGGACGGCAACGGCCGCTGGGCCACCTCGCGTGGCCTTGGCCGCGGCGAAGGCCACAAAGCCGGCATCGTCTCGCTGCGCGAGATCATCACGGCTTGCGTGCGCTTGGGAGTTGAGGTGCTCTCCGCCTATGCGTTCTCCACAGAGAACTGGAAGCGCCCCAAGCAGGAAGTGAACCTGCTCATGCACCTGTTCGCGCAGACGTTCGTTGATGAATTGCCGTTACTCAAACGCGAAAACGTTCGCGTGGTCTTCCTGGGCGATATCTCCGCCCTCCCCAAGCGCACCCGCGAGGTTTTCGAATACGGCCTTAAGGAGACGTCCGAGCACACCGGCATGGTCCTCGCGCTTGCGGTGAACTATGGCGCGCGTGCCGAGCTCGCGCGGGCGGCCCGGCTCCTCGCTGAGGATGTTGCCGCCGGACGCCTCGATCCGAGTCAGATCGACGAAGCCGCTGTTGCGAGCAAGCTCTATACCGCCGGGCTTCCCGATCCAGAACTCATCATCCGCACGTCAGGCGAACTGCGCCTCTCGAACTACCTCCTTTGGCAGGCCGCCTATTCCGAGTTCTACATCACGCGCACGTATTGGCCCGACTTCAACCGATGGGAGCTGCTTGATGCGGTCCTATCCTTCCAGGGCCGTGACCGCAGGTTCGGCGGCATCCATGAGAAGGAGGCGTAGCGTGAGCAATCGTCCTTCCTCCTCCGCTCCTGCCGAGCAGGAGGGTGCGCAAGCATCTCCTATGTTCACCGGCCTTGTGGCGCGCGTTATCTCCGGCTTGGTATACGTCGGCCTGTTTATCGGCAGCATCCTCTTTGGATCCATATCAACTGCTGTCTTTGTTGCGCTCATCAGCGTTCTTTCATGCCATGAGTTCTTCCAGATGGTTAAACGCGACGGCAAGATCCCCAACGAGCTTTTGGGCGATGTCGCGGCATTCCTGTTTCCTATCGCCGCGCTCGGTGAGTCCACGTATCTGTCGGCGCTGATCTTCTTGCTCATCCTGGCCGTGGGGCTCTGGTACGTCTATTCCCCTCGCACCCGCATAGCCGATGTCGCGGCGACGCTCATGGGGCCGCTGTATACCGGTTTCATGCTATCTGCCATCGTGTTGCTCCGCGACGCCGTTCCGGGCTTTCCGGGCGCGCTCCTCACGGTCGGGGTCTGTGCGTCGCTCTGGGTTTCAGACTCCTTCGCCTACCTTGTCGGCCGCGCAATCGGGCGTCATAAGATGGCTCCGCGCATCAGCCCCAACAAAACCTGGGAGGGTTTCGTCGGCGGTATTGCAGGGTCTATCATCGTATGGCTCATCTTGTTCGCCACAGGCTTCTACCGCCTCAATATCTTTTTCGCGCTTGGATGCGGCATCGCCGTTGCCATACTTGGCGTGTTCGGCGACCTCATAGAATCCCGCCTCAAGCGTGGTGTGGGGGTCAAAGACTCCGGCAACCTAATCCCCGGTCACGGCGGCATGCTCGACCGCTGCGATTCCCTCATCTTTGGCTGCATAACGGCAGAACTGATCCTCGTTATCGGAGGTGTGCTGTAATGCCTCAACCCGACGATTCCAAGCTTCGGGTAGCGATTCTTGGATGTACTGGTTCAATCGGTCGCCAGGCTCTCGATGTTTGCGCGCAACACTCAGATCTTCTTGAGGTCGTCGCCCTCTCAGCGCATGGCAAGACGAAAGAGCTCGTAGACGCTGCTCGTACACATCATGTGGCTTGTGTTGCCGTGACCGATTCCTCACATGCAACGGATCCCATCTTGGCTGAACTTCCGAAGGGAACCGAGCTTCTGTTCGGCGCGGATGCTCTTGCTCGCATCGTTGTTCGCGATGACGTGGATTGCGTGCTCAATGCCGTTGTCGGCGCTGCTGGCCTTACGGCGAGCTATGAAACGCTGCGCTCCGGAAAGCGTCTCGCACTTGCCAACAAGGAATCGCTCGTGGTGGGCGGCGACGTGCTCATGCCGCTTGCGCGGCCAGGCCAGATGCTTCCCGTTGACTCTGAGCATAGTGCGATTTTCCAATGCTTGGTGGGGGAGGAGCGCAACCCCATCCACGCCATTTGGCTCACCTGCTCGGGTGGTCCGTTCTACGGTCGCACGCACGACGAGCTCGCAGGTATAACGGCCGCCGACGCGCTTCGTCATCCGACCTGGTCGATGGGCCCGAAGATCGCCATCGACTCTGCCACGCTGATGAACAAGGGCCTTGAGCGCATCGAGGCGATGCACCTCTTTGGCGTACCCATGGAACAGATCACCGTGCTTATACAGCGCGAATCGAAGATCCACTCGATGGTGGAATACGAGGATGGTTCGGTTATCGCCCAACTCGGCGCGTCCGACATGCGAATTCCCATTCAGTATGCCTTTTCGTACCCCAATCGCTGGGATGCGCCATGCAGCCGAGTCGACTTCCGCGAAATCGCCTCCCTCTCCTTCGGCGCACCGGATATGGAGACCTTCCGATGCCTCGCCCTCGCCGAGCGCGCCGGTATCGAAGGGGGTACGTATCCTTGCGTGCTCAACGCTGCAAACGAAGTTGCCGTGCATGCGTTCCTTAACGACGAGTGCTCGTTCACCGACATCGCCCACCTTGTTGAGCGCGCGCTCGACGCGCATGTGCGCGAAGAGGCCGAGTCGATTGAGCAGCTTCGTGATGTGGATGCATGGGCGCGCTCCTTTACTGCCCATGCGCTCAAAGCGCTTGCCCGCTCATAGGAAAGCGAGGACATGGATACACTCGTTCAGGTGGTAACCACCGCGTTCTGGGGCCTTTTGCTGCTCTCCGCTCTCGTATTTCTTCACGAGGGCGGGCATTTTCTTGCCGCCCGAGCATGCGGAGTCCGCGTCACGGAATACTTCTTAGGCCTGCCGTGCCGTATTAATTTGAGCTACACCTCGAAGCGCATAGGCACGAAGTTCGGTATCACACCGATCCTGCTCGGAGGCTACGCGATGATCTGCGGCATGGACCCTACGTCCAGCCCTATGGCTCCTGCCGTGCTTACGTTTGTGCATCGTCGTGGTACTGCGACGCTTGGCGACATAGCCCGGGAACTCGATTGCTCCGAAGACGAGGCGCTCGAGGCATGCATGCAGCTCATGGAATGGGGTTCTATCGCGCCTGCACGCGACACCGCATCGGAAGACTCGAATCTCGATGACTCGTACCCCTCGGCCTTCGCCGCAGCTTCACGCGACGCAGCCGGTGCGACGATTTTTGATGGACGGCGCTTCGACCGCGCTCATGCCACGCGCGAGGGAGAGCCCTGGCAACCCCCGATGGACGAGAATGCCTTCTTTGAGCTTGAAAAATCACGCACGTACATAGGGAAAGGTTTCTGGCCGCGAGCCTTCATGCTCGTCGCCGGCATCCTCGTGAACCTTATCACCGGGCTTCTGCTGCTCATGAGCATCTATTCGCTCGTGGGCGTCGAGGTCACCGTCAATGAGAATATCGTCGGATCCGTTGAGGCTGGCTCCGCCGCAGAGGCTGCCGGCCTTATGCCCGGCGACGAAATCATATCTATCGACGGCGTCGAGACGCAGACCTGGACCGATGTCTACAACGCAATTCAGGGCGCTGCGGGCGCCGGGTCCTTTGAGATAACCTTCATTCAAAGCGATACCCAGCATTCTGCTACGGTCGAGCTCGAAGCGGGGGAGATGCTTGGCATCGGCATCCCCACCCAGGTCGTACGGCTCAATCCGGTTGATTCCGCGCGCCTCTCGATTAGCTACGTGGTGGAAACTGCACGCTCCATCTTCGACCTCTTTAACCCGCAGCACACGATGGAGATGCTCGAAAACACAACCTCGATCGTTGGCATATCCGTCATGTCGGCCCAAGCCGCAGCGCAAGGCCCCACGACATTCCTCATGCTCGCCGCCCTGATATCGTTCTCACTCGGCTTGATGAATCTCTTGCCCATTCCACCGCTCGATGGCGGCAAGCTCATCATCGAGATCATCCAGGCGGTCACGAGGCGTGAGGTTCCTTTGAACGTGCAGTCCGCGATCTCTTATGTGGGCGTCGCTTTGTTCCTCGCGCTCTTCGTCTTCGTCCTTCGCAACGACATCATTCGGTTCATTCTGTAGCAGGGAGGCTTCGAGTATGCCTACGTCGCTTCCGCGTGAGCTTACGCGCCCGGTCATGGTCGGATCGGTGCAGATCGGTGGGGGAGCGCCTGTGGTCGTTCAGTCGATGACCTGTACGCCTACCTCAGATACCGAGGCCACGCTCAACCAGGTTCGCGCACTCGCCGACGGAGGCTGCGACGTCGTTCGCGTCACGCTTCCCAACCGCGCCGCCATCGACAGCTTCAAAGCGATATGCGATGCCTCTCCGGTTCCCATCATCGCCGACATCCATTTTGATTATCGCCTTGCCATCGCCGCGGTTGAAGCTGGCGCGGCGAAGCTGAGAATCAACCCCGGCAATATCGGTTCCTGGGAAAAGGTTGATGCTGTCATCGATGCCGCAGGTGCGGCCGGGGCAGCCATTCGCATCGGCGTGAACGCCGGATCGCTAGAAGAGGACCTTGCATCTCGCGACGACCTCACGCAACCCGAGAAACTCGTTGCCTCGTCGCTCCGTTTTGTCGAGCATTTCGAGGCGCGCGGCTTCAAAGACATCGTGCTCTCTGCTAAGGCCCATAGCGTGCTAACGACGATCGAGACCTATCGGGCGCTCTCGCGCGAGCTTCCTCATATCCCGCTTCACATCGGAGTCACCGAGGCGGGAACCGTTCAGCAGGGCACCATAAAAAGCGCCGTGGGGCTCGGTGTGCTTCTTGCTGAAGGCATCGGCGACACCCTCCGCGTCTCGTTGACAGCCGATCCAACCGAGGAGCCGCCGGTAGCCTGGGGCATCCTTCAGTGCCTCGGCATTCGTCGACGCGGGCCTGAGCTCGTTTCCTGCCCAACCTGCGGCAGAACCCAGGTTGACCTCATCCCCATTGCCCAAGAGGTTGAGAAGCGCCTCCGCACGTGCGAGAAGCCCATTTCGGTTGCCGTGATGGGCTGCGTGGTAAACGGACCTGGTGAAGCATCCGATGCAGATGTGGGTGTTGCATGCGGGAAGGGAAGCGCCTTGCTCTTCAAGCACGGCCAACCGGTGCGCAAGGTGGCCGAGAGCCAGATTGTTGACGCGCTCATGGAGGAAATCGAAAAGCTGTAAGGAGCGTTGCTACCCGGGCGGCCTCGGGATGTTTCTTCTTCGCTGGTCCTCGCCATTCAGCAAAGCTGAATGGCTGCGGAATCGCTCAGAAACAAACGGTGTCGTGCACCCGGCGGTAACGGGTTCTGCGGTTATTCGCCCCTCCTCTCAGCAGATCTCCTGAATCTCCAAATGGCTCCCTCAGGACCTGAAACAAAAGATACCTACCTACAACAAGCCCCTTCTCACAGTGGCTATTATTCTGAGTGAGAACTGGACGCAATCAAGGTAATGAAACCGAGTCGTTGCCGTAGGTCCGTCTGGGGGCGGGGATTATTTCTCTGAGCGATTCCGCAGCAGCTCAGCGACAGCTGAGCTGCGAGGACCAGCGAAGAGAATAATCGCCGCCCTCAGACGGACCACGTAGCAGTAACAACTCCGTGGTATCATCAACCGGTCAACAACTTGCTCGTAGAAGGAGATGGCATGTCACGCACCCGTGTCGCTAAGATGTCAAAGCTCTATGCCCCCACGCTCAAGGAGGATCCTGCCGAGGCCGAGCTTGCGAGCCATAAGCTCATGCTCCGCGCGGGCATGATTCGCAAGGTCGCTTCGGGTCTTTATAGCTATCTGCCGCTCGCGTGGCGCTCGATCCACAAGATCGAGGATATCTGCCGTGACGAGATGGACGCCATTGGTGCCCAGGAGATGCTTGTCCCCATTCTTACCCCAGCGGAGCTCTGGGAGGAATCCGGCCGCATCGGTGCATACGGCCCCGAGCTCATGCGTCTCGAAGACCGCCACGATCGCACGTTCTGCCTTGGTCCCACCCATGAGGAGACGTTTACCGATTTGGTACGCAACGAGCTCAAGAGCTATAAGCAGCTTCCCGTGACCCTTTATCAGATTCAGGACAAGTTCCGCGACGAGCTGCGTCCGCGCTTCGGCCTCATGCGCGGGCGCGAGTTCATCATGAAAGATGCCTACAGCTTCTCCGCCACGCAGGAATCGCTTCAGGAGGTCTATGAGGATATGAAGGGAGCCTACGCCCGTTACTGCGAGCGCTGCGGGCTCAAGGCGCTGCCTGTAGCGGCAGATTCCGGAGAAATCGGCGGAGACTCCTCCATCGAGTACATGGCACTTGCCGACGCCGGCGAGGCCTCGCTCGTCTGGTGTGACTGTGGCTTCGCGGCCGACGACGAGGCGGCTTCGACAACGGTTGCAGTGAGCGAGGGCCCTGGCGAGGGCGTGCTTCAAAAGGTCGAGACCCCGGGGCTGGGAACCATCGAAGCGGTCTCGAAGTTCTTCGGATTCCCGGAAAACGGAACGCGCAAGTCCCTCGCGCTCATCGACGGCGAGGGCAAGCCCGTCGTCGCCATCGTGCCGGGCGACCACGAGCTCAACGAGATCAAGGCCGGCAAGCTCTTCGGAGACTACCACCTCATGACCGACGAAGAGCTCGATGAGTTCGGCCTGCACAAGGGTTTCATCGGGCCGGTGAATCTCCCGGATGGAATCCGTTTGGTCTGTGATGCATCGCTTAAGGCCTCTAAGAGCTGGACGTGCGGCGCCAACGAGGTTGATTACCACTACACGGGTGCCTGCCCAGATCGCGACTTCTCGGTGGACGCATGGGAGGACCTCGTAACGGTAAAACCCGGAGATCCTTGTCCTCACTGCGGCGAACCCCTGAAGGGCGGCCGAGGCATCGAATGCGGTCAGGTATTCCAGATCGGTACGGAGAAGTACGCAGCGAAAATGGGTGCTACGTTTGCCGACGAGAACGGACGCGAGCAGCCGTTTTACATGGGTTGCTATGGCATCGGCATCTCGCGCACCCTTGCCGCGATCGTCGAGCAGCATCACGACGAGCATGGTATCGTTTGGCCGGTTTCTGTCGCACCGTACGAAGTTTCGGTCATCGCGCTCGACAAGAAGGGCGAGGCGTTCGAAGAAGCTGCCCGCATTGCAGAAGAGCTGGCTTCTGAAGGCATCGATGTCGTGTTAGACGACCGTAACGAGCGCCCTGGTGTTAAGTTTGCCGACAACGATCTCATGGGCTTCCCATACCAGGTCATCGTTGGCAAGCGCGGGCTTGCAAACGGCACCGTCGAGGTAAAGGACCGCGCTACCGGGGATCGCGAGGATATCGCCCGCGAGAGTCTCATGAGCACCATCGCGCAGCGCATGCGAGCTGCCCGAGCGTAAGCTGGAGGCTTCGGTGCCGGCGCGCAGGAACGTGGCATGGCGTCTCGTCAACGATTTCGCCATCCAAAAACTAGCGTTCAAGACGGAATATGGAATTACCGATAGGGAAGTGCGACAATTCTCAAAAAAGTTCTTGCACCAACGCCTAAAGTTCCGTAAACTATCTTCCGTTGCTTGGGGGCGTAGCTCAGCTGGGAGAGCGCTTGACTGGCAGTCAAGAGGTCAGGGGTTCGATCCCCCTCGTCTCCACCATTGCATTCTTAGACCTCGCTTTTGCGGGGTCTTTTTTTGTTTCCGATGACTGCACGCTGAAACCCGGTCGGATACGAAGCGGACAAACGCGCTGGATGCTGGGCGCTAGGTGAACAAGATGACATGGCTATCGCTGCATGTCGAGAACGGCATCACGCTTGCACGGGACCACCATGCAAAGACATGCGATTAAGACCGCAAACCGTGCTCTGGAAAACTTGCATGCCGAATTACGCAATAAGAGCCCGAAATAGCTTCCTTATTGCGTAATTCGGCATGCAAGTTCACTGGGCCATAGAAATACGCTGGATTCAGAGAGTTGAAAGAGCGAAGCTGAAGCAACTGAGACGCAAAAGGCCCGAAGGAACCTCCTCCGGGCCAGATATGCATGGTGGGCCCAGCAGGATTCGAACCTGCAACCCAGGGATTATGAGTCCCCTGCGCTAACCGTTGCGCCATGAGCCCGTGATAGCAAAACGGCCCCCGAATTCGAAGGCCGTACGAAGTACTGTGGTGGAGACGAGGGGGATCGAACCCCTGACCTCTTGACTGCCAGTCAAGCGCTCTCCCAGCTGAGCTACGCCCCCAAGCAACGGGGAATACTATAGGGAAATACGAATCGCTTTGCAAGCCTTCTCTCAAAATAGTCATCACGTTCTCCAGATGTGCGTGAAATGAACGTCGAACGAGTTTTTCGAAAAAAGAGGGTTGGCGAGCTTGGGCAGCCATGCTATAGTAGCTATCGCTGAAAAGCACATGGGCGTTTGGCTCAGGGGTAGAGCACTTCCTTCACACGGAAGGGGTCACAAGTTCAAATCTTGTAACGCCCACCACGACATGAACGGGGCCGGGGAGCAATCCTCGGCCCTTTTGTTCATACATGTCATGCGTGTTACCATCCACCCTGCTGGGTACTATCGTCGGTAGGCTTCTGCTCAGCAGGATTCTATGGGCAGCTTAGGTGTACGGGGCGTTAACGATTCCCCCGAGGTAGGATGACATGATTTTATCGGTAGATAAGATTGAGAAGAGCTTCGGCGCGCGCACCCTGTTCAGTGGTGCGTCATTTCAAGTCAACCCAGGCAATCGCTTCGCCTTGGTCGGCCCCAACGGAGCTGGCAAAACCACCCTGTTGAAAATCATCATGGGGCTCGATACGCCTGATGCGGGGACGATCACCTTCGCCAAAGAGGTGAACGTCGGCTATTTGGAACAGGAGACCAAGCTCGCGTCCGACGTACCCGTCATCGACGAGGTGATGAACGCCGCGCACGAGATTCGCGAACTCGGCGAGCGCGCTGAGGAACTACAACTCGCTCTCGCCGAGGCGGGGGAGAAGGGCGGAGTACCCGAACAGCTCCTCAATGAATACGGACGTGTTCAAGACCGCTTCGAGGGCCTTGGCGGCTATGAGCTCGAGAGCAACGCTCGCCAAATCCTTGCCGGCCTTGGCTTCCCGGTCGAGGATTTCAACAAGCCCTGCCGTGAATTCTCTGGCGGCTGGCAGATGCGCATCGCGCTTGCCAAGCTCTTTCTTCGTCACCCGGACCTCTTGCTTCTCGACGAGCCCACAAACCATCTCGACTTGGAAAGCGTTCAATGGCTCCGGTCATTCATTGCCGCTTACGAGGGCGCTGTGCTCATCGTCTCTCACGACCGCGCGTTCATGGATGCCTGCGTGGACCACGTAGCCGCACTTGAAAACCGACGCATCACCGTCTACACCGGCAACTACTCGTCTTATCTCAAGCAACGCGAGGACAACCTCGAGCAAATGAGGGCCAAGCGCGCCGCACAGGAACGCGAGATCGCCCATATGCAGGTCTTCGTAGATAAGTTTCGCTACAAGCCCACGAAGGCCGCACAGGCTCAGGAACGCATGAGGCGCATCGAGCAAATCAGGAGCGAGCTCGTCATCCTTCCCGAAGGGCATAAGCACGTCGATTTCAAGTTCCCCGATCCGCCGCGTTCGGGCGATATGGTCGTGAAGCTGGAAGACGTCTCAAAGGCGTATGGCGACCACACCATTTATTCCAATATCGATCTCACCTTGTACCGCGGCGATCATGTGGCGCTCGTGGGTCCGAACGGCGCCGGCAAGTCGACGCTGCTCAAAATGCTCACGGGCATCGAGGCTCCCACATCGGGCACGCGCGATCTTGGCGTGAACGTTGGCGTAGCTTACTATGCGCAGCATCAGCTCGAGGGTCTCAACGAATCGAATACCGTGCTTCAGGAAATAGATTCTGTTGCCCCTGGCTGGACGGTCCCCCAAGAGCGCAGCCTCTTGGGCGCGTTCCTGTTTTCTGGCGACGATGTGGAGAAGCGCGTTGGCGTGCTCTCGGGCGGAGAGCGGGCGCGCCTTGCCCTCGCAAAGATGCTGGTAGCGCCTGAGGCTCTGCTCTGCCTTGACGAGCCTACCAACCATCTTGATATCGACTCGGTTGATATGCTCGAGAACGCGCTCAAACGCTTCCCGGGCACCATCGTGCTCATCAGCCATGACGAGCACCTCGTGCGCTCCGTCGCGAACCGCGTCATCGACATCCGCGATGGGAAGATGACGGTCATCGACGGCGATTATGATTATTACCTCTTCAAACGCGACGATCTTGCAGCTCGTGAAGCCCGTGCCGCTGAGGAGGAAAAGGCTGCACCAGACAATCCGCGAGCAGCAGCCGATGCGCCCCGTGCTGCCCGAACCCACAAGACGATAGATGGCACCGTTGCTCGAGAGGGGAAGAAAACCCGAGAGCAGCGCCGCGCGGAAGCTGAAGCGAGGGCAGCCCTCAACAAACGGCTCAAGAAGACGCGCGACCGCCTGAATAAGGTCGATCGCGATCTTGAGAAGAAGCGCGCCCGGTACCAAGAGCTTATGGAGCTCATGGCTTCCGAGGAGCTCTATGCCGATCAAGAGCGTTTCAACGCAGCGCTTGCTGAGTACAACGAGCTCAAAAAGGCCATTCCCGCCCTTGAAGACGAATGGCTCGAGCTTTCAACCACCATCGAAGAGGAGACCGCCCGTGGATGCGCGTAAAGCACTCGCCGTTGCCTTGAACATCCTTGCCTACATCTTGCGATTCTGCGCCATCGTCCTGTGCGTGCTCGTGATTATCCTGTGCTTCTCGGGCATGGTGTCGCGCCTCGGTCTCGTGAACTTCATCATCGACCTTTCGCGCGCACTGCCCCAGGTCATTGCCGGATGGGGCGTCATAGCCTCGCCCTTCGGGGGTATCTTCCGCCTCGATTTCACGATCGTCGCGGCCGTCTGCTTCCTTCTCGATTTCATCTGCGTGCGCATCTCGCGCTCGCTTCGCTAGGAGCCCTGTATGGATACCATCGTCTCGCTGCTCATCTCGGCATGTGCCGTCATCGTGGGCATCGTCGTCCACGAGAGCGCTCACGCCCTGGCTGCCTATGCCCTCGGCGATGCCACGGCCAGGTCGCGCGGGCGCGTCTCGCTCAACCCGCTCAACCACATCGACCCGTTCGGCACCGTACTTTTGCCTCTGCTCATGATCCTGGCCGGTGGGCCGGTTTTCGCGTACGCCAAACCCGTTCCCGTGTACCTGGGCAATCTCAAGCACCCGAAACGCGATGAGCTCATCGTCTCGCTTGCCGGCCCGCTTTCGAACATCCTGCTGGCTGGAGTCTTCGCTCTTCTCCTCGGCTTCGTGTGGCCCGCGCTTGCACGCAGCGGCGCCGCAGCAAGCGTCGTCTATCTCGTTGCGAACGCCATCATGAGCTGCATGCTCGTGAACCTCTCGCTCGCGTTTTTCAACCTCATCCCGCTGCCGCCCTTGGACGGATCTTCGATCCTCGTTCTCTTCCTCAAAGGGGAGGCGCTCCAAACCTACTATCGCATACAGCAGTACGCGATGCCCATCCTCATCATCGTTCTGTACCTCCTGCCCACCGTTCTCCATATCGATATCATTGGCGCCTATTTCGATCTCACCGTGTATCCCCTTTGGAGGTGGATGCTCGGCCTCGCGCTTGGATGAATCTACGGTAAACTGTATAGGTTGGACGTTTCGATTTGACCAGGGGAAGAGGTGGGCAGATGTCCTACCGCGTCTCGACGCAGGCGTACACGGGACCGTTCGACCTTCTGCTCCAGCTCGTATCGAGGCAAAAGGTCGACATCGGCGCCATTTCCATCTCGGAAGTCGCTGAGCAGTACCTTGCCGAGGTGGAGCGCATCGAGGCGCTTGATCTCGACGTTGCGAGCGATTTCCTGCTCGTTGCAGCAACCCTGCTTGATATCAAAGCCGCGGCCCTCGTACCCACCGAGACGCCCGCACCTTCTGGCGATGCCGACGACCTTGATGATGAATATGCCGGCCTTGACGCTGATTCTCTCCGAGAGGTGCTCATTCAGCGGCTCATCGCCTATAAGCAGTTCAAGGGAGCGGCTGCCGCCCTGGGAGCCCGCATGGAGGCCGAAAGCCGCATGCACCCGCGCGTAGCCGGCCCCGATCCGGAGTTTCTCAACCTCATGCCCGACTACCTCGCAGGCATCACGCTCCGCGGGCTCGCGGTGATCTGCGCCGACCTCGATGGCCGGCGCGAAACGTTTCTGCTTGAAGCCGAGCATGTCGCGCCGAAACGCGTGCCCCTGGAACTTACCGTGGCGTCGGTCGATCGCTTCACCATGGCAAACGAGCATACGACCTTCCGAGAGCTCCTCGAAGCGAATCCCTCAACCGAGCAGCTCGTTGTAACGTTTCTCGCCATTCTTGAGCTCGCGAAGCGCGGCTCCGTCACCCTTGAGCAAGATGACCTGTTCGGCGAGATCAAGATCGACCGCGTTGCGGGCGCGCCCGAATACCACCCCGAAGCCGAGCCGGCACCAGACGGCGCAGGCGAGGACACCACGTACTAAGGGGAACCCATGCAAGACCTAGAACCCTTGAGCACCACCTCTCCCAAAGGCGCCCTTGAGGCGCTCCTACTTGTTTCGAGCGACCCCGTGAGCGCAAGCGCTCTCGCTCAGGCGCTCGGCATCGCCCCGGGCGAGGCAGCTTCGCTCCTTGCTGAGCTCAAGGTTGAGTACGAGGAAGCTAATCGCGGCTTTCAGCTACGCGAAGTCGCCGGCGGATGGCGGCTCTTCACCCATCCTGCTTACCACGACCAGGTGGAAGCATTCGTGCTTTCCTGGGACACGCAGAAGCTATCCCAGGCAGCACTCGAAACCCTCGCCGTGATCGCCTACCACCAACCGGTGACGCGCGAAACCGTCAAGGGCATTCGCGGCGTCAACTCCGACGGCGTCATCTCATCGCTGGTCGATAAGGGCCTTGTTCGCGAGATGGGACGCGATCCGCAGCGAGGACAGGCGATCCTCTACGGTACGACCAACGCCTTCCTCGAAAAGTTCGGGCTTCGCTCGACGAAGGACCTCCCTGATCTTGAGCAGTTCGCCCCGGACGAGCAGGCACGGCAGTTCATCCGCGAGCGCCTCTCGGGCCGTTCTATCCAGTCGACGCTCGAGGAGACTGATGAGGATCTTGAGGAAGAGCGCGATTTGATGGGCGAAGACTACGGCGATCCCGACGACGACCTCATCATCGTGGGCAACGCAACGGACGACTACGATGACTGATCAACACAAGATCGCAGCCGAGCATGGCGAGCACCCACATACGATGCGCCTCCAGCGGTTCCTTGCGCGCGCCGGCGTGGCGAGCCGCCGCGGCTCCGAAAACCTTATGACCGCTGGCCGTGTTACGGTAAATGGCAAGGTGGCAAGCGAGCTTGGCACCAAGGTCGACGTCGAGCGCGATGTAATCGCCGTCGACGGGCACGTGGTCAAGCTGGCCGAGCGCCCCGTCTACCTCATGCTCCATAAACCCGCAGGCTATCTCACCACCATGAGCGACCCGAAGGGGCGGCCCTGTGTGGCCGAGCTCGTTCCAACTGATCTTCATCCCGGGCTCTTTCCCGTGGGGAGGCTCGACCTCGACACAACGGGGCTCTTGCTCTTCACCACAGATGGCGACCTCGCCCACGAGCTGCTTCACCCCTCGCGCCATGTTGAGAAGACCTATATCGCTCACGTTGACGGGCGCGTGACCGGACGCGACCTCATGCCCCTTTGCCAGGGCATCGTGCTCGACGATGGCCCCTGTCAGCCTGCGCGGTGCCGCATTCTCAAGCCTGCTCAAGCACGTGCCGTCTGCCCCCGGGGCATCGACCCGGGAACTTCGGTCGTCGAGGTCATCATCCATGAAGGCCGAAAGAACCAGGTGAAACGCATGCTCTCAGCGGTAGGGCACCCCGTCATCGCCCTGCACCGACCTCGATTTGGCCCGCTGGAGCTCGGAGACCTCGCGCCGGGCACCTGGCGCTACCTTACCGAACACGAGACCGAGCAGATTCGCACGAGGTGACGCACCTCCGATAGGAAGGATCGATTCAACATGATTATCGCCATCGATGGGCCGGCAGGATCTGGCAAATCAACGATAGCGCAGGAGCTATCACGCCGCCTTGGCTTTGAAAAGCTCGACACGGGTGCCATGTACCGCGCCGTCGCCTTCACTGCGCTCGACCGCGGCATCGACCTTGACGACGAAGCTGCGGTCTGTGCCCTGGCGAGCGCCATCACCATTCGATTCACGCCAGGGGAGTCCGGCGGCAGCATCACGGTCGACGGCCGAGATGTGAGTCGCGAGATTCGCACCCCGCTCGTGGATGCGAATGTATCGAAGGTCTCTGCGTATCCTGGTGTTCGCACCGCCATGCTCGAACCGCAGCGCGCCGTCGCGCAGAAGCACGATGTGGTGGCCGAGGGACGTGATATCGGAACCGTCGTGTTCCCTGATGCCGAGGTCAAGGTGTTCCTCACTGCCGACCCGCGCGTGCGCGCCCAGCGGCGCGTCCTGCAACGCCATGGCGGAGATGTTGCCGACGCCCGCGCGCTCGAAAGCGAGGTCGCAGAAACGCTTGCCTCGATCGAGCGACGCGACGCGCTCGATGCCTCTCGCGATGTTGCCCCCCTCGTCGCGGCACCGGATGCCGTGCAGATCGATTCCACGGCGTTTACCATCGACGAGGTCACCGACCAGATTGCCGACCTCGTCGCTCAGAAGAGAGGCGCGTAAATGAAGCTCTTCCAAACCGAAGATCATTACTATGACCACGGGATGCGCGACTACGCGCCTCAGATTCGCCTTCTTTACTACGTCATCATCGGCATCCTGCTCGCCTTCTCGAAAGTGATGTGGCGCTGGAAGGTCGAGAACCCCGGAGAGCTCGAGCCCGAGGGAGAAACCGGCTCCATCATCATCTCGAATCACACGTCGATGGCCGAGGTTGTCGCCACCGTCACCCATATCGTCGCCAGTGGGCGGCGCGTGCGCCCCATCATGAAGTCCGAGTTCAACAAGAACCCGATCGTGCGCTGGTTCTTCGCACGCGTGGGCGGCATCCCCGTAGATCGCGGGACCGCAGACATGAAATCGCTTCGACGTGCACAGCATGCCCTCCAACGCGGCGAAGACGTTCTCATCTACCCCGAGGGAACCCGCATTCGCACCGACGACCAGCCCGTAGAGGTCCATGGTGGCTTCGCGCTCATCGCAAGCATGGCAAAGGCTGATATCGTGCCCATCGCCGTCTGCGGCTTTCGCGACATCACGCCCCAGGGTCATCATCTCATGAGGCCCATGAAGACCTGGATCCGCTGCGGCGAGAGGCTGAGGCTTGCAAGCGCTCCCGAAGGATTGAAGCGCAAAGAACGTATCCAGTGGTTTGAGGATGAAGCGATTCGTCGCATGTATGAGGTGCGCGACCAGCTGCGCGATGAGCATCCAGGGAGGCGCTGAGATGTCCGCCATCATTCGCGTTGCCGAGCATGCGGGGGCCTGCTACGGCGTTAACCGCGCACTCGAGCTCGCTCGGCGGTGCGCGCTGGAGCACGAAGAACCGGTTCACACCTTGGGCCCGCTCATCCATAACCCCATCGTGGTCGAGGAGCTCGCCGAGCAAGGAGTCGGGCTATCCCAGTCCCTCGACGAAATCGATCGCGGATCGGTCATTATTCGCTCACACGGCGTGGTCCCGCAGGTCATTGAAGATGCTCAGGCGCGTGGGCTCAGTGTGGTCGATGCAACGTGCCCGTACGTCAAAAAAGTTCATAAGGCCGCATCGAACCTTGTTCACGAAGGCTACGACCTCATCATCGTAGGGGAGAGCGGCCACCCAGAGGTTGAAGGCATTGTGGGCCATGCTGAGGGCAAGGCTCACGTTGTAGCAAGCCCGCAAGATCTAGACGGCCTTACGCTTGGCAAGCGCGTGGGCGTTGTCGTGCAGACGACCCAGACCGCTGCGAATCTCTCGGCTGTGGTGGCCGCCCTCGCACCCCTGGTAAGCGAGCTTCGCGTCGTGAACACCATTTGCGCTGCAACAAGCGAGCGGCAGCGTGCGGCTGCATCCCTCGCGAGCGAGGCGGACATCATGATCGTAGTGGGGGGAAAGAACTCTGGGAACACGCGGCGGCTTGCGCAGATCTGCCATGCCGCCTGCCCGAAAACGCATCATATCGAAGATGCAGCTGAACTCGATCGATCCTGGTTCGATGGCGCTCGCCTTATCGGGATCACCGCCGGCGCATCGACCCCGCAAGCCCATATCGAGCGCGTCGTATCGGCCATCGAGCGCATGACGGCCCAATCATGAGCGGAACTCCCTTGAAACCAAATGATCCTGCGGCGCGCGCCGATTACGGGCGTTCGAGCGACCCTGATGACGCGGGCGCGCTCGTAACGTTCGTGCGACCCGACTCTCCCGCATTCGACGCGGGCATCGAGTGCGGCATGCGCGTGCTCACCGTCAACGGCCGTCCGCTCACCGACATGATCGAATGGCTCTGGCAGGGGAGCGACGAGGTCGTGGAGCTCGAGGTCTTCGACCCACGCGACAACTCCGTGTGCCCGTGCAACCTGGAGCGCCTTCCCGACGAGGACTGGGGTCTCGAGTTCGACGGCGCCGTATTCGATGGCATGCGCACCTGCGTGAACGCCTGCACGTTCTGCTTCATGCGCATGCTTCCCCCGCATATGCGCGGAACGCTCTACATTCGCGACGACGACTATCGCCTGAGCTTTCTTCAGGGCAACTTCGTTACGCTGACCAACATGTCCGAGAGCGATGTCTCGCGGGTCATCGACTACCATCTGAGCCCCATGAACGTTTCCCTCCACGCGGTATCACCGCACGTGAGACGGTCCCTCATGGGCAAAAACGCTCAGCGCGGCATGGAGGTCGTCGAGCAGCTCATAGAAGCGGGAATCGAAATTCACGCTCAAATCGTCCTCATCCCCGGAGTAAACGATGGCGAAGAACTCGACCGCACGCTCGCTTGGTGCGCCGAACGCCCCGCCATCTCGAGCTTGGGCATCGTCCCCCTGGGCTACACCCGTTTCCAAAAACGGTTCAGCGCATCGTTTTCCGACGACCCAGCCGCAGCGCGCGCCGTAATCCACCAGGTCGAACCCTACCAGCGCGAAGCCCGGCGCACGCGTGGGCGCACCGTGTTCCAGCTTGCCGACGAGTTCTATCTCGACGCCGGCGTTCCCGTACCAGCTGCAGAGACCTACGACGGGTATCCGCAGTACTATGACGGCATCGGCATGATTCGCAGCTATCTCGATGAGTCCTTCGAGGTAAAGGCGAAGCAGGCAATGCGAATCGAGGCTGCAGGGCGCCTCCTTGGCAGCCTAGGCATCAAGCTCACGGTGGTGAGTGGCTGCGCTGCCGCGCAGACGATCCGCAACTTCGTATCCGATTCCCCGCTAAGAGGGAGCGTCCGCGCGATCGAGAACCATTACTTCGGGGGGAACGTCGACGTGACGGGGCTCATCTGCGCGGAAGATCTGCTCGCCCAGCTCGCTAGCGACCTCTCGGGGATTATGCTCTTTGTGCCGGACGTGATGTTCAACGCTGACGGTCTCACGCTCGACGGTTATCATCAAGAACAGCTGAAAGCTGAGCTTGTTCGCCGCGGAGCTCGGGTTCGCATCGCATCAACGATGCCGCTCGACCTCTTGGGCGCCCTCGAGGAAGAGCTTACCGCCCTTGCAACGGGCACCGAGCAGCAACGTACCGCAAACGTGTAGGAGAGTATATGAAACCCATCGTCGCCGTCGTCGGAAGGCCCAACGTCGGTAAATCTACGCTGGTGAACCGCCTCGCGGGCACGCAGGACGCAATCGTCCACGAGAGCCGGGGCGTCACGCGCGACCGCTCATACCATGATGCCGACTGGAACGGTCGGCAGTTCACGCTCGTAGACACGGGCGGCATCGAGCCGCTCAAGAGCGAGGACGTATTCTCGGCCTCCATTCGCGACCAAGCGCTCGCCGCAGCTGAAGAGGCCGATGTCGTGCTCTTCGTCGTGGATGGATCTGTCGGCGTAACGGAGGAGGACGAATCGGTCGCGCGCATGCTCAAACGCGTCAAGAAGCCGTTGTTCCTACTCGTCAACAAGCTCGACAACCCCGATCGCGAGCAGGAGCGGCTCTGGGAGTTCTATTCGCTGGGACTCGGCGACCCGCGCCCCATTTCCGCCCACCACGGGCACGGCACGGGCGACCTCCTCGACGAGGTGGTCAGCTGCCTTCCCGACGAAACCGAAGACGACGAGCCGTTCCCTGATGCGCTCGGTGTCGCGATCATCGGCCGTCCCAATGCCGGCAAGTCGTCTCTCTTCAACAAGGTGATCGGCTCCGACCGGTCCATCGTCTCGGACATCGCGGGCACGACGCGCGACGCCATCGACACCTATGTCGAGCGAGATGGGCGCCGCTACCGCCTCGTCGATACGGCAGGCATTCGCAAGAAGAGCACGGTCTACGAGAACATCGAGTATTACTCCATGGTTCGAGGGCTGCGCGCCATCGACCGCGCCGACGTGGCGCTGCTCGTGGTCGATGCCGGCATCGGCATGACCGAGCAGGACCAGAAGGTCGCAAACCTCGCCATCGACCGCGGTTGCGCCCTCGTCATCCTTTTGAACAAGTGGGACCTCCTCACGGAAGACCATGAGCGCGAGAAGGTCATGGAGACCGTATCGCGCCGCATGACGCTTGCGCCCTGGGCAAAGGTGCTTCGCATTTCCGCCCTCACGGGCCGTTCGGTGGAAAAGATCTGGAACTACATCGACGACGCCGCGGCCGCGCGCGCAACCAAGGTCTCGACCTCTGCGCTCAACGCCTTCCTCACCGACCTTCGTGAGTTCGGTCATACGGTGGTGGACGGCAAGCGCCGTCTCCGCATGCACTACGTGACCCAGACGGACGTCAATCCTCCGACATTTACCTACTTCGTGAATCATCCCGACCTGGTGAGCGACTCTTACCGCCGTTATGTTGAGAACCGCATGCGCACGAAATTCGGCTTCGAGGGAACGCCCATCCGCCTCCATTTCCGCGCCAAGAGCAACAAGGAGGCGTAAATGGACAGCGCCAACACCTCGGCTGTGCTCGCCACGGCCATCACGATGATCGTCTCCTACCTTATCTGCGGTATTCCCTTCGGCAAGATTCTCGTCGGGTTGATGAGCCATAAAGACATCCAGAAGGAGGGCTCGGGCAACATCGGCACCACCAACGCCCTGCGCGTGGGAGGTCCCAAGGTGGCCGCGCTCACGCTAGCGTTCGACCTCCTCAAGGGTATGGTGTGCGTCATCGTCTTCCGCGATGTGGTTTATGCGGGAAGCTCCTGGAGTGCCAGCTCGACCATTTCCTACCCGCTTTTGGTCGCGCTCGTGGCGCTTGCATGCCTCTACGGGCACATCTTCTCGCCCTACCTCAAGTTCCACGGCGGCAAGGGCATCGCCACGGGCGTTGGCATCCTCTTCGGCTTCTATTGGCCACTCGCCCTCATCCATCTTGCCATCTTCATCGTACTCGTTGCGATCACGCGCTACGTCTCGGTTGGCTCGATCGTCACCGCAGCGCTCGTGCCCTTCACCGTATTTCTCACGCAGCCGGGTATCCCTCTGCCCGCCCTCGCTGTCTGGGCGATTCTAGGCTGGTCCGTTGTTTTCGCCCACCGCGGCAATATCGCGCGCTTGCGGGCGGGCACCGAGAACAAGCTGTCCTTCGGGTCGAAGAAAGGGGAGCGCTAGATGAAGATCGCCGTTATTGGTGCCGGTTCATGGGGCACCGCCATCTCGGGTGTCGCTGCCGCAAAGGCAGATGAGGTCATGCTTTGGTCGCACGACGAGCCTGTGCCGCCGAGCATAAACGAGCGGCACTTGAATCCGCTCTACCTGACCGACTACACGCTTCCGGAAAACGTCAGCGCCACCTGCTCCTTCGAGGAGGCGCTTGCAGGAGCTTCGGGGGCGATCGTTGTGGTTCCCTCGCCCTTCATACGCGCCACGATTCGTTCCGCCGCACGCTACGTCGCCGATGACCTACCCATCCTCTGCCTCACCAAGGGCATTGAACCCCATACGGGCAAGCTCATGCACGAGGTCATCGCCGAAGAGCTCGGCCACCCAGAGCGCATCGCGGCGCTCACGGGCCCCAACCACGCCGAAGAGATCTGCCGAGGCAAGGTCGCAGCCGCCGTCATCGCATCCGAGACGCCTCAGGTGGGGGAGTTCTTCAAAGAGCTCCTCATCTCGCCCTCGTTCAGGCTGTACGCCTCGAACGATATGATCGGTATCGAGACATGCGGTGCGGTGAAAAACGTCATCGCCATCGCCTGCGGAATCGCAGCGGGCGCCGGTTATGGCGACAACACGCTCGCACTCATCATGACGCGCGGCCTCGCCGAGATCAGCCGTATCGTGTGCGCGCGCGGCGGAGACCCCATGACCTGCATGGGTTTGGCTGGTATGGGCGATCTCGTGGCTACGTGCACATCGCCCCATTCGCGCAACCGCTCCTTCGGCGTCGCCTTTGCCGGCGGGGAATCCCTTGAGCACTACCAGGAGCGCACCCATATGATCGTAGAGGGCGCTGCGGCGGTGCAGAGCACGGCTGAGCTCGCGCGCTCGCTCGGCGTCGATGCACCCATCACCTTCGTGCTCGAATCGCTGCTCTACAACAACATGACGCTCGACGAAGCCCTGAACACCCTCATGGGGCGCGTGCCCACCGAAGAGTTCTATGGGCTCGACCGTGACTGACCTACCTGCATCCGATTCTGCACCAAAGGGGCTTTCCATGGGAACACTTGCACGCATCGCACCCTCGATTCTCTCGGCCGACTTCGCACACCTCGCTCGAGACCTCGATCGCATCTCGAATGCCGACTTTATCCATGTCGACGTCATGGACGGCCACTTCACGGGCAATCTCACCTTTGGCCCTGGCATGGTCGCCGCCTGCAAACGCTCGACCGACGTACCGCTCGATGTTCACATGATGGTCTCGAACCCCGATGAGACGATTGGATGGTACGTGGAGGCGGGCGCCGATATGATCACCGTTCACGCCGAAGCTTCCACGCACCTCCATCGCACGGTGACGTACCTCAAGGAACACGGTGTCAAGGCAGGAGCCGTCCTCAATCCCGCCACGCCGGTCGGCGTGCTCGAAGACATCCTGCCCGAACTCGACATGGTCCTCGTCATGAGCGTTAACCCCGGTTTCGGGGGACAGCGCTTCATCGAGGGCACGTATGCCAAGCTCGATCGCCTGCAGGCGCTCTGCCGGGCAGTCGGCGCCCATCCGCTTATCGAAGTAGACGGGGGCATCTCTGCCGCCAATATCGAGGATGTCGCTCGCCACGGAGCCGACGTGTTCGTTGCCGGTTCCGCCGTCTTCGGGTCGAGCGACCCGGCAGCTGAGGTCCAGCGCCTTCGCTCGCTCGCGCAAAGCGGCATCGCCGCTGCGGAGGCGGATGCCGCATGAGCGTGGCGCCGATGCGCCTCGTGAACCTTGATTATGCTGCCTCGACCCCGTTGCGGCCCGAGGCTATCGAGGCGATGCGAGCCTATGATATCTCCGAGATGGCGGGTGCGAATCCAAACTCGCTCCATACGCTTGGCAGGCGCGCCGCTCAGGCGCTCGATGCGGCCCGTCGAGACATCGCACGCTCGCTGGGTACCGGCGTGCGCCCTGCTGAGGTCGTCTTCACGAACGGTGGAACGGAAGCCGATGCGCTCGCGCTCTTCGGTATCGCCGAGGGCGCCCGCTCGCGTGACCACGGACGAACCAGGGTCATCACCTCCGCCATCGAGCACGAGGCGATCCTCGATAACCTCGCACAACTCAAACGGCGCGGCTTCACCGTCGATTTCCTAAAGCCCGGAACCCACGGGGTCATCGAACCCGGCACCCTCGATGCCGCCATGGGCGATGATGTGGCACTTGTGAGCATCATGTTCGCGAATAACGAGACGGGAGCCGTCCAGCCAGTCGGAGAACTTGCCCAGATCGCCCACAATCATGGAGCGTATTTCCACACCGACGCCATACAGGGATACCTCCATGCCCCGATCGATGTGTCAGTTCTTAGGGTTGATGCGCTTTCCCTTGCTGGTCATAAGGTAGGCGCGTCCGTGGCGAGCGGAGCTCTGTACCTTAGGAGGGGAGTGCCCTTCGAGCCCCTCATTCGCGGCGGTGGCCAAGAGGCGGGAAGACGCGCTGGAACGCAGGACGTCCGCTCGGCACTTGGCCTTGCAGCCGTGGCGCGAACGCTTTCCCCGCGCCTCGATGAAGACCACGCGCGCGTGCTTTCCCTCTCAGGGCGCCTCTACGAGCGATTGCTTGAGAGTCCGCGTATTCACGCCACCTTGCCCGACCTTGTGCATACAGACCGGCTCCCAGGGATTGTATCCATCCTGGTCGATGGATGTGAATCGGAGGAGCTCATATTGCAGCTCGATGTTCGTGGCTTCTGCGTCTCGGCTGGGTCTGCCTGCTCGAGCGGATCCACGGATGCGAGCCACGTGCTCACCGCCATGGGAATTCCCCGCGAACGCGCGGCGGGGTCGCTCCGCATCTCGTTCGACGATCGAGTCCGAGAGCAGGATCTTGATGCCTTCGCCGATGCGCTCCTCGACCTTACGGGAGGTGCCCGCTCATGAAGGTCTGTGAACTAGAGCGCTCGCTCTTCGATTCGTTCCCGAAAGTTGATGCTGAAAGCTGGGACCACGTCGGACTCTCCGTGGGCGACCCCGACTCCACGGTGGGCCGCGTCCTCGTTGCGCTCGACGCCACGGCCGATATGGTCAGGCGTGCTCATGACGCCCGCGCCAACGTGCTGCTTGCACACCATCCGGTCTATATCGCAGCACCCGACGCCTTCGTTCCGAGAGCCGGTTCCCACCCTCAGGCTGCTGCCGCTGTCTTCGAGGCGGCTCGGCTCGGTGTGAGCGTCTTGTCGTTCCATACGAACCTCGATCGCTCCCAGGCCGCGCAAGAGCTGCTGCCGAGCCTCATGGGGCTCGAAGCCCAGCATTCACTCGAGCACCCTGAGAGTCCCGGCTCTCCTGGTCTTGGCTCGATTGCCGCGGTTCCGGACAGTCCGGCCCTCCAAGAGCTTGCAGAGCGCGCCGCACGGGCCTTTGACACCGCTCCGCGTGTCTGGGGAGACCGCCATATGCCGATTTCAAGCTGCGCGTTTCTCGGAGGAAGCCTCGGTGATTTAGGTGAATCCGCCCTCAAATGCGGAGCCGATGCGATCATCTGCGGTGAGGCCGGATACCATGTATGCCAAGACCTTGCCGCGCGCGGGGTGGGCATCATCTTGTTGGGACACGATGCGAGCGAGACGCCCTTCACCCGCATCCTCGCTGAGGCCGCGACGCGAGCCGGCGTACCCTCGGACTCAATTCAGATCGCAGATCCGCCGCGTCAATGGTGGACGATAGAAGGAGGACGTTCATGAGCAACGGAGAGAACCTGCTCAGCCTGCAAGAAGTTGACATCGAGCTCTCGCAGCTCAAGGACAAGCTCGCGCAGCTCCCCGAGCTTAAGGATCTCGCGAAGAAGCGCCGCGCGCTTGCCGCAGCAAAAGAGGAGCTCTTGAAAGTCGTCGCCTTGCGCAAAGACGCCGAGACAGACCTCGCCGACCTCGCCGAGGAGGAGGCGGAGTACCGCCGTCGCGTCGACGAGGCACAGAAGTCAGTGGATTCTAGCGATTACCATCGCGTTCAGAATCTTGAGATCGAGCTTTCAAACCTTGCCAAATGGCTTGACAAGGTCGCCTTCGACCAGCGCAGCTGCACCGCGAGGCTCGAGGAGACCAGCGCGCGCGAGCAGAAGGGCCGCGAGTTTATCGAAAAACTCGAGGCTGCCATCATCAGGAGCGGGAAGGTTGCGCGCGTCGCGGCCACCGACCTACAAAACGATATCGCCGAGCTTGAGCGTCGCCGTGAAAAGCTCATCCGCCAGCTTCCCGATTCCCTGCACGAAGCTTATGCCGTCGCCAGCAAGCAATTCCGCGGACTTGGCGTGGAAAAGCTGGAGGGAAGCACGCCATCGCTCTGCCGCATGGCACTCACGGAGGCTTCGCTGAACGAGGTTAAGCGAACGAAGGGCGTTACCACCTGCCCCTATTGCCACCGTATCCTTATCGTCGACGAGGGTGACCAGAAATGAGCGGTCGCGCCGAGGGTCGCTGCGTCCTAGTCTGTGTTACCGGCTGCATCGCTGCCTACAAAGCATGCGAGCTCGTACGCATCCTCCAAAAGGAGGGCGCGCGGGTTAAGGTACTCATGTCCGAGCATGCCACGCAATTCATAGGACCCACCACCTTTAGAGCACTGACCCATGAACAAGTTGCCATCGGGCTCTTTGATGACCCCTCTGACCCCATCCACCATGTCTCGCTCGCCAAAGAGGCTGATTGCATCGTCGTAGCGCCCGCAACGGCGAATATCATCGCCAAGATGGCCCACGGGATCGCCGACGACCTCATGTCGACAACCCTTCTCGCTGCAACGGGGCCCATCGTCGTTGCGCCCGCGATGAATGTGAATATGTGGAAAGCCGCTGCTACCCAAGAGAATGTCCGCACGATACGCGCGCGCGGTGTTCGCATCGTAGGGCCCGGTAGGGGATACCTCGCATGCGGCGACGTTGATGAAGGGCGCCTGACCGAGGTCTCTGAGATCGCCGACGCCGTCATCTGCGAACTCGGCGCCACGGATGCGCTCGCTGGGGAACGTATCGTCATCACGGCGGGCGGAACCCATGAACCGATCGATCCGGTTCGCTACATCGGTAACCGGTCATCAGGCAAGATGGGCGTTGCCCTCGCTCGTGAAGCTCGTGCTATGGGAGCGCACGTCACGCTTGTTCTCGGACCCGCCACCGAGCCCGCGCCAGCAGGCGTCGATGTCGTTCCCGTGGAAACGGCAGCCCAGATGCTTGAAGCCACGCAGGCAGCGTTCTCCCGTGCCACCATGCTTATCTGCGCTGCGGCCGTGGCGGACTATCGGCCCGCTAAGCCAGCCAACCGAAAGCTCAAGAAGGGCATCGACGAGCTCGAATCCATTCAACTCGAGCAAACCGATGACATTCTCGCTCAGCTCTCGCACGATCGTGGCGATCGCATCGTCATCGGATTCGCCGCCGAAACCGGAAACCCCATCGACTATGCGCAACAAAAGCTCGTACGCAAGGGATGCGACGCCATCGTCGCCAATGATGTGTCGCGCTCCGATTCCGGCTTCGGGAGCGATACGAATAAGGCCTGGTGGATCACCGCCCACGCGACCGAGGAACTCCCGCTGCTCAGCAAATCCGAACTTGCTCGCACCCTGCTCATTCGTGCGCACGATTTGAGGTCATAAAAATTTCTCTTGCACAAACCGCAAGAGTTGAGTAAAGTATCTTTTGCTGTCGCAGAGATGGCAACACTTCGGGACGTGGCGCAGCTTGGTAGCGCACTTGACTGGGGGTCAAGGGGTCGCTGGTTCGAATCCAGTCGTCCCGACCAGAAGGTTCGGAGGCGTCGAGAATATCTCGACGCCTCTTTTTTTGAGAAACCCCAAGGGGTTATCTCGCGTTCGGTTGGGTATCATGCTGTAGTGTGAACGCATCCGAATAGGGACTAGAGGAGAATCGTGGGCCTCAGAAAGAAGATCAAACGGGAGCTGATCGGCACCCCAGACTATCCCTCGAACCAGATCTTCACCATCTCCAACTTCATCACCGTTCTTCGCCTTATCCTCACGTTCGTCTTTTTGTATTTATTCGTCATGGATGTCAACCGCTATGTCGCGCTCGTCATCTATGCGGTCGCCGCGAGCACGGACTGGCTGGATGGCGCCATTGCACGTAAAACGCGTACGGTGAGCTGGCTTGGCAAGATGATGGACCCCGTCGTTGACCGGGCGCTTCTTTTTACCGGCGTCATCGGCCTCGTGGCGCGCGGAGAGCTCCCCATCTGGGTCTGCATCGTCATCATCTTGCGCGACGTCTATCTTGCCTGCGGCAATGCCGTCGTACGGCGGTACCACAAACGGCCGATCGACGTGGTGTACACCGGAAAGGCCGCTACCGCGCTTCTCATGACCGGCTTCTCTTTCATGCTTCTCGGTTTGCCAAAAATCGGCGGCATCGGCGTTCTCGGCACGTTCTCGGAAGCGTTCCCCGGCCTCGATGCCCGCGAGGTTCCCTTAGGGATATTCTTCGTGTATGTTGGCGTGATCTTCTCCTTGCTCACCGCAGTCATCTATACCGTAAAGGGATACCGTGCCTCGAAGCACGCCATCGAGCATCCTGAGGAGGAGGACGTGGACTTCCTCAACCCGGAAATTGAAGAGGCTGATGGGGCTTCTGGAGCTTCTTGAGTCGCCCGTGAATCTCAACGCGCGCTAGGGTAGAATGAAAGTGCCTTTGCGATGTATTAAACCGGAAACGATTCCGGATCCGTATGTGATAGGGGTTTCCATGGCAGGACTTGGCACAGATTCCACGCGCGTCTTTCGCATGCCCATAGACGATGCAACCGCCCCCGACCTCATGAAGAGCACTAAGATCGTCAATCCGGTGATCTCCATTATCAAGGGGCCCCAAACGGGCAACACCTTCGAGATCACCGCACCTGAGACCTCGGTCGGGCGCGATCCCGCCAACGCCATCTTCCTGAACGACATGACGGTCTCCCGCTCCCACGCTAAGATCGTGCGCACACCACTAGGCACCACGATTGAAGATCTGGGCTCACTTAACGGCACTTGGGTCGATGGCGCCATCGTCAACTCTGCTCCGCTCCACGACGGCTCCTCGGTTCAGATCGGCACGTTCACGCTCATCTACCACGAGAGCAGCCCGGAGCGCATCGAAACGGGTGAGTAGCTTTGGCTGAGCGCAGCTATCTGAGCATCGGCCAAGTCGTTAACCTACTACGCGGCACGTATCCCGACCTCTCCAATTCGAAGATTCGATTCCTTGAAGACGAAGGGCTCATCACTCCTCACCGCACGCCCAAGGGGTATCGCCAGTATTCCATGGACGATGTAGAGCGGCTTGAGGTCATCCTGCATCTTCAGAAGACGCGCTATATGCCGCTGAACGTCATCAAGCAAAGGCTCGAAAGCGCCGACGATCTGCACACCCTTGCCTACGAAGTCGGCCTTTTGTCCGATGTTCCCATGAAGACGCAGCCCAAGGAAACCAAGCAGAAGCTTCATCCCCTTGAGGATGTTCCGGACTTGTTGGGCGTTAGCATCTCCTTCGTGCGCTCCCTCGCGCAGAACGATCTTGTGCGCATCATCAAGAGCCCGAAGAATCGCGAGCTTATCGATGGAAGCGATTTCGAGATTATCCGCTATTGCGATGAGCTTTCGCGTTTTCATATCGAACCTCGGAACCTCCGCCAATACGTCGTGTCCGCCAACCGCGAATCGACGATGTTCGAGCAGGTCCTTGTAGGGATGCTTGGTCTCGATGACAGCGACGAGGACCGCAGCGCAAAGCTGGAGCGCGCCTTCAAGAAGCTGCATGACCTCACCGACGGCCTTCATACCGCCCTCTTGAAGGGCCGCGTGTTCGAGTCGCTCAATGCTGTGGTCAAGGATGCCGACGTGGATTCCATCGATGATGAGCTCGCTCGAGCGGAGGCTTCACGCGAGTCCAAGAGAAACGCTGGCGACGCGGCCTCGCGCACTGAATCGACCAATCGCATCGGTACGCTTACCGATGCTCCCATCTCCCAAGAAGCAACCTCATCTCGTCGCACGTCACGCGTCGTCAAACGCGCGCGTTAGCGTATGCACTGTTATCTGTAGAGGAGCCCTTATGTCTGAGACCGTCGCAACTGACTTCGACTTCGAATCGTATATCACCGACATTCCCGACTACCCGGAGCCAGGCGTTGTCTTTAAGGACATCACACCGCTTTTCGCCAACGCCAATGCGATGCGACAGGCTATCACCGCGCTTGCCGACCACTTCCGCGGTAGGGGAGTGACGAAGGTCATCGGCCCCGAGGCTCGTGGCTTTATGGTAGGTGTTCCCGTAGCGCTTGAACTCGGCGCGGGCTTCATCCCCGCACGTAAGCCCGGAAAGCTTCCGCGCGAGACCGTGTCCATCAGCTACGAACTCGAATACGGCACCGATACGCTCGAGATCCACGCGGATGCCCTTGAGCCCGGCGATCGCGTCCTTATCATCGATGACCTCGTTGCCACCGGTGGTACCGTTGCGGCGACAGGCAAGCTTGTCCAGAACATGGGTGCCGAGCTGATCGGATATGGCTGCATCCTTGAGCTCGCATTCCTGAATCCTCGTGACGCCCTCGCCGCATCCGGCGACCAAGAGCTCTTCAGCTTGGTCAAGGTTTCCTAAGGGCCTGCAAACGAGGTAGCGCCTAAAGCTCAACGGATAATCTGAACTAAGGGGCTATTCCGAGCCTTCATATCCGATATAGTGCAGATAGCCTAGCAGATAGGCCTTCGCGGCAAACGCCGTGACTGCATTTCGAACGAGAAGCGACTCCCTGGTAACATGCGTCGCCGAATCCGGTTGGGGAGTCGCATCGATCGAGAATGCGGAACGCACGGCGTTTTCCAGTTCCACGGCCACATAATCGAAGGCAACGTCGACCATATAGGATACCCGCTGAATCTTAAAGAGCGTCGCAATCGCTTGAATCGACAGTACCTGCTTGAAAATGCAGATTACGAGCAGGCGAGCTACGTGCTCACGGTTGTAGAGCTTTTTAACCGGCGCCGCAATGAGGCCTGCCTTCACATAGTTATTAACCATAGAAGGCGTCAGGATCTCGCCATCGATGCAGGTGCCAAGCGGGGTCCGCGTCTGCTCGACGATACCGATAACCTGATCTCGATAGAGGCCAACTGTGGGGAGATCCTCGAAACGAGGCATCTTGAAATCAACAAGGGCCGAAGCTATTGAAGAAGTGAGATAGGCATCGGGAAGAACTGTCGGCTTGATATCTTCCTGGGTGATTGCTCGGCCGTGTTCATTCATGGGGATTACCGATTTCTGCGCCGTCATTGCATCCTCCATACCACGCACGTTCCACTGAGCATACAAATTACCTACCTAACACGGTACCAACAACATGATACTCTCATTGCTTTTAAAACTATGTCATCTTGTTTTAGAAACCATCTGTTTCACCATTTCGATAAGGGAGCACGTATAATACAGATAGGTTCGGTACCGTCGAAGGGACCTACACGATGAGTTGGGCACTTATAGCAGATTCCAGTTGCAATCTCCGTGGCTACATGCCGTCTGCCCCAGATACCATATACCGTTTCGCGCCGCTCAAGGTCAACGTAGGCGGCCAGGAATATGTCGATGACGAGGCACTCGACGTAGCCGAGCTCAACCGCCGTGTCGCTGCCGAGGAATCGGCCACATCAAGCGCATGCCCGAGCGTAGGGGAATGGGCCGACCGCTTCCGCTCAGCCGACAACGTGATTGCCATTACGATTTCCGCGAATCTCTCGGGAAGCTATGAGGCAGCCATCATGGCACGTGATCTCGTGCTCGAAGAGGATGGTTCCCGCAACATCTTCATCGTGAACTCCCGTGCGGCAGGCGGCAAGCTCGAGCTATTGATCGTGGCATTAGATAGGTACCTAACTGAACATCCCGATGCCACCTTCAACGAGGTAACCGCGTATATCTGCAATGTAGAGCAGTCTTCGACGGTCTTATTCCTGCTCTCGAGCTACGAAAACCTTGCCAAGGCGGGCCGTATGCCCAAGGTGGCCGGCATGCTTGCCAACAAGCTCAATATCCGCATGCTTGGAACCGCGAGCAGCGAGGGCACTATCAAGGTCCTTGGTCCTGCACGAAGCCAGAAGAAGGCATTCGAAAAGATCATTGGATCCATGCGGGAAGACGGCTTCCAAGGCGGTGACGTGTTCATCGACCATGTCTTCAACGAGAAGGCTGCGGAAGATCTCGCGGCGCGCATTACCGCCGAATGGCCGACTGCAAAGGCAACCATTCTTCCATGCGGAGGCCTGTGCTCGTACTACGCAGAGACCGATGGCCTCATCATAGGGTACGGATGGTAGGAGCATCGGTCCATCAGGCGATGATGCTAGCATCCGCAACGATAGATGTCTTTTGCCATAACTATATTCAGCCATGCAAACGGGCGCGCTGCAAAGAGTGCAGGGCGCCCGTATTGTTGTGATCCGATAACCTCGACCGTTCCGTCAAGGCGGAATCAAAGCGTGGCTTCATCAGAGGATGGTTACAGAAGAGCTTTCTTTGGCTTTATCTAACAACTTTACATAAGATATATTATCTTGATTTAATAGATGAGCAAGATGAACTCACGAACGTATGTGAGCCTTGAAACTATACCTCGCATATCAGCCCCGCTCGGTCACAAAGCGATACGCCTCAGAGCCTGCAATAGCTCCGTCAGCCGCAGCGGTAATCACTTGGCGGAGTCGCTTTGAGCGCATGTCTCCCACGCAATACAGCCCCGGCGTGCGAGTTTCCATGGATTCATTCGTCATTACGCCACCATCAGAGCCAAGGTCTACGAACGGCCGGACTAGCTCCACGACTGGATCGGTTCCCGCAAATACAAAAATGCCGAACGAACCCTCTTCATACGCTTCGGTATGCACTTCGCCCGTATCGTTATTTCTAAACGTAATACTCGACAGGAACCGGTCGCCGTCAACCGCGGTGATCGACGTACTATAGCGGACTGTTACTCGCTCATGCGCCAAGAGCCTATCAACGACGCCCTTCGGAGCTCTAAACTCATTGCGGCGCACAACCATCGTTACGGAATTCGCAATGCGCGCAAGATACAGCCCTTCTTCACAGGCAGCATTCCCGCCGCCGATAACGAACACGTTCTTTCCGCGGTAAAACATGCCATCGCATGTCGCGCAATACGATATACCGCGACCGCGGAATTGATCTTCACCGGTAAAACCAGCGGTTCGTGGACGAGCGCCCGTGGCGACGATAACCGCAGGCGCTTGATAGGCCTCATCTGCGCACACGACATTGAAGGAGCCGTCATCGAGCCGCTCAATGGCTTCAACAACGCCATAGACGCTTTCTGCGCCGGCCTCCGTCGCATGTTCCTGCAGCTTCATACCGAGCTCCGCGCCGGTAATGGTTGGTATGGCGGGATAGTTTTCAACGATATCCGTCGTGGCAATCTGGCCGCCCGGCATGCCTTGCTCTATGACGACGGTTTTCAAACTTGCTCGCGCAGCGTAGATGGCTGCTGCATAGCCAGCTGGACCGCCCCCGATGACCACGGTATCTACCACACGATTCGTCTTATCCATATCGCTCCTCGCATTCAACGAAGCTACCATGCTAAGGTGCTGATTCCCGCTTTATCCCTACCCTATTCAACACTTACTTCGGTACCTGATTGTATGCACCAGACATAAGCGCCCCGCAGGTCCACGCGGAAGTTGAAACGGTCGACTAAGAAAGAGAGCGCCTCCCATCTGTAACGAGAGGCGCCCTCTATACCATGAACAATGCCTACGCTGCCCATCAAGCTGGACAAGACGTACGGCGAGCTATGCGCAGATTGGCACAGCTTACATGATGGTCATGATGAAATAGACCAAGAATGCAGCAGCGGCGACCCACATGAGCGGGCGAACCTTGCGGATGTTGCCCGTGACGGCAGACACGACCACGAAGGTGATGAAGCCAAGGCCAATGCCGTTGGAAATGGAATACGTGAACGGAATGCCAGCGATGATCATGAACGCCGGGAAGGCCTCGATGGGGTTGGCCCAGTCGATATCGGCGACATCGCTCATCATCAGGAAGCCGACGAACACGAGCGCACCGCAGGTGGCTGCAGAGGGAATGCAGTTGATGAGCGGCGAGAAGAACGCGGCGAGCAGGAAGAGGACGCCGGCGACCACCGAAGTGAGGCCGGTACGGCCACCATCGGCTGCACCAGAAGCGGACTCAACGAAGGTGGTGATGGAGGAAGCACCCACGAAGCCACCCGCGATAGCAGCGGCGGAGTCGACGATGAGAATCGGCTTGATGTCTTCGACCTTACCATCCTCGGTGAGGAAGTCGCCCTGTTTGGCCACGGCCATCGCCGTGCCCATGGTATCGAAGAAGTCGCTCATCATGAGCGAGAAGGCAAAGAGCAGAAGCGACGGGGTGGTGATGGCCTCGACGATTCCCATGACATTGGAAGCCTCGCTCACCTGGAACGGGGCAGCGAAGGTCGAGAAATCGAGCGGAGCGACCACGCCGGTGGGCAGGCTCGTGACACCCAGCGGCACACCAATGATCGCGGATATGACGATGCCCCAGAGCAGAGCACCCTTCACCTTCATGGAATACAGGACCACGGTGAGGACGATCGAGATGATGCCCACGAGCAAAGCGAAGTTGTAGCCACCATCAGCGTTCAAGAGCGAGCCAAGCGAGACCATGGTGTCGGCGTTGGCAACGATGACGCCACCATCCTTAAGGCCGATCATCGCGATGAAGAGACCGAGACCGATGGAGATACCGTGGCGCAGGGGCACAGGAATGGCCTCCATGATCGCCTCGCGCAGGCCGCAGAGCACCAGGAACAGAATGGCAACGCCCTCCACGAAGATGACGGCCATGGCGGTCTGCCAGCCGAGCCCCATGCTGCCGCACAGGGTAAAGGCGACGATCGAGTTGATGCCCATGCCCGAAGCGCAGGCAAGCGGACGGTTCGAGAACACGCCCATAGCGATCGTCATAACCGCGGCACCCAGGCAGGTCGCAGTTACTGCGGCCGTCGGGTTGATCCCCGCGGCAGACAGAATGCTCGGGTTGACGATGATGATGTACGCCATGGCCAAAAACGTCGTAAGGCCGGCGCGCACCTCCGTTGCGGCATTAGAGCCGCGCTCGGAAAACTTGAAGAACGTATCCATTACTCCCCTTTTCTTCGGATTGCTCTTCCCTACTATGTGCTCGGAGGCGCCTGTTAGCGCGCCCCGCTTGAGCCGAATCCACCGGTTCCACGGTCGGTCTCATCCAGCTCGTTGACTTCAACGAGCTGAACGACGGGAACCTCTTGAATGACGAGCTGGGCGATGCGTTCGCCGCGCTCGATATGAATAGACTCATGCGCATCGAGATTGATCGCGATCACCTTGAGCTCCCCACGATAATGCGCATCGATGAGCCCAGGCGTATTTGCGATGGAAAGGCCCCGCTTGAGTGCCATGCCGCTACGCGGCTGCACGAAGCCGGCAAAGCCGTCAGGAATCGCGATGGCGAGCCCCGTAGAAATCAAGACGCGCTCATGGGGTGGAATATCGACGGTCTCATTCGCGCGAAGGTCGAGCCCTGCATCACCCGCATAGGCATACGAAGGCAGCTCAACCGTGGGGTCGAGCCGTTTGATCTGTACATTCACTAAAGACATGTGCTCACCTAAGCTTATCGAGTTCCTGCAAAAACTCATTGACGTCTTTGAAATCGCGATAGACAGATGCAAACCTGATATAGGCCACTTTGTCTATCTTCTCGAGCCGCTTGAGCACCATATCGCCGATCTCATGTGAAGAGACGTTCGTGAGGGTACGGCCCCGAAGCTCGAGCTCAATATCATCGATGAGTGCGTTCAACTGCGAGATATCGATCTCCCGCTTAGAGGTCGCGCGCATCAAGCCAACAAGAAGCTTGTTCCGGTCAAACGGCTGCATGGTTCCATCGCTTTTGATAACCTCGATGGGATCTTCGCAACGCTCGAATGTGGTAAAGCGATATCCGCATGACCTGCATTCGCGGCGGCGCTTTATCGCGTTCGTAGCATCCTGCATGCGCGAATCAACGACTCGCGTATTATCTCCACCGCAACGCGGACAGCGCATTAAACCTCCTCGGGCGCGAACAACTTAGATAGAGTACCACGTCTTGAGAGAATCTGACCGAGAAGTACTAGATATTGCGTTTTGGAAATAGGAAAGGCTTGCTCGCCCGTCACCAAGAAGAGTTGAAGGGAGCGAGGCACAGCGTATACATGGGACGCAAAAACTGGCAGCCGCCGAGGCTTAAGCGAGCCAGGTACAGACGGCGCCCAGGCCACCCTTAGGAAAGCGGCACGATCAAGGTGTCACCCGGCTGCAGGGTGCTCGTCTCCAAGTCGTTCCAGGCGCGAATGACATCAGAGGTCTGGCGCGTAGAGAGCCCCTCGATATCGTAGGCTTCGGCAATCGACCAAAGAGAATCGCCAGCTTTCACCGTAATCGTTTGGCGCGAGGATGATGCAAGGGCGCTATCGAAAGCGCGCTGTTCACTCGAAAGCATGAACCAAGCGGCAACGACGAGAGCAAGTGAAAGGAGAGCAACGATAACCCCTGCGACGACCGCATGCGACAAAGAGCCCGTCGATGAAACAGGAGTAGCTGCGACATGGGCAGTGCGAGGAGATTCAGCGCGCCGAACGGGAAGCTCGTAGATCTGCGTCGCATAGGTGGGAACACGAGGCTCGTCATAGAGGACATCGGAAGACAGCGCGAGGTTTCCCTCGACGATGGCGAATGTAGCGTGCATTGGAAACCCCTTTCTCGTTTGACGAAACTGTTATATCCCGGCACCCGGACAAAAAACTCTGGCGCAAGAACGAGTGTTCGTATATCATTATCTTCGAACAGTTGTTCCTGTCAAGTAAAAATCGAACAAATGTTTTGTATGGAGGGAGCATCGATGGCACGCAAGATTTCGAAGCGCCAGCAGCAAATCTACGACTACATTCGTGCGTACCAGCAAGAGAAGGGTTATCCGCCGAGCGTGCGCGAGATGGCGGCCGCCGTGGGGCTCTCCTCCCCCTCCACGGTCCATGCGCACCTGAGCGCTCTCGAAGCGCGCGGCCTCATCAAACGCGACGCCACGAAGCCCCGTGCACTTGAGCTGTTCAATGAGGACGGTAGTTCCGTAAGCCTTGCAGAGGTCAAGGAGTCTCCGGACCGCGGTACGGTAACGCTCCCCTTGGTGGGCAGGGTTGCCGCGGGCATGCCCATCCTCGCCGAGCAAAACGTCGAGGACACCTTCACCCTTCCCACCGAGATCGCAACCGACGCCTCCTCTTTCGTGCTCGAGGTACATGGCGACTCCATGATCAATGCCGGTATCTTCAACGGCGATTACCTGGTCGTACGCGAGCAGAAGAACGCCATGAACGGCGAGATCGTTGTTGCCATGATCGATAACGAGGCTACGGTCAAGACGTTCTACAAGGAACGCGGTCGTGTACGCCTCCAGCCCGAAAACGATGCCATGGAGCCCATCTATGCCGAGAATCCACAGATCCTCGGCAAGGTGGTCGCCCTCATGAGGCGCTTTTAGGAGCAGGCGTGCAGGATAACGCACACGAAGATAAACCTCGGAAGCCGCGCATCGCCTTCTTTGACTCGCTGCGCGGCTTCACCATCGTCTCGATGGTCGCGTTCCATGCGGCCTATGATGCAGCCTATCTCTACGGATTCGAAATCCCCTGGTTCACCGATCCCATCATCCAGACGGTCTGGCGCTCCTCGATAAGCTGGGTGTTTCTCGTCCTTGCAGGATGGATGACCAGCCTTTCGCGCAACAACCTTAAAAGGGGCGGTGTCTATGCAGTAACTGCAGGGGCCGTATTCCTTGCCACCAGCATCGCTGGGGTAGATACGCCCATCTCATTTGGCATCATCTACTGCATGGCCGCTTGCACGCTCCTCTATGCCGCCACGACACCGTTGCTTAACCGCTTCCCAGCAGCAGCGGGGCTCATCAGCTGCCTTGTGCTCTTCGCCGCAACCTACACCCTGCCGCACACGACCTATCCCGTGGAAGGCCTAGCTTGGCTCGGGTTTCCCTCGGCGTCGTTTGTCTCAGGAGACTACTATCCGCTTTTACCCAACGTATTCCTCTACCTTGCGGGAGCTTTCGCAGCACGCTGGTTCGACGGACATCACGCATCGGGCTATCCCACGTGGATGATGAAAGCGAACGTACCCTTCCTCTCGATGATTGGTAAGCTCAGCTTGCCGATCTATCTTGTGCACCAGCCCCTGCTCATCCTCATCTTTACTATGGTCAGCAGTTTGTAGGCAAGCTCGCATATGGGCAACGGCGGTCAGAAACCTCAGCTTGAATAATAAGCGGAAAGGTACCCGGCAATGCGAGGGGGCACTTTTGCCACGAGATGCGTGGACGTCTCTTCGAAAGACTCCTCGAGCACGTGTCCGGATTGACGAATGAGTTGAACCAGCGATCCGTTTGCATATGGAATATGAACGTCGATAAGCTTATCGAGCGCAGCAGCCTCGAGTGCCACGCGCTCAACCAGATCATCGATGTGCTCTCCCGTACGCGCCGAAACAAGAATGGCATCAGGATAGATGCGCCTAAGATCGAGCAGCGTTTCGGCATCTATGAGGTCAATCTTATTGAACACCACAAGAGAACGCGACTCGCCCGCGCCAATCTCTTCCAAAACGCGATGAACCGCATCAAGCTGACGGGAGAGGTTATCATCAGATGCATCGGCAACCATGAGGATCAAATCGGCCTCACGAACCTCAGACAAGGTCGATTTAAAGGCATCAACGAGCCCGTGCGGAAGCTTTTGGATGAAACCGACGGTATCGGTGATCGTCATAGACCGGCCGCCAGGCAAGCGATAAGCACGCGTCGTCGGATCAAGCGTAGCGAAGAGCTTATCCTGCGCAAGTACCGTCGACCCAGTCAATCGGTTAAGAAGCGAAGATTTACCAGCGTTGGTATAGCCCGCAAGAGCGACTCGGAACGCGGGAGAAGCGATTCGCTCCTTCGATTGCACGGACCTTCTACGCTCAACCACGGCAAGCTCGCGTCGAACCGCGGCAATGCGGTTGCGGACCATGCGTCGATCGACTTCGAGCTGGCTTTCTCCCTGTCCAAAACGGCTTCCAATGCCACCGCGCGTCTGCTCCTTCGCAAGGTGGCTCCACATGCCACGAAGGCGCGGCAGAAGATATTGAAGCTGTGCAAGCTGCACCTGGAGCCGCCCCTCACGCGTCTGAGCGTGCAACCCGAAAATATCAAGAATCAAAGCGGTTCGATCGATGATCTTCACCGGCTCTCCAACCGCTTTCTCAAGATTCGCCTGCTGAGAAGGAGAAAGGTCATCATCGAAGATAACAACATCGGCGTCGAGGCGCGAGACGAGCCCGCAAACCTCGGCCACTTTGCCCGATCCGATAAACGTCCTAGGATTCGGTCGTTCGAGCCGCTGAGTAACACGAGCAACACACTCAGCTCCAGCGGTATCGGCAAGACGTTCGAGCTCATCGAGTGAGCGGTCAACAGGCCAAGAAGAGCCCCTCTGCTCTATGCCGACGAGCACCGCTCGCTCGGGAACCGGCGATGTCGATACGGGGGTGAACCGAGCCATCAGCAGCGCACCTCGCGTTCGATAGCATCGACCGCACCCTCGATATCAAGCGAATCCATGTCGAGCCAGGTGATTCGATCGTCACGACGAAACCAAGAGAGCTGACGCTTTGCATAGCGGCGCGAGCGCATTTTGATAAGCGCGATTGCCTCGTCCAGAGAGCATGCACCGTTCAAATAGTCGATGATCTCTTTATAGCCAATTGCCTGGCGCGCCGTGAGCGCAGGCCCCGCACCACGCTCCAAAAGGCGCTCCACCTCTTCTACGAGCCCATCTCGCACCATCGCATCAACACGAGCATCGATACGCCCATACAGGCGCGAGCGCTCCATCGTGAGGGCAAAGATATGAGCCGAATAGACCGGTTTGGGCGTCGAGAATCCCTTGCGTTGCTCGGCATAAGAAACACCTTCATCAAGCATCTCAAGTGCGCGGATAACGCGTCGCACGTTATGGGGATGGATGCTTTGCGCGCTCTCCGGATCGCGTCGATTCAGAAGCTCGTAGAGTGCATCGGGACCGTGTTCCTCAGCAAAGCGCTCATATCGCCTGCGAGCGTCGCCCTCGATTTCACCCGAGGGAAACCTCATATCGTCAAGAGCCGCCATGATATAGAGGCCTGTTCCGCCGCATAGCACCGGAATCTTGCCAGCAGCCTGCAGCCGATCGATCTGTTGGCGAGCATCGCGTTGGAAGAGCGCGGCGGAATATGCCTCGTCCGGCTCGATGATATCCACAAGCAGCAAAGGGGCGTGCCGCTCCTCGAGGGGCATCTTCGCAGTGCCGATATCCATTCCACGGTAGACCTGCATCGCATCAGCAGATATGACGGCGCTTTCCCACCGCTCCGCAAGGGCATCGGCCACAGCGCTCTTCCCTACCGCGGTAGGCCCCACGACGGCGACCACGGGCCCCGTCATCGAGGGTCGCCTGCCACGGTGCCCGAGAGATACCAGGTACGTGCGGTGTCTACGCGAACGTCAACGATCTTGCCGATAAGGTCCTCGATGTGAAGCCCCTCGGGAATGGGAGCGTGGACCGTTTGGTTCTTCGGGCTCTTGCCCTGAAGGACTCGGGTGTTCTTCTTCGAAGCGCCTTCAACGAGAACGGGTACCGTGGCATGGAGCTCGCCCTGGTTGAACTCATAAGCGGTATCTTCGATAACCTTAACGAGTCGATCGAAGCGTTCCTGAATCACCTCATGCGGAGTCGGGTCCACGATGGCGGCAGCGGGCGTGCCCTCACGACGCGAGTAGATGAAGGTAAAGGCCTGGGCGTACCCAACCTCGCGTGCAAGGGAAAGGGTCTCCTCGAAATCCTCTTCGGTCTCTCCAGGGAATCCAACAATGATATCGGTGGTGAGCGCAATCCCGGGAATGCGATCGCGGACGCGACGAACAAGATCAAGGTAATCGTCGCGCGTATACCGACGATTCATCTCCTTCAAGATACGGGTAGAGCCCGACTGCACGGCAAGGTGAAGATGAGGCATGACCGCAGGCGTCTCGGCCATAGCGTCAATGGTCTCAGGGAGCAGGTCTTTAGGATGCGACGAGGTGAAGCGAATACGCTCGATACCGGTTTCACCAACCTTGCGAAGCAGCTCTGCAAAGCGCGGCGCCCCATAGCGATCACGCCCGTAGGAGTTGACATTTTGACCGAGGAGCGTAATCTCACGGACTCCAGAGCGCACAAGCGCCGAGACCTCGTCTAAAACCTCTTCAAAAGGCCTGCTCTTTTCACGTCCGCGCACATAGGGAACAATGCAGTAACTGCAAAAGTTATTACAGCCGGTCATGATCGGAACCCAAGCGTGGTAAACCGTCTCACGATGCCACGGCATAGACACGGCGGCAAGCGACTCGTCCTCGGCAATCGAAACATGACGGCCGCCATCCTCAAAGGCCTGTGCGATAAGTTCGCCGACGTGCGCGATGGCATGCGTGCCGAAGATCACGTTCACGTTATCGACGTTCGTGAGGAGCCCCTCGCCATCTCGCTGGGCGATGCATCCACCCACAGCGACGACCCGCGTGCCGGAAGGTGGAGCAGGAAGGCTCTTACACGAATTGCATTGGCCGTAAAGACGCTGATCGGCCGCCTCGCGAACGCAGCAGGTCATGAATATCACGATATCCGCACCAGCGGGATCTGCTGCCTCAAGGCAGCCGCAGGCATCAAGCAGACCGGCGACGCGCTCGGAGTCGTGCAGATTCATCTGGCAACCGAACGTGCGGATGAAATACGTCTTGCCGGAAAGCGCCGGCCGCACACTCATCATATCCATGTTAGTAGACCATGGCGGCATCGGATACCTGATCGGCTTCCGCACTCTGGAGGGAGATGCGATGAACGATGACGGCAAGCCTGATGGCTGTACGCGACTCGCCGTTGATAAGGATATCCGAGAACGTTGGAGCACAAGAGATATCAAACCCTGTGGGGATGAGGAAACCGCGAGCTATGGCCATGGCCTTGATGGCCTGATTGACCGCTCCAGCGCCCACACACTGCATATTGACCGGAACGCCATCCTTGACCATTCCCGCTATAGCGCCGGCAACGGAGGCGGGCGATGACTTGCTCGAAACTTTCAGGTATTCCATAGTGCGGTTCTCCTGCGTGTATGGTTTGAATATGCAGCCCTTTGACTTTACCGTATTGGCCCGTGAGCAGCAAGAAAATGATTCAGGCCATTCTCGGACCCGGTCATTCGCCCTTCTGGATATCGAATGTGACCGTAATCGAATCACGGGAAACCCTGATTCGGGGCTCTCGACTGAGCGAAAGGTAGTAACGCGCGGCGATGCCCTCGAAGTCGCGCTCAAGAACGCGCGAGAACTCATCGAGATCATCCTGGGCAATCTTAAGACCGCGGCGATCGCGGGATAGATCAATGGGAGCGGGCGCCTTGCGTTCGGAGCGCATGCGGAGCAGACGAGAGGTCACGCTTCGCAACGGCTTGATCTGCCCGCTCAGAATACGGTGAGCAGTGCGCTCGGACATCTCAAGCCCTATAGCGCGCGCGATGCGCATCAGATCGGCGGCATCGGCCGCACAGCCCAACCGCTCGCAAACAGGGAGCTCGGCTTCATCGTCAATGAAGAGCATCTTTGAGGCATCTAGCGATGAGGTTGCTTGATCGTAAAGCGTCGCTGCGATCTCTGCCGGACTGCCCAGATACACATCGCATCCATGCTGTTCTTCCAAGGCGAACTCGCAGACCGTGCGAATGATGTTATGCGGGCCTCTCGAACAGACCCACGCACCTTCCTCGTTACGTGAAGCTTTAGGCCAGCTTGACTGGTCGGCACGCTCGGGCAGTCGCTCGGTATCCGCAACGACGCGCATAGAGGAGCCGAGCCCAGGCGCGGAAGCCACAACGCACGCCTCGTCGGTGTTTTCGCGGATAGAATACAGGGCCATGCCACGACCGTGCACGCCCCAGCGATCCATCTTCATACTCTCGAGCTTAGAAGTCACGCGAGCATCGAAGATGCGTTCGTGCATGTCTTGCGGCACACCGGAGCCGTTATCAAGAAAGAGGAGGGTCCTGACACCCCCCTCTTTCGATGTGGCAACATACATGCTGGTAGCACGTGCGTCGCGCGCATTGCGCAGCATTTCGATAACGATATCCTCGACATGTTGAATATCGTGCTTTGCCTGTCGGCGCTCAGCCTCAGCAACGCGCAGCCGAACAAATCCCTCGCCAAGGTTCTCCTCAACGCGAAGGTTGCCCTCGCCCGTCATGGACGCGATGAACGAGATGAGTTGCTGAGCGTCTGCCATACGCTACTTCGCGATATCCATCGCACGGCTCTCGCGGATCACGACGACGCGCACCTGACCGGGATATTCCATTTCCTCCTCGATCTGGCGAGCGATATCGTGGGCGAGCACCGTAGCCTGGGCATCAGAGATCTTCTCTGGCTGAACCATGACATGGACCTCACGACCAGCCTGCATGGCGAAGGTACGCTCGACGCCATCGTGGGCGTTGGCAATCTCCTCAAGCTTCTCAAGACGCTTCACGTAGCTCTCGAACGACTCGCGACGGGCACCAGGACGCGAAGCAGAAACAGCGTCGGCGGCCATCACAAGCATGTCGAGCACCGTGTTCGGCTCGACATCTGCGTGATGCGCCTCGATAGCATGGACGATCTCGGGCTTCTCACCGTAGCGACGTGCCAGGTCGGCACCGATGACGGCATGGGGCCCATCAACCTCATGATCGATGGCCTTACCAAGGTCGTGCAAGAGGCCCGCTCGACGCGCAGGCACGGAATCGAGACCGAGCTCGGAAGCCATGATGCCAGCCAGCTCTGCCACTTCGATGGAATGGTTGAGAACATTCTGGCCAAACGAGGTGCGGTACCTCAGGGCACCGAGCGTCTTCACAAGCTCGGGATGAAGGTCATGGAAGCCGGTATCGAATGCAGCCTGCTCGCCAGCCTCGCGCACGCGCTGCTGCACGAGCTCAGATGCCTTCTTGTACATCTCCTCGATACGGGCAGGATGAATACGTCCATCCGCAATGAGGTTTTCGAGCGCAACGCGAGCGGTCTCGCGACGGACAGGATCGAAGCTCGAAAGCACGACGGTCTCGGGGGTGTCATCGATAACGAGGTTGACACCCGAAACCTGCTCGAAGGTGCGGATGTTGCGCCCCTCGCGGCCGATGATGCGGCCCTTGAGATCATCCGAGGGGATGTGAACGGAGGTCACGGTAACCTCCGCGGTGTGATCGGCGGCACAGCGCTGGATGGCCGTAGAAAGAATCCGCTGAGCGGTCTTTTGGCACTCGGCCTTCACCTGCTGCTCGGAATCGCGAATGATGGTCGCCGCCTCATGGGTAACCTCACCGCGGACCTTATCGAGAAGCTCACGGTGCGCGTCATCTCGCGTGAGCTCAGAGATGCGCTCGAGCTCTTCGGTCTGCTTGGCATAGAGGTCCTCGAGCTCACGGCTGCGCTTCTCAACTTGCCCGACCTGGCTGGAAAGCTGGTGCTCGCGCTTGTCGAGCGCATCGTTTCTCCGGTCAAGCGATTCCTCGCGCTGCATGATGCGGTTCTCGAGCGCGCGAAGCTCGCGCTTGCGCTGCTTTTCCTCCGCCTCCGCAGCTTGCTTGTTCTGGATAATCTCTTCTTTTGCCTCGAGAAGAGCTTCCTTCTTCAAGGTCTCTGCCTGTCGCTGCGCCTCGCCGATCACCTGGTCTGCCTCAGCGCGCGCCGATTCGATTCGGGAATCCGCTTCGCGAAGGCTGCCGTTCTTGGCGTTGCGCATGGCGATGACGGCGATGACGGCGCCTACGGCGAGGCCAACGACAATGCCGATGACAATCTCCATGCTCACTCCTCTAACGTAAAAAAGCAACTCATTGATGGCGCATGGCTGCGCCCGACATTTGCGAGGTATGAACACCCAATATGAAGTTGTGTATGTAACACAAATGAACTCATCTACGATGAGTGTGCATCACAAGACAAATGACAGATTCATCCTACGTTTTAAGTCAAAAACTGTCAATTCTACACAGCACCAGCTGCGACTTTACGGAGGAATTACACGACCCTTGAGCACCTAGCCTTTATCAGGCACCGTCGTCGATCCGCTCGCGCGCGGCGCGGGCTGCGACATCAAATGAAAAACCCTTTCCCACCAGGTGCCGAACAAGCTTCTCGAATGCGCGCGTTTCGGGGACCGATTTTCGCTGCAAAAGCTGACGCGCTCGTTCAGCATCGTCTTCCGCAGAGAAGAATGCTTCGGGATAGCCGGGCAATGCCCTTGGATCTGCCCCGCGTCGCTTAAGCTCAAGCTCTATCTTACGACGACCCCACCCTCGACGAAGACGCTCATCTATGAATGAAGCCATGAATCGCGCATCATCGAGAAACTTGAGGTCCAAGGCTCGTTCGATCGCAGCGTCGATAGAGGTCACGCGAAAACCATGCTGCTGGAGTTTTGAGCGAACTTCATGACTCGAATGCTCGCGCCTCGACTGCATCTCAGTAAGGGCAGTGAAGCAGACGTGACTCTCGAGCTCCATAAGAGCGTCCATCGCCGAGCGATACGTGCACGGCAGATCGGGCAGGGCTTTCTCATACAAGCGAGCCACACGAGGAGGAACCCACCCGCTGCGCACCTCGCCGTTTTCGAGCGAGAAGCGAACCTCAGCACGCGGGCGTCGATATGGCAGGGCCCCGCCCATGCCGGCGGAGCCCTTAGGTGGCAAAGCTATATCAATCTCAACGACGTTCTCGGACATGATGAAACGAAAAGGCTAGAGCGCATCGTTCGCGGCGGCTACGTCATCGTCCAAGATGACGGCGTCCCCCGTGGTCTCGTCTGAAAGCTCGAGACCGCATGCTACGCGAACGCGATGCTCGATCTCGTCGCAAAGGTCGGGGTTGGTGCGCAGGAACTCCTTCGCAGCCTCGCGACCTTGTCCAAGCCGCTCAGATTCGTAGGTATACCAGGCGCCGGACTTCTTCACGATGTCGTAGTCGACGCCCATATCGAGTATCGAGCCCTCTTTTGAAATGCCGGTGCCGTACATGATGTCGAATTCAGCGGTGCGGAAGGGAGCTGCGACCTTGTTCTTTACCACCTTGCAGCGCACACGGTTGCCCACGACCTCATCTTTAACCTTGATGCTCTCGATACGGCGGATGTCGATTCGCACGGAGGAGAAGAATTTAAGCGCCCTGCCGCCGGTCGTCGTCTCGGGGTTACCGAACATGACGCCGATCTTCTCGCGCAGCTGATTGATGAAGATGCAGGTGGTCTTTGATTTTGAGAGCGATCCCGCAAGCTTGCGCAGCGCCTGACTCATAAGCCGGGCCTGGAGGCCAACCGAGGAATCTCCAATCTCGCCCTCAATCTCGGCACGAGGAACAAGGGCAGCGACAGAGTCAACGACAACGGCGTCGATGGCGCCGGAACGCACCAGCATGTCGCAAATCTCGAGCGCCTGCTCGCCGGTATCAGGTTGGGAGATGAGCACCTCATCGATATCGACGCCGATGCGCGCTGCATAGGTCGGGTCGAGTGCGTGCTCGGCATCGATGAACGCAACAACACCGCCCGCAGCCTGAGCCTCTGCAAGGATCTCGAGCGAAAGCGTCGTCTTACCTGATGACTCCGGGCCATAGATCTCGATAATGCGCCCCCGCGGAACACCGCCGATGCCGAGCGCGGCATCCAAGGACAGCGCGCCCGTTGGGATGACCTCAATCTCAAGCTCGGGCCCACCGTCACCATATTTCATGATCGAGCCCTTGCCGAACTTCTTCTCAATCTCGGCCTTGGTAAGCTCCACCATCTTATCGCGCTCTTCGCCGAACGTGCGCTCATGCACCTGACGAACGGGCCCGCTGTTCTTTGCCATAGGTACTCCTCCTCTGATCCGTCTTCCATACTACGCGAACAGCTGTTCGCGGTCAAGCGATACCAACATCCTACCGGGCATATCTGAACAGATTTCCTCGATATCTGACAAATCGCTAAACGTAATCCGAAAAAACCTGAACACAACGTTCGCCGAGGAGCTACGCACGAGTAAGGGAACCGAGGATGCCTGCTCAAAGGGGCTGAGCAGATAGTTGAGAGCTATCGCCGGCGCGCGCGGCATGCGCAACCGTCACAGCCGCAATGGCGCCCAACCGCGAAAACCGCGCCAAATGCACATGGCCAGCGCGTGCGCATAGCTGCGCTCCATGTCAGCCGCCTGCGGAGACTGGAGCAGATCACCAAGATGAATTGAACAGTAAAAGGTTACTCGCCAAAGAAGGAGAACGACAACGTGCCGCTAACCTGAAGCTCATGAGCTGCAGACAGGAGGCACTCGCATGCCCTACGGCATGCCGCGGCCCGCACGTCGTCGCGGTCGCCCTCGAAGTGGCATCGCTCAGCACGCGACCCATCGCGTGATGCGATCCCGATATAGACCGTCCCCACGGGGTCTTCGGCAGTGCCGCCTCCAGGGCCGGCGAAGCCGGTGATGCTCACCGCGAGGCTGGAACCGAACACATGGCGTGCGCCCTCCGCCATCTGGCAGGCGCAAGCGAACGAAACGGCCCCCACGGAATCGAGGACATCTTGGCTTACCCCGAGAAGGTCATGCTTGACCTCGTTTACGTAGGTCACCGCCCCGCCGCGCAGCACATCCGAGGCGCCGGGCACACCGGCAATGGTCGAAGCGACCATACCCGCGGTGCAAGACTCAGCCGTAGCAACGGTTACCGAGCAATCCGAGCACAAGGCGACAAGCTCCTGGGCAAGCCGGAGCGCGTGGACGCGGTGGTCTGCGGCGCGTCCTTCATACCGAGCGTCCATCATTAGACCCTAAACACGATGTCGCGAGCATTCCAGATGTACTGGATTCCCGAGACGACCGTCAGCACGACCGCGGCGACCATGAGCGCCTGCGAAATGCCGAGGATCCAAACGGTAAGATCGCCCATTCCCAACGCCTCGAGCGCGAAGGCGACGTAGAAGCCGCAAAGCGAGACCATCGTGACAGCCGTCTTCGCCTTGCCGAGGCTATCGGCAGCGATAACCTCGCCGGCAGCGCTCGCGACCATGCGCAGCGCGCTCACCAAGAACTCACGGAGCAGGATGATGAACACGACCCAAACGTTCACGTATCCCTGATCGAGCAGCAAGAGCAGCGCAGAGAAGACGAGGAGCTTGTCGGCGATGGGGTCGAGAAATTTACCGAAGTCGGTGATCTCGTTGCGCTTGCGGGCAAGCGAACCATCGAGCTTATCGGTAAGGCTCAGCAAGATGTAGAGCACGCACGCCCCGATAGCGAAGGCCGGATGCGTGAGCGCGCCCATCGCATCGCGCGAGAGAACAGCCAACAGCATGAAAACAGGAATGAAGCAGATGCGAACAGACGTAATGACGTTCGCAGGCGTCCATATGCTCGTAAGCTCGCCTTGCTCGTTTCGGGCCATCGAATTACCCCTAACCAATCACATGACCAATCAGCTCGTAGCAGAAGCTGTCCGTAAACTCTACGGTTACAATATCACCAACGGCGGCCTCCGTCGCGTCCAAGTGCACGGCTCCATCGGAATCCGGAGCCTGGAACCAAGCATGGCCTATGAGTTCAGGCCCTTCGTCCGTTTCCTCGATGCCGTCGACGATCACCTCGGCCGTCTCCCCCACATGCGAAGCGGTGGCCGCGAAACCGAGAGACTCCGCCAGATCGATGGCAGTCTGCGTACGCTCAAGCTTCTCGTCTTCGTCGAGCTGCCCCTCCATGCGCGCGGCACGGGTTCCGTCTTCCGGAGAGAATGCGAAGACGCTTGTGTAATCAAACCCAGTACGGTCCATAAAGGCAAGCATCTGCTCGTGGTCGTCAAGCGTTTCGCCCGGGAAGCCAACAAGGTACGTCGTCCGGATAATCATGCCGGGAATCTCGCGACGAAGGCGCTCGAAGAGGGCATCGAGCTCCGCTTCGGAACCGCTACGGTTCATCGCCGACAAAACGCGGGCGTTGCAATGCTGAACAGGAATATCGATATAGGGCAGAACCTCAGGCGTATCGCGGATGGCGGCGATGAGCTCGTCCGTCATCCCTTCGGGCTGCAGGTAGAGGACGCGAATCCATACGCGCTCAGGACGCACCGCTCCCGCAACGGCAACAAGCAGCTGGGCAAGGTTGTGCGGCCCCTCCCCTTCCTGAGGAAGGTCTTCGCCCCAGATACCCGTATCCTGGCCGATGAGCACGATCTCGCGAACGCCGGAATCGACAAGGTCTCGAACCTCCGCGAGAATGCGCTCGGCAGGACGCGAATGGTAGCGGCCGCGGATATAGGGAATGGCACAGAAGCTGCAGAACCGGTCGCAGCCGTCGGAAATCTTCACGTACGCGACGGACCCCTCGACAGTGCGCTTGACATCGGGAACGAAAGCGGGAGCCGAGCGACTTACACCCAAAAGGCGATCGACAACGGCAACGATGCCGTCCTCTTCATCCGTGCGCACGAAGGCGGCAACCTCGGGCAGCTCGCCAGGGAGGTCGTCGCCGTAACGGGAGGGTACGCAGCCGCACATGACGATGGGAACAGAACGAACGCCGTCCGCAACCTCCTCGGCCAACGCGAGCGTCGCCTCGATGCTCTCCTCCGTTGCCGAGGCCAAAAAGGAGCAGGTGTTAACGATGGCGAGGTCGGCCTCAGAAACATCGTATGCAACCTCATAGCCAGCCGCGAGAAGCAATGAGCGCATGCGATCGGTATCGACCTCGTTCTTAGCACAACCGAGCGTGATGTAGTAAACGGAACCGAATGCGTCTTCGAACTGCTGGGACATGGCAACCTTTCAATCGTGAGCTATCCCTGTATGTGCCGGCACGACGCTCTATAAAGGGAGCGGATTCCTAGAGCGCGAGTGCAGGCGGACGGTTCGCGCGTCCGCTACCTGCGTGGACCGTGGCTAGGCTAGCGGTAGTTGGTGAACTGAAGCGGCTGGCCGTAGTCTTGATCGCGCAGGAACGCGATAACCTCCTGAAGGGTATCTTTGGAAGCAGAGCTCACGCGCAGCTTATCGGACTCGATAACGACCTTGCACTTGAGCTTGAGCGCCTTGATGTCCTTGTTGATCTTCTTGGCGGTATCCTGGTCGATGCCGTCGATGATGCGGCCGAGGACGCGCACCGTGCCGCCCGAGGCAGCGACGGGAGCGTCCCAGCGCACCGCCTTGATGTCGACTCCGCGCTTGATCAGCTTGGAATTGAGGACATCGGTGATCTGCCGAGCAACGAAATCAGCCGGCGCCGAAATGGTGATCGTCCTCTCGGGCTTGGAGAGCGCGACCTCAGATCCGGAATCCTTGAGATCGTAGCGCTGCGAAATCTCGCGGACCGTCTGCTGGTAGGCGTTATCGACCTCCTGCATGTCGACCTGGGAGACAACGTCGAAACTTGAATCCTTTGCCATGAGTCCTCCTTAACGGCAAGAACGGGTAATGAATGGAGCCGAGCTGTACGCTATTGCGACGCCGAGGCGCTTGACGAGTCTCCGGCGTCGGAACCATCAGGCGAAGCGGCGGTCGCCGGAGTCTGCGGCGCGGTGATGGTGACCTTTGCAACACCGGCAGTCCTTGTATCCCAGGAAACGGGCTCGCCGTTGTTGGTCACCGTAACATCCGCAGGGCTGCTCACCGTGATCTCGATGGATTGCTCGACGGTAAACTCCTGGCTGAAGGGACCGACGACATTATCGGCGAACACGGAGGAGCCGTCGAGCTTCACCTCCACCCAGGAGGTGCCCCCATCTTCCACGCTCACCGCCACTACCGTTTGCTCGGGAACCACAGTCGTAGCCGCCTGGGTATCGGCGGTGTTGGCCTGCGTCGCGGGTGAGGTCGCATCCGTCGCGGAATCGGGAGTTGCGGCAGTCGACGTTGCCTGAGCGGTCACCTGCGTCGTCGTCGACTCAGGCTGGGTATCGCCGGTGTTTGCCGAGCAGCTCCGCATTGCGAGGAACACCACGATAACGATCAGCAACAGCACGACGGCGAGCACGCCAATGACCAAACGGGGGTCCATGCCATTGATGGCGGAAGCACCCCGGCCCCTCGAAGACGGGCGAGCACCCCGCACAGGAGCTCCGCCCTGCCTCCTCGCTCCCGAGCCATATGATGTACGGCGACGGGCGGGCCCATCGCCGTAACCGCCGTGACCACCCATGCGTGCATCACGCAACGGCGCCGAGCCACGAGGTTGCATGGAGCGCGCAGGACCGGATCCTCGGTAACCAGATTGACCATATGAGGAGCCTCGGGGTGCGAGCGAGCGAGCGCGCGACGAATCGCCATACGCCGGTCGCTGCGACGAGCGAGGCTGGTACGCGCCCCTGCCAGAAGGCCGTCCAGTTCCCTGGGCCCCAGAGCCATAGGCGGAAGAGCTCCCACCGCGTCCATAACCACTGGAAGGTGCACCCTGACCGGCGCGCGGAAGAGAACGCTGCCGATAGGGATTGCGCGAGACGCGGATGGGTTCGTGCCCAGAGTTCGCCTCCGAAACATACCCCGCCTGGGGAGGTCGCTGCGCGAAGCGGGAACCACCGTCCAGCGCCATGAACCTCCCTGTGGGGTTTTCAGACCGCGCGCTCACGAAACCAGCAGCATCTTGAAAGTGGCCTCCCGAACGCGAGGTCTCGCGCTCGTACCGGTCGAGCTCATCGAAATACGCCCCCACGACGGTTCGCGGGTTCAAGCCCAAGAAGCGCGCGTAGCTCGAAATCATGCCCTGTGCGTACCCGCGGGGCGGCATAGATGAGAAATCGCCCTTCTCGAAAAACTCGATGATTTGGGGGCGAATCTTGATGGTATTAGCCACCTGCTGGATAGAGAGACCCATCTGGCGGCGCCGGTTAAGCAGCATGTCTCCGAACTGGGATGGCATCAGTAGCCTCCTAACCCATCGTCATCAGACATACGAGCTTCAAGGGCCTGAAGCTCGGCGAGCTCTTCCTCGTTGAGAAGAACCTCGCGAGGCTTCGATCCATCAGGCGGACCGACCACGCCCTTTTCCTCGAGCATGTCCATGATGCGGCCGGCGCGAGCATAGCCCACCTTGAGACGACGCTGCAAACCCGACGTCGATCCAAGGCGAGAATCAACAACGATGCGAGCGGCCTCCCAGATGAGCGGGTCGTCGTCAGAGTGGCCGGAAGAAGCGCCTCCACCGCCCGAAAGCGTAGCGGGCACCACAGCCGAAAGGATCTCTTCGTGGTATTCGGCCTCGCCCTGCTCCTTAACGAACTCCGTGACGGCAGCGATCTCCTCATCCGAGACGAAGCAACCCTGGATGCGCTTGGGCTTGCCCCAATCGACCTTGCTGAAGAGCATATCGCCGTAGCCGGTGAGCTTCTCCGCACCGACCTGGTCGATGATCACGCGCGAGTCGATACCCGTGGCCACGTTGAATGCGATACGGTTGGTGATGTTTGCCTTGATGAGGCCCGTCACCACGTTTGAGCTGGGGCGCTGGGTAGCCACGATGAGGTGGATACCGGCAGCGCGGCCAAGCTGGGCGATACGCACAATCGAGGCCTCGACGTCCTTGCCCGCGACCATCATGAGGTCGGAGAGCTCGTCGATGATGATGACGAGGTAGGGCATCTTAGCCGGCGGGTTGTCGTAGTGATCGAAGGCACCCGAGGCCTGCTTCTCGTTGAAGGTCGATATCTTTCGCACGCCCACGCGCTCGAAGATCTTGAGTCGGCGCTCCATCTCGGACACAGCCCATTGCAGTGCACTCGCAGCCTGCTTGGGTTCGGTGACGACAGGCACGTAGAGGTGCGGCAGGCCGTTGTATCCAGCAAGCTCGACGCGCTTCGGGTCGACCATGATGAGGCGCACGTCCTCGGGATAGGTACGCATGAGGAGCGCCATCACGATCGAGTTAATCATGACGGACTTGCCGGAACCAGTGGTACCCGCGATGAGGAGGTGGGGCATCTTGGCGAGGTCGGCCACGATGGGCGACCCTTCAGCATCGCGACCGATGGCGAGCTCGAGCGGGCCGCCCTGCACGTAGGGCAGGACATCTCCCAAGTTCACATTCTGACGCTTGCGGTTGGGAATCTCGATACCCACGAGCGAGGTACCCGGGATGGGCGCGAAGATGCGCACGGACTGCGCCGCGAGTGAGAGGGCGATATCGTCCTCGAGGCTCGAGATACGGCTTACGCGCTCGCCCTCGCCGGGCTGCACCTTGAAAGTTGTGACCGTAGGACCGCTGATCCAGCCCACAACCTGCGAATGGAGGTTAAACTCCTGCAGGGTCGACTGGAGCGACTCAGCCGTCTGGCGAAGCTCTTTATCAGAAGACGCCGAGGAAGCGGAATGGGGATTATGGCGAAGCATCGACAGCGGCGGCAGCTTGCGCTCCCCATCGTCATCTTGAGACCCGGCATCAGCGTGCGCAGGCTCGGCGGCGGCCACGGCGGAAGCTGCGCCAGCACCCGATGAAGCGCCTTCACCCGCAGAGGACGCGCGCGGGTGCAGCAGGAAATCGGGAATGGGAGGTTGCATTTCCCGACTGTCGGCAGGAGAGGGATCGGCCTGCGCCGCCGCGGATACCCCTGTCTCGGCAGAATGGTCGAAGGGAGGCTCATCGCAGCGTTCGTCCCCCGACTCAAGGATTTCGGTCATACCTGCAAGGGAATACGGATCGTCCGCAGCTGAAGATGCGGCAGAAGCGTTCCCCGCGGCTGCGTTCTCAGCAGGCACGTGCTTATCCTCGATGGGAATAAGGCGCGTTTTGGCGGCCTCGGCTTTAAGCTGCTCCGAAACATCGACGAAGGGATCCTCGTCGGGATCGTCCGGATCATCTGTGATGAGCGTCGTCTTCGCGCGATCACCGATATAGGTGGTCTTGGCCGTGCCATCCTCATCGAAAAGCTTCTGTTGGCGACCAACGGGCGCACCCTTTGGATTAGATTCGCGAACGGGAACCTCGGCATAGGGGTCATCGCCCCATGGGCGCTCGTTGACCTCGACATGGCGGCGCGCTCGAAGCCCCTCGACGCGCTCGCGCACCGCGCCCGCAAAGCTCGAGATGGAAAAGCCTATGAGTACAGCGCCGGCAAGTGCGATGCCAACGAGCACGACCCCGGCGATGGGCTTACCGAGCGCACCTGCAAGCACCGACGAAACCGCGAAGCCAACGTATCCGCCCGTAGCGGAAAGGCCCGCCTCGCTCACGGTAACGCCAAGCACCATGGGGTCGGGCAGCCCGATCAAGGCGATGAACGAGATGACCGCGACGAAGATGAGGAGCGCGCCGAGCGCGGTCTTCATCTTGAAGACCCCCTCGTCGCGCACGAAGACGAGCGCGGATACGAACAGGAGCGCAAGCGGCAGGACATAGCCACCCAGGCCGAAGCCTAGGTGATAGAAGCCGGCCACGGCCGCCGCAACCGGGGCGGTCGTGGGAGCGATGACCGCGATGAAGGACGCAACGGCAAAAACCGCCAGGACGACTCCCGAGATATCGCGCGCCGTGCCGCCCGTGAAAAGCGGCTCGGGAACGGGCTCGGGAGCTGCCTGCGCGTTCGCACGAAGCTTAGCCGCACCCTGCTTGGGAGCAGCCTTGCGCGATGCACCCTTCTTCTGAGCGTTCTTCGATGTCGTCTGCCGAGACGCCACGCTAGACCTCCATGACCACGGGGATGATCATGGGACGCGTACGCGTACGGTTCCAGATGAAGTTGGACAGCGAGTCGCGAACCGCCTTGCGGAGCGCGCCCGTACCGTTGCTCGTGTAATCGAAGGAGCCCTTATCGATCGCCTTCATGATGGAAGCAGAGGCATCGGAGCTGAACTCGTCATCGATGGTAAACGACACGCCGCGGCTCGAGAACTCGATCGCGTCGATGCGCTTGCGCTTCATCGAGACGATGGCCACGACGGTCACCATGCCGTCGTTGGCAAGCTTCTGGCGGTCGCGGAGCACGATGGGATCGGTATCGCCGATGCGCAGGCCGTCGACGTACACGATGCCGCTCTCCACCTGCGGGCCGATCTTGACCTCGCCGCCGCGCATCTCGAGCGTGTCGCCGTTATCCACCACGAAGATGTGGTCGTCGCGCATGCCCATCTGGCGAGCGAGGTTGGCGTGCGCCCGAAGGTGCACTGCCTCGCCGTGGACGGGCATGAAGTAGCTCGGCTTAGCCATGGCGAGCATGAGCTTGAGCTCCTCCTGGCTACCGTGGCCAGAAACGTGCACGAGCCGGGTGGATTTGTCCACAACGGTGCACCCGAGCTTCGCCAGGCTGTTGATAACCTGCTGGACCGCCTTTTCGTTGCCGGGAACCGGCGTAGCGGAGATGATCACGGTGTCGCCGGAGTGAATGGAAAGCGTCTTGTGCTCCCCGTTTGCCATACGGGAAAGCGCGGAAAGCGGCTCGCCCTGGGAGCCCGTGCACATGACGACGATCTGGTCGTCGGGAATGCCGTTGAGCTCGTAGGCATCGAGGATGTCCTTCTCGTCGATGTTGAGGTATCCGAGCTCGCGCGCCACACGCGTGTTGGTGAGCATCGAGCGGCCCGTCACAACGATCTTGCGCCCGCACTTCTTAGCCGCATCGCAAATCTGCTGCAAACGGTGGATATGGCTCGAGAACGAGGCAACGAATACGCGGCCCTTCGCGTTCTTGATGACCTCGTTGAGCGTGGGGCCCACCGCCGCCTCGGACGGGGTGAACCCGGGGCGGTTGGCGTTGGTCGAGTCGGACATCAGAAGATCGATGCCCTGCTTAGCGAATTTGGTGATGGCAGCGTAGTTGGGTGTGACCCCGTCGATGGGTGTCTGATCGAGCTTGAAGTCGCCCGTATGCATGACCGTACCCTGCGGCGACTTGATGTAGACACCGAGCGCGCCGGGAATGGAGTGGGTCATCGAGAAGAAATCGATGGAGATGTTTCCCAGGTTCACGTGGCTTCCATCATGCACCTCGCGGAACTTCGGCGTCTTGATGCGAAACTCCGCAAGCTTGCCCTCGATGAAGCCGAGCGTGAGCTTGCTCGAGAAAATGGGCACCTTGTTGTTGAGGTCCTGCAGAAGATACGGAAGCGCACCCGTATGGTCCTCGTGACCGTGGGTCACGACGATGCCGCGCAGCTTGTCCTCGTTTTCCAGAACATAGGTGTAATCAGGCAGCACCAGGTCGATACCGGGCTGGGAATCATCGGGGAACATGAGACCGGCGTCGATGAGCACCATATCCGGGCCGCACTCGATGGCGGTCATATTCTTGCCGATTCCATCAAGACCACCCAAGGGGATGATGCGAAGGGGCGGATTCTTTTTTGCCATGAGCTCTATAAGCTCCTTTCATATCGCGCCTATAACAAAAACACGCGGGTCACCCCGCGATTACGTACACCATATCGGCACATAGGTGATGCTATTGTATCCATTCCCCGCTCAATCGAGACCCGTTCCCCCGCGCCCCACAGGAATAGCAGAGCGCGCTTCGTTCCATAGCCATTTAGGAAGAACCCCGAAGCAGATTGCACCCATACCTGCTAGACAATCCTAGTCAAAGCCGGGCGAGCGAAACGACGCCCGATACGACAAAAAGCCCCTCGCCGCAGCGAGCTTCCTCCCAACGCCGGGCGAGCGAAGCGATGCCCGCCCCAGCAAAAGCACCATACTTTAATAACACCCTAGGGAAACGCCGATTATGGGGCGCCGGAGACATCCGCCCCGTCGAGGTTTCAACTTTTGGGCACTTCCGCGCGCGGCGGACGGGCACGGGCGGGCGAGGGGAAGGAGAAGGCGCAGCTCAGGCGGCAGGCACCCTCCCGGATGCGGCGCGGCTACCCGGGCCCTCCGCCCCCAAGTGCCCAAAAGCTGAAATCGCGATCGCCCGTGAAGGTAAAATCAGCGCTTCCCTAGATCGATGCCGAGCGCGCGAAGCGCCGCTCGACACAAACACGGGCCCCTCCCGTTCTTCACACACCCCCAACCAACCCGCAAACGCAGGGCGCCCCGGTTTCCCCTGAGCGATTCCGCAGCAATTCGGCGAAGCCGAATTGCGAGGACCAGCGAAGGGGAAACCGGGGCGCCCGATGGGAGCAGAACGGGTTACTTACTCGTGGTGCCGCCGCGGCGTGCGCTGCCCGTTATCGCCGGGTCGGCGCCGCGGACGCTCAGAGCGGTCGCGGGATTCGCGACGAGGACGGCCCTCCCCCGCCGCGTGTGCGGGAGCCTCGGGCTTATCAAGACGATCGAGCGAGATCTTACCCTTCTCGTCCACCTCGATAACCTTGACCTTAACCTCGTCGCCAACGTTGAGGACGTCTTCGACCTTGTTCACGCGACCCTGTGCCACGCGGCTGATGTGCAGGAGGCCGTCTTTGCCGGGCAGCAGGTTCACGAACGCGCCGAACTCCTTGATGGAGACCACGCGACCGGTGTACTCCTCGCCCACCTCGGGCACCTTGACGATGAGCTGAATGCGCTCGATGGCCTGATCGACCGACTCGCCCACGCCGCCAACGTAGACGGTGCCGTCCTCATGGACATCAACCGAGGCTCCAGTCTCGTCCTGGATGCCGCGGATGGTCTCACCGCCCTTGCCGATGACGTCGCGGATGTTATCGACCGGAATCGTGATCGAGGTGATGCGCGGAGCAGTCGGGCGCGTCTCGGAAGCGGGCCCGGGGATGACCTCGAGCATCTTGCCAAGGATGAACGCGCGACCCTCTTTGGCCTGCTGGAGCGCCTGCTTCAGGATCTCAAAGGTGAGGCCGGTGGCCTTGTTGTCCATCTGGAGCGCCGTGATGCCGCGCTCGGTGCCGGTCACCTTGAAGTCCATGTCGCCCAGGAAGTCCTCGATGCCCTGGATATCGGAGAGGACGACGGTCTTGCCCTCCTCCTGGATAAGGCCCATGGCGATACCGGACACGGGGCGCTTGATGGGCACACCGCCATCCATGAGCGCAAGGCAGCTCGCGCAGGCGGACGCCATCGAGGAGGAACCGTTGGACTCCATGACCTCGGAAACCACGCGAATGGCATAAGGGAACTCGTTCTCGTCCGGAAGCACCGGCAACAGTGCGCGCTCAGCGAGGTTGCCGTGGCCGATCTCGCGGCGCTTAGGACTGCCAATGCGGCCGGTCTCGCCGGTGCAGAAGGGCGGGAAGTTGTACTGATGCATGTAGCGCTTACCGTCGACAGGCTCGATGGTGTCGAGGCGCTGGGCCTCGTTGAGCATGCCGAGCGAGAGCACGGAAAGCACCTGGGTCTGACCGCGCTGGAAGAGGCCGGAGCCATGTACGAGCGGCAGGTAGGAACCCTTGACCATGATCGGGCGAATCTCGTTGGCCGCACGCCCGTCCACGCGCTCACCGGTCTCGACGACCATGGTGCGCATGGCCTTCTTCTCGAGCGCCTTGAGGTTCACCGGGATCTCGCGCTCCCACAGGAGCTGCTCCTCCTCGGTGAACTCTGCCTTGATGGCATCCTTCAGAGCCTCGACCTTGGCGATACGGCTCTGCTTGTCGGCATCGGCCAGAGCGGCGTACATCTCGTCGTAATGGGTGAAGATGCGCTCCTGCACCTCGGGCACCGGCTCGTCGAGCGGGTACTCCTTCGGCACGATGGGACCGTTTACGCGCTCCCACTCCTCAACGAACTCGAGCTGGGCGTCACAGAACGCACCGATGGCCTCCTGGCCGAACTCCATGGCGGCGAGCATGTCGTCCTCGGTGACCTCCTCGGCGCCGGCCTCCACCATGGAGATGAAGTCGCGGGTACCGGCAAGCTCGAGGTCGAGGTCGGAGTTCTCGCGCTCCTCATAGGTGGGGTTCACGATGAACTCGCCCGTCTCCTTATTGCGGCCGATGCGCACGCAGGCGAGCGGGCCCTCGAAGGGCACGCCACCAAGGGTGAGCGAAAGCGAAGCGCCCATGGTGCAGATGACATCGATGGGGTTCACCTGGTCGGCCACGAGCGAGGTGGCAACGATCTGCACCTCGTTGCGGAAGCCGTCCGGGAAGCTCGGGCGGATGGGACGGTCGATCATGCGCGCGGTGAGGGTGGCCTTCTCGGTGGGACGGCCCTCGCGCTTGAGGTAGCCGCCCGGGATACGGCCGGCAGCGTAGAGCTTCTCATTGAAGTCGACGGTGAGCGGGAAGAAATCGTAGTTCTTGCGCTCCTTGGAGACCACAACGGTCACGAGCGCGGTCGTGTCACCCTGCTTGACGAGGGTGGCGCCGGTAGCCTGCTTGGCAAGCTCACCGGATTCGAGCGTATAGGTCTTGCCATACAGCTCGAAGGTCTTGCTGACGAGAGTCATCTTTCTCCTTCATCTCCGCACGCCCCATTGCGTACGGGCTTCTTCGGGCCGGCGTTACGCCAGCGGTGTAGAGCCGAGATTTCGGCCCCTACATGAAAAGGAGCGCCGAAGCGCTCCTGCATGTACGACTTACTGGATGTTGTCGCGGATGCCGAGCTTCGCGATGAGCTCACGGTACTCGACGATGTCGTTCTTCTTGATGTAGGAAAGAAGACGACGGCGGCGACCAACGATCATGAGCAGGCCGCGGCGGGTGTGGAAGTCCTTCGGGTGGGACTTCATGTGCTCGGTGAGCTCGCGGATGCGCTCGGTCGCGATGGCAACCTGAACCTTGGGATTGCCGGTGTCCTGCGCGTTCTTGCCGAACTCGGCGGTGAGCTCCGCCTTGCGCTCCTTGGAGATGGTCATCTCTTCACCTTTCTTCCGGGCGGATCGCTCCGCCGCACATTCGCCTCGTGCTGGGTGGACGCCGGTGGAGCGCGCCACTAAGCTCGAGGTACCAACGGGCGATATACTACCACATCGCATGCCGGGACGCCGCTACGCCTTTTGGCGGCATCACGGTATGCGCACAGTCTGCCATACCGCGCCCAGGCTACCCCTCATTCAAGACCGCTTTCCCAACGAAGGGCGAATCGGATTCGCTCGCCATACCCTATCGCCCGGCAGAACTCTACACGCCGAGAAGGAACTCGAGCGCTCGCAGCCGACAGTCAAGATGCGTCGCTGCCCATATATGGGCGAACGCAAGGAGCAGAGCGGCCGTAGGGGCATCGCACGGCGCCGCCGCGAGCTCATCGAAACGAAGCGAGATGAGCGATTGCAGCCACCCCACCGTAACGGCATCGAGCTCCTCCGCGCCGGGCACGTTACGGGCGCAGGAAGCGCACAGGAGGCCGCCAGCGGTTGCAGAGAAATACGTTACCGCCGGGTCGCCGCATGCCACGCAGGCAGACCAATCTGGACGATAACCCAAATGGGAAAGGAGCTTAAACACGTACGCTGCAACGATGAGATCGAGATGAGCGCCATCGAGCACACCGCACGAGCCTCCGAGCACCTGTTCCGCGCGAAGGGTGATCTGATAGACGAACGGGTCCTCGGCGTCTTCGAAGCAGCATGCTTTCGCGACATCGGCAAGCGCGCTTGCCGCCGAGAGAAGCTCGTAGCTTGGTGCGGCACCGAGCGTCGCCTCGACGAGCGTCGCCTCAGCGACGACGTCAAGCGACCTGCCGTGGGCGAGCAGCAAGTCAACCTTGCAGCCAAGCTCGCAGCGCGCCGCCAACCGACTTCCCGGCTTTCGCGCGCCCTTGCCCACGGCGCGCAGCTGGCGCCCGTTCTCGGCAAGAAGCGTGAAGATAAGATCCGTCTCACGCAGCTTCGTCTTATCGAGCACGATTGCCATGGTCCGATATGTCCCGCCGCCCGCCACGCGCACTCAGCTCCAGCCGCTTGCTTCGTCGCTATTCGTCGGCAGCGTAACCGAGCCGGCGAATCTCGCGGGCATCCTCGCGCCAATTCGGCTTGACGCGCACCTCGAGCTCAAGGAAGACCTTGCAGCCGAAGATTCGCTCGAGGTCGCGGCGGGCATCGATTCCGACATGCTTGAGCATCTCGCCCTTCTTGCCGATGATGATGCCCTTCTGCCCCTCCCGCTCGACGTAGATGACCGCATGAACATGGAGCACGCCGCGACGCTGCTCCATGGAATCGCAGATGACGCCCACGGAATGCGGCACCTCTTCGCGCGTGCGCATCAAGAGCTTTTCGCGCACGAACTCTGCGACGATCGTATCGTCCGAAGCATCGGTAGACATGGTATCGGGGAACCATTTGGGACCCTCGGGAAGATAGCTCGCAACCAAGTCGATGAAGGAGTCGACGTTGAACCGCTCGGTAGCGGAAAGCACGATCACGTCGTCGAACTCGCAGAGCTCGCGAGCCGCAGAGATCTGCTCGAGCACGCGCTCAGGCGAGGCGAGGTCGGCTTTGGTGAGTACGAGGATGCGCTTCGCAGGGCTCTTGGCAACGCGCTCCGCAACCCATGCGTCGCCGCGGCCGATGGGCTGCGACGCGTCGATGAGGAAGCACAGCACATCAACGTCTCCGAGCTCGGCGAGCGCGCTTTTATTGAGCTCGCTTCCCAGGGAGTCATGCGGCTTATGGAGGCCCGGGGTATCGACGAAGACGATCTGGACCCCCTCGCGGCGCACCACCCCGCGCATACGGCGCCGCGTAGTCTGGGCAACCGGTGAGGTGATGGCCATCTTCGTGCCCATGCAGGCATTCATAAGGGTCGACTTGCCGGCGTTCGGGCGGCCTACCAGCGCAACAAAGCCGCTGCGGAAACCATCCTCGCCAGCAAAACCGTCGGGCTCGCAGCCAAGGTCGCTTACCATCGCATCGAGCTCGTCGTCGGTCATCCCCTCGAAAGGATCGAATTCATCCATATCCACACTTCCATTCTCACATTAGTCATAGCCGAACGAGCCTGCGCAACCGTTGTTGCAAGCCCGCCCATCCTTACAGCATACCGAGAGCGCGGGCGAAGACGATGATCCCCACCACGGCGGCCGTGATGGAAAGCGTGAAGACGCTCGCCGCCGCGATGTCCTTAGCACGTTTAGCGAGCGGATGAAGGTCCTGCGTGGCAAGGTCGACGATCGCCTCAATAGAGGTATTCACCAGCTCGGCAAAAAGCACCAGCCCGATACAGAGCAGCACCAGCACCCACGAGAGCGCGTCGATCCTGAGCACCACGCCAGCGACGACGGCAAGCACGCCAACGAGAAGCTGGACCTTGATGTTGCGCTCCGTTGCCACCGCGGTACGAAAGCCCTCGATGGCATAGCCGAAGGAGCGAATAAACGTTGGGTGTTCGCGATTGCTACCAGGTATCACGTCAACCTCCCGTATCAGTCGTACTCATGGCGCGTCACCGGGCCGATGCGAACACCGGCGGGGTCGTCGCCCCTCAGAACGGCGAGCTCGCGCAAAATGGCGAGTTCCCGCCCTTCCATCTCGGCCGCATCATCCTCGTTCATATGGTCATACCCCACAAGGTGAAGCAGCCCGTGCACCAGCATGAGCCGGCACTCCTCAACGGGCGTATTGCCGAAATCCGCAGCCTGCGCGGCAATGACCTCGGGGCAAAGGATGACGTCCCCCAGCTCGAGGGGATCTTGCTCCCCCGCACCGTCGAGCCCGTCGCATTCGAATGAGAGGACGTCCGTGGGGGCATCGATGCCGCGCCAGGAAGCGTTGAGCGAGCGCATTTCCGCGGAACGAACGAAGGAGATGGAAACCTCCACGTCACTCGAGGGGTCCACGCCCTCCGCCTTGAGCATGCATGCGACGGCCTGCTCCATCTCCTCTGCCTGCAGCAGGGTATCCAAGCCGTCATCGTTAGAGATCAAAACCCTCATTTCCGGCCCTCCCGGGTGCGCGCGGCGCGATGCCGCCCGTCCTCACCCTGCTCATATGCATCGTAGGCCTCCACGATGCGCCCTACCAGGGCATGGCGAACCACGTCGCTGCGATCGAGATGGATGAATGCTATATCGTCCACATCGCTGAGAATCCGTTCGATGTCGGAAAGACCACCCCGGCGGCCCATGAGGTCGCGCTGGGTCATATCGCCCGTGATGATGAACTTGGAGTTGAATCCCAAGCGCGTGAGAAACATCTTCATCTGCTCGGGAGTGGTGTTCTGAGCCTCATCAAGTACGACGAACGCATCGTTGAGGGTGCGCCCGCGCATATAGGCGAGCGGCGCGATCTCGATGATGCCCTGCTCGATGAGCTCGCCACCCCGCTCCATATCCGTCATATCGAAGAGCGCATCGAAAAGCGGCCTCACGTAGGGATCGATCTTCTCCTGAAGGGTTCCGGGCAGAAAGCCCAGGCTCTCCCCTGCCTCGACCACAGGGCGCGTAAGCACGATGCGCCCCACCTCATGCCGTTTGAGAGCGGCCACAGCCATCGCCATGGCAAGATAGGTCTTTCCCGTTCCCGCAGGCCCCAAGCAGAACGTCACGGTGTTGCGACGGATGGCATCGATATAGCGCTTCTGCCCCACCGTCTTGGGCCGGATGGCCTTACCGCGATACGTAAGGAGAATGTCGTCACGGAATCCAGAGAGATCCATGACGCTTTCGCGAAGCGTCTGCATGGCGCGCTCGACCTCGGTCACGGAAGGAGTGTCCCCCGCGCGGGCCTCTTTGATGAGGAAGGTGAAGAGGCGCGTGAGCAACTCCACCTCCTCGGCCGATCCGGAAAGCGAGATCTGCCTGCCGCGCACCACGATCCGAGCACCCGTCCGCTCCTCGATGGCCCGAAGGACGGCGTCGCCCCCGCCCATGATACTGACGGGATCGACCTCATCGGGAATACTGAGCTTGACGCTTGCGGTATCCATCAATCCCCTTTCGATGCAACGGGAGCGTTATCGAGTACGGACCGCCGGACGAACTCCGCTTTCACGAGCCCCGACGCGTTCACATCCATGATAGCAACGTCGACGAGCGCGGGGGCCTCGATGCCCTCACGGTCAAGCCCGTCTACCTCGACGCGGTGGAACGAGGCGAGGGTGCCGCGCCTGCCCTGTTCGATAACCGCACGTTCGCAGGTGCCGCACCTGCCCTGGGCGTCAATTCGCGCCATGCGCTCGGCAAGCTCGCGCATGCGCTGGGAGCGCTCCGCCATGAGCTCGGGCGGTACCTGGTCGGGCATCGTTGCCGCCGGCGTGCCGGGACGGGCGCTGTACCGGAATACGTGCATGCGCGAGAACCCCACGCGCTCGCAAAGTCCGAAGGAAGCCTCGAACTCCTCGTCGGTCTCACCTGGAAAGCCGACGATGATATCGCAGGAAAGCGCGACGGAGGGAACCTTTCGGCGAATGCGATCACAGAGGTCCTCGAACTCCTCGGCGCGATACGGCCGCCCCATGCGCTCGAGCGTAGCGGTGCAACCAGATTGGACGGGAAGGTGCAGAAATGGAGCAATGCGACCCTGGGACTCCGCGATGCGGTCGATGAGCCGGTCAGACACGTCCATGGGCTCAATAGACGAAAGGCGAATCTGCGGAATCGAAGTTTCGCGCAGAATGATACCGAGAAGCTCGTCGATCTCGACATGCTCGTCGTTCGCGCTCGAGCCATCATAGGCACCAAGATTGACACCGGTGAGCACCACCTCGGGAAGCCCCGCTTCCTCGACGTCGCGCACCTGCTCGAGCACAGCGTCGACAGGCACGGAACGCTCGGGGCCGCGCGCCTTCCACACAATGCAGTACGTGCAGCGGTTGTTGCAACCGTCCTGGACCTTTACGCCCACGCGCGCCTGCCTGAACGCGGGCTCGCATGGCGCGCAATCGCCCCGCGCGCTCTCCTCAAGCCCGAGGAGCTTGAGGGCACGCGAGACGACCTCGACCTTAGAGGGAACGACCGCGACCCGATCGGAGAGGTCTCGAAGCGCCTCTGGATGCAACGACGCAGCGCAACCGGTAGCCACCACGAGCGGCTCGCGGGCACGCCCCAGGGCATGGCGGACCGCTTTGCGGGTCTTCGCCTCGGCCTCCCCCGTCACCGCGCAGGTGTTGATGACGATAAGCTCGGCATCGTCTGGATCGACGAGCGCGAAGCCTGCTTGCGCAAGATCGCGCTCCATGCGATCGGATTCAACTCGATTGACCCGGCACCCCAGGTTGATGACGGATACGAACGGATTGGCCACAGCGCTCCTTACGCGTCAGGGGCTTACTGGTCAAGGATATCGTCGATGGCGTCACGAATGCGGTCGCCCATCGAGCGGCGTGCGGTGTAGCTCTCGCCCATCGCATCGGCGAATTTCTCCAGATGCGACCGAGCCTCACCAGAAAGCTTCCGCGGAACGAGGATGCGCACCTGACCGATCGCGCGCCCGCGCGAACCGCCGCCGCCCACGCGGGGCATGCCGAACTCGGCGACCTCGACGGTATCGCCGTACTGGGTGCCAGCAGGAACCTCGAACGTGATGGTCTCGTCGGGCATGATGCCGGGAACCTCGACGGTGCAGCCGAGCGCAGCCTGAGCGATGGAGACGTCGATCGCGCAGACCAGGTCGTCACCGGAGCGCTGGAAGCGCTCGTGCTCGGCAACAGCGACGCTTACGAGCAGGTCGCCGGATGCCTCGCCGCGGAACCCCGCCTCGCCATAGCCGCGCACGCGCAGCTGTTGCCCTGAAGAAACGCCGGCGGGAACGTTGATTTCGACCCTCTCGTGATTTGGCGTGCGACCCTGGCCTCCGCACATGTCGCAAGGATGGTCGATGACCGTTCCCTCGCCGTGGCAGTCCGGGCAAGGTGAAGACGATTGCATCTGGCCGAAGATGGAACGCTGCACGGTAGTCACATAGCCGGTGCCATGGCAGCGCGGGCAGGTCGTCTCCTGGGCGCCGTCGGCAAGCCCGGAGCCCTGACAATCCTCGCAGGGGGCCAAGCGATCATACGTGACCGTCTTGGTGCATCCGAGAGCGGCCTCCTCAAGCGAGATGGTGAGCGAGATGGCCATGTCGCGGCCGCGCCGGCGAGCAGTGCGCCCGCCACGCCCCGAACGACCGCCTCCGCCGAAGAACGAGGAGAAGATATCGTCCATGCCCATGCCGCCGAAGATATCGCTGAAATCGACGTACCCGGAACCGCCGGGGCCATCGGGCGTTCCAAAGCGGTCGTAATTCGCACGCTTCTGTTCATCGGAAAGAACCGAATAGGCCTCGTTGACCTCTTTGAACTTCTGCTCGGCATCCGGGTCGTCAGAAACATCCGGATGTACCTCGCGCGCCTTCTTCAGAAACGCGCGCTTGATCGTGCGCTGGTCGGCGTCACGATCGACGCCCAGAATCTCGTAATAATCTTTAGAGCTCGGCACTGTTGGAACCTTCCCCCATCTCATCCATCAGCACAAGTTTGGCTTGACCAGACCTCATGGTACCCCACGTCACCGCAGGCTAAACGCGCTACGGGCGCACGCGCACTACCAGAAATACATCGGTCGGTAATAGAGCCCTGAGGTGCAGCTCACGAACCAAAGGATGATGACCACATAGAACAACGCGTTCAAGAAACCGTTGAGAAATGCCTTGAAGCCGCGTTTAAGCCATACCATCGACCGATGGCTGGGGACCTCGCGCAAAACCTGAACCAGACCGAAGACGAACGGAATGAGGCAGATGAGCGCGAAGAGCGTCATCGCGCCCCCCAGCGCGGCGAGAAGAAGGAACGGCGCCGCCATGCCCATGATGTTGAAACCCCGCTGCGCCCTGCCGTCGAGTCGCTCTGCAGCGACGCGCGCACGGCCCACCAGATCGCCCGCCGCAGCCCCGTTGGTGCCCGCATGGCCCATGCCGCGCACCCGCACGGTGTCGCCGTCGTGCATCCCAGCGGGAAACTCGATCACGGCCTCCGCCATCACCTTGGTGCGACCGGAGCCTCCGCAATCGGGGCAGGGATCGTTGATGACCTTGCCCGAGCCGTTGCACTCAGGGCAGACCATCTGGAACACGCCGCCGCCGAAGAGGAACGACATGTCGACACCCATGGCGCCCGTACCGCCGCAGCTCGGGCAGACGTGTGCATGCTCCGAGGAAACCGAGCCTGAACCATGGCAGTGGCCGCAGGGCTCGTACCGGCGGTACTTGACGCCCTTGCGCACGCCGTTCTTGACCTGATCGGGCGTGAGGTCGACATCGACCACCACATCCGCGCCCTCCTCGGGGTTGAATGCTTGCGCGCCCTGATGCGAACCGCGACGAGGCTCCGACCACATGCCGCCGAACGGGAAGCCGCCGAAGCCCCCGTAGTACCCACCGCGACCCGAGGCGCCTCCCGCATACGGGCTCGACGCCTGCCCGCCTCCATAGGCAGCATAAGGGTTGCCGGAACGCATGGCATCGTAACGCGCGCGCTTCTGCTCGTCGGAGAGCACCGCATAGGCCTCGGAAACCTCTTTGAACTTCTCCTCGGCGTCAGGCGCCTTGTTGACATCGGGGTGGAGCTTGCGCGCCTTCTGCTGAAACGCCTTCTGGATCTCTCGCTTGTCCGCGTCCTTGGAGACCCCGAGAATCGCGTAGTAGTCTTTTTCGTTCATGCTTGCCATGTGGCGGAAACCCTCTCTGTGGGCGCGCGTCGTTATAACGTGCGTAATTGTACCCAAAACACCTCGTCATGGTGCAATGGTAAAGGGGTGTGGAATTCGCGTGGGGCGGCAGTGCCACGGTGCGCCGGTTAAGCTTCGGCGAGGCCCCACATGAGCCCGTAAAGCTCGTTCCCCATGAGCCATCCGCGAGCGGTGGGCACGAGCGCGCCCGTTGCGGAGTCGATGCACGCAAGGCCCTCGGCAAGCACCATCTTGACTACCTGATCGAAACGCGCGCCAAAAAGGTCTTGAGCTCGACCGATGAGGTCCGGCGGCGCGCCTGCGGTCATGCGCATGGCGAGCATGAGGTCCTCAGCGAGGGCCTCATGCTCGCTCAGAAATTCAAACTCGAAGGTCCGGGCCGGGTCATCGGCTTGCACGAAGCGCGCCCGGCCATCGCCTTGGCTGGGCGACGCCCCGGGAATGAGCGATGCCATATCGCAAAGCTCCCCGACGCTCATCATGCTCGCCGCCGAGCGGCCAAGGCCCAGATAGCTCACGCCGCTCCAATACGCGATGTTATGGCGGCATGCATGCCCCGGCCGCGCGTAGCTCGCCACCTCGTAGGGAGCAAGCCCGGCCCCTTCGCACAGGGACCGCGCGACCTCCATGCAATCGGCCTGGAAATCCTCGTCCGGAAGAAGCGAGGGATTGCGCGCGACGCGATTGGCAAGCGGCGTTCCCGCTTCGACCGTGAGCGGGTAGACCGAGATGTGATCAGGATGGGCCGCGAGCGCCCGCTCGAGCGTACGGCGCCAGCTAGCCGCATGTTGCCCTGGAAGGCCGCACATGAGGTCGCACGATACGGAAAACCCCTCGCGTCGCGCAAGCTCGATAGCCTCGAGCGCCACCGTTGCCGTATGGATGCGCCCGATGGCGGAAAGCTCGTCATCCTCAAGGCTCTGCACGCCGAGCGAGATGCGCGTCACACCGGAAGCGGCAAGGCTCCCAGCAAGCTCCTCATGAAACGACTCGGGATTCGCCTCACAGGTGAACTCCTCGGGCGCGCACCAGGCGCGCACGCGGCGGACGATCCCGGGCAGGCGCTCCCCGAGCACGGTAGGCGTGCCCCCGCCGATATAGACCGTGCGCACCGAAGCGAGCATGCCGCGGGCGCCGAACTCGTCGATGCGACGCTCGAGCGCCGCAAGATAGCGGGTGGCCTCGAGCTTGAAGGCGGCGGGATCGAGAGCACACGTATCGAAGTCACAGTATGCGCAACGCGCGCGACAAAACGGGATATGCAGATACAGGGCCTCGACTGCCATCACGAGGCCTCGCTAGAGAGCCCATGGGGCCGAGCGGTCATGGCAGCTTCCAAAGGAACAACGTCCGCTTCGATCTCGTCGACCAGCAGGCAGAAGTCCTCATAGGAGTCGCACTTCACCACGCGCCCACGCCATGCGGCAGCATGGGGCATGCCCTTGAGATACCAACTCGCGTACGTTCGCGCCCGCGCCATCGCACGCGGGACGAGCCTATGCGTCAAGCTCAAGTGCTCCCGCAGGGCGTCGAGGCGCTCGCGATAGGGGCGCTGCGGAACTGGCCTGCCCTCGCAAGCCAGGGCAAGCGCGTCTTCGAATATCCATGGGTTGCCATAGGAGCCGCGCGCGATGAACACGCCCTCCGCAGCGGTCTCCCGCAGCATGCGCACGGCATCATCGGCGCAGAACACGTCGCCAGAACCGATCACGGGGATGGACACGGCACGTGCGACCTCGTCTATGATCGACCAATCCGCCGCACCCGTGTAGAGCTGCTTCGCGCTCCTGCCATGCACCGCCACCGCAGCGGCGCCCGCGTCCTCGAGCATCTCGGCGAAAGCGGGCGCCACGCGGTCCCCGGTGTGAAACCCGATGCGAATCTTCGCGGTAACGGGAACATGCGCGCGTGAAACCGCCGCTTTCATGATCGCCGAGGCGAGCAGCGGGTCATCCATGAGCGCAGAGCCCTCCCCCTTGGTTATGACCTTGCGGGCGGGACACGCCATGTTGATATCGATGAGCGCGAGCTTCTCGCCCACGCGCTCCTCGACCGCCTCCACCGCTGACGCGAACTGCTCGGGCTTGCTCCCAAAGAGCTGCACGGCGATACTCGGCTCCTCATCGGCGGGAAGCACGAGTTCCCAGGTCCGCTCGCTCGCATACGCAAGGCCCGCTACGCTCACCATCTCGCTGTATGCGAGGGGTGCACCGTGACGCCGCATCTGTATGCGGTATGCAGCATCCGTCACGCCGGCCATAGGCGCCATCAAGAAGGGGCGCTCAGCCAAGAGAGCGCGAATAACATCGGGATTGGACATCGGTCTCACCTTCACAAGAAGATAGCTGCAGGGTCATCTTGGGTCATTTTGGGACGTGTTTAAAACGCCCCATTCCATCATTTTGGGACGGGCTTCGGAACGCAGTACCGCGAGTGCACCGTCGGGCACATCCTAGAATGGCCCAAATGAGGCGTTTTAAACACGTCCCAAAATGACCAAAATGACTCACAACCTAGTCTTCGACCTTGAGGATGGCGAGGAACGCTTCCTGCGGGACCTCGACCGAGCCGATAGCCTTCATGCGCTTCTTGCCCTCCTTCTGCTTCTCTAGGAGTTTTCGCTTGCGCGAGATATCGCCGCCATAGCATTTAGCGAGCACGTCCTTGCGGCGCGCCTTCACCGTAGACCGAGCGATGATCTTGTTGCCGATCGCACCCTGGATGGGAACCTCGAAGAGCTGACGGGGAATGATCTCCTTGAGCTTGTCGCAGAGCCCGCGCGCAAGGCCATAGGCCTTGTCCTTGTGAACGATGAAGCTGAGGGCATCCACCTCATCGCCCGAAAGGAGGATGTCGAGTTTCACGAGCTCTGAGGGACGGTAGTCGGCAAACTCGTAATCGAGACTCGCGTAGCCCTTGGTGCGGCTCTTGAGCTGGTCGAAGAAGTCCAAGATGAGCTCAGCGAGCGGAATATCGAAGCGCATCTCGACCGACTTCTGCGAGAGGTGGATCATGTCGGTCATGATGCCGCGATGCTCGATGGAGAGCTGCATGACAGCACCCGTGTATTCGGGTGGCACGATAACCTTGGCCTTGAGATACGGCTCCTCGATATGGTCGATGCGCGTCACGTCGGGCAGGTCCTGGGGGCTGCGCACCTCGAGCATGGTGCCGTCGGTCTTATAAACGTGGTAGTCCACGGATGGCGAGGTCGCGATGAGGTCGAGGTCGAACTCGCGCTCCAGGCGCTCCTTCACGACCTCCATATGCAGCAAGCCCAGGAAACCAACACGGAATCCAAAGCCGAGCGCTACAGAGGTCTCGGGGCTCCAGGTGAGCGAGGGGTCGTTTACATGGAGCTTCTCGAGCGCGTCGCGCAGGTTTTCGTAATCCTTGTTGTCGATGGGGAAGATTCCCGTGTACACCATGGGCTTGGCCTCGCGATAGCCAGGGAGCGGCTCGGCCGTGGGGCGAAGCGCGCCCGTGAGGGTATCGCCCACGCGCACCGCCTCCGGATCTTTAAGGCCCGTCACCACGAAACCGACCTCACCCACGGAGAGCTCGTCTACAAGCGTCTCGGCCGGGCGCTTCACACCTACGCCGTCAACGAGGAACGCATGCCCCGCCTGCATCATCTGAAGCTGGTCACCCTTCTTGATGCCTCCATCGAAGACGCGCACCGTAGCAACGACGCCACGGTACTCGTCAAAGTACGAATCCAAGATGAGCGCCTTGAGAGGAGCCGACGGGTCACCCTGAGGGGGCGAGATCAAAAAGACGATCGCTTCGAGCAGGTCATGGATGCCCTCGCCCGTCTTGCCGGAAACGCACACCGCATCGTCGGCGGGGATGGCAAGCTCATCCTCGATCTCGAGCTTGACCTCATCCGGATGCGCAGACGGTAGGTCGATCTTGTTGATGGCGGGGACGATATCGAGGTCAGCGTTCATGGCAAGGTTCGCGTTTGAGACGGTCTGCGCCTCGACGCCCTGCGTCGCATCGACGACGAGCACGGCACCTTCGCAGGCGGCAAGCGAACGCGAGACCTCGTAGGTGAAGTCAACGTGGCCCGGCGTGTCGATGAGGTTGAACTGATAGGTCTCCCCATCGTCTGCCGTGTACATAACGCGGACGGCATTCGACTTGATGGTGATGCCGCGCTCGCGCTCGATATCCATGGTGTCGAGCAGCTGAGCCTCCATATCGCGCTCCTCGACGGTGTTCGTGAGCTCGAGGATGCGGTCCGATATGGTGGACTTGCCGTGGTCGATGTGCGCAACGATGGAGAAGTTGCGGATGTGAGAGGTATCTGTCGTATTCATGAGCGTCATTGTACTGGATTTATCTGCATCATGGCACGACATTGCCAGCCGCTCCACCCTTTCCCCCATGATACACCCGCAAAGAAAAAGCCCGCTACGAGAGCGGGCTTTACAAGCAATGGTGTGAAGATGCTCTAGTTGAGCGTGTTCACGAGCTTCTGGACACCGGACTTGCGGTTCGAAGCCTGGTTCTTGTGGATGATGCCCTTGGCAGCAGCCTGATCGAGGCGCTTGTAGGCGCGGGACGCAGCAGCCTTGGCGGCGTCGGCATCGCCCTGCTCGACGGCCTCGTGAACGTGCTTAACGAGCGTCTTGAGCTCAGAGCGCACAGCGCGGTTGCGCATACGGGCCTTCTCGGCGGTGCGGATACGCTTCTTCTGCGATTTGATGTTAGCCACTTTGCAGAGTTCCTTTCGAGTTCCTAGTTCTAAAGTATCGCCATATGATCAGGCCTCTGAGACACGATTGAGGTCACGAAGACGCAGTTTACCACGAAGGCACAGGTAAGTGAAGTGTTGAAGCTGTGAAAATACCATGTGGAGCACCCTATGCTGCATGGCGCGCTACCGATGCGACGGCTTGGAGGCGATCCGAGCGATCCACGCCGTAAACGCGACAACGGAATCACGCGACCCTTTAAGAGCTGTCTCGACGTCTTCCGCGGCCCGAAGGGCATCGACAAGCTCCTGCATCGAGAACCCGCGAGCCCACGATATATGGTGCTTGACCTGCCAGTCCTTTACTCCGAGCGTCTGTGCGAGCTGGCGGCCCTGGCCACGTGCATCGAGCGCCTTGGCGGTGATGAGCTCACGTAGGCGCGTGAGCATGAGCGAAAACAGGCGGACCTCGCTTCGAGGCGGCAAAAGCCGATACAGCTCAAGGGCGCGCACAGGGTTGCGAGCGCTCACCGCATCGAGAAAGTCCCATGGCTTTACCTCGGCAGTGCGCACCACGAATTGCTCGACATCCTCGCGTTCGATCTCGGGTTCCTCGACCATCGATGCGAGCTTCCGCAACTCGTTGTCAAGCATGCGCGTCGACTCGCCAACACGAGAGACGAGCTCCTCTGCCGCCGCCAGCGATATGGTCTTGCCGTGCCGGCGCGCCATTCCCTGCACCTGCTTGGGCAACTCCCAGCGCTTCTTGCTCGAGCAATCGATCACCGCCTTTGCCCCGAGCTTCGCAATCGCCTTATAGAGCCGCGTGTTCTTCGCAAGAGAGGCTGCGATTACCAGGCAGACGGTATCGGTTGAGGGATTCGAGAAATATGAGACGAGCGCCTCGCTCGTAGCCTTGGGCAGCCGGTCGCATCCATCGAGCACGACGAGGCGGAAATCGGCTCCCATCGGCAAGGTGTTGAGCGATCCGAGCACCTCATCGGGATCCTGCTCCTTCGTCATGTCCCTACGATCGAAATTGAAGTCGGCCATACCGCTCGCTTCAAGGCGCTTCCTCAGGCGGGCGACAGCGGTATCGCGCTTGACCTCGTCGGGCCCAACGATAAGATAGCCAGGCAGCAGCGTTGCTTCCGGCATAGAAACCTCCATGAGAGACGTCTGAATCATCCACTCCTGTATCGATGCCAGTATTCTAACCGCTTTCGTCGCATTCCCCACTTTTAATGGCTGAACGCATCTTCACCGCTCGGTGCTCACGCTGAAGCCGCCTCGAGCAGGGCGAACGGTCACATCGCCCACATCGATGGTGCAAAGGAATCGCGCCCCGGAGGCCTCTACGGTATCGATGCACTCCTTGGTAGGATGCCCATAGCTGTTGCCCTCCCCGGCGCTCGCGATTGCGAGCTCAGGTCGCATTTGTGCCATCAGCGCTGCGTCAATGGAGGCAGCAGACCCGTGATGCCCCAACTTGAGGACATCGATATCCCCCACGCGCCCGGCATAGCGTTCTTCCTGAGCAATCTCGGTATCCCCCGCGAGCAACATATCGAGCGAGCATCCACCGGAATCGTAACTCACGGCGAGCGCAACGGAATCTTCGTTTTCTGAACCCTCCACGGGGCCCTCAGGCCAGACCATGGTGCAGGCAAAGCCTCCGACGGAGAGCTCGTCGCCTTCACTCAGCTCGACGACTTCAGGCATATCGAGGGCGGCAAGCTCTTCTGGCATAGCGTCGAGCGCTCCTTCCGCCACGACGACGCGGGAGACGGAGACGCTTGCGAGCACGTCTTCCAAACCGCCGTAATGATCGAGATCCCAATGGGTGATAACGACGGCATCGAGCTGGAACACGCTGTTGCGTGCCAGCGCATCGGCAACCTCGCTGTCAACGCCGGCATCGACGAGTATAGCCGCCGACCCATCGCGTACCAAAATGGCATCGGCCTGCCCCACATCGAGCACAGTCACCGATGCGGGCGCGAAAAGGGTCCACCGAACCAAGTGCATCGCAAGCGCGCCCGATATAGCCGCGCATACGACGGCTACCTGCCATCGGCTTGCATCCAACCATGCAGCGTATACCACGAACGCTGCGAGATACGGCAGTGCCGAAGCAGGCGAAGCTGCCATAGCGATCGATGCGTAGGGGAACCCAGCGAACGCTTGCGCCCCGAACACCGATATCGAAGCGAGCGCATCGGCAGGAGCGAGCAGAACATCAGCGAGCGGACCTACTATCGCTGCGAGGGGAACCGACACGAGCCCTACAACAAGCAGCGCGCTCATAACGGGACCCAGCACGAGGTTCGCGAGAGGAGCCACGATTGAGCACGTGCCGAAAATCGGAATCGTGATGGGGAGCGTCCCCCATTGGGCGCACAGGGTAAGCGACAGCGGCTCGGCAATCGGCCGCGGCATGCCAAGACGGACGAGCAGATACGAAAGATAGCGATAGAACAGCTGGATGAAAAGGACACTCACCGCCGAGAGCTGGAATCCAACATCGAACACAACCCCGGCGTCGCGCGCAACGAGCGCCATCGTCGTCAAGGCAAGAGCCGAGATGCCGTGCCCGCGGCGTTCGCCCCATGATGCGACGAGGGTGAGCCCCACCATGATGAGCGAGCGAACAGCAGACGCAGATCCGCCGGTCAATATAACGTAGGAACTCATGAGCAGCACGAGGAGCAGATACCGCGTTCGCAAGCGCGCGCCAACGAACGCAAGGAAAACCTGTGCGAGCGATGTGACCAGAGCAAGATGACTGCCAGACACGGCGACAAGATGAGAGGTTCCAGTTCGCGCAAACGCCTCTGATGCGCTCGCTTGATCTAACTCCGTCGTTCGCCCGCACACGATTCCCGCGACGAGAGCGCGCGCCTGGCTCGCATCGGGTTGTATGACATCGAGCATGCGCGCACGCAGCGCCTCGATAGGGCCGATTGCGTGCGGCTCTGAGTCGATGATTCGAACTGCAGAGACCCGGGCGACCTCCCCAGCCATGTACCGGCTCCTCCCCCAAGCAGAATCGGGGAGACTACTCACCCTCCCTACGAGGCGAAGGCGCGTTCCATCCTCATAGGCGCTATCGGCATCGAGTCGCACGCGCCCCAGCACCGCCCCGTCAGCACTCATCACGCGCGCGGTATGTTGGACACCGTACGAAGAAATGGACGGATCGCCCTCTACCTCAAAGATGCACGCACTGGCAACGATGTTCTCCATACGCTCATGGGCGCTCGCGCGCCACATCGCCCCCAGCGTCGCAGACGCCGCACCGAGCACGACCCCGATGCCGAGCCACCTTGCCCATCGCCGCATCCTTTCACCCCAAAAAGGCCGCACGAAGATGCATAGGATGCCCACCGCACATGAAACCGCAAGCACAGCGAACGCGGTTTGGCCCGGCGCCCCGGAGTCAGAGGCGATATACGAGCGCCAACCGAACTCGAGACCCAGCGCGGCCGCAACCAGAGCGCCCGCCGCCCCCGCCGCCGCAGGAGGAAGGTACGGCCTTGGAGGAAACTCCGGAGCAGCCGATGTTGTAAACATGCGCCTCATATGCAAATGAGGGACGAGAGCTTCTCGAACTTCTTCTCGCCGATACCGCTCACGCGCATAAGGTCCTCCGGTGAGGTGAAGGGCCCGTTCTCCGTCCGATCATCGATGATCGCTTGAGCAGTAGCCGGCCCGATGCCAGGGAGCCCGTCGAGCTCCTCGAGCGACGCAGCATTGATGTTAACGAGAGCATTCGAAGAGGCACCCGCCTGGCTGCCGTTCACAGCCGCTGAACTCGTCGAACCATCTCCCGAGGAGGATCCGGCTGCAGGGGCCGAACCTATGACGGGCACGTATATCTTGGTACCATCGGCCACCTCGGCTGCCTGGTTAAGCGAGGTGGTATCGGCATCTGGGGAAAGGCCGCCAGCCGCAGCGATCGCGTCGGCAACACGGGCACCCTGTTCGAGCTCGTATACGCCAGGTGCCGTCACAGCGCCATCGACATCAACGATGACCGTATCATCTGACTCGGCGTCGTCCGACTCGGTCTCCCCAACAAGCTTGTCGCCAGAGGCTCCACCTGTCTTGCCGGGATCGACCGTCTCCTCTGCGCGTTGCGAGCGCTCGATCGTAAAGCTTTCTCCGCTCGCAAAGGTCGCCCCGGCTACCGCAAGACCTGCCACCGCTGCGACGAGCAATACGCAAAGTGCAACGAAAGCGCCACGATGACGCATAGAGCGCAGGCGACGGGAAATCCGGACGAAAACGCTTTCACGTACCCGCTGTGCCATATCCACCACCTCATGGCACATCGTCCCACCTTCTGCCCAGAAGGTGCCGAGAAACCTACACTCCTCGCTTGCAAGCTGACAAATTGCCGTGCTAGTTCTGAACGCCCCGATGTTGTTCAGCACCGCGTTGATACATCAACACGTACATGCAAAGCGGGCCACGATGGGATTCGCAGCCCGCTTCAAATAGATATGCAATACCGCATCGAATTGATGCACTATAAAGGCTTGGTCGCACTCCAGCTATCCGGCGCTTCGAGCTACCTTGAAGTGACTTGGACAGGCTTGGCCGCCGGCACCCCTTACGAGGAAGGCTCATCCTCAGGCGGATGCCTCTCTGCAAAGGGGGCGGGCGCAAGCTCCTCATGGCGCTCACGGAACCTGCGAGGACGCCGGTATGAGGCGCTTTCAAAGTCAACGTATTCAACCGAAGCAACCAGGCGGTCGATCATCTCATCGTGGTCGAAGGCCTCCCACGCTTCATGCACCTCGTCAATGCGCGCATGGGTCTCGGGTGCGCGCGGCATGAAGAGGGTGCAGCAGTCTGGCGCGGTTTCGCACGAGATATCGTAGGTGCCGATCTGCTCAGCGCGCTCGATGATCTCCTGCTTGTCCGAACCGATGAGCGGACGGAGCACCGGCAGCGTCACCACCTCGTTGACAGCAGCGATGTTCTCGAGCGTCTGCGACGCGACCTGGCCGAGCGATTCGCCCGTCACGATCGCCTTGGCACCTTCGATGCGCGCGATGCGCTCAGCGACCGCGTACATGATGCGGCGATATATGATGACCCGAAGTTTCCCGGGGCATTTGATTGATATCTCGCGCTGGGCATCGCCGAACGGGACCACGTAGAGCCTCCCGATCTGCACCGATGGGGCCAGCGCACGGATAATGTCCTGGCAAAGGTACTCGCTGGTATCGGCCGTCTGCGGTCGCCCGGAAAAATGAACCGGAACGCAGACGGCTCCGCGACGGGAAAGAAGCCACGTCGCCACCGGTGAATCGATGCCCGAAGAGAGCAGCGTCACCACCTTACCGGCGCTTCCAACAGGAAGCCCGCCCACGCCGCGCTCAGAGCGCGCATAGACGTAGACGCTCCCCTGCACGACGAGCACGTGAACGATGACGTCGGGATGATGCATTTGGACGCGCTTCTGAGGGAACGCTCCACAAAGCACCTCGCCCACCTGCGCGTTGAGCTCAAGCGAGCCGAGGGCGTAGTCGGTATTCGACCTCTTGGCTGCAACCTTGAAACTCTCGAATTCACCCGCCTCGCGAAGTGCCGAGACCGCGGCCCGGCAGTACTCATCGGGATCGCGGTTGGTATGGAAAGCGAGCGATACCCGGGCGACGCCGGGGACGCGGCGAATCACGTCGAAGGCCCGCTCGGCCTCTCCCGGCACGGAAAACGTCACGAGAATATGGCCAGAGATGCGGGTGCAGCTCGCCAACGAAAAGGCGGCACAAGCCGCCTTGATGGAATCAATGAGGATGCGCTCAAAATGAGCCCGGTTCTTACCCTTCAGACCGACTTCGTGGTAATGAACGAGGCAAACGCGGCTCGCCATTCGCTAGTCCGAAAGCGAAATCGACTGGTAGGCCGTCGGCTGATGGCCCAGCGCATCATGATACTTCTCGTGGTCGAAGGAGATATCGCCGTTCACGATCTCCTCCATGGCCATGGAGATGGTGTCCTTGCCGGAAAGGGCGATCGTGATGTCGTCCACATCCTGAACGGCAAGAACGCGGCTGTGCTGGCCGCGGAGCATGTTGTTGATGTCGCACGCGCGCTTAGACGCGAGCGAGGCGAGAAGGAACCGGTTGTTATCGGTCTTCTCGAGCAGATCATCGATATGAGGCTTAACGACAGACACGGGACCTCAGTTCCTTTCATACTTCTCGATGATGCCGACGAGCTCGGAGGTGGCACGATCGAGGTCGTCGTTGACGATGACCTCATCGTATCGATCCGCAAGCTCAAGTTCCTGGCGTGCGTTTGCGAGGCGCAGCTCAAGCGACTCGGCAGACTCGGTTCCACGGTGAACCAGACGCTCGCGCAGAACATCGAGCGACGGCGGCTTGATGAACACGAGCACGGCATCGGGGTAGTGCTCGCGAACCTGCAAAGCGCCCTGGACATCGATTTCGAGGATGAGCGATGAACCAGAGGCGAGGTTGCGCTCAACCTCGCTTGCAAGCGTACCGTAGCAATGGCCATGAACGTGAGCCCATTCCACGAACTCCCCTGCCTGCACCTTGCGGTCGAACTCATCCTGCGAGAGGAAAAAATAGCTCTTGCCGTCCACCTCGCCCGCGCGCGGCGAACGCGTGGTAGCGGAAACCGTCAGGCCCAGGCGAGGCAACCGATCGCGCACCAGCGCGACCATGGTGCCCTTGCCCGCGCCTGACGGCCCGGAAACAACAAAGAGCTTTGCTACGTTGCAGCCCACTATTTGGTGAGCGCCTCGAGGAGCTGCTCGCGCTGACGGACACCGAGGCCCTGAACGCGACGAGTAGCGGAGATGCCCAGCTCGTCCGTGATCTTGGCAGCCTTGGCCTTGCCATAGCCGGGGAGCGACTCGATGAGGGTGGAGACCTTCATGCGGGACGCGATGGGATCATCGGAGTTCAGGACGGACTCGAGGGAAACCTCGCCCTTCTTGATCTTCTCACGAAGCTCGGCACGGGCGTGACGGGCCGCAGCGGCCTTCTCGAGAGCGGCCTTGCGCTGCTCGTCAGTGAGCTGGGGAAGCGCCATTAGAACCTCCTAGTAGTTAGGTTTCAACAACAATCGAATTGACGCATGCCGGTTTACCTCAGAAAATGATGACCGGCGATAAGTCCATTGCGATAGGTTAGTCGATACAGCTGCAAAGTTCAAGGGAATCAACCGAAAGTTTGTGGCCGTAAGCTGGTAATTCACAGAACGACCTCGAACGATGCCGGCATCGCAAGGGGCGGCAGGCGCTGGTTTACGCGCACATGAGGGTGCCGCCCCGTTCAGAAAACGATCTCTATGCGTCGCGCACAAGCTCTTCAACGATTGCCTCGTACGCTGCCACGGGATCTTGGACCCCCGTGATGGGACGACCGATGACCAGGTGGCTTGCGCCCGCGGAGATTGCCGCTGCGGGCGTGGCTACGCGGCTCTGGTCGCCGAGCTCGGCACCGGCGGGGCGAACACCAGGGGTCACGATGAGCGCATCGGGGCCCAGAAGCTCGCGCATCTCGGCAGCCTCGCGCGGCGAGCACACGATGCCATCGATGCCGCTCCCCTTTGCGAGCACCGCAAGGCGAGCGGCTTCATCAGCAATCGGGCAGGTAAGCCCAATCTGCTCCATAGCAGCCTCGTCCATGCTCGTGAGCACCGTGATAGCGACGAGCTTGGCGCGCTCGGCACCCGTCGCCTCAGCCGCCTCCTCAGCACCTTCGCGCGCCGCTTTGAGCATGGCGCCGGCACCCAGGCCATGCACGGATAGAAGGTCCGCGCCCGCGCCCGCCGCAGAGCGCGCAGCCCCGCGCACCTGATGAGGAATATCGTGGAATTTAAGGTCGAGGAACACCTTGAACCCGCGCTCCTTGAATTCCCGCACGATCGAGGGGCCTTCAGCATAGTAGAGTGTCATGCCCACCTTGAGCCACTTGGCATGCCCGGAGAGGGCATCCGCCAGCGAAAGCGCCTCCTCGCGGTCGCAATCGAGGGCTACAATCACGCGCTCGCGCGCCTCTGCATCTAGCATTCGAAGGCTCCGATCAGCTCGTTGATGCTCGAGACGCCCTGGGACTCGGCCCACTCCTCGAGCTCATGCAGGATACGAACGGAAGCAGCGGGGTCGACGAAGCTCGCCATGCCGACTGCGACAGAGGTCGCTCCCGCCAGGATGAACTCAGCGGCATCCTCACCGGTCATCACGCCGCCGACGCCGCAAACCGGGATATCGACCGCCTGGCAGACCTCCCACACCATGCGGACCGCGATGGGGTGCAGCAAGGGACCGGAGAGGCCGCCGGTCGGCCGGCTGATCTTGGAGCGGCGCGTGTGCACGTCGATCGCCATACCGGGAATGGAGTTGATGACGGTAAGGCCGTCGGCACCCTCCGCCTCGAGGGCGCAGGCGATTTCGGGCAGGCGCACGGGAGCCATCTTGACGAGAAGCGGCTTCTTGGTCACCGGGCGGCACGCGCGCATGACCTCGGCAGCACCCTCAGGCGTGGAGCCCATGGCAGCGCCGCCGGCGGAGATGTTCGGACAGCTCACGTTGATCTCGAACGCCGCGGCCCACGGGCAGAGCTCATCGAAGAGCTCGAGCGCAGCCACGTACTCCTCGACGGAATGGCCGGCTACCTGGCAGATGACCGCGGTACCTTTATCCGTAAGGTCGGCGAGATACGGGCCCGACTCCTCGGCGAACGCACGAACGCCCGGGTTCTGCAGGCCCACGGAGTTCATCATACCGCCGGGCACCTCGGTCATGCGTGGCTTGGGGTTACCAGGCCACGGCTCCGCCGCACAGCCCTTCGTGGTGATGGCGCCCAGTTCGGACACATCCATGAAGTTCGTGAACTGCCAGCCCTGGCCAAAGGTGCCGGCAGCGGTGTTGATGGGGTTCTTGAGCTTGATGCCGGCGAAATCGACGGCCATGGATACCTTGCCCATTACCACACGACCTCCTCTGCATTGAAGACGGGGCCGCACATGCAGGCGCCCTTCATACCGCTCGTCGTCTCGACCGCGCACGTGCTGCAGGCACCGAAGCCACAGCTCATCATGCGCTCAAGCGAGACCTCGCACGGAACGCCCACCTTTGCGGCAGCAGCGGCAACCTTAGCCATCATGGGCTCGGGGCCGCAAGCCGCCACATAGTCGAACTCCCCGCCCTCGAGCTCAAGCACCTGCTCAGCCGCAGCGGTGCAGAAGCCATGATAGCCGTAGGAACCATCGTCGGTAGCAACCGAAATGACGGGGGCCCCAGCCGCCTCGAATTCGTCTTCGCCCACGAGGCAACCCTTCGAGGCCGCACCGATGCTCACGGTGTAGGGAATGCCCCGAACGGCGAGCTCGCGTGCCAGGCAGAGCACCGGCGGCACGCCGATACCGCCCGCCACGAGCAAGGCGCGGCGGCAGCCCTCGGGAATCGTCCAGCCGTTGCCGCCAGGACCCAAAAGGTCCGTCTTGGCGCCTGGCTTCATCTGTGAGAGGCGCTCGGTACCATCGCCCACCACGGCATACCAGATCTCAACGGTACCGGCCTCAGCGTCGGCCGAGGCATAACTGAGTGGGATGCGCAGCAAGCTCATGGCGTTGCCGGGAACCGCGATGTTCACGAACTGGCCGGGCTTAATGGTCTGCGCCAGCTTCGGCGCATTGATAACGAGCGCGTACACGCCGTCGGCGATGGGCTCGTTTGACACGACGGTCACATCGTGCATCCGAGCCGGTGAAGGTGTTGGCATAAGGCTCCTCTCGACGAGCAGGTGCTAGCTGCGTGGCAGCGTCATTCCTATTGTAGGAGAAACTGACGATGGGGACGGGTTCATATGACAGAACCCGCCCCCATCACGTGCGACGGGCCAGGCACGACCCATCAACGTAGCGTTTTTAGCAAACGACGCCGTCGGCGAGTTTGCGCACGCCGGCAACGAAGACGTACGAAGCGCAGCCGGTGAGCTCGGCACCCTCGAAGGCGCAGTTCACAGCCTTGGACTCATAGCCCTCGGCGCCCACGGTCCAGATTGCCTCGGGGTCGATGACGGTAAGGTCGGCGATGGAGCCCACCTCGACCTTGACGGGGTCCAGGCCCAGGATCTCGCGCGGCTTCACGGCCATGAGCTCGACCATGCGGCCGAGGTCGATCTTCTCAGTCTTCACGAGGTTCGTGAGCACGAGACCGAGCGCGCACTCGATGCCGGTGGTACCGAAGGGCGCCAGCTCGAACTCACGCGCCTTCTCCCACTCAGCGTGCGGAGCATGGTCGGTCGCGATAGCGTCCACGGTACCGTCGATGACACCCTGGATGAGCGCCTCCGTGTCCGCGGCGGTGCGCAGCGGCGGGTTCATCTTGAGACGGGTATCATAGGTGCCGTCGAGCGCATCCTCGGTAAGGAAGAGGTGGTGCGGCGTGACCTCGCAGGTCACGGGCAGGCCCTCCGCCTTGGCGGCGCGCACCAGCTCAAGGCCGCGTGCGGTGGAGATGTGCTGGATGTGGAGCTTCGCACCGGTGAGGCGCGCAAGCGCGATGTCGCGAGCGATCTGCAGCTCCTCGCCCTCCGCGGGCCAGCCGAGAAGCCCCAGGCGGGTGGAGACGACGCCCTCGTTCACCTGGCCGTCGCCCACGAGGTCCTCGTCCTGGCAATGGGAGAGGAAGGTCTTGTTGAACATCTTGCCGTAGTCCATGCAGCGGCGCATCATGCCCGCACCCTGGATGCCGCGGCCGTCGTCGGTGAAGGCAACGGCGCCGTGCGCCACCATATCGCCCATCTCGGCGATGATCTCGCCCTTGAGGCCCTTGGAGCAAGCGCCCGCCGGGTACACGTGGCAGTGGCCCTCGCGGGCGGCAACGGACTTCACATATTCGACCACGGTGCCGTTATCGGTCACAGGATCGGTGTTGGGCATAGAGCAGACGCCGGTGAAGCCGCCCTTCACAGCGGCGCGGGTCTCACTCTCGATGGTGCCCTTGTGCTCATAGCCGGGCTCGCGCAGATGCACATGCATGTCCACGAGGCCGGGAACGAGGTACTTACCAGCAAGGTCGATGACTTCGCAACCGTCGGTGGATAGGTTCTCCCCCACCTCGACGATCGTGTCGCCGTCGATTTTCACGTCAAAGCGCATACCGGTGTGGGTCTGCGGGTCGACGACATGTCCGTTCTTAAGCAGCAAGGCCATTATCGGCACCTCCAAGCAGCAGATACAGGGCAGCCATGCGCACGCAGATACCCGCGTACACCTGATCGAGAATCACGGAGCGCTCCGGATGATCGGCCATATAGGAATCGAACTCCACGCCGCGGTTGATGGGACCGGGGTGGCAGATGATCGCATCGGGCTTCATGAGCTTCTCACGCTTCTTGGTAAGACCGAATAGCTCATGGTACTCGCGCAGGCTCGGGAAGGGCGCACCCTCCAAGCGCTCGCGCTGGATGCGAAGCATGTAGACCACGTCGAGCTCGGGCAGGACGTCGTCCAGGCAATAGCTAACATGGTCGGCTCCGAGCACCTCGGGCGCTGCGGGGATGAGCGTACCGGGGGCAACGACCGTGACCTCGGCGCCCATGATCTTGAGCGCAGGAATGAGCGAGCCGCAGACGCGCGAGTGGGCAATGTCGCCCACGATGCCCACTTTAAGGCCGTTGAAGTCCTGCTTGCGCTCCCAAATGGAATACAGGTCGAGCAGGGCCTGGGTAGGATGGCCATGCTTGCCGTCGCCAGCATCGATGACGACCGCAGGGCTCGCCTGGCTCACGATGTAGGGAGCCCCGGCGTGCTTGTCGCGCACAACGATGCAGTCGATCTTGTACGCATCGAGCGTCATGACGGTATCGATGAGGCTCTCGCCCTTCACCGTGGAGGTGGAAGAGCCGCCGAAGTTGAGCGTATCGGCGGAAAGACGCTTCTCAGCGAGCTCGAACGAGCTGCGTGTACGGGTAGACGGCTCGTTGAACATGTTGACGATCGTTTTGCCCTTGAGCGTGGGGACCTTCTTGATTGCGCGCTCATTGACCGAGGAGAAGGCCTTAGCGGTGGTAAGGATCGTCATGAGCTCGGAGTCGGAATACTCCGAGATGTCGATCAGGTGCTTGTGGTTGTTGAACATGGGCTACTCGCCTCCCAGCGGCGCGGAGCCCACACGGGCGCCCGGCTCGACGTCGAAGATCTCGACGGTACTGCGCCCGTCGACTTCCTGCAGATACAGGCGGACATTCTCCTCATGCGAGGAAGGAACGTTCTTACCCACGAAATCGGGGCAGATGGGGAGCTCTCGATGACCGCGGTCGACGAGGACAGCGAGCTCGACGCGGCTCGGCCGACCAAGGTCCATGATGGCATCGAGCGCGGCGCGAATAGTGCGGCCGGTGTAAAGGATGTCGTCCACCAGCACGATGCGCTTGCCGTCAACATCGAAGTCGATCCTGCTGGCATGGACTTCCGGCGCAAACGTGGCGAAGTCGTCGCGATAGAAGCTGATATCGAGGCTGCCGAGCGGAACCCTCACACCCTCGATCTCCTCGATCTTGTCGACAAGCTGCTTTGCGAGCAGGTCGCCGCGTGTCACGATACCCACGAGCGCAAGGTTGTCGCAACCCTCGTTGCGCTCGAGGATCTCGTGTGCGATGCGCGTGAGCGCGCGGTTGATGGCAGTCTCATCCATGATGACCGCCTTAGGCTTGGTGCCCATCGCTCTCCTTCCTCGATCGATGCCACGTTAGCCTGAAGCAGGCATTCGCGGCAACAAAAAAGATGCCTGACCGCGGCGCGGCAAGACATCTGCAAGAAAGGCTGCGGCAATGCAGCTGTATGTTCACGTCCTTGCGAGTATCTCGTACCGCGCTTAAAGGTCGAATTTAGTTTATCACGAGGACGCACGCACTTGGCCCATTCCCCCAATAGTCGCCAAACATGTATGAAACTTCTTCGTTTCTGCATATTCAAAACGAAAGGCCACCGAATGCACCCGCGTGCGACGGGAAAAGAGCCTAGCCGAACTGGCCCCGGTACGCCTCGCAAACCTCGGCAACGGGACCATCCATGCGAAGGTCGCCCTTCTCAATCCAGATAGCGCGCTGGCAGATACGCTCGACCTGCTCGATAGAATGGCTCACAAAGAGAACCGTCACATCACCGTTCTTGATGAAATGCTGGATGCGGTCTTCGCACTTCTGCTGGAAGAACACGTCACCAACCGAAAGCGTCTCGTCTACGATGAGGATATCGGGCTCAGTTACCGTCGCGATGGCAAATGCGATGCGGGCAACCATACCGCTGGAATAGTTTTTGAGCGGCATATCGACAAAATCACGCAGCTCAGCGAACTCGACGATCTCATCGAAGTGGTCGTCTATGAACTGCTTGGTATAGCCCAGAAGCGCACCGTTGAGATAGATGTTCTCGCGCGCCGTGAGCTCCATATCAAAACCCGCACCGAGCTCGATGAGCGGCGCGATATTGCCTCGTACGATGCACTCACCCTCGCTTGCCTCGAGAACACCGGCGATGATTTTAAGCATGGTCGACTTGCCCGAGCCGTTGGTGCCCACGAGCCCTACGACCTCGCCTCGCCGCACCTTGAACGAGATATGCTTGAGCGCGCGGAACTCGCTGAAGAAGAGTTCGTGGCGCATGATCTTGATGAAGTATTCCTTGAGGTTGTTCAACTGCTCCGATGCCATGTTGAAGATCATGGTCACATCGTTAACCTCGATGGCGTATTCAGGCGTTGAAGTTGCGGTCCCTGCCATGGCGTTTGCCCTTCGCATGCGGCGTGCAGCGCGAACTGATGCGCCGCGACGCTTCGGTTAGATATAGAGGATGAACTTATGCTCGGTCTTATGGAAGACGAGGTAACCCGCCACGATAGCGAGCACAGCCCAGAATGCGCACATGCCGAGCGTGAAGGCGGTGGGACTCGTCTGGAACAGGAAGATATCGCGCATGAACTGGAGGTAGTTGTACATGGGATTTGCGTACATCACGAGCTGCAGGATGCGCGGCATCTGCGCGATGAAATCCGTGGTCCAGAAGATGGGCGTGAAATAGGTCCACGCAGTAATCACGACACTCCACAGATGACGGATATCGCGGAAAAAGACGGTGAGCGCGCTCAGCAGCAGGCCGAGACCCATGCAGAACGTCACAAGCAAGATGAGGACCACCGGCAACCAGATGAGGTGCCACGTGGGCACAACGCGGAACCACAGCATGACAATAGCGACAGCGATGAGCGAAAAGGCAAAATTAACGAGCGAGAACAAAGCCTTCTGCACAGGGAACACAAAGCGGTGCACCTTAACCTTCTTAAGAAGCGACGAAGCATCGATGATCGAGGTCAGGGCCGAGCTTGTAGATTCCGACATAAGCGTGAAGGTGATGTTGCCCACGATAAGGTAGAGCGGGTACATCTCAGGAGTAATGGAACCATTTCTCCCCTGAGCGAAAATCGTGCTAAAGACAATCGCCATGACGATCATCATGAGCAGCGGGTTGAGCACGCTCCACGCAACGCCCAGCACCGAGCGACGGTATCTGATCTTAAAATCCTTGGTCACGAGCTGCTGGAGGATGAAGAGGTCTTTCTCCATCTCCGTGCGGGCATGTGCCGCACTCTGCGACTTGATGGCTACGGCCACGACAAGGCTCCCTACGGATAAAGCTTACGTTGACGGTGGTCATTCTATCAGAGCGTTACCCGCAACGGAATTTTTTCATTTTGAGTCTTGCCAATCGCCATGACTTTTGTATACTAGTTCCTGTTGCTTGAGAGCAGCCACATTCCTCGGTAGCTCAATGGTAGAGCACGCGGCTGTTAACCGCGCTGTTGTAGGTTCGAGTCCTACCCGGGGAGCCATTGATTCAAAGACCCTGTCAGTCCCCCTGACAGGGTTTTTTATTTTTGCTCTGCTTATCGAAGCCTGCCCGGAGCTCCCCAATCGCGACAGGAGACCATAAAAACATCCCGCCTACACGACGGTATAGGCGGGATGCAATGCTTGACGCGTTTGAGCAAAAGGCGATAGGCTAGCTCTCGATGTAATCCTTGAGCTTGCTCGAGCGGCTTGGATGGCGAAGCTTCGCCAAGGTCTTGCTCTCGATCTGGCGGATACGCTCACGCGTGACGCCGAATTCGCGTCCAACCTCTTCGAGGGTGCGCGGATGGCCGTCCACCAAACCGAAGCGAAGCTCGATAACCTTGCGCTCGCGGTCGGCGAGGCTGTCGAGCACCTGGCCGAGCTGCTCCTGCAGCATCGAAAAACTCGCCGCGTCGGGCGGCACCACGGCCTGAGAGTCCTCGATAAAGTCGCCGAGCTGCGAATCCTCTTCCTCGCCGATGGGCGTTTCGAGCGAGACCGGCTCCTGGCTGATCTTTTGGATCTCGCGAACACGGTCCGCGCTCATATCCATCTCAGCACCGATCTCTTCTGGGGTTGGGTCGCGCCCAAGGTCCTGAAGAAGCTGGCGCTGCACGCGGACGAGTTTATTGATCGTCTCGACCATATGAACCGGGATACGGATGGTGCGCGCCTGGTCGGCGATAGCGCGGGTGATGGCCTGACGAATCCACCAGGTAGCGTACGTAGAGAACTTGAAGCCCTTTTCGTAATCGAACTTCTCGACCGCGCGAATGAGACCGAGGTTGCCCTCCTGGATGAGGTCGAGGAACAACATGCCGCGGCCCACGTAGCGCTTGGCGATGGAGACCACGAGGCGAAGGTTCGCCGAGATAAGCGCCTGCTTGGCATCGAGGCCAACCTGCTCGACACGCATAAGGCGGCGCATCTCGGCACGCGTGAGCTCGATCTCGCCGCGATCGGCGGCCTCGAGCTTCTCCGTCGCGTCGAGACCAGCCTCGATCTTCATTGCGAGGTCGACCTCGTCGGCCGCAGTCAGAAGATCGACCTTGCCGATCTCCTTGAGGTACATGCGCACCGGATCCCCCGTGAGCATGACCGTCGAGGCATCGATGCCGCGGGCGCGCGAACGCGAGCGCGTCGTGCGGGCGCGGGGCTTCTTCTTGCGCGCGGACCCCATTTCGGACTCAGCGAGCTTGGCAACCTTGATGTCGTGGTCCTCGGAGCTTTCGTCCCCAAGATCGTCATCCAGATCGTCGACATCGTCAACGTCGTCAACATCGATGGGGGCATCGTCGCCGTCAACCTGAGAGGTAACCTCGACACCATGGTCGCGAAGGGAACGGTAGATTGAGGTTAGCTGTGCATCGGAGACCTCGACGTCTTTCAACACGACCTGAATTTCATCCTCGGTCACCGACCCGGACTTGGCACCCATATCGACGAGCTTGTCGATGTACGAATTGAGCTCGGTGCTGTTCTCGGACTTCTTGGGCACAGACTCTCCCTTCCTTCTTTTCACAGACCCAATACTTTAACACAGGTCACTATACCCAGCATGTGCGGAAATGAAGCAATAAAAATACCTTCTTGCACTTCGAAGGCGTATAGACAAGGCAAGCCGAACCGATCAAGCGATCTGCTGCGCATCACTCCGTACGGAACGGATCGGCGATGCCGCCCACAGCCTTATGAAGCTCCCGCTGCCGCGCGGCATAGCGCGTCGCCTTGATGGTAAGCTCGCGCCGCTCCTCATGACTGAGCCCTCGCCCCTGCCGAAGTTGCGCCTGCGCCTCGCGCAGACGACGCTGCACGGTGTAGAGCTCGAGCGTGTCGATAAGAAACTCGATATTCGTCTCCGTGGAATGACTGCTGGTAGACGAGATGAGCCCGCTCGACACGAGCTGGGGTGCCTCAGGACAAACGGCGAGCACGGCGTTCATCACATCTGCCGGGCTCGTTCCTTCCGGCGTAGCGAGAACCGCCCACGCAATGGCCTCATGCCGTGGATCGACCCAATCGATCTCGGTAATGCGGTCGGCAAACGGCCGGAAGGCATCGGGCGAGCTCGTAAGCAGGGTGAGCAGCTCGCGCTCACCTGCCAGCGCACGCCGCTCAAGATCCGTGAGCACCACCGCGGGAGCCGCAGGTGCCGACGCATCGACGCTACCCTGGAAGCCGAATGCGGAATAGCCGTGCGCATCCTCGGGCTCAGCGGGCGCTACGCCCTCGTAGGCATCGAGCGGTACGTAGTCATACGGAACATCGACGTCTTCGCCATCGTCGCGAACAGTTGGCAGCGCCCCCGAGGCACCAGAGCTCCCCCGAGCTCCCCCTGCCGGGGAGGCAGTCGTGCGGTCCCACGCAGAAGCAGCACCGGCCGATTCGCGCGCCTGCTCGCGGCGTCGAGCGGTCGACTCTTCGGAGCGGACGGCACGGAAGACCTCCTGAGCAGCCGAGCGCACCGTATCCACATCCAGGCGCAGCCGGTCGGCGATCTGCATATAGTACGAATCGATGAGATAGCTCGCCCGCAGGGGATAGATAAGGCGACACGCCTCGTCGAGCGCCTTGGTGCGCCCGGCGGGAGTGGAAACATCGCTGCGCTCGGCAAGTTTCCCGAAAACGAAATCCATGAGCGGCTCAGCATCATCGAGGAGCGCGCGCAGCGCATCTCCCCCGCGTGCCGTAAGGAATTCCATGGGATCCATATTGTCTGGCAGCACCACGCACCGAAGGTCGACCGAGCTCTGCTCGATGAACTGGATGGCGCGTTCAGCTGCCTTCTGGCCGGCGGCATCGCCGTCAAACAAATAGATGATCTGCTTCGAAAAACGCGTGAGCGTCTTCACGTGCTGCTCGGTGAGCGCCGTTCCAAGCGTCGCGACCACATTGCCGATACCTGCTTCGTAGCACGCGATGGCGTCGGTATATCCCTCGACCACCACCGCCCTCGCATCGGAGACGATATGCTGCTTCGCCCAGTTGAAACCATAGAGGTTGCGCTTCTTGTGAAAGATGGCGGTTTCGGCCGTGTTGAGATATTTCGGCTGGCCGTCCCCCATCACGCGGCCGCCGAAGGCGATGCAGCGACCCCGCTCGTCGAAGATGGGAAACATCACGCGATCGAAAAAGCGATCAGCAAGACCACGGCCGCGCTTCACGGCGACGTTGGCATCGATCATCTCCTGCGCGGTGAACCCCGCCTCGCCCAGGTGGCGCACGAGCGCTTCATGGCCTGGGGCGAACCCCAGCCGGTAGCGCCGACATACCTCGGCACCCATGCCGCGAGATGCGAAGTATTCGCGCGCGCGACCATCGTGGCCGCGCATGAGTTGCGTGTGGTAGAACGCGGCGGTCGCATCGCATACGTCCATGAGCCTCGTGCGCTTCGTCCCGCGGTTGCCCCCATCGTACGAATCATGAATTTCAATGCCTGCACGATCAGCAAGGTAGCGGATGGCCTCGGGAAACGAAAGGTTCTCACGCTCCATCACGTAGGTGAAGCAGTCGCCCCCCTTGCCGCATCCGAAGCAATGCCAAACCTGGGTCGCGGGAATGACATGAAACGACGGGGTCTTCTCGCCGTGAAAGGGACAGCATCCCCAAAGGTCCTGCCCCCGCGGCTTGAGCGGAACCGTCTCTTGCACAAGGTCCACGAGATCGGTGGCCGCGCGCACGCGGTTCTTATCCTCATCGCTGATCATACGAGCGGCGCCCCCTTCTCCCCAAAATCCGCTCTGACCGTCTCGATGTTGCCGAGCACCGTACGGATGAGCTCGTCAACGGAGGAAAACTTCACAAGCCCACGCAGGCGCCGGGCGAAGACGAGCGAGATTTCGTCGTCATAGATATCGCCTGAAAACCCAATGAGGTTGGCCTCGAGCGATGCCGATCGCGCGCGGTCTTTGAACGTCGGGGGCACACCGACGTTGATCGCGGCGGGCCATACCTCGCCCCGCACGAGAGCGAGCCCCTCGTACACCCCCTCGGCGGGAAGCTGGAGCGAACCGTCCACCGCGATGTTTGCAGTCGGGAACCCCATACCGGTCCCCTCCCCTCGCCCGCTCTTAACGCGGCCACGCACAAGATAGCGGCGACCGAGCTCTCGCTCGACCGGCGCGAGGTCGCCCGCGCGCAGGCTGGCGCGAATGCGCGTGGAAGAAACGGGTTCGCCGTCATCAAGGACAAGGTCGTGGCCGTATACGTCGATGCCCCTGCGGGAGCACCAGGCATCCATGTCGGCAACGGTCGCCGTACCGCCACGACCGAAGCGGAAGTTGCTCCCCACGTGAATGGAGCGCACATCGCAGACCATGCAGACCATGATGGAAAGAAACGCATCGAAGGAGAGCGATGCAAGGTCGCGAGTAAATGGAATCGAAGCCACGGCATCCACGCCGGAGGCGGCGAGCAGCGCATGCCGGTCAGATGCGCAGGTCAACCTACGTGCGGGACGTGGAGACACAACAACATCGGGATCCGGGTCGAAGGTGAACGCGACGGATGCCATTCCCCGCGCGTGCGCATCGCGAACCGCGGCATCGATGAGCGCGCGGTGCCCAGCATGAAACCCGTCGAAGGCGCCGATCGCGATCGTGCATGGACCCAATGCGCGCAATGGCGCCACCGCTTCGTCCGGAAAGAGAGAGGCGCCTGCACCAGCAAGAGAATCGGGTCCAGACACCTCGGGAAGGCTCACGAGAGGCGCAACGTCGCGCGACGACGCGATGAAATCTCGACGAAGCTCGCCGATCGATGGCATCAAAGCGCAACACCTCCAATAGGCTGCGGAAACACATCACGCGGGGCAAGCGCGCTGCCCTGAACCACAGCGAGAGCAACAAGCGAACCGCCGGAAACGAGCGTGCACCGCTCGCCCTCGCCGAGCAGGCGGCCATCCGATCCCACGGCAATGCTGCTCGAGAGCCGTTTTCCGCAGAGCACATCCTCTCTCAGCCGCTCCGGAAGCACGACGGCAGGCACACCGAGCGCGCGAACGGGGTCGAGCATATGCTCGCATGCCGTCCGGACATCAAGGTCATCGAGCGACACGCATGAGCCGAGGCCGATCGAGCCGGAAGCGGTTCGGCGCAGCGCGCTCAGATGGGCTGCGGTACCGAGCGCGCGGCCCATGTCGCGGGCGAGGGCTCGAATATAGGTCCCCTTGCTCACGGTGAAGGCGACCGTCCATACCGGAACGCCATCGCGGTTGGCAACCGCGATGGGATCTGCAGCGAGCACCTCGATGGGTCGCGCCTCGAGTTCGACGTCCTCTCCGGCGCGGGCACGCTTGTATGAACGCACCCCGTTCACCGAAATGGCCGAATACGACGGTGGAACCTGCATCTGCTGCCCGAGGACGCTCCCGCACGCCGCCTCGGCAGCCGCATGCTCGAACAGGCCGGGGTGAACGTCGGCCTCACGCACGACCTCGCCCTCGGCGTCGTCGGTAGAGGTCTCGGACCCGAAGGTGATCTCCGCGACATACGCCTTGGTGTCGAGCGTGAGCAACCCGAGCAAGCGTGTCGCCTGCCCGATGCCAACGACCATCACGCCCGAGGCGAGCGGATCGAGCGTGCCCGCATGCCCCACACGGCGCTCCCCCAACGCCCTGCGCACTCGGGACACGACATCATGAGAGGTGCAGCCGACCGGTTTGTCGACCGCGATGAGACAATTCAGTTGTGAGACGCGACGCTTTGCCATGCGCCACCCGCCTAGAGCGCCGGTTCGACGGAGATGGGGCCAACCGACGCGGGATCGGCTCCAACCAGCTCCGCGAGCATCGGAAGTGCTGCGGCAAGGGTCTCTTCGATCGTTCCCTCATAGGTGAATCCTGCTGCCGCAGCGTGACCACCGCCGCCAAAAGAAGCGGCGACCCCCGAAACATCAAGCGGGCCCTTCGATCGCAGGTTGCCGCGCACCTTGCCGTCGCAACCGCATTCCTTGAGGAAGAGACAGACCTCCACACCGCCTACCGAGCGAACGATGTCAACGAGCCCGTCGCATTCGTCCTGCGACACGCCGCACCCTTCAAGGTCCTCCGCACGCGCGTAGCTGAAGGCCACGCGCCCATTCACAACCGTGCGGATGCGCCCCATGACGATTGATTCCAGATGCAGGTACTCGATGCGCTGGCTCTGATAGACCTCGAGCGAGATGCGCGAGGGCTCCGCACCCGCGGCGACGAGCCGTGATGCAACCACGAAGCTCTCCGGGTCGGCATTCTGGTACTGGAAGCGCCCAGTATCGGTCACCAACCCGCAGAACAGGCAGTTCGCAACATCGGGAGAAATCGAAATGGTGCAGAACGAGAGGAACTCCTCGATGAGCACCGAAGCGGAGGCGGCATCCACGCGCCGAATCGAGGAGTCGGCAAACTCCTCGCGTGCAGGATGGTGATCGAAGCTCACCACGAATCGAGAGCGCTGGACGACCTCGCGAGCGTCCTCGAGCCGCTCCAGCACAGGGCAATCAACAGAAATGAACAGATCAGGGTCTCCGGCATAGCGAACGGCGGGAACGAGCTCTTCGGCACCGGGGAGAAAACGGTAGATCCGCGGGACGGGAGCATCATCCGCCATGAGGAAGGCGATCTCCTTGTTCGGGAAACGCTCACGCAGGGCAAGGCCCAAGCCGAGCGTCGAGCCCAAAGCGTCTCCATCGGGAGAGGTATGGCCCGAGATGGCGATGGTCTGGGCATCCTCGATGACCTCAAGGATGCCCCAATATGCATCGGCCCGTTCAGGAGAGACCTCGGGGGCAGGAACAAGGGGGATCTTATCCATCGATGGCCCCGCTTTCCGAGGCATCGACAGATTCAGGGACATCGCCGGCAAGAGGCTCGCCGGCCTCTACCTCCCCACCGTCGCCATCAAGCTCCTGCAGAGGATAGCCAGCCTCGTCCTTCTCGACCCCGATCGTAGGCGGAACGTTCTCCAGCGCAAGCGCGATGCGCTCGGCCTCATCAGTGGATCGATCGATTCGGAAGTCGAGCTCGGGAACCACGCGCCAATCGAGCGCACGGGCCAAGAGGCTGCGAATGCGGCCCTTGGCCGCGCCGAGGGCGCCGAGGACCTCCTCGTAGCGCGCGCCCTCGCATGAGACGAAGATGCGCGCATACGAACGGTCCTGCGAGACCTCGACTCCCGTAATGGTCACAAGATCGAGACGCGGATCGGCGATCTCGAACAGCAAGATGTAGCCCAGCTTCTCGCGGAGCTGCTCCGCGAGGCGACGCGTGACGGTGTTCTGCTTCATGGGAGCCTCCCCTCAACCAACGCTACTCGGTACGTGCAACCTCGACGATCTTATAGGCCTCGAGCTGATCGCCAACATGGACGTCCTGGAAGCGCTCGATGCCGAGACCGCACTCATAGCCGCTCTTGACGCTCTTGACGTCGTCCTTGAAGCGGCGCATCGACGCGAAGACGCCGTCGAAGACCACGACGCCGTCGCGAACGACGCGGACCTTGTCGGAACGCTCGATCTCGCCCTCGGTGACCATGCAGCCGGCAACCACGCCAACCTTGGGAACGCGGAACAGCTCGCGTACCTCGGCGATACCGGTCTGGATCTCCTCCTCCGTTGGCTTGAGCATACCGATGCGCGCGGCATCGATGTCCTCGATCGCCTTGTAGATGATCGAGTAGGTCTTGATCTGCACGTTCTCGCGCTCGGCGAGATCGCGGGCCTTGGCCTGCGGGCGTACGCCGAAGCCGACGATGATCGCGTTCGACGCGGCTGCGAGGATGACGTCGGTCTCGGAGATGGCACCCACCGCAGAGTGGATGATGTTGATGCGCACCTCGGACTGGTCCATCTTGGCAAGCGAATCCGCAAGTGCCTCGATCGATCCCTGCACGTCTGCCTTGACCACGAGGTTGAGCTCCTTGAGCTCGTTCTCGCTCATCTCGTCGAAGAGGGTCTCGAGGGTCACGTGCTTGACCTTGTTCTGCTCCTCGATGCGGGCCTTCAGGGCGCGCTCGTCGGCAAGCTTCTTGGCATCGCGATCGTCCTCGAACACGCGGAACTCGTCGCCCGCGGTGGGGACGGAGTCGAGGCCCAAGATCTCGACGGCGTCAGACGGACCGGCGGCATCCTGATGATTGCCGTGCTGGTCGAGCATGGCGCGCACGCGGCCGAAGCTCGTGCCGGCAACGAGGGCGTCGCCCACGTGCAGCGTGCCGCGGTTAACGAGCACCGTCGCCACCGGACCGCGGCCGCGGTCGAGCTTGGCCTCGATGATGTATCCAGAAGCAAACGTATCCGGGTTCGCCTTGAGCTCGAGCACGTCGGCCTGGAGAAGAATCGTCTCGAGCAGATCGTCGATACCCTGGCGCGACCGAGCCGAAACGTTCACGAACATGTTCTCGCCACCCCACTCCTCGGGGATGACGCCGTGCTCGACGAGCTCCTGACGCACGCGGTCGGGGTTGGCCTCGGGCTTATCGCACTTGTTGACCGCGACCACGATGGGCACGCCGGCGGCCTTCGAGTGGTTGATCGCCTCGATGGTCTGGGGCATGACGCCGTCGTCGGCGGCAACAACGAGCACGACGACGTCGGTGATCTTGGCGCCGCGGGCGCGCATGGCGGTGAACGCCTCGTGGCCCGGGGTGTCGACGAAGGTGATCTGACGGCCGTTAATCTCGACCTGAGACGCACCGATGTGCTGGGTGATGCCGCCCGCTTCGTGCGCGGCGATACCGGTATGGCGGATGGCATCGAGAAGCGACGTCTTGCCGTGGTCGACGTGGCCCATGACGGTAACCACGGGCGGGCGCGGCTTAAGGTCTGCCGGATCGTCGTAGAACGTGAAGGAGTTCTCCTCCTCGGGGCTGATGATCTTGATCTGGCGGCCGAGGTCGTCGGCCACGAGCTCAACGAGCTCGTTGGACATGGACTGCGTCATGGTGAGCGGGGTGCCCAGGAGGAACAGGCGCTTGATGATGTCGTTCGCCGGCACGTCGAGTGCCTCGGCGAGCTCGGCCACGGTCACGCCCTCGGAGACGCGCACGGCGTCGAGCTCCTCGACCGAGATGCCCTGCGCCTTGGCCTCCTCTATCTTCTGCTCCTGGCGCTTCTCCTCCGCCTCGCGCTGGCGCTTCTCCTTGCGCTTCTTGCGACGGCCGGTGGACTCGCGGCTCGCCTCCTCGACGGCGGCACGGGCCTCCTCGAGAACCTTCTCGCGGCTGTACTCCTCGGCCTCGCGGGCCATGCGCGTGTAGCGATCCTCTTCGGTATGCTGCGCAGAACCCTTGCGGCCCTTACGGCCCTTGCCGGCCTTTTCAGGCGCCGGAACGTCCATGCCGGCGGGCACCGACGGGGCATGCGAGGAACGACGGGGGTGCGTGGGCGCCGGGCGGTTGTCGTCGCGGCGGGCGGCCTGCCTGCCACCCCTGCGACCACGCCCGTTGGCGGCTTCGTCTCCCTGCTTGGCAGCCTCTGCCTTCTTACGCTCCTCGAGCACGGTCTCCTGCTCAGCGATCTGGTCGAGAAGCGAGCGCATGCGCGAGCCGGAATCCGAGGCCGGCACCGCACGGCGCTTCGCCTCGAGCTCTTCCTGCTTCTTGCGCTCGCGCTCCAAGCGCGCAGCCTCGGCAGCCGCGGCGCGCGCGGCCTCCTCGGCAGCGGCGGCAGCGGCGGCCTGACGGCGCTCCTCCTCGCGGCGTGCCTCGGCGGCCAGGCGCTCGGCCTCCTCCTCGCGGGCGCGCTCGGCCTCCACGGCGGCTGCCGCCTCTTCCTCGGCACGACGCTTCTCCTCGAGCTCGGCGGCGCGCTCCTCCAGCACAGGCGCGAGCTTCTTGCGCACCATCTGGACGAACACGTCCTCAAGCGACGAGGAAGGGGTCTTGCCGGTGATCTTCATGTCATCGAGATACCCGATGAGCTCCTTCGACGTCATTCCAAATTCCTTGGCAAGGCTTGAAACACGGGTTTTCGCCATTTGCCTTCACCTACCTCCCGGCGCTCGCGCGCCACAGCTTCCAACGGGTCGAATGGGTGGGGCGGGTCGCCCCCGACCCGCTAGATGAGGTCCTCCGCAGTCGCGATGGCATCGGACTCATGCACGCCGCAGAACCGCGAGCCCGGACGCGCCTGGTTGCGGCAGCGCACGCCGTCCTCGCTCACGTAGGCGCAGCGCCCCGGCTCGTCGTCATCGATGAGGTCGTCATCCGCGGGAGCGGGCACGTTCACATGGCTCAGGATATCCTGGGCGAGCGTCTCGTTCTTGATGTCGATGTGCCAGCCCGTAAGGCGCGCGGCCAAGCGGGCGTTCTGGCCCTCCTTGCCGATGGCGAGCGAAAGCTGGTCATCGGGCACGATGACGCCTGCATAGCGCTTCTCCTCGTCGATGAGCACGCGATTCACCTTCGCGGGCGAGAGGGCGTTGGCAACGTAGCGGCCGGGATCCTCATCCCACAGGATGACGTCGACGCGCTCGCCGCGAAGCTCCGAGACGACCGTGCGCACACGGCTTCCCTTGGGGCCCACGCAGGCGCCCACGGGGTCGAGGCGATCGTCGAGCGAGCGAACAGCGACTTTGGAGCGCTGGCCGGGCTCACGTGCGATGGACTTGATCTCGACCGTGCCCTCGTAGATCTCGGGAACCTCGAGCTCGAAGAGTCGCCTGATGAGCGCGGGATGGGTTCGGCTCACCACGATCGGCGGGCGCGAATGCTCGCCGCGCACGGGGGGCTCGGTGGAGTTGGGGTCGCGCACGTCGATGATCACGGCGCGGATGCGCTGGTTATGCGAGTAGCGCTCGCCGAGCGGGCGCTCGTTGCGCTCGCCCTCGTGCCGACGCAGGTCGAAGTGCGGGAGCTCGGCTTCAACGCCGTCGCGGATCTTCACGATGGTGAAATCGGGTGTGGACTGCAGCACCGTACCGGTGATGATGTCGCCGATGCGATCGCTGAACTCCTCGAAGATCTGCTCGCGCGCGCTCTTGCGCACAAGCGCGTTGATGGCCGCCTTGGCGTGCTGGGCGGCGATGCGGCTCGTATCCTTGGGAGTCACGTTCTTCTTGGTGTACTCGGTGTACTCGTCGGTCTCCTCGTCGTAGGATTCCTCGACGGGAACGCGCTCGTACACATAGACCTTGCCCGTAGCGCGGTCGATCGTGACCTCGGCGCCGAACGGAAGGTGCAGGACCGTAGCGTAGCTATCGGCGAGCGACTGCTCGAGCTCGTTGATGAGCGCGCCCTGGTCGATATGCTTCTCCTGGCAGAGCTCTGCCAATGCCTCCATCATCTGGGATGCCATGGTTTACTTCCCTTCCTTCCGGCCGAAGTCGATGACCGGCTTCAGCGTGCACTTCTTTACATCGGTATAGAGGATGCGCACAGGCTCCTCGCCCTCGAGCTCGAGCGTGACGGCGTCCTCATCGGCCGTCATGATCGCACCCTTGAAGCGGCGACGTCCCTCGGTCGCAGTGGTGGTGAGCTCGCAGCGCTCGCCGACGAAACGCTGGAAGTCGCTCGGACGGCGAAGCGGACGATCGATGCCGGGCGTGGAGACCTCGAGCGTGTAGGAGCCCGATACGGGGTCGATCGCCTCAACGACCTCGCTCACCCACGCTGTATGCGCGGTTACCTCGTCGAGCGAGAGCGGCTCGCCCTCGGCCCCCTCGATGCGAACGCGCACGCACGGGGCCTTGGTGGCACCGGCGAGCTCCACGTCGACGATGTCGACGCCGTGCTCGGACGCGAGCTTCTCGAGCTCGTCGATGATGAGCTGCTCCTGCTTGCTCTTGACCATGCGACACCTCCTCAATAAAAAAGAAGCGAGGCCGAAGCCCCACTCCCTTCTCATGCAGACTGATTACCGTGCAAGCATAGCACAGGCAGGTCAGATGGGCTGTTGAGGCCATTCGAGGGTGGCCGCGCCTGCCATTTCCTCCTCAAATATCACACAATCCCTGTCGGCGAACGGTCAGGCGACGGCGGAAACGCCTCGAGCGGCCGCGGAAAAGCCAGATGTGGTAGTCGGGCAGCAGTCACGCGGTAGTCGGGCGGCAACCGGGCGGTAGTCGTGCGACATTGGTGCCAGGGGAAGCTGCCACACAGCCTCTTGCTCGCGATTATCACCCTTTTGAAAAATTATCGTAAGAATTGTAGAAAGATGCCTACAGTTTTGGATATTTCTTTCGACAATTCTATTGCGGGCCTCTTGGCAAGGGCAACCAAGAAACCGCAGACCGCCGCACACGGGGCACCTTACAGCGGCGACCGACGAGTAAACGACAGGCACCCCCATCAGGTCGGCGAGGCTGATTCAGGTGCGCGAAGTTGACATGAAATGGGGGCGGGATAGCCCGAAGGTCATCCCGCCCCCCCATTGAATGGCAAGATCGCATGGCTAAATAAGCCGCAGCCCTATTTGACGACCAGATTCACCAGCTTACCAGGAACACAGATCGCCTTTACGACCGTCTTGCCGTCAATCCACTTGGCGGCAGCCTCCTCGGCGGCAGCACGCATCTCGTCTTGCGTGGCCGTCGCGGAAATCTCCACGCGGCTGCGCAGCTTGCCAAGCACCTGAACGGCAATCTCGACCGTATCGGTCGCAGCCTCGGCGATGTCGAACTCCGGCCACGGCGCGGTGTAGACGCTCTCGGTGTGGCCGAGCGCCTCGTGCCAGAGCTCGTCCGCCCAGAACGGACAGATCGGCGCGAGCGAGCTCACGATATCCGTCGCGACAAGCCTGCACAGTGCGGCGTCGCGCGCCTCGGGTGCGGCGTCGGTCGCGTTGAGGTAGGCGCTCGCAGCGTTCACGAGCTCCATGATGGCGCTGATCGCGGTATTGAACTGCTGGCGATCGAAGTCCTCGGTGCACTTGGCGAGCGTGCGATGGCGCTCCCGATAGAGCTTCTTCGCAGCCGCATCGAGCGACCCCGGGATGAGCCTTGCTGAGGCGTCACCGGCGTTGGCGAGCTGCCACACGATGCGCCACGCGCGCTTGATGAAACGGTTGGCGCCTGCCACGGCCTCTTCATCCCAATCGAAGTCCTTCTCGGGCGGAGCGATGAAGAGGATCGCCAAGCGCATGGTGTCTGCACCAAACGGATCGATGACGCTCGACGGCGGCACCACGTTGCCCTTGCTCTTAGACATGGTCTCGCCGTTAGCGTCTTTGACCATGCCCTGGCAGAGCAGGTTAGTGAAGGGCTCGTCGACATCGAGCATGCCAAGGTCGCGCAGGGCCTTGGTAAAGAAGCGGCTGTAGAGCAGGTGCAGGATGGCGTGCTCGATGCCACCGATGTAGTTATCGACCGGCATCCAGCGGTCTGCGGCCTCCTTGGAGAAGGGGAGCTTTTCGTTATGCGGATCGCAGTAGCGCAGGTAGTACCAGCTGGAGCAGGTAAAGGTGTCCATGGTATCGGTCTCGCGACGAGCGGGACGGCCGCACACAGGGCAGGTCGTCTCGTAGAATTCCTTGCACTCGGCAAGGGTCTCGCCGGCACCCAGATCGAGGTTCGCCGGGAGCGTCACCGGCAGCTGGTCCTCGGGAACGGGCACGATGCCGCAATGTTCGCAGTGCACGGCCGGAATGGGGTTGCCCCAGTAACGCTGACGGCTGATAAGCCAGTCGCGCAGGCGGAACTGCACGGAACGGCGGCCGGTACCGGCAGCCTCGAGGTCGGCCACGATCGCCGCCTCGCCCTCGGAGTGCTTGCCACCACGCATACCGGTATATTTGCCAGACTGCACGAGCGTGCCCTCGGCGGCGTGCGCCGAATCCCAGTCAACCGTCTCGGCATGGTAGGTATCGATGGACTCCCCTGCCGCCTCGAGCGCCTCGCGCTCATCGTCCATGAGGATGATGGGAACGATGGGCAGGTCGTACTTGCGAGCGAACTCGAAGTCGCGCTGGTCGCCGCAGGGAACGGCCATGACGGCGCCGGTGCCGTAGTCGGAAACGATGTAGTCGGCCACCCACACGGGAACCTTCTGGCCGGAAACCGGGTTCACCACGTAGCGACCGGTGAAGGCGCCATGCTTCTCAAGCGTGCCCTGAGCGCGCTCCACGGCAGAAACCTTCTCGGCACCCGCAACGACCGCGCGCACATCGGCCTCGTATTCAGTGCCCTCGACGAGCTCCATGAGCCCCTTGTACTCAGGCGCGAGCAAGAAGAACGTGCAACCGAAGAGCGTGTCGGCACGGGTGGTGAAGACGGTGATCTTGCCCTCATCGCCCTGAATGGGCTGCCCGTCCGCATCACAAAGGGTGAAATCGACCTCGGCCCCCTCGGAGCGGCCGATCCAGTTAGCCTGCATCTGCTTCACGCGCTCAGGCCATCCGGGAAGTTTCTCGAGGTCATCCAAGAGCTCCTGAGCGTAATCGGTGATCTTGAAGTACCACTGTTCGAGCTCGCGCTTCTCGGGCACCGATCCGCAACGCCAGCAATGGCCTTCCGTCACCTGCTCGTTCGCGAGCACGGTGTTGCAACCGGGGCACCAGTTGACCGGGCTCTTCTTGCGGTAGACAAGCCCGCGCTCCCAAAGCTTCTCGAAAATCCACTGACCCCACTTGTAATAGTCGGGGTCGCAGGTCTTCACCAGGCGGTCCATATCGTAGGAGAAGCCCATGCGCTTCATCGTGGCGAGCGCCTGGTCCATATTCTTATAGGTCCATTCCCCCGCCTGGGTATTGTGCTTGATAGCGGCGTTCTCCGCAGGAAGGCCGAAGGCGTCGAACCCGATGGGATGCAGCACATCGAAGCCGCGCATCCGCGCCTGCCGCGCCATGGCATCGCCGATGGTGTAGTTGCGCGCATGGCCCATGTGGAGGTCGCCCGACGGATACGGGAACATCTCCAGTACGTACTTCTTAGGCTTCGACGGATCCTCGTCCACGGCGAAGAGGTTCTCGTCCTCCCAAGCCTTCTGCCATTTCGCCTCGATGGCATGGGCATCATAGGGCGGAATCTCGTTATGCGTTTGGGTGCAGTGGTCGCACATGCTCGCTCCCTGTGGTTGAACGTCGTAACGTTCAACATTCTAGCAGCACTCTAGGCGAATAACAGGGTCGGATTGCCAAGGGCGGAAGCGCGCAGCATAGTGGCACGCCGCGCAAATGCGCACAGCAAAAAACGTAGGCCGCGCAAATGCGCGCCATGCCCAGAAACGCTAGGAGGCACGGTGCGAAAACGGATTTGCGTTGAGCCGGAAGCCCAGCCCAGGGCAGTCCTGAGCGGGTTTCATTTCGCAGGTACTGGTCGGGAAGCGCCGCTTACCGCCTATGGGACGAAGCGGCGGAGGCCCAAGGCCAATGATCGGCGTTTCCCTGGCGAGACGCTGATTATGGGGCTCCGGAGTCGTCCGTCCCGTCGAGGTTTCAACTTTTGGGCACTTCCTCGTGCGGCGGGCGGGTACAGGCGAGCGAGGTGGAGAGAAAGGCGCAGCTCAGGGGCTGGCGCCCTTCCGGCAGCGGCGCGGCTACCCGGGATCTCCGCCCCGAAGTACCCAAAAGCTGCAATGCCAATCGCCCGAAGAAAAATCAACAGTTCCTAGGCACACGAATAGGTTATCGAGCAACCGCCCCGATAGCCGCTTTCGGGAAGAAGCTTGACGGAAAGCGTTCGCCGAGCAGCGGCATCGGCAACGGGCGTGACGTATGAGAACGTACACACCCCCGTGCCCTGATCGTAGCTGAAGTTCGCGAGAGCCACGCTTGCCGCCTCGCCCTCGCCAGTCGACTCGCTCAGCGCGAACTGCTCGGGAGCGAGCGGCGGATACCCCACCTCCGGCAGCGCATCGACCCGCACGTGCACAACGATATTCGGAGCAGCCGACGTCGAGATGCCATCGATGCGGAGGCCGAGATGCGGCAGTTCGGCATGCTCAACGGGCAGAAGGTTCTCGGAAACCCCTTTCTCCTCGCGCAGGACCCCGCGATCATATGCGAACACTCGCGTAAACGCGAAGGTCAAAGTTCCGATGACAAAGACCGATACAAGCGCGAACGCAATAATTGCCGAGGCCGTCTGGTGCTCCGTGACCAACGACCGGGCCTGCTGAACCGCACGGGCAGCGCGGCCGCGCACCCCTGAGCCATTCGGTTCGTCGTCGTCCTCGACATCGCGGCCAGGAAGCTCCTCCTCGTCGTCCTCGATATCGTCTTCTGCAAGGCTTATGCCCGCAGGAAACTCTTCATTCTCTTGGACATCATCCTCAGTATGCTCATCGTCCTCAGAGAAGTCTGCATCCCGGGCATCATCCTCGAGAGGTTCCTCACCAGGTCCCTCGTGGTCTTTCGCCTCATGCACGGCGTGGCCGAGAGCATTCGGTTCATCTTCAGCGGCAAAGGAGGCCCCGTCCTCCCCTTCCACACGCGACACCCCGTCGTCGCCTTGCAAAGAGCGGTCAGGGTCGTCGAGCGTCAACATATCGCGCTCCACCAGTACCCCCTCCCCAAGATGCGGTCAAGCTCTGTAGTTGCGCAACACGAGTATACGGTTTCCTCACACAAGAAACACGCTAAACCCCGCCAAGGATGCGGAAAGACAGCACAGGCTGGAAAGAGCGCACGTGAGACAGCCCTCCCGCCCGCGACGCTCACGGCAGCGCGCAGCCTCTGCAACTATTCGTTGACGCGCCAACCAGGAATAGGGCGAGCGCCGCTTCTCTGATCAGAGAGGGCAAGGATCGAAACTACCCCTCGTCCGGACGATCTTCCTCGTTCACGAGAGGCAACCCGCATATGCACCCATGGCAGTCGGCAACATCGCCAACCTTCCCCATTAACGAAGGACAGCCCTATGCGTGCGATGATCCGCGCGCTTTCTCGACGTTATGGATCGTCTCGACATTTTGCAGCTCAATATCGCTCAACGTGGGGTTCGCGTCGAACTCTTCGGGGGTATAGCGCTCGACGTACCACGACTTGCTGCCGAAATACTCCTGGAGGTCTTTATTCTTGAAGCCACGCCCATGTCGCGCGTAGATCTCGTTCCGCGCGATGTAGAGCTCCCAATCCGAAAGGCCCTCAAGATCTTGCTCGGAGATGAGCTCGGTGGAGCTGTTTGGCAAAATATAGTCTTGGGAAGAGGAAGCATCGGACGAGGACTCATCGGCACCGCCCGATGAGGATGCGCCTAGCGAGGAACCGGAATCCGTGCCGTCAGCCGAAGCGGCGTCGGCCCCGTTACCCGTCGATATCGAATCGTCAGCCTCTGCATCGGTGTCTTCGGCTTGCGCGCCACCTTCCGCATCGGCGTCGCCGCTCGTCGCATCGTCTTTCGTCGTGGGCTGCTCAAGATCGACGCGCTCGATCGTCGACTCGCGCGCCGGAGCATTGAAGAAGAAGTGCCACGTGAGCGCCCCGCCTCCTACCAGCACGGCCACGACGGCAATGGCTGTCGCCGCAATGGCAGCTGGACGCATGCCCCTGCGCTTTGGCGCGGAAGCATCTTCCAGCTTCGTTGGCTCGTCCAGCGCGGAGAATTCAACATCTACCGGCGCACCTTCTCCCGAGCCCGCCACCTCTTCATCGCCCAACACCGGTGCGGGGGCACCGCATGAAGTGCAGAACTTCGCATCATCGGGAAGGACAGCGCCACAATTCGTGCAAAACATACCATCAGCTCCTCAACCCGATGATAAACCAAGCCGAGGAAGTGCAGACGGAGCAGGCAAGCAGTAATCGATGCCCAGGGCACATCAGGTAATCGATCGCCCCGAAAACCCATCGAGGGCCTACGAAGGCAGATCCGCCGCACAAGAATGGGCGGCGACACGCGCTTGAGTGAAACGAAGACAGGCGGCCCGCATACACGGAAACCGCCTGACATGTACATCGGGAGCTATGTCGTCCTGCCGCAGCAGCGTCTCAGCTGCGGGGCCCTGACCTCAGCTTAGAGCTCTCCTTACTGATAGCTCACCATCTGATGGTTGCGGTCCTTCACCACGACGTCATGGGCGCCGCCCTCGACGATCGAGGTGGCCGAAACGAGCGTGAGCCTCGCCTTCTCCTGCAGCTCCTTAATCGTGAGCGCACCGCAGTTGCACATCGTGGACTTGATCTTGTACAGCGTGGAGTTCACGCCGTCCTTGAGCGAGCCGGCATAGGGCACGTAGGAGTCGACGCCCTCCTCGAAGGCGAGCTTAGCCGCGCCACCGAGGTCATAACGCTGCCAGTTGCGAGCACGGGCGGAACCCTCGCCCCAGTACTCCTTCATGTACTGGCCGTTCACGTTCACGCGAGCCGTGGGGCTCTCATCGAAGCGCGCGAAGTAGCGGCCCAGCATGAGGAAGTCGGCACCCATGGCGAGCGCAAGCGTCATGTGGTAGTCGTAGACGATACCGCCGTCGGAGCACACGGGCACATAGATACCGGTCTCCTCGAAGTACTCATCGCGAGCGCGGCACACATCGATAAGCGCCGTGGCCTGGCCACGACCGATACCCTTGGTCTCGCGCGTGATGCAGATGGAGCCGCCGCCGATGCCGACCTTGATGAAGTCGGCACCGCAATCGGCCAGGAAGCGGAAGCCCTCGGCATCGACCACGTTGCCAGCACCCACCTTGACGTCCTCGCCGTAGTTCTCGCGGATCCACGCGATGGTGCGCTTCTGCCACTCGCTGAAGCCCTCGGAGGAGTCGATGCAGAGGGCATCGGCGCCGGCCTCGATGAGCAGCGGCACGCGCGTCTCGTAGTCACGCGTGTTAATGCCCGCGCCCACCATGTAGCGCTTGTTGGCATCGAGCATCTCGTTAGGGTTGGTCTTATGGGAGTCGTAGTCCTTGCGGAACACGATACCGAGCAGGCAATCGTTCTCGTCAACGACAGGCAGAGCGTTGAGCTTCTTGTCCCAAATGACGTCGTTCGCCTTCTTGAGGGTGATGTCCTTGTCGCCCACGATGAGCTGTTCGCGCGGAGTCATGAACGTAGCGACCTTGGACGACGGATCATCGCGGCTCGGACGGTAATCGCGGCTGGTCACGATGCCGAGCAGCTTGCCGTGCGGCGTGCCGTCCTCCGTGACGGGCATGGTGGAGTGGCCGGTCTTCTCCTTGAGATCCATGACCTCCTGCATCGTCATTTCGGGCGTGAGGGTGGAGTCGGAAACCACGAACCCGGCCTTGTGGTCCTTCACGGCCTTGACCATCGCGGCTTCCTGCTCGGGCGTCTGCGAACCGTAGATGAAGGACATGCCGCCCTCAGTAGCGAGCGCGATGCCCATCTGCTCGCCCGAAACGGACTGCATGATGGCGGAAACCATCGGGACGTTAAGAGAGATCGAGGGCTCCTCGCCGCGCTTGAAGCGCACGAGCGGAGTCTTGAGCGATACGTTTGCGGGAACGCACTCGGAAGACGAGTATCCGGGCACCAGCAGGTACTCAGAGAACGTATGGGACTCACCGGGGAAAAACATGGCCATGGATACTCCTCCTTGTGGTTGGGTGCGATCCGTCCGCGGGCTCAGCGGCGCCGCGTCCTGCCGCACGTCTTCGCTTCGAACCGCCTGGCTGAGCGATTCGGCGTCCATTGTAGCGTATGCACCCTCCCCGTCCCCGGCGCGTCCGAGGTAGAACCGAATCAACAAAGATGCAAGCTGGCACTGTGAGACGATCCCCATCTAACCCGTTCTTCAGTCTCGCTCTTCGTCTCGAACGAGCAGGTTATGCCAAAGCTCATACTGGAGCGTTTTGAGAGACGCGGTAACGGGGCGGGCGCGGTCCACGGTCCCCCGAGCAAGCGAATCGGCGAGCGCGTTGAACACGTTCCAGGTATACAGCTGGGTTCTCGTAACGGTGCGCACGTCCACGCCAATGGCACGCAGGGCATTCGCCTTGCGAATGTCGCGATCGCGCTGTTCGCTATCGGCGTGATGCTGCTCGCTATCGTACTCGATGTTCCGACGGATGCCGGGGATATACAAATCACCCTCGACCGCGCGGCGACCAGCGATCACCTGAGCCTGCCGAGGCAGCTCAAAGACATGATTGAGCTCCATACCGCTGATACCGCGTCCGCCGAGGCGACGGGGCAGTGCGAGGAGTGCCGCGAGCTGCGCTTCCTTGGGCGAACGCGCGCCACCGAGCACGAGCGAGGCCACACGGTGCGACAGCGACCTCGGTCCATGCCCGGCGCTCTCAACCACGGTCCGCAGCGCCTCGGGCGTCGTCAGCGGCGCACGCTCGAAGAGCGAATTCAAATCCCCGTCAGCTTGCTCGGACACGGAAAACGAGCAATCAGCCTCCTCGAACCGTTTCGAGTGAGACGCCGAGGCACGATGAATGTGTTGACGGGAAACCTCAGCCCTGGTGTCGAGGCCGTAGCGCGCGGTGAGCTCCGATGCGAGCATCCAGAGCCGGGCGACGTCCATCCCCCGGGAAAGCTGAAGATACAGCAGCTCGGGTGAAAGGAGATACAACCCCCGATCGAGCATAATCACATCGCCCTGACGCACGGGCCGAAGAATCTGGCAGCGCACCGCACCGCGCCGGCGGTCGCCCGTGTCCTCAACAACGCAGTGCAAAGGCGCGGAGCATTCGAACGCATCCAGTAGGCGCGCTGCCTGCTGTTGTGTCGGAGCTACGATCTTGCAAGCGAGCGCTCGCGCCGGCACCCGTTCAGAATAAGCAATGAGCGGAGCCAGGTCTTCGCGCCGTATGAGCTCCAGCGCCGTAGCTCCCCCGATGATGATCGCAGATTGCCCTTGGCAACCGAGTATCTCGCCACCCTTTGCCATCATATCCCCACCTTCGGTCATCCGCCCGCACGGCTGATGTGCTCCCCGCCTATGATGCGGAACTGCATCGGTAGGACGTTCTCACATACTACCGCTCTCGCAGCACGACGCAACACGCGCTATGCGCGCACTTTGCCGCGCCCCGAAGAACATAGGTTACGATGCGCCCACGGACAAGGGCGAGGCATGTCAATGGACGCCAAGGCAGAGGCCTGGACCATGCCAAGGGTTCACAAACGTGTCGAGTGCACCGCACAAACTTGCTGAAGTTCCGAGATTGCCGAACTTCAGCAAGTTTGTGCGGTGCACTCGACAAGAAAATGAACCCGCAGCGGATGATGGCGCAGCACCGCGACCGAAACATCCGAACGGAAGGCCCGTAGGTCAGGATTGGGGGCTCCTGCGCTATATGGGAGCACGCGCAATATGGGCTCCTGCGCAATAAGAGCACCGCGCAATAAGGACGACTGCACTATAAGGACGCTCATGCATTAAAAGTGCTCATGCAACACGCGCTTGTCGCCCAGCACGCCTTCGCTCCAGGCCGCAGCGCACCCCGCTTATGATAAAAACGCCCTGAGGCCGATGATGATGAGCACGATACCGCCGGCAATCTCTGCCTTGGGTCCGAAATGCGCGCCGAGGCGCCTGCCTATGGCGAGCACGATGAGGCAGCACAAAAGCGTCGTCACGCCTATGGCAGCGCCGTAGAGCACGATGTTCGCGCCAGCAGCCGCAAGCGAGACGCCAACGATGAAGGCGTCGATCGAGGTCGCGATGGCCTCGAAGAAGATCGTGCCGTACGTGAGCCGCGTGGCAGGGCATTGCTCGGGCTCATGAAGCTCGCGCACCGCCTCCCAAACCATCTTCCCGCCCACGAACGCAAGGATGACGAGCGATACGATGCCGGCATACGCCTCGATGAGCGGCGCCACGAGCGTGCCACCGAAAAAGCCCGCGATGGGCATGGCCATCTGGAATAGAGCGAACATGACGGGCATCGCGAGCTTCTTGGACGCAGGCATATCCGGTTCGCAAAGCGAATTGGACAGCGTCACCGCCATGGCGTCCATAGCGAGCGCAACACCCAGAACGACCGCCTGAACAAGGTCGGCGGTGGAAAACAGGGAATCCATGACACCCTCCCCGATGTATGGATAAGCAGGCTATATGGCGAGACGAGAAGCGGCCAGAACCGCGCGCCCTTAGGGTTCGGGAGGGTTGCAGAAGAGACGAAGCGCCTGGTCCAGGCTGTCCACGATAGAAAGCGGGTGCTCGGCACCCATATAGAGCCTGAGGCAGCAGGTCTTGGAATCGGCTGTGGGCACGATGCGCGTCCGGCGCGTCTTACCAAAGGCCGATACCGGCGCGTCGGACACCACGAATTCTCCTGTGGAAGCAGCCGCGAAAGACTCGGTAGATGCGACGCGCGCTTCCTCAAACAGGGCAGTGAAGCGCGTCGCCTGCGCCCGCATGCTCTCAGCAGGAGCACCCCTCAAACAAAACGACACCGCAGGACCGAAGCCATGCTCGAGGACCGTAGGCGCGAGCAGATGGTCGGGGTGCGTTGCGAGCGCGGGATAGCACACGCAGCCAACAGCGGCGTGGCAGGAAAGATATGAGGCGATCGCGTTCGCACCGTCGAAACGGGGCTGCATACGGACAGAGAGCGAATCGAGAGCGGCATCGATGGCAGCGAGGCCCTCCCCCGCCGGAGCACTCTGGGGCTCCACCGCATCAGGGGATCCAAACCCGAACGAGAGCAGGCGATGTGCATCCTCGGCGCGTGGATCGGCGAGGTGGCGGCGACCGCGACGGGCAAGGGAGCGGGCCACCGAAACGGCGACAACAGGCTCCTCGAGCGGTGCGTCAACCATAGCATCGAGATTCTCGATGCAGATATGCGCACCCTGCATCAACGGATGGCACCCGTAGACCGTCATGAGCGTATTGTCCACGATGAGAAGCGCGCCAGCCTCCTGTGCCGCGCGAGAGAAGGCACGGAGGTCGGCCGTGCGAAGCTGCGGACCCCCCACCGAAGGGACGAGCCAGAACAGGCGATCGGCAGCCATTCCCGCAGGATGGGCATACGAGGCGGGAGAGCCTTCAGGCACGAGCCGCGCGCGCTCCGCCTCCTCGGCGTGCGGCATGGTACCCGCCTGCACGAAGGCATCGCAGGTGAGCTCTTCTACAACCGAAACGTTCTGCCACGGATGGACGTCCAGGCAGCGGTCCAGCACCGTATCGCCATAGACCACAAGGCGATCGTGTGCACCGACCATGCCCGTCTTGGCAATGACCTCGAAGGCGTTGCGAGCACGCACCAGCCAGGTAGCACGCGCACCTGCAGCTTGCGCATAAGCGGCGGCAACCTGGGAATATGCTGGTCTACTATTCACGGAACCCCCTCGCTGGCAACTAACCTTCAACAGTATACCGATATCAGCCCACCCATCTCGGTAAAAGCTCAATGGAAAAAGCGGGTTGCAACAAATCGCTGCAACCCGCTTCGACCGAAGTAAACCCCTCTGCCGACGCTCCGCCTAGCGACGCTCGTCGATCTCCGCGCGCACGCGCTCGATGAAAGCCGCGAGCTCTTCGGCATGCGTCTCGTTGGAGCGATCGCGCACCGAGATGTTACCGGCCTCGACCTCCTGCTCGCCGATGATGAGCATGTACGGCGGACGGTCGATGTTGCGCGCCTCGCGGATCTTGTAGCCGATCTTCTCGTCGCGCTCATCGAGCACCGCACGAATGCCAGCCGCCTCAAGCTGCTCGGTCACGCCGCGCGCGTAGTCGCGGCTCTTCTCGGACACGGGCAGCACCTTGACCTGGCAGGGCGCGAGCCACGTGGGGAACTTGCCCTCGAAGTGCTCGATGAGGATGCCGATGAAGCGCTCGATGGAGCCGAAGCACACGCGGTGCAGCATGATGGGACGCTTCTTGGAGCCGTCGGCGTCCACGTACTCCAAATCGAAGTTCTGCGGCATCTGGAAGTCGAGCTGCACGGTACCGCACTGCCAGGTACGGCCCAGGCAGTCCTCCAGGTGGAAGTCGATCTTGGGACCGTAGAAGGCGCCGTCGCCCTCGTTGATCACGTAGTCCTTGCCCAGGCGCTCGAGGGCCTCCTTGAGGCCGGCCTCGGCGCGCTCCCAGTCCTCGTCGGAGCCCATGGAATCCTCGGGACGGGTGGAAAGCTCGAGGTGATAGGTGAAGCCGAATTTCTGGTACACGGAATCGATGAGGTTCACCACGCCCACGATCTCGTCGGTGAGCTGCTCCGGCGTCACGAACAGGTGCGCGTCGTCCTGGTTGAAGCAGCGCACGCGGAAGAGGCCGTGCAGTGCGCCGCGCATCTCATGGCGGTGCACGAGGCCGATCTCGCCGGCGCGAATGGGCAGCTCGCGATAGCTATGCGGACGGCTCTTGTACACGAGCACGCCACCCGGGCAGTTCATGGGCTTGATGCAGTACTCCTCGTCATCGATGATGGTGGAGTACATGTTGTCCTTGTAGTGGTCCCAGTGGCCCGAAGTCTCCCACAGATGCTTGCTCATGATCTGCGGCGTGGAAATCTCAACGTAGCCGGCCTTGTGGTGGATCTCGCGCCAGTAGTTCAAGAGCTCGTTCTTGAGGATCATGCCGTTGGGCAGGAAGAACGGGAAGCCGGGGGCCTCATCGCGCATCATGAAGAGGTCCATCTCGCGGCCGATCTTGCGGTGGTCGCGGCGCTTGGCCTCCTCGAGCATCTTGAGATGCTGCTCGAGCTCGTCCTTCGTGGCGAACGCGGTGCCGTTCACACGGGTGAGCATCTTGTTCGAGCTATCGGCCTTCCAGTAAGCACCCGATACGCCCGTGAGCTTGAAGGCCTTGAGCCCCTTGGTGTAGGTAAGGTGCGGGCCCACGCACATGTCGATGTAGTCACCCTGCTGGTAGAAGGTGATGCGGGCGTCTTCGGGCAGATCGCCAATATGCTCGACCTTGTACTTCTCGCCCCGCTCCTCCATGAGGGCGATGGCTTCTTCGCGCGGCAGCTCGAACACGGAGAACTTCAGATTCTCCTTCACGATGCGACGCATCTCGTCCTCGATGGCGGGCAGATCGTCCTCGGAAAGGGTCTTGTCGCCCAGATCGACATCGTAGTAGAAACCGCCTTCGGTAGCGGGACCGTAGGCGAAGTCGGCTTCGGGGTACAAGCGCTTGATGGCCTGCGCCATGATATGCGCGGCGCTGTGGCGCACGACGTGCGTGACCTCGTCTGCCGGGCACTCATCCACGTGGCCGTCGTTATAGAGAACCTTCATAGGAAACCTCTTCCTTTGCGTTACGTAGCAACCATATCAGGCGGGCTACTCGCGTGAATACAAAAACGCCCGCACCGACCCGAAGGCGGCTGCGAGCGATATGCGGCGCCTGTCCGTGGCCTGCCGGCCATGGGATGGACAGACGCCTAGATAGTCTGCGTTCGATAGCTATGTCCAAGCATGCGATGCATTACGCGCTCGGCCCCTTCTTTCGCGGTCTGGTAACAGGTTTACCACAATCGGGCTGCGTTGCCCATACAGAATTGCTCGCAACACGGTGTCGGCAAACACTTGCTAACAAACGCGGCTACAAAAAGAGCCAGGTGCGAAGCCGCCATCTCGGCAAGCTTGCACCTGGCGCCCATCTTGCTACTGAATATGCGTGCGGCAGTACGGGCAGACCTTCCAGTGCGCGTCGAGCGGCCTGTGGCAGCTCGGGCAGACGTTGCGCACCTGGGTGTTGCAGACCGGGCACACCACGAAGTCCTTCTCGATGGGGCCGCCGCAATGCGGGCAGGTGCCGTACTGGGCAAGCTGGCGCTCGCGCAGAGCCATGTCGAGCTCCTGCTCCTCGCGGTCGGCGAGGTAGGTGTTCGGCCTCAGGACGTTGTATGCGATAAGGCCCACAAAGGGCAGAAGGGCAAGCAGGCCCCATGCCCAGAAGTATTCGGACCCGCGGCGGCGCGCATCGATGAACACGTATACCACCGAGAGAACATACAGCGCGATGATGAACGCGATGAAGAGGTAGATGACGAACATCACCTGCGGCGACATGAGCTCTTGGATGTACTGCATCATACGCGATCGAACCTTTCAGTCGAGAACCCGAGCAACATAAACCGGGTATTCAGGCAAAATCGTCAAACATTGTATACCGTCATGGCAAATCTTCCAAAAAAGACACAGCAACGACGTGGCAGAAGGTCTAGATGAGGCGCTTCGGGTGGCGCACAATGAGCGCGAGCGCGCAGGCGGGCCGCACAGCGAGCCCGGCGGCCTTGCGATGCAGGCCCTGTTGGACAGCGCTGCGGGCTCGATACCCCGCAGGCGGCGCAGAGGGGCCGCACGGCGAGCAAGCAGCCTTGGTGCGGCGAGCAGGCATCCTTGCGGCGCTCACACGCGTATCGGACGGACCTACAAAAGGCACGAAGATGCACCAGAGCATCTAGGCGCCTACATCCGACGCATTCAGCGGCGCCTCGCAGCGCTCGGATACGAGAGCTTTTGCACGTTCGAACATGGAGAGCCGCACTTCCATAAGCTTGAGGAATAGCGCGGGCGGGCAAGCGCGATCATTTAGCGACGAATGCGGCCACCTCGCCTGCAAGCGTGATGGTTCCCGCCGCAACGACCGCCTCGCCCGCTCGCTCGAGCGCGCCGAGTGCCTCGGGAACGCACGGGTAGACGGCAACGAGGTCCGTGGCGGGCCGCCCCTCCCGGTCGAGCTCCGCCCGCACCAAGGTTGCCAGATCGCAGGCGGGAAGCGCTCGCGGCGAATCGGTCTGCGTCACCGCGACGCGCGGGAACGCAGGCACGAGTGACTGCACGATGCCGGCGGCGTCCTTGTCGGTGAGCGCGGCGATGAGGAGCGTCGGCCTGGCGCTGCGCTCGGGCGCGATCTCCCCCACCGATCCCACGAACGCGTCGCACGACTGCGGATTGTGGCAGGCGTCGATCATGAGAAGCGGGTTGCGCGCGAGCACATCGAAGCGCCCGGGCGTAGGGCACGCGGCCAGGCTCGCATTGAGCAGCGTTTCGTCGAGGGGTCGCCCGAGATACTCCTCGGCCATATCAACGGCGCAGGCAACGTTCTGCGCTTGGTAAGCGGGCTTAGGGAGGCGCACCGTATAAGCCGCGCGCGGGGCGGGACAGCGCACCGCCAGATCGTCACCCATGAAGCGCGGAAGCGAAATGACCTCGTGGCAAACAACTACGGGCGTCACCCCGCAGGCAGCACAGCGCTCATCCATCACCCGCTGCACCTCCGGCTCGTGCGTTCCTTCCCCGAGCACCGCGAAGCGCCCCGGCTTGATCACGGCAGCCTTTTCTGCGGCAATCTCCGCGAGCGTGTTACCCAAGATGCGCATATGGTCGAGACCGATTCCCGTCACCGCAACGCCCACCGGGTTCGTGGCGCTCGTTGCATCCCATCGGCCACCGAGGCCGACCTCGAGGACCGCCACCTCGACGCCCGCCTCGGCAAACGCCACGAGCGCGGCTACGGTGAGCAGGTCGAACGGCGTGATGGTATAGCGCCGCTGCCCTTCTTCCACACGACGGGCGTTCACCCTGCGACCCGCCTCGGCCGCTGCGGAGACGCCGTGAGCGAACACGTCATCGGCAACCACGCGGCCGCAGACCTCCATCCGCTCCTGATAGCGAACAAGGTGCGGCGAGGTGTAGAGCGCCGTCCGGCACCCCTCGCCGCGCAAGATCGCCTCGGTGAAGCGTACGGTCGAGCTCTTCCCGTTGGTGCCCGCCACCTGAAGCACATCAAAGACCTGATCGGGGCGCCCAAGTTCATCGAGCATATCGACAACGGTCTCGAGAAGGGGACCTGCATCCCCGGGAATGGTCCCGGTATCGGCAGCGAGGCGCACCGCCTCGTCGAACGCGAGCTCGGGAACATCGAAGGGGATGCGGTAGGGTTCAGTATGGTGAAGGGGCATGAGCATGGTTCCTTTGATCTTGAGGACAACCGCGCCATCGTACGGCATCGGCGTGAAAGATGGTAGCGCAGCCCGATCGCCGAGGTATAAGAAAACCGGCGGTTATGTCCAACTTTCCGCAAGGCAGCATGAAAGAGGACATACAACCGCCGGCTCAAAAAGGCGCTTTCAATGGCTGGCTAGCGCTCCATAGCCTCCTTCTGGGCACGGGACGCGGCGAGCACGGCAGAGAGGCCCACAGCCGCCTGAAGCAGGTTGGGCCAGACGGCACCAGAACCACCGGTGATGATCATCGCAAGACCGAAGAGATTCACAAAGGTGAAGATCGTGGCAAGCACGATGAAGGGCATGAGCTTTGAGGGACGGTTGGCGCCGCGGGCACCCACAAAGCCGGTCACGATGAGGAACACGCCCGAGACAGCGAGCACGACGCCGAGCACCTGGGCGGTAATGACCGGGTCGTCGATCCCCACCATGCCGGCCACGTCCGCGGCCCCGAAGAAGCATATGGCTCCCACGACGATCTGCACGATACCGTACACGATTCCAAGCAGGCTCAGGCCTTTGACGATTTTGCAGTTACCAGACATCTCAAACATCCTTTCTGAGGGTTGAGGGCTGCTCAAGAGCGCAGCCGTTGAACGCGAATGCCCCCGCAAGCTCGAGGGCGATACGGAAGCGAGCATATCGGCGCAAGCCGCATGTGCGCGAAGGGCGCGGCCCGGGACGGCGAGCGACAACTCGAACCCATCCCCGGCACGCACCATGCAGGTAGCTTACTCCTGCGTCGAATAATACCCCTTGAACAGAGCGAAGATGGCCGCCGCGATGCCCGCGCCGACGAGGGGAGCGAAGATGAAGACCCACACCTGCTCGAGCGCCAGCGTATTGCCCTGCACCGCCATGGCAAGGGCGGGACCGAAGCTACGAGCCGGATTCACCGAGGTGCCCGTCAGCGGGATACCCATGATGTGCACGAACGTGAGGGTGAGGCCGATCACGATGCCGGCGAAGCTAGAGGTCTTCTCGTTCGCCGTAACGCCCAAGATGGTGAGCACGAAAACGGCGGTAAGAATCACCTCGACCGCAAACGCGCCGACCATGCTGATGCCCGTGGTCGATGCCTCGCCGAAACCGTTGGTGCCAAGCCCCGTCGCGGCGACGCCGCCGAGCGCGTCGCAGCTATTGATAATCAGCATGAGCACGAAAGCGGCCACGATGCCGCCAGCGAACTGACCAATCCAATACCCGAAAAGGTCCTTCAAGGAGATGCGCTTATCGGCATAGAGGCCGAAGGTCACAGCAGGGTTGATGTGACAGCCCGACACGTTTCCGATGGCGAATGCCATGGCCACGATCGAAAGACCGAAAGCGAACGCGATACCGAGCGTGCCCAGGGTGGCGCCGGCAATGGCGGCGCTGCCGCACCCGAACAACGTGAGCGTGAAGGTACCGATTGCTTCGGCAACGTACTTCTTGATGGAATCCAATGCTTCCTCCTATTCCCTCGCCCCGAACCCCCAGCGAGTCCGGGCGCGGCCGCGAATCCGTCCGCGGCAAACCAGGACAATCTAAAGGAAGCCTCGTTTGACCGCAACGAAAACCAGGGACTTCAATTTGAAGTTGAACCATGCGCGGCGCATACGAGCCACGCGCGAGCTCACGTATAGTGAGGGCATGTGTGCCGGGATACCCGGCAAGACCATCCAGGGAACTTCGACCATAACGAGGTGAGACGTGAACGTATCGCGCAGAACCCTTTGCGCCCTCGCGCTCTCCGCGCTTCCGATCGCCGCGCTGGGCGGATGCGCCGGCCAGGGTGCTCCCGCATCGGGCAGCACGGGATCCGGCAGCCCGCGCGCAGCCAGCACATCCACGGCAAACGGCACGCTTCGAGCCGGCGTCAGGGCCGACGTCATCGGCTTCGGATATCTCAACGAGACGACCGATAACTACTACGGACTTGAGATCGATATCGTGAACGATCTCGCAGAACGCATGGGCATAGACGATGTGGAGTTCGTCACCGTCACGCCCGACGACCGGAAAGAAATGCTTCTCGCGGGCACCATCGACCTTGTGGCCGCCTGCTATTCCATCGCCGAGACCCGGCTTGAGAACTTCGACTTCTCCCCCGCTTATTACGAGGATGCCGTCATCGCCGTCGTCCAGAACTCGTCGATGATCGCCTCCATCGATGATATGCGCGGCCGCACCTTCGGCACCATGTCTGGATCGAACGCCGCACCGCTCCTGAGCCAGAAGCTCTACGACATCGGATTCTCATCCGGCGTGGTGGAACAGGCGAACGACGACAACTCCGATGTCTCCTTTGATACCTGGCACCTGCTGCAGTTCCCGAGTTACGAAGAGCTCTCGGACGCACTCGAAGTGGGAACGGTCGATGCCATGGTGCTCGATGGAGCTATCGCGCATACCTATATGGACGACAAGCGCACCATCATCGAGGGCTTCGAGGTCGCCGAGCAATCATACGGTATCGCGACGCAGAAGGGCTCGGACCTGAGCGACTCGGTATCGGCCACCCTGCAGGACATGCTCGACGATGGCACGATCGCCGCGCTCGTAGACAAGTGGGACTAGGAGATGAAGATGCCCCGCACGCTGTTCCGCAAAACGAATGTGAAGATCGCGCTCCTTCTCGCGATCGTAGCCGTAAGCATGGTCGTCATGGGCGTCCTGCTCTCCGGCATGCAAGAGAGCCTCTCCCGCTCAAGCTACGACACCGAGATGGAGGAAGAGGCAAGCGAGCTCAAGGAGCTCCTCGCCAGCGCAGAAGAGGAGGCCTCGCAGAACAAGGAGACCTTCGATGCCATCTATCAGTCGAAGGCGATGAGCGTCGCCTTCATGGCAGCAAACGACGCCGGGTTCGAGGCAACGGATGCCAAGATGGCCGAGTACCGCCAGCTCTTGGACGTCGATAACGTGCTCGTCGTCAAGTCGGACGGCACCATCGTGGCAAAGGCAGCCGAAACGAAGGCGAACTTCTCGTATGCGCGCTTCAACTATCTGCGCGAATGCCTTGCCACGGGCGAGCCGTCGCGCGCTGTCGAAATCGAGCTTCCCGGCGAGGACTGGCTGTGCCGGTACTACGCAGCGCGCCTCGACGCCGACACGATGGTCGTCATCGAGCAGAACCCCGAGGAGCTGCGCCTCCTCGATGCCGAGACGAGCTCCACGGAAAGCGTGCTCCGCAACATCTCCGTAGGGCAAAACGGCTATGTGTTCGCGCTCTCGGCGCAAACCTACCTCATCGAATACCATCCCGACGCCGACCTTGTCGGTCGAGACGCGCTCGACGCGGGCATCGATGTAGCCAAGCTCGAGGACGGCGCCGTAGCGCAGCTCACCTTGGACGGAGAAGAACTCTACTGCCGCGTGAGCCTCATCGGCGACACCTACTATGTTTGCGCCGTGCCCGAAAGCGACATGGCCGCATCGCGCATGGTGACCGTAGCCGTCATCCTCTTCGTGTTCTTTGCCGTCATCGCGACCGTCACGCTCTACGGCATCTTCGTCATGCGCCAGGAGGAACGCGACGGCCATGCGAACGATCACCTCGTTCGCGTTGGACGCCTTCGCTACAATCGCGAAGTCGGCAAGCGCGCAGCGATCTTCACGCTCGTCGGCTTCATCGCCATCGTCGCCGTCTCCTTCTACATGCAGACGCTCTTCGCCCTCTCCACGCAATCGGTCGTTAACAAGGAGCGCGCTTCGTCGATCGCCGAGACCATCGACCGCGTGAACGATCGCGCCGACGAGCTTACCGTGCAGTATGACGAGCGCTACCTATCCAAGGCACGCGTGGCGGCCTACATCCTCGAGGCGAACCCCGCCCTCGCGACGAAACCCAAGATGCAGGAACTTGCCGACGTGCTCCAGGTGTCTGGCGTGTACCTGTTCGATGGAAGCGGGTCCATGGTGGTTTCGAACGCTCCATATGAGCACTTCTCGCTCTCGACCGACGAGACCGACCAGTCCTTCGCCTTCTGGCAGCTCCTGCAGGGCGTAGACAGCTACGTCCAGGAGCCCACAGAAGACGAGATGACCGGGGAGCTCGTTCAGTACATCGGCGTGGCAACCTACGACGATGCGGGCTACACCAACGGATTCGTGCAGGTCATGGTTCATGCCGGAAGGCTCGAGGAGCTGCTCAGAAGCGTGCAGATCGATCACGTGCTCGACGGCGTGAAGGCGGGCTCCGGCGGCTTCGCGTTCGCGGTGAGCAAAGCCGATGGCACCATCTCCTACTATCCCGACGCTTCGATTCAAGGCAAGCAGGCCACTGAGGTCGGGCTCAGGGAGAGCCAAATCCGCGGAGGCTACGACGACTACATCACGATCGGTGGCGAGACGTTCTACGCCTCCTCGGTCGAGACACCCGATTACTTCGTATACGTTGCGGGCCCCGAAGGCGAGCTCATGGCCCAACGCCTCCCGCTCACCCTCGCCACCGGGCTCATCGCGCTCGCCTGCCTTGCCGTCGTCTTCTGCCTGATCGCCTTTGAGCCCGAGCACATGCCCGCCCCTCTCCGCTCCATGACGGAAGACCCCAGCGCGGACCGCGTCTTCGAAATCGAAACGCCCTCGGGTCGTCGGACGAGGACGGAGTCTGCCGCGAGCCGTTGGCTCAACCGCTCCCTCGATTGGAGCCACATGACACCCGAGCAGAAGCTCGGCTATGTCTTGCGCCTCTTCGTTGGCGTGGGCGTGGTCGCCGTCTTCTTCTCGGTACTGTTCAAGGACCAGATCTTCGGGACGAACTCCGTCTTCGGATACATCCTCGGCGGGGGCTGGGAACGCGGTCTCAACATCTTCGCGCTCACGGCAAGCGTTATGACCGCATGCGTGATCTTCACCCTGTCGTGGGTGGTTCAGAAGGTGCTGCACCTGCTCTCCGATGCCCTCTCGGCGCGCGGTGAGACCGTATGCCGCCTGCTCGTGAGCCTCACCAAGTACGGCGCAATCCTGGGAACGCTGTATTGGTGCTTGGCGACGGTGGGCGTGGACACAGGAACGCTTCTTGCAAGCGCGGGACTCCTCACCCTGGCCATCAGCTTCGGTGCGAAGGACCTCGTCACCGACCTGCTCTCAGGCCTCTTCATCATCTTCGAGGGCGAGTTCCGCGTGGGCGACACCATCTCCGTGGGTACCAACACCGGAACCGTCATGGAGATCGGCATTCGCACGACCAAGATCAACGACGGCAACGACAACGTTATCGTGCTGAGGAACAGCGCGATCTCGAACGTGGTGAACCGCACCAAGCTCGATTCCTTCGCCACCATCGACGTCGAGGTCTCCGTGGGCGAGGACCTGCCGCACCTCGAGAACGTGCTCAAAGAGGCGCTTCCGCGCATCGCCGAGCGCCAGCCCATGATCTTGGACGGCCCGTTCTACCGCGGCATCGTCGCACTCTCCACGAGCACGATGACCATCCGCGTGATCGCGCGCTGCTCGGAGAAGAACCGCTCCGCACTCGAGCGGAACCTCAAGCGGGAGATGCGCCTTCTGCTCACGCGGCACGATATCGCACCCTACCAGCTCCAATTCGAGCACGATGAAGACGACCGCTCGCCTCTGAGCGAGGGCGAGGCCGATGAGCTCGAGGGAGCCGACAGCTTCGTTGAGAGCCAAGACGCCTCCATCGGCAAGTACGATGAGAAGCGGGCCAAGAAGGACAAGGACCCCGACGCGCGCCCAGAAGCCTAGCCCCCCATCCAACGGGCCGCCTCCATCGCAATCGGTGGAGGCGGCCCGTTTTTCATAGCTATGGCGTTGAGGTCTATTGTTGAGATGCCGGAGCGTTCGAAACGTCCGGGTGGCGGCAAGCACTTCCAAGCTATGGCAAGCGATGCCGGGGCGTGGCGCATGTGCGCTATGTGCCAAGAAGCGAGAGCACGCGCGGGAAGCTCTTGAGCATGAAGTGCTCGAAGGCGAGGTACTGCTCGGATTTATGGTCCTTTGCGCTCACGGCGCAGACCGACACGGGAATGTCGTCCTCGGGCACGAAGCGCAGCATCGACCACGATGGAGAGATGGAGAAGGCGGGAATCCCCACTCCCATGGTGTAGCCATGCTCTTCCATTACGAAATGCTTGACCTCATCCTGCGTGCGGATGGGGACCACCTTCGACGCGAGCCCGCAGCGAAGGTACAGGTTCAAGATCGTCTCGTTGAAATCGTCGAGACCTTCGGCATGGCAGACAGGATACGGCGCGAGGTCGCTCATGGTGACGAGCTTTTTCTTGCGGAGCGGGTGCTTGCTCGAGAGGAAGACGCCCACCGGCAGCGTGCCCACACGAACGCTGTCGCAGAGCGGATTGGAATACTCCCCGATGGTAATCAGCGCGTCAAGGTCGCCGGAAAGCAGCTGCGGAACCGCCTCGTAGCCCATACAAAGCCCAAAGCTCACCCTCGTGCCCAGCTGCTTGGAAAGGAAGCGCTCCAACCCCGCGCAAACGATACGATGGTTGCTGAAGTACGGCACCGCGAGCAAGACGCGAAAGGTATCGTCCGCCTTCACGGCATCCGTCCGGCGCGCCTCGAACATATCGCCGACCTTATCGAAGGCCTCAAGGGCCTGCTGGGCGTACCTGCTCAGCTCAAGGCCGAAGGAAGTGGGGACGGCGCCCTTGCTTCGTCGCACGAACAAAGGCTCCCCCAGCTCGGCCTCCAGCTCGCCGATCGCCTTAGAGACCGCTTGGACCGTCACGTTCGCCTCGCGAGCAGCCCCCGAAAAGCTGCCGGCGTTCATAACGGAGCAGAAATATCGAAGTTGTTGAATATTCACATCAGCACCCCACAATGCCGCCCATTGCAAAACAACGGTCTGCGAGCGGCATGGTGCCGTCATCGCGTCATGTACGCTTTCCATTGTACAAATGGCACCAGCGCGGCAACGCATGTCGAGAGGGCGTCAACCAACAATTGAAGTTGGCGAGGCGCTGCTAACCATACGTTGCTCGGTGACCACGAAGTCGACGCGTCGATCGTGAGGGTCGATCACCCCTAGATCGCCCAGGCTCGCACAGAGCTGTCGCTCACGGCACAACCCGATGGAGACGCCCGGGAAACCAGCAAGGAACACGTCGTAGAAGCCTCCGCCGTAGCCCAAGCGAAACCCCTGGCAGTCGAACGCGAGTCCCGGAACGATGGCGACATGCCCAGGAGCCGAGCCGGGGACGACCTCCCGATTCTCATGGGGAGGGGGCTCCTTGATGCCGAACGAGCTCACACGAAGGCCTTCAAGGCTGTCAACGCGATACCACCGCAGGCTGCGCGCAGCGCAGACACGCGGGAGCGCCACGGCCTTCCCCAACTCCCAAGCAGCGCGGATGATGCCGCGCGTCTCGACTTCCGATGCGAAGGACAGGTAGATGAGCACAGTCTCCGATTGCACGAATGCCGGTGCGGCAACGACGCGATGCGCGATGAGGGTGTCGATAGATGCCCGCTCGTCTGGCGCTTGCTCCGCACGCTCGCGAAGCAGGAGCTTGCGCAGGGCACGCTTGCGCGGCTGGCAGGCTCCTTCCAGGCAGGTTCCCCTGGCCCCAACGCCTACGGCCGCGGCATCAGGCGCCCTGTTGTCTACAGGCTCTTCGGCAGCGACGCTATCGCCAACCACGCCGAAAGCTTCCTCCAGCCTCATCGCTGCCGCTTGTAGGCAAACCAATATGCCGCGCCGACGAGAGCGCCGCCCACGATGTTGCCAGCCGTCACAAAAAGCAGGTTCGAGCCCACACCGGCAACCGCGAGCGCGCCTGCCCCCGCCACGCCCGCATATTGGGCGAGCAAACCGAGCGGGAGGAAGAACAAATTGGCGATGCTGTGCTCGAAGCCGAGGACGACGAATGCGACGACTGGCAAGACCGCCGCAGCCAGTTTGTCGCAGACGCTCTGCCCGGCGAACCCCATCCAGACGGCCAAGCACACAAGAACGTTGCAGAGGATACCGCGCACGAACGCCACGCCCGGGGCAAGCCCCGCCTTGGTGAGCGCCACCGAAAGGGCAATCTCCCCCACCGCGCCCTGATTCGAAGCGAAGATGCCCGCCGCCCAGAGCATCACGGCGATGCAAACGGCACCGATTGCATTTCCCACGTAGACAATCACCCAGTTGCGCAGCACGCGCGTCCATGCGTAGCGTCCGGAAAGCGCGCCCGCCACCATGAGGCAGTTGCCGGTGAAGAGCTCGGCGCCCGCAACGAGCACGAGAAAGAGCCCGAGCGTGAATACAAGACCGCCAAGTAGCTGCGAGGCGGCAAAGCCAAGGCTCGCATCGGAGCGAACCAGGAGCATGAAGGACCCACCGAACGCGATGAACGCTCCGGCAAGGATGGCGAGAACCAGGAGGCGCAAAGCGGGAAGCGATGCCTTGGCCTCTCCCGCTTCCTCGGCCTTGGCCTCTATCTCAGCGGGAGTAAGCAGCGGCCGCATCGTAGGAGTATCTGATGCCATGGAAAACCTTTCATACGGAAGTCAAGGGTGAGCCGACGGATGAGACAGATTAACCCGGCACAACTGTCTCATACCGCACCCAACATGCCTACAGGCCAAGGAGACGAAGCGCCTCCTCGCGCGTACGAATATCGGAGCGAAACGTACCCCGCACGGCAGAGGTCGTGGTGAGCGCGCCGGCTGCGCGCACGCCGCGCATGGTCATGCACATGTGCTCCGCCTCGAGCACCACGAGAACGCCGCGCGGCCTGAGTTCTGCCATCATCGCGTCCGCGATCTGGGCCGTGAGTCGCTCCTGCAGCTGCAAGCGGCGCGCATAGCCGTTCACGCAGCGGGCGATCTTCGAGAGCCCGGTGATGCGCCCTTCATGTGGAATATAGGCCACATGCGCCTTGCCGGTAAACGGCAAGATATGGTGCTCGCAAAGCGACGAGAAGGGAATGTCGCGCACGATGACCATCTCTTCGTTATCGTTCTCATGGAATTGCTTGCGAAGATGCAGCGAAGGGTCCTCGTCGTACCCCCCGAGCACCTCCTGTGCCGCACGGGCCACACGGTCGGGCGTCTCCAAGAGACCTGGACGGTCCGGGTCCTCGCCCACCGCAATCAAGAATTCGCGAATCGCTGCCTCCGCGCGCGCCTTATCGACCGCCATCGCCGCCCCTCTCGTGCGCCCGAACCCGCAGGCGCCATTCAACGAACCCCAGCAACGCCTGTGCCGGATATGGTTGTTCATGCCCAATCTGCCGAAGCATGGTACCAGATACCGGGCACATCGAGTGCTTCGCGGACCATTCCGCACGACAACACCCCGAAGCATGCGACAAGCAGGCTGAGGCAGCACGCGGCGGCTGGAAGCTGCACGGCCGCGCAAAAGCCATCAAGCTGATGCACGTTCCGCGGCCTCGACCACGTGCTTGGCGAGCACGGCCGTCGTGACCGCGCCCACTCCGCCCGGAACCGGGGTTATCGCTCGCACCAACGGCTCGACCTCCTCGAAGGCCACATCGCCCACGAGTCTTCCCGCCTCGTCATCCCAATTGATGCCCACATCGACCACGACCTGACCCGAGGAGACACAGTCCGCGCCAATCGTGCCCGCATGCCCCGCCGCAACCACGAGCACGTCGGCACGGCGGCATTCCTCCGCAAGATTACGCGTGCGCGTGTGGCACATGGTCACGGTCGCGTTACGGTCCTGCAGCATAAGCGACACCGGCCTGCCGATCACGAGCGAACGACCGACCACGCAGACGCGCGAACCCTCGAGCACGACGCCGGAGCGCTCGAGCAGCTCGACCACCGCCTCGGCGGTGCAGGGCGCGAAGCCGACCGCTTCGCGCGCGTAGAGACCGAAGAGCGATCCCGGTGTTATGCCGTCAACATCCTTGGAAGCATCGAGCGCGGCCCGAGCCGCCGCCTCATCGAGATGAGGGGGAAGAGGACTGAACATGAGGCAGCCGTGGACGGAGGCGTCGGCATTTACGCGCTCGATAGCAGCGATGAGCTCATCCTGCGCGCAATCCGCGGGAAGGAGGACCCTCTGGACCGTCAGCCCCACGCGCTCCGCCCGCTTCAGGGCGCCCCGCTCATAGGCAAGGTCGTCGGAACGCTCCCCCACGCGAACGATCGCGAGGGTGGGCTCGATCCCGCGCGACCGAAGCGCACGGGTGCGATAGCTAAGCTCCTCGGTCAGGGACGCAGCGACCGGGGCGCCACGCAATAGCTCCGCCATGATCAACCCCTCCTCAGATGGGCGCGCATCGCGTCGACCACCGCCTGGGCACGCGGTGCGTATTCACCGATGAGGGCGTCGGCCTCGGCTTCGAGCTCCTCGGCGAATTCACGATCGCCGAGCGTGCCCGTATTAACGTAGACGTTCGCACTCGATGCCACGAGAGCTGCGCCGCACAGCGCCGCACCGCACAGCACGTCGGAGAGGAGCAGACGGCTGCCCTTCTCCGCCAGCTCCTCCAAAAGCGGCACCGCGCGTGCGCACTGGCGCATCATCTCGATGGGAGCGGAGCAGGCCGTCTTTGTAGCGAGCTCTATGGTACGCGCACGCGCCGGATCGCTCTTCGGAATGCTATAGGCGCGCGCGAGCGGCTCAAACGCCTCGGCGTCGGCGTTGATGAGCCCCATGAGATTCTCGCGCACATCATCTGCCTCGATGAGAATGCGCTCGATATCGTTCTGCACGGAGGCGTAGGCCTTTTTCCCCACGGTATAGTGAGCCACCATGGAGCAGAGCGCCGCCCCGAGCGCTCCGGCGAGCGCCGCCGCCCCGCCGCCGCCGGGAACCGATTGCTTCGCGGCGAGCGCAGCGGCAAAATCAACGCAGGAAAGCTCGGTCAGCTTCTGTTGCGTATCACGGTTGTCACGCATGGCAACCTCCTTGTCTCCATCTTGCTGCAGAAGTGCCTTCAGCAACTGGTCTATCCTGCCACAGAAGCACCCGCCCTGCGCGCCGGCCGGGATCATCTCAAGAAATCTTTCAGCACCGGCAACCGGACGCCCTGATTTCCTCTATATAAAGGCACGCCAAGTATTTCATGCATGCAAGCACATCCGATGCCGAGCGAGCGAAGCGAAGCTCGCGCACGTGGCCCGGAGGGTGTTTCCGCAGGGCGTTTCCCGCAGGATTTCGACTCGGTCGAAATCCGAGGACCACGCCCGAAGGAAACACCCTCCGAACCTAAACGGCACTAGAACAGTCCGGTAATCACGCCGTTCTCATCGACATCAATCCGCTCCGCAGCCGGCGTCTTGGGCAGGCCGGGCATCGTCATGATATCGCCGGTGAGCGCCACCACGAAACCGGCACCCGCCGAGACGCGAAGGTTGCGCACCGTGATGCGGAAGCCCTCGGGCGCGCCGAGCTTATGCTGATCGTCCGTGAAGGAATATTGCGTCTTCGCCACGCAGACAGGAAGGTTACCGAACCCGTTCGCCTTGAGCTGGGCAAGCTGACGCTTGGCGGCAGGCGTGTAGTCCACGCCGTCCGCATGGTAGATCTTGGTCGCGATGGCATCGAGGGCATCCTCGATCGAGGAGCCGGTTTCGTACGAATAACGGAACTCGTGGGGCTCCTCGCACAAGCGCATGACCTCCTCGGCGAGCGCCTCGCCGCCCTCGCCGCCCTTCACCCAAACCTCGGAGAGGGCGACGTTCACGCCGAGCTCCTGGCACTTGCGCTCCACCAGGGCAAGCTCAGCCGGGGTGTCTGTGGGGAAAGCGTTGATGGCGACCACGCAGGGCAGACCGTAGACGTCGCGGATGTTCGAGACGTGGCGGAGCAGGTTGGGGATGCCCGCCTCGAGCGCCTCGAGGTTCTCGCTCGTCAGCTCAGCCTTGGGCACGCCTCCGTTGTACTTGAGCGCGCGCACCGTAGCCACGATAACCACCGCATCGGGGTCGAGCTCCGCCATGCGGCACTTGATGTCGAGGAACTTCTCGGCACCCAGGTCGGCACCGAAGCCTGCCTCGGTGACCACGTAGTCGCCCAGCTTAAGCGCAGTATCGGTCGCCTGGACCGAGTTGCATCCATGCGCGATGTTCGCGAAGGGGCCTCCGTGCACGAACGCCGGCGTATGCTCGAGCGTTTGCACGAGGTTGGGCTTGATGGCGTCCTTGAGCAGCGCTGCCATGGCGCCCTCGGCATGCAGGTCGGAGGCCGTGACGGGCTCGCCGCCGTAGGTGTAGGCCACGACCATGCGGCCCAGGCGCTCCTTCAGGTCCATAAGGCCGCTCGCGAGGCAGAACGCGGCCATGACCTCAGAGGCCACGGTGATGTCGAAGCCGTCCTCGCGGGGAACACCCTGCGCCTTTCCGCCAAGACCGTCCACGATGTGGCGCAGCTGGCGATCGTTCATATCGACCGCGCGCTTCCACACGATCTGCTTTGGATCGATGCCGAGAGCGTTACCCTGCTGGATATGGTTGTCGAGCATGGCGGCAAGAAGGTTGTTGGCAGCACCGATGGCATGGAAGTCGCCCGTGAAATGCAGGTTGATATCCTCCATGGGAACCACCTGGGCATAGCCGCCGCCAGCCGCACCGCCCTTGATGCCGAAGACCGGCCCGAGCGAGGGCTCGCGCAACGCCAGCACCGCCTTCTTACCCAATCGCGTGAGGGCATCCGCCAAACCAACGGAGGTCGTGGTCTTGCCCTCGCCCGCCGGCGTGGGGTTGATCGCCGTCACAAGCACGAGCTTGGCCTTACGGGGCAGGTCGCGCAGAGCGTGGATATCGACCTTCGCCTTGTACGTACCATAATGCTCGAGCTGCTCGTCGGTGAGGCCGACCGCCTCGGCGACCCGCGTGATGGGCCACATCTCGGCTTCCTGGGCAATCTCGATATCGGTCTTGTACTCTGCCATGCTGTCCCCTCTCAACAAGCCTGTCGTGCCCCGAATGGAGCACCCATCTAGTGTATGGGATTCAGGCCCCGCGAGAGAGCAGAACTACGCAAACGGTCAAGAAGAGCCCTGCACGAGCTTGAGCGCAAGGTCGCTCGTATCGGCGCGCCCTTCTTCCATGGCCTTGACCACTCGATCGGTAAGCGGCCAGTACCGCTTGCCGTAAGGCGCATAGCCCTCGAGCCATACGAGCTCGCTTTCCACCATGTTCCGCGCGTGAACGATCTCTTCGGGCAGGCGCGCGCCATACTCCGTCATCCAGCGCTCCAGCAGGGCCCATTCACGCTCGTTCGCATGAGCGAGGCCGTCCTCGAACGATTCTGCGAGCACGGACCCCTGCTCATAGGTCTCGTCCCGCGCAGCGAGATCGTGATCGAGGAGCGAAAGCAGTTCGCGCTCGGTCGACAGAATCGCTTCGAGCGACCGCTTGCGCTGCGGCGCGAAGGGCTCTTCAACCAATGCCGTGCGCGCGGCTACCGCATCCCCGAGCTCACCGATCTTGCGTTCCCGCACGTCGAGCTTAGCTTGGATGTCGGCGATCTTCTGATCGATCTTGTCCAGCTCGTCCCTCATCCGAAAGCTCTTGAAAAACCAGAGCTTCAAGCGCCTCCAGGGGTGCGCGATCCATGGCGCCCGGCGCGCCTCATCCTGCTCGTAGGGTTCCACGAACTTCTTGCGCTGCTCGTTCATGCGGGCGAGTTCTGAGCGCTCCTCGGCGTCGGCGGCAGCATAGTCCCTTAAGGTCGAGCGGTCGCGCGCAAGTTCCTCGTCCCCATCCAGCGCCCGCTGCGTATCGGCCGCGACGGCTGCGAGCTCGGCGATGCATGCGGCGCGCTCGTCGAGCAACGACCGCTCGTCGATGACGGCGCGCCAAGCGTCATAGGCGAGCCACCAGTTCCATTGGCTGCCCTCATCGACGCGATAGCCGAGATGCGCGCCGTCCGGCCCGAGCGCCCCAGCGAGCGCACGACGATCGTAGACGGCGGCGGTGGAAAACGCGAATGGCGGGAGCCGACGTTCCCTTGCGCCCAGGCCCGAGATATCGAGGGGGAGCTGCGTGCACAATCGGGCGAGGGTGCGCTCTTCAACGCAGTAGCTCGTCCAATGCCTCTGAAAGGTGCGCATCGCTTCGAGATTAGCCATGGAAGCCTCCATCGCTCAACGGCATCAGTGGTTCGTGTTCGGTGATCAGCCGCTCCACCATACTAGCACGCGTCGACGCGGATTGGCGTGCCAGGCCGCCCTCCGAAACGCTGCAAGCAAAAGCGTCGCACAACTCGACGGTGGAGCGGCATTCAAGCCTCCGCCATCGAGCTATGCGACGCTTTCCTAGAACATCAAATGAGGGGCTGTCACCTATTTGACATCGGCGAGCTGTACGGTGAGCGCCCCGATCTCGGCCTTGAGCTCCTCGGCGCGCTCGCGCTTCTTCGCCACGACCTCGGGCGCCGCCTTGGCGATGAAGCCCTCGTTGGCAAGGGTCCGCTCGGCACCAGCAAGCTCCTTCTCGGCCTTGGCGATAGCCTTCTCGATGCGAGCGCGCTCGGCAGCGAAGTCGACAAGGTCGCCCAGCATAATACAGGCATCGAAGTCGGCACCGGCAAGGACGATGGAGCCCTCGGGCTTTTCCGTGGCCTCACCCGTGGTGATATCGAGCGGGCTCACGCGCGCGAACGCGCAGATGAACTCCGCCATGCCGCGGATGGCCTCGGCGACCTCATCCGAGTTGGCGCGAATGCTCACGCCAAGTTGCTCCTTGGGGCTGATGCGATAGCGGGCGCGCGTGGAGCGCACATCGGTCACCACGGCGCGGGTAAGCTCGAAGGCGCGCTCTGCGGGCTCGTTTACCCAGCGCTCGTACGCCGCAGGCTCGGGCCAATCGGCGACCATGAGCGCCTCGGCGCGCTCGCCGTCTTCATCCAGCCAGCTCGCGGGCATGGTGTCCCAAATGGCCTCGGTCGCGAACGGCATGAGCGGATGCATGAGGCGCAAGCTCGTATCGAGCACGAAGATGAGGTTGCGCTGCGCCTGCAGGCGCGCCTCGGCATCGGAGAGACGGGTCTTCGTGACCTCGATGTACCAGTCGCAGACCTCGTTCCAGAAGAAGCTCTGCAGGCTGCGCGCCACATCGCCGAACGCGTACGATTCGATGCCCTCGGTAACCTGCCCCACCGTCTTTGCGAGGCGGCTGAGCATCCAAGCATCTGCCGCGGTCTCGGCGACCGGCTCACCCGGCGTGTAGCCCTCCATATTCATGAGCAAAAAGCGGCTCGCGTTCCAAATCTTGGTGAGGAAGGCCTTTGCCTGCTCGGTGCGTGCGCTCCCCAGGAAGTTCTTCTGCTTGTCGAAATCTGCGTCGAAGCGAACGTCTTGGTTGTTCGTGAAGAGGCTCAGCAGGTTGAAACGCATGGCGTCGGCGCCGTATTTGTCCATGAGGTCCATGGGGTCAACGCCGTTGCCCTTCGACTTGCTCATGCGGCTGCCGTCCTTGGCGAGCACGGTGGGATAGATCACCACGTCGTGGAAGGGAATCTCGTCCAGGAAGTAGAGCGAGCTCATGATCATGCGTGCCACCCAAAGAGCGATGATGTCGCGCGCCGTCACGAGCGCCGTGGTGGGATGATGCCCCTCGAGCTGCTCGGGGTGCTGCGGCCAGCCCTGCGTAGCGAAGGTCCACAGCTGCGAGCTGAACCAGGTGTCGAGCACGTTCTCGTCCTGGTGCACATGATGCCCGCCGCACTTGGGGCACACATCGACGTCCTCCATGAGGGCGTCTTCCCAGCCGCAATCCTCGCAGTAGAAAACGGGGATGCGATGGCCCCACCACAGCTGGCGGCTGATGCACCAGTCTTTCAGGTTCTCCATCCAGGTGAGGTAGGACTGCTTCCAGCGCTCGGCGTTGAAGCGGACCTTACCCGAGGTCACCGCGTCCATAGCCGGCCCCTTGAGCTTGTCCACGGCGACGAACCACTGCTCGGAAAGCCAGGGCTCGAGCGTGGAGTCGCAGCGGTAGCAATGCATGACGGAGTGGTCGTGCTCCTCGATGTGATCGAGCAAGCCGTGCTCCTCGAACCAGGCGACGACCTTCTCACGGCACTCGTCGCGCGTGAGCCCAGAGAACTCACCGTAGCCATCAACCACCACGGCATGCTCGTCGAAAATATTGATCTTCTCGAGACCGTGCGCCTCGCCCATGGCGTAGTCGTTGGGGTCGTGAGCCGGCGTGACCTTCACGAAACCCGAGCCGAAGCCCGCATCCACGTGCCAGTCCTCGAAGATGGGGATCTCACGGTCCACGATGGGGAGCTTCACCGTCTTGCCCACGAAGGCGGCCTTCTCCGGATCCTTGGGGCTCACGGCCACGCCCGTGTCGCCGAGCATGGTCTCGGGGCGCGTGGTGGCGACAACGATGTACTCCTGGCCGTTCACCGGCTCGGTGAGCGGATAGCGCAGGTGCCAGAGGTGACCTTTCTCGTCCTTATACTCCGCCTCGTCGTCCGAGATGGCCGTGGTGCAGCTGGGGCACCAGTTGACGATGCGCTTGCCGCGGTAGATGAGCCCGTCGTGGTACCAGTCGCAGAAGACGCGGCGCACGGCCTCGGCGTAATCGGGGTCCATGGTGAAGCGTTCGTCCTCGAAGTCGATGGAGCAGCCCATACGACGAATCTGCTGCTGGATGATGCCACCGTACTCGTGGGTCCAGTCCCAGCACGCATCGATGAACGCCTCGCGGCCCATCTCAAGGCGATTCTTGCCTTCGTCCTTGAGCTTCTTGTCCACCTTGGTCTGCGTGGCGATGCCGGCATGGTCGGTGCCGAAGATCCAGCGCGTGGAGCGGCCGCGCATGCGCGCCTGGCGCACGATGGCATCTTGGATGGAATCGTCGAGCGCGTGACCCATATGGAGCTTGCCCGTGACGTTCGGCGGCGGGATGACGACCGTGCAGTCGCCAGCGCCGGGGCGCTTTTCTGGCTTGCGCTGGTAGTAACCGCCTGCGAGCCATTTCTCGAGCACCTGGGGCTCGGTGGCCGCGGGGTCGTAGGTTTTGGGCATCTCTTCCATTTCCATGGGCACCTCTATGCTTGCATCTCTACTCGGATTTCACGCGATACACGTATTGCAAGAGGATAGCACAGGAGGTGCGACCGCAAGACGCAGGCCGCCACGAGGACGCTCTCTGTTTACGGGCGATATTTGGACACGGGGGCGTTCTCGGGCAAGATGTGTACAGGATTAGGCATCTGGGCGTCCATATTTCGCCCGAGAACGCCACACGGGGCGCGGCAGGACCCATCCGCCGGCCTTGCCATGAGGGCGCGCCACGTCGCAGCCGACGCGGAGAGAAGTTCGTTCCCCGTCGCGGCGGACGCAGCAATGAGCGCGTCCTCGTCGTGATTGGTACGGCGAGAGCGCACCCATGACCGGACAGGCGGCCGTGCTAGCGCCCCCACCGGCATTGGAGCAGGTTCGTGAGCCGGCGGCCGGCGACGAGCTCCCCGTCCTTCACGAAGCCCTCCTCGCGCCCCGCAAGCTCGGCGATGAGCACGGAGCGCAGCTCCGCCACGCGCTGCGCGCAGGCAGGGTCGTCGATGGCATCATGCGACTCGCGCGGGTCGGCGGCGAGGTCGAAGTACTGCTCGCGTCCCGTCTGGCTGAACCAGATGTACTTATCGCGCGACGTCACGATATAGTGGTTCGATTGCTCGCGATCCCGCGCATGCTCTCCGTGGATGTAGGTGCGCTGCAGGCTCCCCCGCCCCAGCACCTCGCACGCAAGGGACGAGCCATCGACTGTGTCGGGCACGCTCGCACCCGCGAACTCCAAAAGCGTCGGCATGATGTCCATGAGTTCGACCACCTGCTCGGAGCGCCGCCCGGCATAGCCCTCCCCTGCGCCCATCGCCGCTGCCGCCTGCTTGCCAGCGCGGACGATAAGCGGTATGTGCGCGGACCCCTCATAGGGCAGCACCTTGCGGAACAGGGAGTGGTCGAAGAGCATCTCCCCGTGATCCGAGGTGAACACCACGATCGTGTTGCCATAGGTCCCGTCGTTCTCGAGGGCAGTGATGAGGCGTCCCACCTGATGGTCGATGTGCGTGATGCATGCATAGTACCCTGCCATCGCTTGGCGACGAAGCTCCGCATCGCGACAACCGTGAACGCTGTCGAGGACCATGCCGTCGCGCTCGGTCGCCTCGACGTCGTCCCAGTCTCCCGAAGCGGGCAGGCGCAGGTCGCGCCCGTCATAGAGGTCAAAGTAGCTCTGGGGGGCATCGAATGGCGGATGCGGGCGCACGAAGCTTGCGGTGAGGAAGAACGGCCGCGTGCGGTCGCGCGTCTCGAGGAAGCGGATGGACTCATCGACCACCCAGTTCGTGGGATGATAGCGCTCCTCGTAGATCCAGGGATGCGTGATCCAGGAATTGTTCTCGACACCCGAGCCGTTCACATCGAATGAAGCGCCCAAGCGGTCGCGCATGTCGCGCATGTAGTCATCGGAAACCGCTTGATGCTGCCAATACGGCGTATCGGCATGGCGATAGTGGCCGATGTATCCGTCATGCAGCTTGAGCGTCTGGAAGCCGCAGGCAAGACGGGGCGGATGCACGTGCATCTTGCCCACGCATGCCGTCTGGTAGCCGGCGCGGCCGAGTTCCTCGGCAAGATAATGGTCGTACTCCCAATCTACGCCATCCTGATAGCCCACACGGCCATGGGAGGAAGGGGCCTGGCCGGTGAGGAGCCCTGCGCGCGCCGGAATACAGCTCGGACAGGCGGAGTAGGCGTTCTCGAAGAGCATTCCCTCCGCAGCAAGCGTATCGAGGTAGGGCGTCTTCACGTCCGGATGCCCGGCGGCTCCCAGGCAATCGCCGCGCAGCTGGTCGCAGACGATGAGAACGATATTAGGTTGAGCAATCGGACGAGCCATGGCTCTCCTTCCCTAGATGCGCCGACCGCCCTGCGTGACAGCGGTGCCAGGGGAAGCTCTCACGCAGGGAGCCGGAACCGTTCAGTGAATCTTGCGCATATCGGCGAGAAAAGCCTCGACCGCGCCGGCATCGGCCCCGAGCAGAACGAGCTCGCGCTCGGCACCGCGCATCGTGTAGCGCACGGACACGCCGCCCGCGACCGCGACGGATTCGACCTGCTCGATGCGATCCCAGCCCACGCGCATGCCGCCCTGATAGATCCCATGCGGCCCCATGCCGGAGCGCACGAGGGCAAGCGAGGCGCCCACCGCGACGAGGACGCAGCACGCGGAGAAGTCGTCGGGCTGCGCGCCCCGCACGACGAAGTACCCGATACCGAGGACGGCAACCGCAGCCGCGACGACCGCGTTCACCGGCTTGCGGGGTACCGCGAACCTCAACGAGCCCCGCTGGTCGATGGCGAGGTACACGCTATAGCAGACCAGCAGGGCGGCCACGATGACAAGAGTCCACTCGAGAACGCCGAAGCTTGAGAAAAACGCGGGCATGAACTCACCCCTTCACGGGCGTGCGCATGTGCTTCTCGGAGCGCTTGAGATAGCGCTCACTTGCCGCGCCATCGCCCTTGTTCTCGTATTGCAGGGCCAGCAAGAGCTCGAGGAAGCCTCGATCGACCCCGTGGAGCCCCTCGACGCGGCGCTCCATGTCCTCGATATATCCCCAGCCCTTCTTGATGTAGATGTCGTGCATCATGCGCGCCTCCGCGACGGCGTCGGTGTCTTCCCAGGTCTCGATCTCGGCGAGAAGCCTCGTCGCCCCTTCGGCATTGCCGCGCTCGAGATAGTAGTTGAAGGCCTTCCCCACGAGCTCGCGGCGCTGGCGGTCATTCTGCCTCATGGAGAGCATTCGCTCGATCACGGAATCCGCCTCGCCGTACGCATCGAGCGCAAGATACCCGTTGAGCTGCATAAACGAGCGATTCCAGGCAGGGAAGACGAGCTTCACGAGCGGTTTCTCGAGCAAGGCGAGGTACGCGCGCACCTCCCCCTGCTCGAGAAGCGAAGCGAGCTCATGGGTATATGCGCGCTTCGCCACTTCAGTGAGGATCAAAAGCGCCGTCGCGGCGATGAGTATCACGGCGCCGATGATGCGGATGTCCACGAAGCCTCCCTGTCGTGTAGGAGCCTGTCCGGTAAGGCCGCGCGAACCTAGGAGAGGCCCAGGCGGTCGAATTGCTCGGCGGGCGCGTCGTGCTCGACGAGGCCGCGTCGCAGCAGCGCGACCATGCGATCCTCGGCAGGGGCATCCTCCCCCGCCAGGTTATGGACCTGGGCATAGTCCCCGTCCAGATCGAAGAGCAGCGAGTCGCGCACCTCTTCCAGGCAGTCCTCTCGCTGATCGATGTTCGCCGGCTTCGTGCAGGGGAACCGGTAGACGGGATAGTCCGTCCACGAGAGGAAGCGCCCCATCTCGATATCATCCACGCAATCGGTGCCCATCTTCTTGCGGATGGTATGGGGAATGGCCGCGTACTCGTAGCACGGGCGGTTTCCCGGCACGGGAGCACGGAAGTAGGTGTAGCGGCCATCCGTCACGTTCACCGTCATGGCGTGCACGCCATAGAGCGCATAATCGCGCGTCGGGGCGGTCGCATCGGTCATCAACGGCATGAGCGATGTGCCGCGCACGGACGATGGCACCTCGCAACCGTATGCATCGAGCAGCGTAGGCATGATATCGATAGCCTGGGTCAGCTGCCCGGCGCGCTCGCCTGCCCGAGCACCCCCCGGGAAGTGCACGATAAACGGCAGATGGGCGAGCTCGTTATACAGATGCATGTAATTCTTGCCCAGATAGTCGCGATCGCCGAGGAAGTAACCGTGATCGGTGGTCACGAGAATCATCGTGTCGTCGTAGATGCGACGCGCCTTGAGCGCGTCGATGAGCGTGCCGAACCAATGGTCCGTGCACGTCACCAGCGCCTTATAGCGACGCTGCACGTACTCGATGGCGCTCTCGGGAATATCCGTCTCGCTCACGCGACGATAGGGCGGGATCTCGAAGTAATCGCGATCGAGTCCCTCGGCACCGCCGTACATGTCCATGTAGCGGTCGGGCACATCGAAGGGCTCATGCGGGTCGAACGCCTCGACCATGAGGAAGAAGTCGTCGTTCTCGGCATTTTCCTCGATGAAGTCGCAGGCCGCCCGGAAGGTGCGCGGGCTCGGCATGTCCTCCTCGCGCGGCCACTTCGCCCGATTCTTCTGATACTGCTCGCGCACACGGCCGTAGAAGGTCTCGGGCATGTTGTCGGGCTCGTCGATGCGACTCACCCACGGGTCGCCCTCCTGGCCGCGGAAGAGCTCCCAGCTGTTGAACAGCTGGAGATAGCCCTCGCCGCCCGTGCGAGCATAGTGGCAATGGTCCGTCTTGATGCAGGTATAGGTACCGCCCGCCCGCAGACCGTCCACGAGCGTGGCGTCGAAGGGCTCGATGGGGCCCCAGGGCCGCTCGAGGAAGTTGTAGCGCCCGCACATGATGTCGCGGCGCGCGGGCATGCACGGCGCGGAGCCGATCCAATGGTTGTCGAAGACCAGCGAGTCCTCAGCGAACGCGTCGAGATGCGGCGTATGGGCGGCTCCCTCGGGGTTGTAACACCCCAGCGCATCCCTGCGAAGGGTGTCCATCAGCACCAGGATCGTTCTCATGCAAGCGCCCTTTCTCTATGATGGCGGACACGGTGATCGCCCGCTCGCGTTTGTGGGTATAACGCTCATGTTCCACAAGATGCCCGGAATATGCGATGAAGTCCGGGCATGTTGAGGGACACGGGTGTCCGGACCCGCCGTGCGGCAAGCAGCGGGTCCGGACCGCTCGCATGGGGCGCCGCGGTGATGCTTCGGGCGCCCCATGCCCTTTGCGTGACAACGGTGCGAACGCCGGTCACGCGATTACGTTGCGATGACGTCGTACATGCGGTGCCACGCGCCCGGCATCATGAAGCCGGTAGGCGCGGCGCCGAGAGGCCGACCGTCCTTACGCGAAGATGCTGACGCCGGTGTAATAGCCGATGGCAGCGAAGACAAGCGCGAACACGATGATGCCGATGATCACCTGGGCGGTGTTCTTGCCCTGACCCTTCTTGATGAGCTTATAGCAGATCAAGGTGAGGATGACCGGCAGCATGTACGGCATGACCGCGTCGAGCTGGGTCTGGATGACGAGCGGATCGCCCTCGGAAAAGGCGAACTGCAGCCCCGTGGTGAGCTTGACCGTCTGCGGGATCAAGCAGCCCACGACGATGACGCCGAGGACGTTGGCGAGGTTGCCGAGGCGCTCGATGAGCGCGACGCCGCCCTGCTCGATGAGCTCCATGCCCTTGGTGTAGCCCATGTGGATGCCGAAGTACTTCAGCGGCCAGTAGAGCACGTTGATGAGCAGGAACATGACGAGCGGGCCGATGAGCGAGCCGTTGCTGACGCAGAGCGACGCGCCGATGGAACCGGCGATGGGGTACCACGTGAGGTTCAGCATCGAGTCACCGAGGCCGGCGAACGGGCCCATGAGCGAGGTCTTGATGCCGGTCACGGCATCCTTGTGGTCCTCGTCGGTGGTCTCCTCGAGCGCGGCGCAGATGCCCAGGATGAACGGGATCGCGAGCGGATGGGTGTTGAAGTACTCGAGATAGCGCTTCATCGCCGTGACGCGCTCCTCCTTGGGGCGGTCCTTGTAGAGCTCCTCAAGGACCGGCGAGAAGCAGTAGGTGAGCGAGAGCGACTGCATGCGCTCGTAGTTATGCGCGAACTGGCAGCCCTGGGTGCGCAGAAGAACCTTGTTCAGGGCGTGATTGCTGACGTGAGCCATTACAGATCATACTCCTCTCCATCATCAGCGCCTTCAGCGGAGGCGATGGCCGGAGCGGCCTGCGTGTTCTTCTGGCCCTCGACGACGAAGTCGTAGAAGCCGGCGATGGCGGCAGCGATGATCGCGCAGCCGAGGGTGGGGATGCCCACATACGCGTTGAGCACGAAACCGATGAGCAGGAAGATCCACATGTTCTTCTTCATCATCATGGTGAGCAGCATCGCGAGGCCCACGGCGGGCATCATGCCGCCGGCGGTGCTCATACCGGAAAGCACCCAGGGCACATCGTTCTGCAGGAAGGCCATGATGTTCTCGATGACGTAGGAACCGATACCGGTTGCGATGAACACCGGCACGGCGCGCGTCAGGAAGAAGCAGATCGCGCCACCCCAGAAGAACTTGTTGACCGCCTTGAACTCACCGGACTCGGCAGCCTTGTCGGCGCCGTGCAGGAAGGTGGCGTTCGTGGTCATGACCAGGATGTTGAGCTGCTGGACCAACGTGGCGGTGGGGACGCCGATGGCGACGGCGAGCGCCGTGGCCTCGGTCACGCTGCCGCCGGACATGATGCCCAGCGACGCACCCACGATGGTGCCGGAGATGACATCGGGCGGAACGTACGCGCCGATGTTGTTGACGCCAAGCCACATGAGCTCCATGGTTGCGCCGATGATGATCGCGGTGGTCATGTCGCCCAAGATGATGCCGACACCGACCGACGCGAGCAAGGGCTTGCGGAACCCGAGATGCGGGCCCAACTGGTCCCACTCGCACAGGCCCGCCCAGATGGCGAGGAGCAGTGCTTGAACCATACCGTTTCCTCCTTTACAAGTATGGAAATTGCAACGGGTCGCTGACATGCGGCCCGCAGTGCCGCTGAAACGATCGCGCTCGCCTGGCCAAGAAACCGGGCACCTGAAGGCGCGGCGGGACGAGCGCGGGGTGCGCCCGGCGGCGATACGTCACCGGGCGGAAACGGAACGTCTAGACCTTGAAGTTCTTGAGCAGGTCCGGCACGCGTTCCTTGGTGTCGCGGGTCGTCGTCTGCATCCAGCACTCCACACCGAGCGACTCGAGCTCCTCGAAGGCGCGCTTCTCGTCCGCGGTGATGGACATGTTCTTATGGATGCGCTGGCGCTCGTCGTTGAAGCGCATACCCGAGACGTTGAGATAGGTGAAGTCAAGCCCGTTCTTCTTCAGGGCGAGGGCGTCGATGGGGTTGCCGAAGAGCACGAGCGTGACCTTTTTGAGCGTGGTCTTCTTGAGCACGTCGATGAACTTCTCGACGGTGAAGACCGACACCTTGATGTTCGGCACCGCGAGTCCGGCGACCGAGCGCTGCACGGGGTCGTTCGCGCAGGCATCGTTCACGATGATCACCGACTCGATCCCGAAATCAGGAATCCACGTCGTGGCCACCTGGCCATGGATGAGACGGTCGTCAATGTCTACAAGCTTGAGGGGCATATCGCTCACTCCTTTCTAGAGGTCGAGGTCGTCCTCGTCCTCTTCTTCCGCCAGCTGGACCTTGACCTCCTTGAGCGCCTCGGCATTGGTGGCGAGCACATGCTCGCGCACCTCGTCGGGCGTAAGGTCGGCCGAGAACACGAGATCGATGAGCACGGGCAGGTTCACGCCGGTAAAGGCGACCATCTCGGCACCGCGCAGCATCGCGCGCGAGATGACGTTGAACGGCGTGCCGCCGTAGATGTCACAGAGCGCGACCACATGGTCGTACGCCTCGTCGAGCTCTGAGTAGGCCTCGGAAAACTCCGCCTCGAACTCCTCGGCGCTCTTGTTCTCGGTGAGCGAGAGCGCGCGGACGCGCGTCTGCTTGCCTGCGAGCATCTCGGCGCCCTCGAGCAATGCCTCGCCGATGTGCGCGTGCGTCGCAAGGATGATTCCAAACGACATGCTTCCTCCTGACGAATCGTCTTCGCCCGCGCGCGTCGTTTCCATGCGCGGCCGGGCTCCTCCCCTTGTCGGTGTTCCGTGAAGCTGTTGTTCTAATTTGTTCTTTATTGAACATTAGGTAACGTAGCAAATGAACACATTACGAAACCGCTTGCCTTACATATATACCAATACAACTCGTGGTTTCGTGGACGAACCTATCTTAGCAGGACTTTGAAGCCCAAACGTCAATCGTGTAGAAAATACCGTTTGGCGCGAATATTTGACCGTCTACGTAATTTTTTGATTCCATTTGTTCATTTCTGTTATTTTGAAGATGCCTAAGGGAGGTAGAAATGCTCAAGGTTCAACGACAGGAAGAGATCGTACGCCTATGCAACTCATCGGGGCTCGTCACGGTGAACGAGGTCGCGGAGCTTCTCGGCACCTCACCGATGACCATCAGGCGCGATATGGAGGAGCTCGCCCAGGAACATCGCATCGAACGCGTGCGCGGCGGCGCTAAAAGCGTTGTCACCGTGCCGCAGATGGTACGCGAGTTCCCGCACGATAAAAAGAGATCGCAGCACTATGCAGAGAAGCAGCATATCGCGAAGCTGGCGGTGGGGCTTCTGAGAGACGGCGATGCCGTGTTCCTCGGCGCGGGCACCACCTGCGAGCTCATCGCCCAAAATCTGGGCGAGAAGTCGCTCAGCGTGGTCACCAACAGCATCTCCGCCTTCGAGCTGCTCAGGGAGAATCCCAACATCGAGCTCTATCTACTCGGCGGCCTCTACCGCCGCAAGACGAGCGTGCTCTACGGACATCTCACCGAAGAGGCCCTCTCGTCCATGAGCGTAGACAAGGTGTTCTTCGGGGTGAACGGCATCTGCGCGCCCGACGTGATGGGGCACAACGTCGATATCTCGAACCTCCAGCGCATGGCGCTCGACAAGGGACGCAAACGCTACATCGTGGCGGATTCCTCGAAGTTCTTCCGAAAAGACCTGTTCACGTTCTACACCCTCGACCAGATCGACGCCGTGATCACCGATCCGGGCATCACCGCCGAACAACGCGCCTCCTGCGAACAGTACACGCAGGTGATCTGCTAGCGACGGGTCGGGCGGGACATCTTTCTGCTGGCGGCGGGCGCGACCGAGTCGTCTCCCTGCCAACGGCGAGTCCGACCGGACCGCCTCCAACATCTCATCCGTTCGAGGAGCCCCATGAAGTACATCAGCTTTCTCATCAAGCCTGCTTCGGCCTCGTGCAACATGCGGTGCCGATACTGCTTCTATGCGGACGTCGCCGAGCACCGCGCGGTGCGCTCGCACGGCATCATGGGCACCGATGTGATGGAGGCGCTCATCGACCGTGCACTCGGGCTCGACGACAGCGCGCGAATCGCCTTCGCCTTCCAAGGCGGCGAACCCACGCTCGCGGGACTCGACTTCTTCCGCGCGTTCGTTGCGCGCGTGGAAGCCGGGCGCACGCATCAGCAGGTGAGCTACGCCATCCAGACGAACGGCTACCTTATCGACGAGGAATGGGCGGCATTCTTCCACGAGCACCGCTTCTTGGTGGGCATCTCGCTCGACGGCTACCGCGAGCTGCACGACTGGCTGCGTCCCGATGCTGAGGGTACGGGCACCTTTGCGCGCGTCATGCGTGCCATCGACGTATTGCGCGACGCACACGTGGAGTTCAACGTGCTCACGGTGCTCACCGCGCAACTTGCCAAGCACCCGCAGAGGCTCTATCGCTTCTACCGCGACCACGGTCTTGGCTACGTCCAGCTCATCCCCTGCCTCCCGGGACTTGACGACGATGCCGATGAGCTCTCACTCACGCCCGAAGCGTTCGCCTCGTTCTACAAGGTGTTCTTCCGACTCTGGCTCGATGAGTACCGCCAGGGGCGCTACCGCTCCGTCACGCTCTTCGACAACGTGATCCCGCTCTTTGCCGGCGTGGCCCCGCAGCAGTGCGGCATGCTCGGGCGGTGCGCGCCGCAATTCGTAGTGGAGAGCTCGGGCGATGTGTATCCGTGCGATTTCTACGTGCTCGACCGCTACCGCTGCGGGAACATCGTGGATAACACCCTCGAAGAGCTCGCAACCTGCGATGCCGTGCGCGCCTTCCTCGCCGAGCCCCGGCGCGCGTGCTCGCGATGCGCCGACTGCCCCTTTGAGCGCATCTGCCATAGGAATTGCAAGCGCTTGAATATCGCCTATTACCGCGAGGATTATTGCGGCTATCGCGACTTCCTAGAAGAGGCCGCCCCGCAGATGGCCGCCATCGCGCGCACGATCCGGCGCTAGGAGCGCCAACGCGAAGCATTGTGAGGTCTTGTCAGCCATTATTTCAAGTTTTGGGCACTTAACGCCGCTTCCCTCGAATATAGCTGCAAGTCATAAGCGGTTTACCAGGCAGGATACCATCGCGAACAAACGTGCTACTGGGCATCATGCACATGGAGTGCCCAAAAGTTGAAAACGCTCGCGCATGCAGACGCCGACTACCCTAAAGCACGGTCGGAGCCTCGGATTCGGATAGTGGAGACCGCCTCTTCCCGCTCTCAGCTTGCCCTGGTGGCCTTCTCGTGATGGTCCGCGATGACCTCGTTGACGGTATGCCCTTGGTCCGCCTCGAGAGAGCGCCACTTGGGCGTTACGATGCGCTGCGCCGGGTACACGCCGCGGTGCCCCGCCACCAGATAGCTCACGAACGAGACGATAACGAAGTACGGAGCCGCCAAACCCCCGAAAAGGTCCACACCGAGCAAAATCGTCGTCATGGGCACGTTGAGCGCCGAGCCGAACACGCCCACCATGCCGAGCGCCGCGCCGAACGCCGGCGTAACGCCAAGCGAGTAGCCAAGCGCCGCGCCGAGCCAACCACCGAGCGAGGCCCCGATGCCGAAGATGGGCGTGACCTCGCCGCCCTGAAAGCCCGCCCCCAGCGTAAGCGCCGTCATGGCGAGCTTGAGCAACGCATCGACGGGCGACGCGGCCCCCGTGAACCCAGCCTCCACAAGCCACGAGGAAAGCCCGCCGTAATCGTATAAGCCAAAGACCACATAGGTCCCGAGCGCCACGAACGCGCCAACCAGCGCCGCTACCAAGTAGTTCGTGATATGGGCGGCATAGAATCGCTTGACGACGCGAATCGCCCCCGAGAACATGCGCGCCGCGATACCGAAGACCACCGCGGCCAGCACCGCGAACGCAAGCGAGGAAGGCCCGAGCTGCGGGACCATGCCGATGGAGTAGCTCTCGCGCGGGGCTCCGAGCGCCGTCGTCACGGCATCGCCGACAAACGAGGCGAGCAAACAGTACACGCCGGCGCGATATTGCAGCTTGCCCACGAAGCACATCTCCATACCGAAGAAAGCACCCGCAAGCGGCGTGCCGAACACCCCGCCGAACGCAGCGGAAATGCCCGCCATGAGGAGATCTTGGTGATCGTATTCGCCAAGCTTGAAGAGACGCGAAACGGCATCGGCAATCGTCCCCCCAATCTGGACCGCCGTGCCCTCTCGGCCCGCCGAACCGCCGGCAAGATGCGTGGCAACCGAGCACACAAAGGTGAACGGTGCCATAACGGGCGGAATGCGCCTGCCAGAGACCGCGCAATCAATCACCAGGTTATTTCCGCGCGCAGCGTCCTTGCCGTACCTGCGATAGAGCCACGCCGTGAAGACGCCAACCGCCGGTAGCAGCGCGAAGCAGATGAGATGGGCTTCGCGAAAACCCGTAACCGCATCAAGGCACGTGAGAAACGCCCAAGCAGCAACGCCCATGAGCGCTGCGACAAGCGCGACGAGCGAGAAGAGACGCAGGCTCTGCCATGCGTTGCGAGCCCCTCGAATCGTATCCTCGGCGAACACATGCTCGCGAGCTCGCAGGTAGCCACCGATGGCGGCAGATGTACGAGCAGGTGCCCCCGTTCCGTCGAGCTCAGAGACGAATCGCCCTTCCATACCGGCTGCGGTATCGCTCTCCTTCATTATTGCGCCCCTAGAAAACGAGGTGCTTGGCTGCGTTGTACACGCAGATGAGCACGATGACGACCATGAGCCCGCTGAAGAGCTTGTCAACGTGGCGCTCGTCGATGTGCTTGTTGATGGCGCGCCCGCAGATACCGCCCAGGATGCCGCAGCAGATCATGCCCGCGATGAGCAAAGGGTCGATGACAGAGAAATCGACGGTAGGAATGCTCGTGACGGTGCTCGTCGCCTGCGAGCACAGGATGATGAAGAGCGAATTCTGCGCCGCCTGCTTGGTGCCCATGCTGAAGAAGAAATAGAGCACGACGAGGTTGATGGGGCCTCCACCGATGCCGAGGAACGACGACATGACGCCGAGTGCGAAACCGATGACCACACACGCCGCAGCACCCGAGATGCTGAGTGTGGAGATACGGCTCTTGTTGAGGTTATAGACGAGCGTCCCGATCGTGATGATGCCGAGGGCGACCGCCTGAACGGCACCTGCGAGCTCGGGCGTGGGAAACAGCCCCTCCACGATATCGAAGAGCTGCTTGCCCGCGAGGCCGCCCACCGCTGCTCCAACCGCCAGGGGCACCGCCGTCTTGCCCTCGATGGAAGTTGCGCCCGAGAGGCGGTTGCGCAGCACCGAATAGCAGGTCATGGCCAAGACCGTGCAGCCCGAGAGGAAGTTGATGGTACCGGGCAAGAGCGCACCCGAGGCATCGAGTACGGGCTTGATGATCACGCCGCCGCCGATGCCGCAGATAGCCCCGATAATCGAGGCGCCGAAGCTGATGATGAAGAACAGGGCGTACATGAAACCTCCCGTTACCCGAGCCATACGGTTTCCCAGTATAGCGCGGATAACGGGAGGTCCAGAAACTTCGTCCTACGCAAAATGAGGACAGAGGGAATTTCGCAAAATGAGGACAGAGGAGATTTTACCCGGGCAGACCAGCCACCTATGCGGCGCGGTAAACGCGGCGTGGCTGTTCCTCGCCGCGGACGGCGGCGGCGGTCACCACGACCTTGGCCACGCCCTGCTCGCTCGGCAGGTCGAACATCGTGCGCTGCAGGACATCCTCGCAGATGGAACGCAGGCCGCGGGCACCGGTCTTCCGCTCGAGCGCGAGCTTGGCCACGGCGCGCAACGCCTCGGGCTCAAACTCGAGCTCGCAGTCCTCGAGCTGGAACATGCGGCGGTACTGCTTCACGATGGCGTTCTTGGGCTCGGTCAAGATCGAGACCAGGTCATCCTCGTCAAGCGCCTCGGTATGCGTAATCACCGGCGTGCGTCCGATGAACTCCGGAATCATGCCGAAGCTGTTGAGGTCCTGCGGCAGAACCTGGCTCAAGAGGTCGTTCTCGTCGGTGGAGGTGGGGCCGGCGAGCTCGGAGTTGAAACCGATGCCCTTGTTGCCCACGCGGTCCGCGATGATCTTGTCGAGCCCCACGAACGCGCCGCCGCAGATGAAGAGGATGTTCGTGGTATCGATCTCCAGGAGCTCCTGCTGCGGGTGCTTGCGCCCGCCCTGGGGCGGCACGCTCGCAACGGTACCCTCGAGGATCTTGAGGAGCGCCTGCTGCACGCCCTCGCCGGACACGTCGCGCGTGATGGAGAGGTTCTCCGCCTTGCGCGCCACTTTGTCGATCTCGTCGATGTAGATGATGCCCACCTGGGCGCGCTCGATGTCGCCGTCGGCTGCGGTGATGAGCTTCAGGAGGATGTTCTCCACGTCCTCGCCCACGTAGCCTGCCTCGGTGAGCGCCGTGGCGTCCGCGATGGCGAAGGGCACCTCAAGGATGCGCGCAAGCGTCTGCGCTAAAAGCGTCTTGCCCGTACCCGTGGGGCCCAGAAGCAGGATGTTCGACTTGGCGAGCTCGACCTCTGCCAGGTCGTCTGCGGGCGCGGCGTGCTTTCCGAGCGGCGCCTGGGGGGTGCGCCCGTCGCTCGAGTCGAACGCCCCCTCGGCAGCCCCGCCCTCGAGCACGCGGCGGTAGTGGTTATAGACCGCTACCGACATGGCGCGCTTCGCGTCCTCCTGGCCCATCACGTACTGCGAGAGCTCATCGTAGATCTCGTGCGGGGTGGGTACGCGGGTGATGACCTGACGGCCCGAGCCCTCCGCCTCCTCATCAACCGCCTCGACCTCAGGCGTCGCGAAGGCATCCGCGCCGAAGGCGTTCTCCCCCATCATGTAGGGATAGCCGGGATTCTGCTGCATGAAATCGTGGGCGAGCGATTCCTCGAGGATCTCGACGCATGCCGAGACGCACTCATCGCAAATAAAGGTGTTGTTGGGCCCCTTCACGAGCTTGCGCACCTGCCCCTGCTCCTTCCCACAGAAGGAGCAGCGGATGGTGCCGCCTTGCGATTCGCCCTGGTTGCCGGTCATGCCGGAGCGGGGATCCATGGCCATTATTCTGCACCCTTCGCAGCCTCGGAGCGGTTCGCGATAATCCGGTCAACGAGACCGTACTCGAGGGCGTCGGTGGCGCGCAGGTAATGGTCGCGCTCGGTGTCCTGCTTGACCTTTTCGAACGGCTGGCCGGTAGCATCGGCGAGAATCTGGTTCAAGTTCTTGCGGATGCTCTTGATCTCCTCAGCCGCGATCTCGATCTCGGTCTGCTGCCCCTGAGCGCCGCCGCTCGGCTGGTGAATCATCACCATGGAATTCGGCAGGCAGAAGCGCTTGCCCTTGGCGCCACACGCGAGCAGCACCGCCGCCATGGAGGCGGCCATGCCCACGCAGATGGTGGAGACGTCGGGCTTGATAAAGTTCATGGTGTCGAGAATGGCGAGACCGGAGTACACCTCGCCGCCAGGAGAGTTGATGTAGAGCGAGATGTCCTTCTCGGCATCCTGGCTCTCAAGGTGCAAAAGCTGGGCGATCACGAGATTCGCGGTCACGGAGTTGATCTCTTCGCCCAGAAAGACGATACGGTCGTTCAAAAGGCGGGAATAGATGTCGTAGCTGCGCTCGCCGCGCGGGGTCTGCTCGATGACATAGGGCACGAGCGCGGAATCGGTTCGAAGTAGCGCCATGGGGCTCCTTTCTTCATGCGTTTCAAAGACGTACGGTGCCCGGCCTGCTTGCGGGCCTGGCACCGTACGGAAGACGCCGGTTTACCGGTATGATACTGTACCCAGAACACGGGCGGCTACACCAACGGGCGGCTCGCCGAAAAACATCGGCAAACGCCCCGGCAGCGGAAGCGAGCTACTCGGCAGCGCTCTCGGAATCGTCGGCGGTATCGCCCTCGTCCTGCTTCGCGCTCTCGTCGACCTCGGTAACCTGGGCGTTCTCGACCAGCCAGTCGCAAGCCTTGGAGCGACGGATGGAGTCGCGGATGGCGGGCATGCGGCCCTCGGCGATGAAGCTCGCCTTCGAGGCCTCCACGTCCTCGACGCCGGCGTTCTCGAACTCCTTGTCCACGTCCTCGTCGGTGACCTCGACCTTGAGCTCGCGGGCCAGAGCATCGAGCGCGAGGGACTCGCGGGCCACGTCGTTGGCCTGACGATGCAGGTCGGCGATGAACTGGTCGGAGGTGATCTGCGAGGCCTGGAGCCACTGGTCAAGGCTCATGCCGCGCTGGGCAAGGTTGTTCAGGAAGGTCTGGCCGAGCTCCTGGAAGACGGACTGCTCGTAGTCGGCGTCCATCTCCTCGAGCTCAAGGCGCTCGGCGAGCGCGGCAACGGCGCGGTTCTCCTTGAGGGACGGCAGGCGGGAAGCCTTGTCCTGCTCGATCTCGATCTTCACGGCGTCGCGCATGGCGGCGATGTCATCGAAGCCGAACGCGCTCTTGGCGAGCTCGTCAGTGAGCTCGGGCACCACGCGGGCCTTGATGTTCTTGACGGTGAACTCGGCGCTGGCCTCCTCGGGCTCCTCATCGCCCTCAGCCTCAGGCGTCCAGCTGACCTCCTTGACCTCGTCAACCTTCATGCCCTTGAGGGCCTCCTCGACAGCCTCGGGAAGCACGCCGGAGCCCATGGCGAACATGCGGTCATCGCCGGCAAGCTTCTCGGCACCCTTCACGTCCTTGACGGAGAGGGTGATGAAGTCCTCGGCATCGATGCCGCGGTCCTCGACGTCCTCGAAGCGGGTCTGATAGCCCATGAGCATCTCGACCTGCGCGTCGATCTCGGACTCGGTGACCTCCGCCGGGGGCATCTCGATCGCGACGGGCTCATAGGAGCTGAGCTCGGGCGTGGGACGGAGCGCGTACTCAACGGAGAAGGTGTACTCCTCGCCGTCCTTCACGATCTCCTCGACCTTGAAGTCGCCGTCCTTGACGGGCACGATATCGAGCTCGTTCAGGATGGCGGGAGCCGCCTCGTTAACAACGGCCTCGGTAGCGTTGGCCAGGGCAAACTGCGCGCCAAGCGTACTGTCGATGACGGGGCGCGGGGCCTTGCCCTTGCGGAAGCCCGGGAAGCGATACTGCTTGGCAGCTTCCTTGTACGCCTGCTTGATCGCGCGGTCGACGTCTTCAGCGGCGATGGTGACCGTAGCGGTGAGCTTGCCGTTCTCGACATCAGATGCAGAGATGTTCAACGTTCCTCCTCTTACCTTGCCAGCGTATCGTTGGGTGCTGGAAACCCTGGTATACCTAAAATAAGCCGATTGCGGCCAAAGCGCGGAGCGCCTGCGCGCTGGTGCGGGCGAAAGGACTCGAACCTTCACGGGAAGCCCACTGGAACCTAAATCCAGCGCGTCTACCAATTCCGCCACGCCCGCAATGTGCGCACAGCCTTAGCATGATACCAGATAACGCCTGCTTGCAACTGATGAACGTGAAGCTGCACAAATGAGACGGTTGCGGGGCGCGCGTTCAACCGCCGCTCCCCCGTTCGGGCGCCCTTCACGCATGTTCGCCGCATGTTTCGGCCCTAGATGCGAAAGAGCGCCCGAACGCAGGGACGTATCACAAAGGGCTTCCACACGGGGACATGCCGCTGGGCAGCGCTACAGGTCGAACATATAGGAGCCGCACGCGTTGACGATACGCGTGCCGGCGGGATGCTCGATCACGCGATCGATGCGCCCGTACTCCATATGGATGTGCCCGTGAACGAGATAGGCTGGCCGCAGAATCTCGATCGCGGTGTTGAAGGCATCGAAACCGGTGTGCGCGTAATCGTCCATGTCGCCATAGCCGTACGGCGGCGCATGGGTCACCACGATATCCACGCCGCCGGTGAGCTTCGCCTGAAACGCAAGGCGCATCACGCGCCTGCGCATCTCCTGCTCGGTAAACCCGTAGACGCGCTCGTTATAGCGCATGGACCCGCCGAACCCCATGATGCGCACGCCGGCCACCTCGCGAATGCGGCCGTCGATGCTATCGCAACCCTCCGGCGCGTGCGAACGATAGGCGGTGTCGTGATTTCCCGGAACATAGAGGAGCGGGAGGTTGGCCATCGTGACCACGTGCTCGAGGTAGCGCGCCGGCAGATCGCCGCATGAAAGGATCATGTTCACGCCGCGCAGGCGCTCCGGGTCAAAGCCCGTCGTCAGCCAGCTCTGCTCAACGTCTGCGATGGCGAGGATCTTCATGCGAGCGTCGTCCCCTTATGCGGAAGCTTCGCGACATCGACGGGAATGAGCCCGCTGACCTCCACCTTCTCAAGGCCCTCCTCGGAAAGCTCGCGCTGCTCGGGCAAACGGCCCGCCACGTTCGCATTGAGCCAGCTCATGCGCACGATCTCTTCGCTCGAAAGGCGGCCCGCCTCGGCGGCCTTCACCGGGCCCTCTTGGCTTGCAAGCTCGCCGGCAAAGGGATCGATGCGCCGCGTGAGCACCGACTGCCGCAGCACCTCGATGAGCGCTCGCTGGCCATAGGGCAGCCCGTCCGAGAGCCCCACATCGAGCACGCCGGAAGACATTCCCCACCAGTAATTGAGCGCAAGGCCCGAAAGCTCGCTCTGCTCTTTGTGCCATGTCTCGCTGCGGATAGACTGCACGATGAGCTGGTAGTAGCGCCCCCATTTCAGCACGGGCTCGGCAAGGTGCGTGGTCGTTCCGTCCTCCTCCACGCGGTAGAGCCCCCATGCCTCGCCCGGGTCCGCCGGGTTGGGATAGTCTCGCGCCGAGACGATCCGCACCTCGTCCTCGGCAAGCTCTCGCTTCCAATCGTAATCCTTCGCCGAGAACCACTTGAGATAGACGGTCACGAGCGGGTCGACCATGGCCGCGCCGATGGCGAAGGCGTTGATCTCAGACACGCTGCCGAAGACCGGGGTCTCGGCGACATACCCGACCTTATGGTTTTCCGCCATGCTCGCTGCGAGCGCTCCGAGTAGGAACTTCGCCTCGTACAAGCGGATGCTGAACGTGCGTACCGCGCTATGCGAGAGGCTCACCGAGCAGTTGATGAACGTGCATTCCGGATGCGCTACCGCGGCACGCAGGCTGTCGCGCATCTGGGTGGGCGCGATGGTCACGATGAGATCAGACCCCTCGGCCAGCGCGTCGTCCACGGCAAGGTCGAAATCGGTCGCATCGACGCAATCGCGGTAGGCTCGGGTCGAGATGGTCGCGCCCAGGCGCCGCTCAAGCTCGAAGCGCCCCTGCTCATGGAGGGCCGTCCAGCCGTCAACGAGCGGGTTTTCCCCGTAGATGAACGAAGCCCGGAACGGCTTCGAGCGCACGACATCCTTATAGAGGTTCTTAAGCTCGGGAATGATGGCAGCGCGGCTCGAGCGCGGGTCTTCCAGATAGGCCACCTTGCCGCCGTCGCGCTTGACGACGAACTCGCCCCACATGCGCTCAACGTTCTGTTCGACCTCGCTCGGCAGCGCGCGCACCGCCTCGTCATAGCCGAAGACGCCAAGGTAGGCAAGGAAGGCCTCCCCCGCCGTGAGCCCCAGATGCTCACCCCCGCGTTTGCGGAAGGCGCCGAGGAACGTCTCGAACGCGGAGCGGAAATCGCGCACGACCTCCTGCGGCCAGGCATGATCGAGGTCCTGCCCAGCAAACGCCGCCAGCCGCACGTAGTCGCCCTCGCGGGTGAACACGATGCCGTAGATGGGCGCTACGTTGAAGAAGCGCATGAACTCCTGGTAGATGCGATAGGCCTCGGTATCGGAGGGCATGGGCACCACGCGCGTAACGGACGCGAGAATCGTCGGCTGCCCCAGATAGCGCAAAACGGAAACGCGCTTATTGCCCTCCTGCACGTAGAAGCGCTGCATGAACTCATAGACGACGATGGGGTCGCGTATGCCCTCAGCGCGCTGCGAGTCGATGAGGTCGCTCCACTTCATCGAGAACTCTGAACCGCTCTCAGGCAGGGGCATGAAGTTCGTCGCGAAGGTGTTCTGACGCCCGCGCGTGCGCGTGCCCGCGATGAGGTCGATATCGATCTCCATCGTGCCCACGGGAACCTCGCCCTGGTACCCCTCGCCCTTGAGGATATCGTCAAGGGCGGGCAGGTACGGGTAGCGGCCCGCAGAAACGTCCGTCTGAAGCTGCTTATGGCCGAGCTTGCGCGCGCGGCGATAATCGTCGAGCATCTTCCCTACCCCACTCGTTTCGCGGTCCGGCACCACCGGCGGCAGCGCCCCCACCGATCAGCGCGCTCGAACAGTCCGCAAGCAGACGGCGCGCAACCATCCCCTGCTAGGCGTCGACACGCTCGAAGCGATACATCACCGCAGCATTCGCGTGGAGCCCCACCGGCAAGGGGAATCCAGCATCCATAAGGGCGTCGGCCGGATAGACCACGCCCGTGTCCAGATTCCGATAGAGCGCTCCCGGGGTGAGACCGCGCGGAACGACATAGTTCGCTACGCCGTACCCGTTAACCGAGAGCAGCACTGCGCTCACCACGGCACGTGACCCATCCTCGGCAACGTACTCCCACGCGCACACGGCATCCGTAAGCGGAGAGCTCAGGCGGAAGAACAGGCCCTCGCGCACCAGGTCCTCGACCTCGTGATAGCGCTTCACCTGATTGCGGATGTGCTCGCAGGCGCGCTCAGGAAGCTTGAGCAGATCGAGCTCGTAGCCGAAGCCGCCCCCCTGCATGGCAACGATGCCGCGCGTCGTGATGGGCGTCTCGCGCCCGTTGACCTCGTTGGGGCATGCCGAGACGTGCGCGCCCATGGCAGACGCCGGAAAGCCGAACGAGGTGCCGTACTGGATGGTCAGGCGATTGATGGCATCGGTGTTGTCGCTCGTCCAGATCTGCGGCGTGTAGTAGAGCATGCCCGCATCGAACCGGCCGCCGCCCGCAGAGCAACCCTCGAAGAGAATCCGGGGATAGCGCTGGACGAGACGCTCGAGCAGGTCGTACAGGCCGAGCATGTAGTCGTAGAGCACCTTGCCCTGATCGTTCGATGCGCGGGAATAGGTGTCCACGATGCTGCGGTTGTAATCCCACTTCACGTACTCGATGTTGGCCTGATCGAGCACAGCGCAAAGCTGCGCATAGAGGTTGTCGCGCACCTCCTCGCGCGAGAGATCGAGCACGAGCTGGTCGCGACCGAGCACGGGGCCCTTCCCCGGCACCGCGAGCACCCAATCGGGATGTTCGCGGTAGAGCTCGCTGTCCTCGCTCACCATCTCCGGCTCCACCCAGATACCGAACTTGAGCCCCAGGGCGTTCACGCGGTCAACGAGATCCTTCAGGGTGCCGCCGAGCTTCCCCTCATTCACCGTCCAGTCGCCGAGCGCCCGGAAATCATCGCGCCGCGTGGAGAACCAGCCATCGTCCATGACGAGCATCTCGATACCCAGGCTTGCGGCCTGTTCGGCGAGGCGCACCAGGCTCTCGCCCGTGAAATCGAAATAGAAGGCCTCCCAGCTGTTGAGCAGCACCGGACGCGGACGGTCGCGCCACGTACCGCGGCATACGTGCTTGCGGATGCAGCGGTGGAAGTTTTGGGAGATGCGCTCGATGCCCACATTCGAGTAGGTCATGATGACCTCGGGCGCGACCAGCTGCTCGCCCGGAGCAAGCGGATAGGAGAACCGGTCGTCGGAAAGGCCCATCTGCATGCGCGTCTGGTTGTACTGCTCGCATGTGACCTCGGCCTCGAACCCACCGCTATAGACGAAGTTCATGCCCCAAGCACGACCTGTAGATTCCGTTGCCCGCTCATCGCAGAGCACCATCACCGGGCTGTACTGGTTGGAAGACATGCCGCGACGGCTTCCTACCGAGAAGGTTCCATGGCCAACATGGTGGCGATCCGGGGTGCGCTCCATGGCATGGCGCCCATAGAAGGAGATAACGTCGTACTCACCGTGCACGAAGTCGAGACATGCCGTCTGGGCACGGTCGACCGTTACGACGCCGGTGCCTTCGTTCTTGATGATCGCGGCGCGCGTGATGATGTCTATCTCGGGGAGCACGCCGTATAGCAACTCAACGGTAATGCCCACGCGCTCGTCGGCAAGGCGGATGACGAGCGTCTCGGCTCCATCCGACTCATCCTCGCTATAGACCGCGGGAAGCCCGGGAAGGTCGTACTTGCCGGGCCGAATCTCGTAATCGCGGTAGCGAAGGTCGCAGCCGAACGCGCCGTGGTCGTCGCGAACGACCAGCAAGGGGCTCCTCATGTCTCCCGCGCCTTGGAAGGGGTACTCCTGGGGCAGCACGTCGAGCGAGTACGTGCGGTCGTGCACATCGTAGGGGCAGCCGCACATTCCGCTCCGGTCGGCGTAGGTCACCAAATAGGCCATATAGCCGTCCGTGCGTGCCCCGTAATACAGATGCAGCAAAAAGCCGTACGAATCGGCCTGCATCTGGTACGTCGAGTTCTTGGTATTGATGGTGAAGATCTTTGTCTCTTCGTCAACGACGATCGGCATGATACCTCCCCTTTAGTTGATGCTCACGCGGTGCGGGCGCCCAAGGGGAAGCAGCCGCAGCCGCCACCCGAACGACACCCCGGTCAAGCAGGCAAAACCCTGCTCGTTGCATTATAAACGCGCATACCTCGCAATAAATCGCAGAGTGAACCAACACAAGCTTAGCAAACTTATCGGGCTGGCGCGGCCCAGCGTCCGGCGAGGTGCGGCTCGGAGAGCCCGGCGTCCGGCGAGAGGCGGTGTTCGGCAGGGCGCGGCATGCGAAATAGCCTGGCGCCTCTCGGAGCGCAGCATTCAGTGAGGCAGAATCGAGCGGGCCGCAGCGTGCAGCGCGAGGGCTGCGCTTGACAACGTGCGGAAAACCGCGGGTCGCAGCGCGGCAATCCAGCCCCGTCGCTCGATATGTGATGAAACTGTGACTAAGTTATGGAACCGTTTCCATGAACTATCTACCAACGTCATTTAGCCTATAGTACAGATTTATGGAACCGTTTCCATGACACAGGCATAAGGAGGGGCATGAACATCAGGGACATCGCGGAGCGTGCCGGCTACGGCGTCAGCACGGTTTCGCGCGTCATCAACGGCCAATCCAACGTGAGCGATCAAGCGCGCGAGCGCATCCTCGCCGTGATGGACGCCTGCGGGTACGAGCCCAACACCAATGCGCGCTACCTCAAGATGCGCTCGCCCTCCCCCGTCGCCGTCTTCGTCATGGGAACGAGCAACCGGCTCTTCGGGGACATTCTCACCCGCATCCAGGCGCGATTCTGGGCCCTGGGCGAAGAGGTGGCCGTCACGCACCTGGAAGACGATGCCAACGAGGTCCAGTTCGCCATCGGCTACCAGCAGACGCGCCATCCCAAGGCGATGCTGTTCCTTGGTGGCGAGCGCACCTACTTCCGCGAGGCCTTCGGCCAGATTACGGTGCCGAGCGTGCTTATCACCAACACCGCAGAGGGCCTTGGATTCGAGAATCTCTCGAGCGTTACGATCGATAACGAGGCAGCCGCCGCGCGCGCGATCGATTACCTCCATGCCGCCGGCCACCGCCGCATCGGCATCCTCGGCGGCACGCGCTCCCCGGAACAGATCGGCGGGCGCCGCCTCGAGGGCGCGGAGAGCGCGCTCATGGCCCACGGCATCGTCTTCAGCCGCGACCAGGATTATGAGCCCTGCGACTTCACCGAGGAGGCGGGATACCGCGCCATCGGAAGGCTTCTCTGGCGCTCCCCCGACCTTACCGCCGTCCTTGCGCTTGGAGACGTCATCGCCTTTGGCGCCATCCGCGCCATCTACGACCGAGGGGGCAGCGTTCCCGGCACCCTCTCCATCATGGGCTTCGACGGCACCGCGCTCTCGCGCTACTCCGTCCCTCGCATCACCACCGTGCGCCAGGATACCGATGCCCTCGCAGACCGCAGCGTGGACCTGCTCCTCCAAGGCATGCAGGGGCCCGCGCAAGCCCTGCACGAGCTTGCCCCCTTCGACATCCTCGAGCAGGAGAGCGTGGGCGCACCCAACACCAGCGGCGTCGCGGACCTTCTCGCCGCCGCTCACGATACGCACCGGCTGCACCGCTAAGAGAAGGGAACCGTCCTCATGAGAAGAGCCGGAATCCTCATGCCCATCACCGCGCTTCCCTCGCCGTGGGGCGTGGGCACCATGGGTGCAGAAGCGCGCTTGTTTATCGATTTCCTCGCCGAGGCAGGCGTATCGGTCTGGCAGGTTCTACCCATCGTGCCCACGAGCTACGGCGATTCGCCCTACCAATCGTTTTCCACGTATGCGGGCAATCCCTACCTCATCGACCTCGACGACCTCGCCGCCGAAGGCCTTCTCGACCGCACGGAGTACGCCGGCCGCACCTGGAGCTCCCAGGCCGACCGCGTAGACTACGGCGCGCTGTACGAGGCGCGCTTCGATGTGCTCGCCTGCGCAGCGCGGCGGCTTGCCAGCATGCACCCCGACGAGCTCTGCGCCTTCTGCAAGCGTGAGGCCTCCTGGCTGGATGACTATGCCCTCTTCATGGCCCTCAAGGAAGCCCATGGCGGTGCCTCGTGGAACACCTGGGAGGCAGCGCTCCGTCATCGCCAGCCCGTCGAGCTCGCTCGCGCGCGCATGGAGCTCGCCGACCGCGTGCGTTTCTGGCAGGCGGTCCAGTGCCTGTTCTTCCGCCAGTGGGAGAGCCTGCGCATCTACGCCAGGACTGCAGGCATCCGCATCATGGGAGACCTCCCCTTCTATGTAGCCCTCGACAGCGCGGACGTCTGGGCGCACCCCGAGCAGTTCCAGCTCGACGAAGAGCTGCGCCCCACCGAGATCGCCGGCGTTCCCCCCGACGGGTTCTCGGCCATCGGGCAGATCTGGGGGAACCCGCTCTTCGCATGGGACCGTATGAAAGCGGAGGGCTACGCTTGGTGGATCGACCGAATCTCGTTCCAGCTGCGCCTCTACGACATCCTGCGCATCGACCATTTCCGCGGCTTCGACTCCTATTTCGCCATCCCCACCGGGGCGGCAACCGCTGCGGGAGGACGCTGGCGGAAAGGCCCGGGCAAGGCGCTCTTCCAAGCGCTGAGGTTTGCCGTTGGCGATGTGAGCATCGTGGCAGAAGACCTGGGATACCTCACCCCGTCGGTGCGCCAACTCCTCGACGACACCGGGTTCCCCGGCATGAAGGTGCTCGAATTCGCCTTCGACACGCGCGATTCCGAGGCCGGAGACGACACCTATCTTCCGTTCGCGTATCCCGAAAACAGCGTGGCCTACGTTGGCACCCACGATAACGACACCGCGCTCGGATGGCTTGCCAACGCACCCGCGCCCGATACCCGCACGGCACGCGAGTACCTCCGTCTCGACGACCGCGAGGGCGAGGGCTGGGGCATGATGCGCGGCATCTGGGCGAGCGCCTCGGAACTCGCCGTCGTGCAGATGCAAGACGTGCTGGAACTCGGCAGCGAGGCGCGCATCAACACCCCTTCAACCCTTGGAGGCAATTGGACTTGGCGGGCGCGTCCCGGCTTTGCGAGCAGATCGCTCGCAGCGCGCCTGCGCCACCAACTCCACCTCTACCACCGCATTCCAGCCGATGAGGCGCGCGTGGCAACCGCCGCGAACGGCGCCGCAGAACCCACGAGCAAGGAGGACTAACATGAACCTCGAAACCAGCCTGGCAAGCACGCTCGACGCCATGGGGACGAACCTCGACCAAGCAAGCCCGGAACAGCTGTTTTGCGCGCTTCTGCGCGTTACCCGCGACGTCGAGCTCAAGCAGAAACCGGCGCAGGGCGACCGAAAGCTCTACTACTTCTCCGCTGAGTTTCTCATCGGCAGGCTCCTCCGGGCAAACCTGCAGAACCTCGGCCTGCTCGACGATGCCGAGCGCATACTCGCCGAGCACGGGACCTCACTCGCCGAGGTCGAGGACCGCGAGCCCGAGCCCTCGCTCGGCAACGGCGGGCTGGGGCGCCTAGCGGCATGCTTTCTCGACTCCATCGCCTCGCTGGGCCTTCCCGGCGACGGCGTTGGGCTCAACTACCACTTCGGCCTCTTCCGCCAGGACCTTTCGCAGGGCGTGCAGCTCGAGAAGCCGAATCCCTGGATCGAGCCGGATTCCTGGCTCATCGAGACAGGCTCCTCGTTCACGGTGCCCTTCGGCTCGGGCGACCTTTCGGCCCGTATGTTCGACATCCAGATTCCCGGCTACAAGAACGGTGTGTGCAACCGCCTGCATCTCTTCGATGTCATCGACCCTGCGCCCGCACCCGAAAACGGCATCGCGTTCGATGCATCCGATGTGGCGCATCAGCTCACCTCGTTCCTCTACCCCGACGATTCCACCGAGGAAGGGCGTCTTCTGCGCGTATACCAGCAGTACTTCATGGTCTCGGCGGGGGCGCAGCTCATATTGAGCGAGCTTGCGGAGCGCGGGCACCAGCCTTCGGAACTCGACCGCTACACGGCAATCCACATCAACGACACGCACCCCTCGATGGTCATCCCTGAGATGATCAGGCTTCTCATGGAAGACGGCATGCCATTCGACCAGGCGGCCGATGTGGTCGAGCGCACCTGCGCCTACACGAACCACACCATCCTCGCCGAGGCGCTCGAAACATGGCCCATGCGCTTCATCGAGCAAGTGGCCCCCGGCATCGTGCCCATCATCCGCAAGCTCGATGAGCGCGCCCGATCCCGCAGCAACGACGAGCGCGTTGCCGTCATCGATTCGAGCGACTGCGTGCACATGGCCCATATGGACGTTCACTTCTGCCATGCGGTGAACGGCGTGGCGGCGCTCCACACCCATATCCTCACGAGCTCAGAGATGCGCCCCTTCGCAGAGCTCTACCCCGACAAGTTCTCCAACAAGACCAACGGCATCACCTTCAGGCGTTGGCTCCTCGACGCCAACCCCGCACTCGCCCGCTGCATCACCGAGCGAATCGGCGATGGCTGGGTAACTGACGCCCAGCGGCTGAGCGACCTGCTCTCGGTAGCCGATGCCGACGCGCTTACCGGCGAGCTCGAAGCGATCAAGCAGCACAACAAGCGCGCGCTCGCATCCTGGCTGCAGCGGACGCAGGGCATCAAGGTCGATCCCGAATCCGTCTTCGATATCCAGATCAAGCGCATGCACCAGTACAAGCGCCAGCAGATGAACGCCCTCTACGCCATCTGGAAGTATCTGCGCATCAAACGTGGAAACGTTCCCACGCGCCCCGTCACCATGATCTTCGCCGCGAAGGCCGCACCCGCCTACGAGCTCGCCAAAGACACCATCGCGCTGCTGCTCGCACTCTCGCGCCTCATCGAGCGCGACCCCGCGGTCTCGCCCTGGCTGCGCCTTGTGATGGTCGAGAACTACAACGTCACCGCTGCCGAGCACCTCATTCCCGCCGCAGACATCTCCGAGCAGATCTCGCTCGCGTCGAAGGAGGCCAGCGGCACCTCGAACATGAAGTTCATGGCAAACGGCGCCGTGACGCTCGGCACGCTCGACGGCGCGAACGTCGAGATCGCCAACCTCGTGGGCGCAGAGAACATCTATCTCTTCGGCCGCTCGTCCGAAGAGGTCATCAAGCTCTACGAGACGGGTGGCTACCACCCATGGGACCTCTGGCAACACGATCCCGAGATGGCCGAGGCGATCGACTTCATCGTCTCGCCCGAGCTTCTCGCATGCGGCAATGCCGCCGCGCTCGCTCGCGTGTACAGAGACTTCGTGGCGAAGGACTACTTCATGGCCCTGCTCGATGCTCGGGACTACGCGGCCACCAAGGAGCGCTGCCTCGCCGACTACGAAGACCGAGCGGCATGGGGGCGCAAGATGCTCGTGAACATCGCGACATCAGGTTTCTTCTCGTCGGACCGAACGATTCGCGAATACAACGACGAGATCTGGCATCTGGGTTAGCTGGGGCGTGCGCCCAACGGTTGAAAGGAGCTTTTCATGACCAACGCACATGCTGATTGGTGGAAGCAGGCGGTAGTGTACCAGGTGTACCCGCGCAGCTTCTACGACGCCAACGGGGACGGCCTAGGCGACATCGCAGGCGTCACGGCAAAGATCGATTACCTGGCCGCGCTTGGCGTCGATGCCATCTGGCTCTCGCCGTTCTACCCGTCTCCCCTTATCGATGGCGGATACGATGTGGCGAACTACCGCGACGTGGACCCGCGCCTGGGCACGCTCGAAGACTTCGACAAGATGGCTGAAGCCGCCCACGCCGCCGGCATGAAGGTGATCGTGGACATCGTGCCCAACCATACGTCCACCGAGCACGAATGGTTCCGCGCGGCGCTCGCAGCGGGCCCCGGCTCTCCGGAGCGCGACCGCTATATCTTCCGTCCGGGCCGGGGCGAGCACGGGGAGCTGCCCCCCAACGGTTGGAAGTCAACCTTCGGCGGCCCTGCATGGGAGCCGGTTGGCGACGGCGAGTGGTATCTGCACCTCTTCGCTGTAGAGCAGGCCGACCTCAACTGGAAGAACCCCGAGGTCCACGAGGACTTCAAAACCACCCTGCGCTTCTGGAGCGACCGCGGCGCCGACGGCTTCCGCATCGATGTGGCCCATGCTCTTGCCAAGGACATCGACAGCCGCCCGCTTGAAGACTGGCCCGACGACCCCGGCCAATCGAGCCTCGCGCAGAGCGGCAGCGACGACGAGAACCCGCTCTGGGATCGCCCGGAGGTCCACGACATCTACCGCGAGTGGCGCCAGGTGTTCAACGAGTACGAGCCGGCGCGCTTTGCAGTCGGCGAAGCATGGGTGGCACCCGAGCATCAGTGGATGTACGCCTCCACCGATGAGCTTGGCCAGGTCTTCAACTTCGAATTCGCCAAGAAGAACTGGTTCGCCGCCGACTTCCGGCGTGCCATCGAGGAGGGCCTCGATGCTGCCGAGCGCTCGAAGTCGACGACCACATGGGTCCTTTCCAATCACGATGTCCCGCGCCACGCAACCCGGTTCGCCCTTCCGCAGGTGCCTTCGAGCACCCACCACCAGATTGCAACCGACTGGCTGCTGCGCGACGGCACGACCTACTACGAGGACCGCGAGGCGGGCACCCGGCGCTCTCGCGCGGCGCTCCTCATGGAGCTCGGGCTCCCTGGATCGGTCTATCTCTATCAGGGCGAGGAGCTCGGCCTCTTTGAGGTCGCCGATATCCCGTGGGGGGCGCTCGAGGACCCTCAGGCGCAGATGACCGCCCACGGTGACGCCATCAAGGGCCGCGACGGGTGCCGCGTTCCGCTCCCGTGGACATCGCTCGATGCGACAGGCGACTTCGGCTTCTCCGGCCCTGCCGACCACGCCGCCCCGCACCTTCCGCAACCGGCGTGGTTCGCCCAGTTCGCCGTCGACGTCGAAGAGGGCGACGAGGCTTCGATGCTCAGCTTCTACCGCGCCGCCCTCGCGCTTCGTCGCGCGCTGATCGTGCCCACGGGCGATACATCGCTCGCGTGGGACGAGGCCAACGCAGGCGACGTGGTTGCCTACCAGCGCCCGCTTGCCGACGGCCGCACACTCGTGAGCATGACAAACTTCGGAGCGGCGCCTGCAGCACTGCCCGCAGGAGAAGTGATCATCGCCTCCGCTGAGCTTGTCGACGGCAAGCTCCCCCAAGACGCTTCCGCTTGGATCGCCTGCGCCTAGAGACGCAGACGATACGCCGCACGCCGTCACGCGCTCAGGCGCGCTCAACCCCGGGCTGCAAGCCGCTATCCATATGGCTCGCAGCCCGGTTTTTTCTGCCCAACGCAAAGCGCGCCCGCAGCTTCTCGGAGCTGCGGGCGCGCTGCATGAAGCGAGCGAATCTGTAAGCGCTACTTCACGGCACCGTTGGTGACGCCGCCGATGATCTGCTTCTGCGCCACGATGTAGAAGATGATCATGGGGAGCATGGCGAGCAGGTACGAGGCGAACGCGAGGTTGTAGTTCGTCGCGAACGCGGTCTGGAAGTTCATCTGCGCGAGCGGCAGGGTGTTCACGCCCGAGCCGCCCATGATGACGAGCGGGGTCATGACGTCGTTCCACACGGCCAGGCCGGTGATGACGGCGACGGTCGCATGCATGGGCTTCATGAGCGGGAAGATGATCTTCCAGTACGTCGTCCAGGTGCTCGCGCCGTCCACGCGCGCGGCCTCCTCGAGCGCCACGGGGACGTTACGCAGGTAGCCCGTGTAGAGCATCATGTTCATGGGCATGTAGAAGACCACGTAGAGCACCATGACGCCCACCATGTTGTCGAGGTGCATCACGGCGGTCTGCTTGACGAGCGGCATCATGAGGATCGCGAACGGCACGTACATGCCGGCGATGATGAAGTAGTAGGAAACTTTGAAGATCTTCTTGCGATCCATATTGCGCCCGATGGCGTATGCCGCGAGGCTGTGCACGAGAATCGACACGACCACGGCCGCAACCGTGATGATGAGCGAGTTCATGAACGACCGGAAGAAGTCGGTGACCCGCATGGCCTCGATGAAGTTGTCGAGGCTCCACGTGCTCGGCAGCGACAGGATGCCCGCGATGTCGTTGGTCATCTCGGACGGGTCCTTAAACGCGATGACGACCGCCATGTACAGCGGGAAGACGATGGTGATGAGACCCACGATGAGCAGGATGGTCACAGGCCAGTTGACCCGCTCCTTGACTTTTGCCTTTGCCATTAGAGCTGCTCCTCCTTACTGTTCAAGAACTTGGTCTGCAGGATCGAGACCACAGCGATGAGGATGAAGAAGATCACCGCGTTGGCGCACTGGAACCCGAACTGGCTGTTGTTGAGACCGTTCTGGTAGATAAGGTACGAGATGGACTCGGTGGACTGCGCCGGGCCGCCGGAGGTCATGGACACGATCTGGTCGAACACCATGAGCATGTCCTTCATGACGAGCACCATGTTGGTGGTGATGGAGGGCATGATGAGCGGGAACGTGATGTAGCGGAACTTGTCCCAGCCCGTCGCGCCATCGAGCGCGCCGGCCTCGTAGACGTCCTCGGGAACGGAGGAAAGCCCGGTGATGTAGATGATGGTCGTCTGCGCGCACGCCTGCCACACCAGCACGACCACGATCGCGACCCAGGCCCACTCGGTGCTCGCGAGCATCGAGGCGGTACCGGTGAGGGCCGGCAGGATATAGGTGAAGAAGTAGCTGAAGACGTAGCCCACGACCAGGCCGCCGAGAATGCGGGGCACGAAGTACACGCCGCGGAGCGCGCTCTTGAACTTGATCTTGCTCGAGAGGCCTATCGCGAGCGTCAGGCTGATCACGTTCGTGAGGATCGTGGCAACGACAGCGACCTTGAACGTGAAGAGATACGAGTTGAGCACGCGCGTATCGGTGAACAGGTCGATGTAGTTCTGGATGCCCACGATGCTGAACGAGCCATAGCCCTTGGAGTCCGTGAAGCTGTAGAAGAAGCCCGTGATGAGCGGGATCGTATTGAAGAGAACGAAGATCACCAAGACGGGGATGAGAATCGCCATGAACGTGCGATTGCGCGCCGACCCGATCTTGGCCTTTGCGGTTTGAGCCATGTGTATACCCCCTTACTCCTGCGCGGCTTCCTGTACCTTGCGGATGACCGTCTTGTTGTAGCGCTGCCACAGCGAGTCCCAGTTCTCCAGGAACGCGTCCACGTCGCCGTCCATGAGGAAGGCCTGGAGCCGTGCGTCGCACGCCATGCCGGAGGGATACGAGTGGTCGGGATAGTCGATGACCTTGCCCGCATCGAGGAACTCCTGGATGTCGTCGAAGAGCGGGTCAAGTGTGAAATCGCCCTCGATGCAGGGGATGGCCTTCTGGTCGTCGCAATAGGTCTGGAGGTTGTCGGGCTCGTTCAAGAAGTCGATGACCTCATAGACCAGCTCGCGGTGATCCTCGTTCGCCACCGTCATGTTCCAGCATAGGTCCACGCCGGAAACGACGAGACGGTCCTCGGGATCGTCGGCGGCGGGCATGGCGAAGAGGCCCACGTTCATGTCGGGGTTGGCCGAGAGGATCTGGGGAACCGCGAACGAGCCGCAGGGGAACATGGCGCTCTGGCCGCGCGCGAACGCGGTGCAGGCGTCCTCATAGCTGTAGGCGAACGGGCCTTCCTCACCATACTGCAGCAGCTGGTAGAGCTTCTCAGCGGGCTCGCGATAGTAGTCGGCGAACTTCGCCTCGCCAGCGTTCACCTTGCGGATATGGTCTTGCGGCACCAGGTCGACCAAGATGGAGTTCCACGGCGAGAGGATGGTCCACGTATCGAGGAATCCGAGATACAGCGGCAGCACCTCGCCCTCCGCCTTGATCTCTTCGCACAGCGCGATGAACTCGTCCCAGGTCTCGGGGATGTCCCAGCCCTTCTCGGCGAACATGTCCTTGTTGTAGAGCATGCCCGCGGCGTTGGCGATGTAGGGCACGCCGTAGATGCCGTCCATGGGCACGTAGGTGACGCTCTTCATGATGTCCTGATAGGCCTGCTGCACCTGCGCCATGCCCGGATACTCGGTCATGTCGGCTAGGATGTTCGAGTCCACGAAGTCGGCGTACGAGGCGTCGCCGCCGATGGCCACCACGTCGGGGTAGTCCTCGCGCACGAAGCGCGTCTTCATAATGGTCACGGCATCGTTGGGGCTGGTGAAGTTGAGGTTGATATGGTCGTTCGAATCGTTGAACTCCGCCATGAGCGCCTCGAAGATGCTGACCGCCTCGCGCTTGTACGAGACGAATTCAACCTCGGTCTTGCCGTCCGAGCGCGTCTCGGAACAGCCGCCGAGCATGAGCGACGCCGCCCCCGCAGCCGAGAGCCCCAGGAGCGAGCGGCGCGAAATTGGCTTGGTAAGCATGCTTTGCCCTCCTCCCGAATGCTAGTGAACGATGGCGAGCTCGGTGTCCTTGTCGAACACGTGCAGCTTGTCGACATCGAAGGCGACCTTGATGCGGTTGCCGGTGCGGACGGGGTTGCTCGCCGAGATATGGGCGGAGATCTGGCCGCCGTCCACGTCGCCGTAGATCATGGCCTCGGAGCCCAGGAGCTCGTAGACGGTCACCGTCGCGTCGATCTGTTCGGAGAGCGCCTTGCCCTCGGCGTACTCGTGCTCCTCCACCACGTCCTCGGGGCGGATGCCCATGACGACGACCTTGCCCGCGTACGGCTTGAGCGCCGCCGCCTTGGCATCGGGCAGGGTGACGACATTCGAGCCGAAGGAGAGCGCGACCGCGCCGTCCTTCTCGACCACCGTGGCATCGATGAAGTTCATCTGGGGCGACCCGATGAAACCGGCCACGAACAGGTTGCAGGGCTCGCTATACAGCTTGGACGGGGTATCGACCTGCTGCATCACGCCGTCCTTCATCACGACGATGCGGGTGCCGAGCGTCATGGCCTCGGTCTGGTCGTGCGTGACGTAGATGATGGTGGCGCCCAGGCGATCATGCAGCTTCGAGATCTCAGCGCGCATCTGCACGCGGAGCTTCGCATCGAGGTTGGAGAGCGGCTCGTCCATGAGGTAAACCTTGGGGCGACGCACGATGGCGCGGCCCATGGCGACACGCTGGCGCTGGCCACCGGAAAGGGCAGACGGCTTGCGGTCGAGGAGCTTCTCGAGGTCGAGGATGCGGGCGGCCTCGTGCACGGCCTTGTCGATGTCGGCCTTCGGGACCTTGCGGAGCATCAACGGGAAGGCCATGTTATCGTAGACCGTCATGTGCGGGTAGAGCGCGTAGGTCTGGAAGACCATGGCGATGTCGCGGTCAGCCGGCTCAACGTCGTTCACGACCCTGCCATCGATCTTCAGCGTGCCGGAGGTGATGTCTTCCAAGCCGGCAATCATGCGCAGCGTAGTGGATTTGCCGCAGCCCGAGGGACCGACGAAGATGATAAACTCCTTGTCCTCGATCTCGAGATTGAAGTCCTTCACCCCCTCAAAGCCATTTGGGTACGTCTTGCCAATGTGTTCGAGCGAAAGTCCAGCCATCGAGCGACCCCTTCCATCGCAAGTCCTTGCTTTGTACATGGCGACAGACAAAGCGTTCCATGCAGCATGGTAAAAAATTATCTTTTTGCTAGGAAGTCCATGTATTTAGGTATATTTGTATACAATCTTATTGTTCGCGCAGGTATATAGCACTAATGAATTGTTGACAATGTGCTAACTTTTCGTTAAGTGGTAGCTATTATTACGTGAACGGCATGGCAGTAAGATTTAGCGCAAAGAATTGCTGCAGGTCATCTATCCTATCGAGATAAAACCGTCTATGATGGGGATGGAGTATCTCAATATAAGGCCGTATACCAAAAAACAGTTTATATTGCGATATTATATATCATAGTACGTACTGTTTAGCATTATGATATATTACTAAGCAAGACCGTGAGCCAGGAGGCGAGACCGTGAGAGCACATGAAGTCGAGTTCTCGACGTTTGAAGGCGGTATTTTTACCGATCTCGTCCCGTATCAGTACGGACGCGAAGTCTGCGTAGCCGGCCACGCCTTCGGTCCCGCGCGCCGGAGCCACTATCTCTTTCATTACATCATCCAAGGATCCGGCTCGCTTACCGCAATCAACGAATCGGGGAGCCAGGCATTCTACGACATCAAAGCCGGCGAAGGGTTCCTTATCTTTCCCGGGCAGACCACGACCTACGTTGCCGACCTCATCGACCCATGGGAATACATCTGGATTGAATTTGACGGCTCGCATGTAAAAGCTTCGCTCGACCACATCGGGTTCTCCCCTACGAGCCCCATCTATCGAATGGCCGACCCAGAGGCTCGCGACGAGATGCTCGGCATCATGAGGCGCATACTCGAGCACAGAAACGACTCACCCCTATATCTCGTGGGGTGCACGTACCTCTTCTTCGACGCATTCTTGCGGTCCGCAGAGTCGCATCGCATCCCTCAAACCACCAAGCTGCATGGCTTCTATATCGACAGCGCCCTTTCCTTTATCGAGAAGAACTACCAGGCAGATGTGAGCATCGAAGACATCGCCCGGTATATCGGGCTCAATCGAAGCTACTTCGGCAAGGTCTTCAAAGAGGGCATGGGCGTGTCGCCCCAGCAATTCCTCATCGGATACCGCATGGAAAAGGCATGCGAGCTCCTTAAGCTCTCATCGCTTTCCATCGGAGAGGTCGGGCGCTCTGTGGGCTATCCAAACCAGCTGCACTTCTCGCGGGCGTTCCGCAACACCTACGGCACATCCCCGCGCACCTGGCGCCAGCAGCACACCGTTCGCTAAGGTGAAATTCCCTCTGTCCTGATTTGTGAAATTCCCTCTGTCCTGATTTCACATGGCGGGGCGAGAGAAGACCTCTCGCCCCCGCTGCGTGCTGGCTACTGGCGCTCGTACCAGGCAAACCCCCAGGCGGGAAGCTCGAATGACTCGAGTTCCGCCTGTTCGCCGGATATGAGGTTCCTATACCGCGCGCGCTCGGGCATCCAGATGGTCTTGCTCGCACCACTGAAGTTGAACACGGCATGGAGCGTTCCCTCGCCGCGCTCGCGCACGATCCAAAGTACCGCCGGATCGCTATAGTCCTTCGGATACCATGCTGCCTCAGACCCGAAGACGGGGTCCTCGCGCCGGATGCGTTCGAGCTCGTCGAGCCCGGCGAAGATTTGGCTCTGAACCGTTCCCGCCTGCTCGATGTTCGCAACCAGCTCCCACGAAAACTGTCCGCGATGGATATAGCGCGAATCATCCGCTTTCTCGGGATCGTCCTGATAAGCATAGTCGTTGACCTGGCCGACCTCGTCTCCGCTGTAGATGATCGGCAAACCCGATTGCGTGAACATATAGGCGTGGAGCATGAGGTCCTTGCGCACGGCAACTTCCATAGCCTCGGCATTGCCCTCGAAGCCCGCGGCCTCGATGCCGCACATGGAAGCCGTCGTGGCGCAGAAGCGCGCGTCCCCCGTAACCGGATCGGCGTTGTAGAGCGCCCCACGGCTCGGGCTTCCGGGGATGTTGCCCAAGAAGTAGTCGTTCAGGTACCGCTTATGCGGCACCTCCTCTTGGCCCCAACCTCTAAGCGTCTGGTAATCGAGGCCCCACCCTATGTCGTCGTGACAGCGCAGGTAGTTAAGGAAGGTGTACTCCTTGGGCAGGGTGCAGACCGCATCGAGCTGCTGGCGCAGGAGGCGCGTATCTTCTGTGGCTACGGTATGCCAGGTAGTCGCCATGGTCGTCACGTTGTACAGCATGTGGCACTCAGGCTTTTCAACGGTACCGAAGTACGGAACAACCTCGACGGGAGCCATCACGACCTCGCCCAACAACGCAACCCCGGGGCACACGACCTCTCCGATCATACGCATCATGCGCACGAGCGTATGGACCTGCGGAAGGTTGCGGCAGTTGGTGCCAAGCTGCTTCCAGATATAGGGAACCGCATCGAGGCGCATGATATCGATGCCCTGATTCGCCAGATACAGGAAGTTGTACATCATCTCGTTGAAGACGCGGGGGTTCCTGTAGTTGAGGTCCCATTGGTACGGGTAGAACTGCGTCATGACGCATTGCCCAAGCTCGGGCAGATAGGTCCAGTGACCCGGCGCCGTGGTGGGGAACACCTGCGGCACATCGCGAGAGTACTGGTCGATCACCTCTTGATTGGATTCGAAGAAGTACCTGCTCATGTACTCGCCCTCGCCCGCCCGCGCGCGGCGGGCCCATTCGTGCTCTTCGGACGTATGGTTCATCACGAAGTCCATGCACAGGCTCATGCCCCGCTCATGACAGGCGGAGGCGAGGTGCGCGAGCTCGTCCATCGTGCCGAGCCCCGGCTGCACGCGGCGGAAATCCTTTACCGCATAGCCGCCATCGGAACGGCTCTTGTCGGACGGGGTATCGAGGAACGGCATGAGGTGGATGTAGTTCACATGGCAACGCTCGAGATAGGAAAGCTTGTCCTCGACGCCCTTGATGGTACCGGCGAAGTTGTCGATATACATCTGCATGCCGAGCATGTCCTGGCTCCGGTACCACGCGCCCTCCTGCTCGCGCACGATATCGAGCTTCCGGAGCGCTTCTGAGCGCTCGTCCGGGAAGCGTCGCATGCGGTCGATGAGCTCAGCGAACATGTCGCCGTTGTCGTAAAGCTCCATGTAGAGCCAGCGAAGCTCATCATGGTGGCGCGCGAGCCGGGATTCGAACACGGAATCGCGCGCGGGCCGCGCGGGCGACTTCGTGGGCGCCGCCTTGCCGCGTGCGGCGGGCGCATTCGATGCGGTCGTGGATTTCGGTGCGGCAATGGATTTCTTCGATGATGACGACATACGCTCCCTCGAAAACAAGACAGGGCGGCCTGAGCGTGCCGCCGGTTACAACGCCGAAGCGGTTCGAGCTTTCGAACGCGTATGTTTGTCGCCGCTAATTACTATAGCGCCCTTAGCCCGCGACGAGCAAGATGATTTGCCCAACGAGATAGACGACGGGCGTAAGAAGGCACAGGACCACTCCGGCGATGGACGCCACCGTTCCGATGGAGCACGTCAGGTCGCGCCGATAGTCCTCTCGCCGCGCCTCCCGCGCGAGCCGAAATCCGACAACGGCGGCAACGGCACCGATGAGCTGGATCGGAATGAACGGGCAAAAGGAGACGGCCATCGCGGCAACTCCGATAACGATCGAGGCGATGTCTTTTCGCATAGCAACCTTCCTCTGTGCCGAACCGAGCGCGATCGGAGCAGGCAAACGAGCGAACGCATGGCCCATTATACGACGCGAGGCCCAGATTGAGGCATGTCCGTTATAACCGATGCTCGCTTTGCCTCCCCGGATGCGAGGTGCCGAAGAAAAAAGCTGGCACCCCTTTCGGGATGCCAGCCGAAACGAAAAGCGTGTCGAAAACCTAGACCTTTAGCACACGCCCTGGGCCATCATGGCATCGGCAACCTTCATGAAGCCGGCGATGTTGGCGCCCATCACGAAGTTGCCCTCATGGCCGTATTCACGTGCCGTGTCGTCCACATTGTGGAACATACCGCGCATGAGCCCCTCAAGCTTGCCATCGACCTCATCGAACGTCCAGGAAAGATGCTCTGCGTTCTGGCTCATCTCGAGGCCAGACACGAGCACGCCGCCGGCGTTCGCCGCCTTACCGGGCATGAAAGCAACGCCGTGCTCCATGAGGTAGATGGTCGCATCCGGCGTGGTGGGCATATTGGCGCCCTCGCCCACAACCTTGCAGCCGTTCGCCGCGAGCGCCTGGGCGTCCTCGAGCGTCAGGGTGTTCTCGCGAGCGCACGGCAGAGCGACATCGCACGGAAGCTGCCATACGCCTCGACCGTCCCCCTCGTGCCAGGTGGCACCAGGGCGCTGGTCGACGTACATGGCAAGGCTCACGCCCTGATCATGGCCGGAACGTTTGGCGTTGTAGATGTCTTCGAGCACCTTGTAGTCGATGCCCTCGGGATCCTCGACCCAGCCCTTGGTATCGGAGCATGCAATGGTCTTGCCACCAAGCTGGGCGACCTTCTGGATTGCATAGATGGCGACGTTGCCAGAGCCATGAACGACAACGCTCTTGCCCTCAAACGAATCGCCCTGGCTCTTCAGATACTCATCCACGAAGTAGACCAGGCCGTAACCCGTGGCCTCGGTGCGCGCAAGCGAGCCGCCGAAGGTCAGGCCCTTGCCGGTCAGCACGCCCGACCACTCGTTGCGAAGGCGCTTGTACTGCCCGAACAGGTAACCGATCTCGCGACCGCCCACGCCAAGGTCGCCAGCAGGAACGTCGGTGTTGGGACCGATGTGGCGGAAAAGCTCGGTCATGAAGGACTGGCAGAACGCCATGATCTCGCGGTTGGATTTACCCTTGGGGTCGAAATCCGAACCGCCCTTGCCGCCACCCATGGGCAGCGTGGTGAGCGCGTTCTTGAAAATCTGCTCGAAGCCCAGGAATTTAAGCATGCCGACGGTCACCGTTGGGTTGAAGCGCAGGCCGCCCTTGTAGGGCCCGATCGCAGAGTTGAACTCGACGCGATAGCCGCGGTTGACCTGCACCTTGCCCGCATCATCGACCCACGGTACGCGGAACATGATGACGCGCTCGGGCTCGACCAAGCGGTCAAGCAGGCTCGCCTCCTCGAACTCGGGATGCGCCTCGACGGCAGGCTCGATGGTCTCGAGCACCTCGATCGCAGCCTGCAGGAACTCGGGCTGGTCGGCATAGCGCTCGCGCAGCTCGTCGATCACACGCTGGGTATAGCTCATGCGATTCTCCTATCGATGTGTTTCCCTCGCTACCGTTGCAAGCAACGGCAACGTTGTGGCCGCAGGAATTGTACTTCAACCGGGTTGCCGTACGGTCAACGCGCTGAATCGTAACGTGCCCGCAACACGCTCAGCACCGACGCGAACAGGACGCCCTTCTACTTTTCGTACAGCACCGAATGCAAAGCAGGCAACAAAGGCCGCGCCGCCGTTCATCAAGAATCCACGAAGGCGACGAAAAAGACGAACCCGGCACCAAAAAGATGCCGGGTTCGAGCGATTGCTGGAGCGGGCGACGGGAATCGAACCCGCGTCATCAGCTTGGAAGGCTGGGGTTCTACCATTGAACTACGCCCGCGATATGGTCGGGACGACAGGATTCGAACCTGCGGCATCGTGCTCCCAAAGCACGCGCGCTACCAGACTGCGCCACGTCCCGACGTCCAGAGCAAGCATTATAGAGGTTTCTCTTCATCTGGGCAACGCCCGGTTCGCGCTACCCCAAGGAACGCACGCGGTGTACATGAGTCGCTCGGACGTATACTGTGAATGCAACCAACCCCGAGACCGCCTACCGCGCGGCTAAGGAGCACCATGAGCGAACACGACAGCAACCGTCGGAACGCGCCGGGAGCGGCGCTCGGCCGCACGCTCATCATCGCCAATCCCGTCGCGCAATCTGGCGCGGGAAAGCGCATCGCTGGCCAGCTGCAGCGTTTCCTCGCGCTCTATCACCACGACAACGCCTCGTTCGAGCTCGTGTATACCGAGCACATGGGCCATGCCGTCGAGCTTGCCGAAGCGGCACGGGGCTACGACTCGGTGCTCGCCCTCGGCGGTGACGGCGTGGTGCACGAGGTCGCAAACGGCATCATGCGCATCGACGCGGAGCATCGGCCCGCGCTCGGCGTGGTGCCCGTGGGCTCGGGCAACGACTTCGCGCGAACGCTCGGCCTCGACGATTATGGCGGAAAGGATTTCGCTCGCCTTCTCACATGCGAGCGCGTCTCCTTCGACGTGGGACGCGTAACCTACGTTCCGGCAACGGGAAACGGGAGCACCAAACCTCATGGTCGCGGGCGAGCGGGGCAGCATCGCACCCCCAACCCAGCCGAAAGCTCACCAGCACCCATGCCGCCGGACATCCTGCCTGCGGGAGAAATCACAGGCACCACCAACGATACGGCGACCGAATACTTCGTCCAAACGCTCTCTTTCGGGCTCGACGCGGCGGTCGCGATCGGCACCGTCGACCTGCGAGCCACGGTGGCGCTCACCGGGGCACCGCTCTACCTCATGAGCGGCGCAGGCGTTTTCCTTCGTTCCTTCAGGTCCTACCCCGCCCGCGTGTCCATCGACGGAGGAGCAGCCCAGGAGCTACGCACGTTCCTCATGGCCATACAGCTGGGGCCCACCTATGGCTCGGGCTTCCTCATCTGCCCTGAGGCAGACCCTGCAGACGGATGCTTCGATCTTTGCTACGCCAGCGGCAAGGCCACCCGCGCGCATGCACTCGCCCTGCTTCTGCGCGCGAAAAACGGCCATCACCTGAGCTCGCCCCTCATCCACACCGCCACCGCTCGGCATCTTGAGCTCTCATTCGAGCGCGACGACTACCCCATCCAAGCCGACGGGGAACGCATACGCGCTCGCAGCATGACGGTCGACCTTCTCCCCGGAGAACTCACGGTACTGCGGCCGCTCTAAGCGGCACCCTCCGCGACCAACGCGCCAAGAATGCCATCTTATGCGGGAAGGAACTCTATCGTTCCAGCACCGGCATTCATCGACCCCACGCGCGCGAGCGATTCGACACGGTAGCCCCGGGCGCGCAGGCGGTCTCCCCCGCCCTGAAACGCCTTCTCGATCGCGATGCCAATGCCCTGCACCTGGGCCCCCGCGAGCTCGCAGATTTCAAGCAAGCCCTCGAGTGCCTTGCCGTTGGCAAGAAAGTCATCGAGAATGAGCACACGGTCCTTGGGCCCGAGGAAGCGCTTCCCCACGATAACGGGAAACTCGCGCTGCTTGGTGAAGGAGTAGATCGATGTTGCGTACTGCTCGCCATCAAGATTGATTGACTGCGCCTTCTTGGCGAACACCACCGGCACGTTCCCAAAATGGCGCGCCGCAACGCACGCGATGCCGATACCCGAGGCCTCGATGGTCAAAATCTTGTTTACAGGAACCCCTTTGAAGCGCTGTGCCCACTCGGCGCCCATGGCGGCGAAGAGCTCGACATCGCATTGGTGGTTCAAGAACGCATCAACCTTGAGAACACCGCCATCCTTGATGATGCCGTCGCGGCGAATACGCTCCTCCAGCTCCTTCATGGTGCCTCCTTGCCCTTGGTACGTTCGGGTACATCCATCCTACCGCATGCCGCACGCAAGGCGGCGAGCACGCGTAGTGGCCTATGGCGCACCGATGCGCACTCAGGGATCATCGCGCGCCGTCGGCATTGCCCAACACGGCATCGAACCACGCGAACACGTCGCGATAAACCTTCGCACGGCCAGGCTCGTTGAGAACCTCATGGCGCATGCCCTGGTAGATCATCTCTTCCACATGGACCATGCCAAGGTCGCGGTACTGCTTTGCGGCCGCGCGCACGCCGCGCCCGCAATCCCCCACCGGATCGTTCGAGCCCGCGATGAAAAGGAGCGGCAGCCCGCGCGGAATCCTACGGGCGAGGTTGCGCCGCTGCGATGTTGCAGCGAGCTCCGTCACCGCCGCGTAGCCGCCCACGGTAAACATCTGGCCGCAGAGCGGATCGCGCCGGTACGCCTCGACCACCGCAGGATCGGTCGAGAGCCAGTCATACGGCGTACGGGCACCCTTGATCGCTCGGCCGTATGCGCCCACCACGAGCTCGTGGATAAGGCGGCTCCTGAAATGCTCGCCCCGCAGGCGCGCAAGCACACGGCAGAGCGCGTTGCCCGCCCGGGCGAGCGCCGGCGGCTGCTGGCCCGTTCCACAGACGACGGCCGCCGAGACGCCCTCGACATGCTGGGTGAGGTACGCGCGAACGATAAAGCTCCCGAGCGAATGGCCAAAGAGGATGTACGGGATGCGGGCAGAAACGCCCTGCGCACGCAAGCGCCCGATGACGCGGCTACGCAGGGCGTGGACATCGGCAAGAAGGATGTCCACGCCGCCTGCGAGCGGAATGTGGCCGAGGTCGCAAGTATCGGCGGCGGTGCGCCCGTGACCCACATGGTCGTTCGCGCAGACGAGGTATCCCGCTGCGCAGAGCGCCTCGGCAAAGGATGCATAGCGCTCGGCGTGCTCGGACATGCCGTGCACGAGCTGCACCACGCCTCGCGGCGCGGCGCTGCCGGAAGACGCGGGCGCCCAGACAAGCGCCCGAACGGTCGAGCGCCCATCTGCACTCGGGTAGGTCAACGTCTCCGTGCGCACCGCGCCCCCTTCCCCAAGTATCAAGCGGCGCTACTGCAGCGCGTCAAGGGCCTGGGCAACATCGGCGATCAGGTCGTCGGTATCCTCGATGCCGCAAGACAGGCGCACCATATCGGGCGCGATGCCCGCAGCGGCGAGCTCCTCATCCGTCATCTGGCGATGTGTGGCGTTGGCCGGGTGCAGCACGCAGGTGCGGGCATCGGCCACGTGCGTCGCGATCTGCGCCACATGGAGGCTCTTCATGAACTGCTCCGCCGCCGCTCGGCCACCGGTAAAGCCGAAGCTCACCACACCGCAGCAGCCATTCGGCAGATATTTCTGGGCGAGCTCATGCCACGGGTCATCGGGGAGGCCCGGATACTTCACGAAGCGAACCTTGGGATGATCATGCAGGAACTCCGCCATGGCCTGGCCGTTCTTCACATGCTGCGGCATGCGAACGTGCAGGCTCTCGAGGCCGAGGTTGAGCAAGAAGGCGTTCTGCGGGCTCTGGATGCAGCCCAGGTCGCGCATGAGCTGGGAGGTCGCCTTCGTGATGTAGGCCGCGCCCTGGCCGAACTTCTGGGTGTAGACGACCCCGTGATACGTCTCGTCCGGCGTGGTGAGGCCGGGGAACTTGTCCGCATGCGCCTCCCAGTCAAAGTTGCCGGAGTCCACGATGGCACCGCCCACCGCAGCTCCGTGACCGTCCATGTACTTGGTGGTTGAGTGCGTCACGATATCGGCTCCCCACTCGAAGGGGCGGCAGAGCACGGGCGTCGGGAAGGTGTTATCCACGATGAGCGGCACACCATGGGCATGGGCGGCCGAAGCGAAGCGCTCGATATCGAGCACGTCGAGCGCAGGGTTGGCAACGGTCTCCCCGAACACCGCCTTCGTGTTGGGACGGAACGCCGCCTCGAGCTCCTCATCGGTGCAATCGGGCGAGACGAACGTGCTCTCGATGCCCATGCGGCCCATGGTGTGGGCGATAAGGTTGTACGTGCCGCCATAGATGGCGGAGCTTGCCACCACATGGTCGCCCGCACCGACGATGTTGAAGAGCGCAAAGAAGTTGGCAGCCTGGCCGGAGCTCGTAAGCATGGCGGCGGTACCGCCCTCGAGCTCGCAGATCTTCGCCGCCACGGCGTCGTTCGTGGGGTTTTGCAGGCGCGTGTAGAAATAGCCCGACTCGTCGAGGTCGAAGAGCCGCCCCATGTGCTCGGACGTATCGTATTTCCATGTCGTCGACTGATAGATGGGGACCTGGCGCGGTTCCGCATCACCGGGACGATAGCCGCCCTGGACGCAGGTGGTGCCGAGATGCTCTGCCATATGAAGCTCCTTTGCACGTTCGTTTCGATGGGCGCGAAACGCCGCTGGGCGCCGCGCATACGTTCATAAGCTTACTCGCCTTCGCGCTCCCGCGTATGCCTGCATCTAGTTTTTACAGAGAGTCAGCAGGCGCGCTCCGACGAGGCAGCGCTATCATGAGGACGAAAGCCAGCGCCCGACTCCGTACGCTCGCACCCAGCAGCGAACGCTTGCAGGCGCCCGAGAGAAAGGAACCCCATGCCCTCCTGCGACCTCACAACCCGGTCTGACGAGCTCGCTGCCCGCGCGGTCGCGCTGCGCGCCGAGCGCGGCTACAACTGCGCCCAGGCGGTCGCATGCGCGCTCGCCCCAGAGATCGGCGCGGACGCGGAAGCCTGCTACGTGCTTTCCGAGGGGTTCGGCTGCGGCATGGGAGGCCATACGGAGACCTGCGGCGCCATCTCGGGCGGCGTCATGGCGCTCGGTCAGGTGAGCAGCGGGGGCACGGCGCTTTCTGGAACCACGAAGAAGCGCACGTACGAACTAACCCGGGAGCTCGTCGAGCGCTTCGGCGCAAAAAACGGCTCCACCATCTGCTGTGAGCTGAAGGGCGCGGGATGCAAGCACGGACCGCTCCGTAGCTGCCCGGGGTGCATCGAGGACGCGGTGAAGATTACGGCCGAAATCATCGCGCGCCAAAGCGCTCCGGAAAACGCCGCCTAAAACTCATCGAACCGCGGGCCCGAAACCTCCACGCGCTCCCGTCCGGCCAAGCGCTCACGGAGCGCGGTGAGAAACGGCTGCTCATCACCCGTCTTAAACACGATCGAAAGAGCAACCTCGTCGGTATACGCGGTGTCGGAAACCTTTCCGCCCGCCTGTTCGACCATATGAAGAACCTGCTCGTACTGGGGGTACGCGACGGTCACGACAACCGAGACGACTGAAGTCATCTCCACCAGCTTGCCCGCCTCGCGCGCCGCATCGATCGCAGCCTGCACCGCCGCACCGTAGGCGCGCACCAGGCCGCCGGGGCCCAAGAGCGTGCCACCGAAATAGCGAGTGGTCACGCAGCACACATCGCGTAGGTTGGCACCGCGCAGCACCTCAAGGGAGGGCATGCCGCTTGTGCGCTGCGGCTCGCCGTCATCGCTCGCCCGCTCGCGGCCGTCGGCCAGAATCCAAGCTGGCACGTTGTGGCGCGCATCGAAGTGACGCGAGCGAACCGCCGCGATGTGTTCCGCGGCATCCTCCTCACACTCCACATGCACGAGTTGCGCGATGAAACGGCTCTTGCGATCGACGACCTCGCCAACCGCCTCTTCGCCCGCGCGCACCGTACGATAGCTCTCCATGCTCGCCTGCCCTACGCCATCTTGCCATTCGCTTCCAGGCTATCCTATCAGGAATACGACGAGCGCGCCCGCCCGCAGCAAGGAGCTGCGTCGGCGGGCGCGCTAAGAGAGCGAAGATACCGTGCGCTTACGAGTTCTTCATCACGATCGTGTCGATCGTGTCGGCAACCTGCTCGCAATAGTCGACGCAGTACTCGAGGAACGAGTAGGTTTCGTGCCACGTGAAGACAACGATCGGGTCCGTGCAGGTCGTATGCAGGTTGCGCATGGACCTCATGTAGCAGTCGTCGGCCTCCTGCTCGATGGTGTTGAGCTCAACGACGTACTGGCGCAGCTTCTTCGACTTCTTGAACTGTGAGAGCTCGCCCACGAGCGAGCGCATGAGCTCGCAGCTGCGGACCACGATGTCCACAAGCTCGAGCGCATCTGGGCGCATCTCGCGAATGTTGTTGAAGTACAGCCGATGCAGCACGCCCTCGATACGGTCGGTCACGGTGTCCAGGTACTCGCTGAGCTCAGCGATGTCCTCGCGCTCGATGGGCGTCACGAACGCCGTCACCAGCGCGTCGAGCACCTCGTGGCGCCGCTCGTCGGCCGCCTGCTCGATAGCGTGCATCTCATCGATCGCCTCTTCCAGGCGGTCGGGATCGAAATTGTGCATGATCTTCGAGAGCAGCTGCGCGGCCTGATACGAATAGTCCGCGCTTGCGCAGAACGCTTCGAAGTAGAACGCGTCGTTTTTCCTTGCCATGGAATCCTCCGATTCTCGTTGTGCATCGCGTTTGCGATCTCAGCGCGGGGCCAGCCGCGCGATCATACCGAACACCCTAGCTGCGCCGAGGGGGGTGCAGCCGTCAAACGGCCGCTAGAACACCATCATGAAGACCTTCGCCATCACGAAGCTGATGAGGCCGCAACCGGGGAACGTAAACACCCACGTGAGCATCATGTCCTTCACCACCGAGAAGTTGATGGCGGACAGACGCTTGACCGCGCCGACACCCATGATGGCGCTCGTCTTGGTATGCGTCGTGGAAACGGGAATGCCCGTGAGGGTCGAAAGCAGGATGCACACCGCACCGGCGAGGTCGGCCGAGAAGCCCTGGAAGGTCTCGAGCTTGACCATATCCATGCCGACGGACTTGATGATCTTCTCGCCGCCCACGCTCGTGCCGACGCCCATGGTGATGCTGCAGAGCATCATGAGCCAGATGGGGATGGCGGCGTTCACAAGATCGGGTTGGCCATTGCAGAAGGCCACGCCCAGCAGCAGCACGCCGATGAATTTCTGACCGTCTTGGGCGCCGTGCATAAAGCTCATGGCGGCAGCACCGAAAATCTGTGCGTACTTGAATGCCTTGTTGGTGCGTCGCCGGTCCATATTCGCGCAGATGATGGTCAATGCCTTGCAGATGCCCCAGCCCAGCGCGAAACCGAGGGCGAGGCTGAGCACCAAGCCGTAGATGACCTTGATCCACTCCTGACCGTTTACGCCGTCGAGGCCGCCCTGGACGGCAAGCGCAGCACCGGTGAGGCCCGCGATGAGGCTGTGGCTCTCACTGGTGGGGATGCCAAAGATCGAGGCACCCACGCTGTAGACGACGATCGAGAAGAGCGCGGCGCACAGGGCGACGAGGGCCATCTGCGTGTCCGTACCGAAATCGACCATGTTCGAGATGGTCGACGCCACCGATGAATTGATCATCGTCATGAGTAGTACGCCCAAGAAGTTGAAGACGGCGCTCATGATGATGGCGGGGCGGATATTGATGCTTCGGGTCGTGACTGCCGTCGCGATCGCATTGGGGGCGTCGGTCCAGCCATTGACGAAAATGACGCCCAAGGTGAGCAGAACGGTAACGGCCAAGATGGGGTTCGAGACCACCTGCGCGACAAATTGCGCGAGCGAGACATCCAACAGAGTTCTCCCTATTCAGCTTCACAGGAACGCTCCAGCGGGCATCCCCGACACGTACGTCGCCATTTTACCGTTTCTTAACGGTTTCTTGATGCATTTATGCAGATTTATCAGCCTCACGTAAACGGGTTTCATGACGAGTACGCCTTTGAACTGGTATTTTATATATGGCTGTAAAAAGACCTTACGTTAGCTTTACATTTCCCTGATACAGCGCTTGCGCCATGAACACAGGATGCGCCACATCGCAGGTGACTCGCCCAAAGGGCATCATCGGGACCGTAAGCCTCATGGACACCGAATCATCGTTGACAGGCATGCTGGGAAGGCGCGTCCACCGCCACAAGCGCGCGAGAGCAAAAGAACGAAGCGGGCCTATAAGCCGGGTTCTGTCGCGGACGGTCATTTATCTTGGCACGCACGTCACCGTGCGGCTCCTCGCACGCTACCCGGGCGCGGGCCGGGCAGACCCATAGCGCCCCTATTTGCGCTTGCTCCGGATGGGGTTTACCAAGCCGCCGCGTTGCCGCGACGCTGGTGGTCTCTTACACCACCGTTTCAGCTTTTCCCTTTACGCGCCGAGTCAGCACGCAGGTGGGAGTCTTCTTTTCTGCGGCACTTTCCGTCGGGTTGCCCCGCCTGGCCGTTAGCCAGCATCCTGCCCTGTGGAGCCCGGACTTTCCTCACGCCTGCGCCGAAGTGCAGGTCGCGCGACCGCCTGGCCCGCTTCGCGCGAGGTATTGTAGCATCTGGCGCGGGTTACGGCGCGCAGGCCTCAAATCCACACGAGGCAAGCGACCCGTCGAATGCGAAATTACCTCTGTCCTTGCGAAATTTCCTCTGTCCTGATTTCTCACTCAGTCCTGGTTTTTCAAGATAGCAGTAAGCGAGGGACCGTCGACGCATCGGGTGGCAGCCGCACGCGCAGCGGGCGACCCGTTGAAAGCGAAGCTTTCGCCCACCGCAGCGAAGAGCGGCAGATCCGAGCGGCTGTCTCCCACGGCGATACACCGCGCAGGGTCGATGCCGCGCTCAGCGCAGACCCTAAGAGCATAGTCGCGCTTGTCGTATTCATCGAAAACGCGCCTCACCCGGCCGGTAAAGACGCCATCTTCCTCTTCGAGCACCGGGCCACAGCACCCCGCGAACCCAAACCGGCGACAAAGATACTCCCCCACGACCGTCCAAGCCAGCGAAGCGAGATGCGGCTCTATACCAGCACCGCGGCATGCGTCAACCGTTTCACGGATGCCCGCGATCAAAGGCAGCTCGTCTAGCCACGACTCGACCTCGGCACGGCGGTAACCGCGCCATGCGGCAGCATCGATCGCGCAAACTTCGCCGTTATCGATGCGCCCCTCCTCGTAGGCGCGCTCGGCAGCCGACATCTGCTCAAGCGATCCCAAACGCTTTGCGATAAACGAACCCGTGCTCGTATCCGGCACGAGCGTCCCGTCGATGTCGAAGAATATGAGCCGCTCCACCATCATGACCCTTCCAACTTTTCGCGAACATGCCCTGCCGAACGCATCAAAGCGCTGCAACCACCATAGCTCGAGTCTCGAATCAGCGCTTTTCCAAAACTCAGCCCAGTATCTGAATTACTATACCCCCTGTATTCCTGCGAAAATGCTTTCGATGCGGGATGGCCTGCTCAACGGATCCCAAAAAGGTACTGAATCAAGGCTCGAGCTACCCCACCGACATTTTTACTGCCGCATAGCAAGAATAGCCCTGCCACCGCACGCGACTGTGCGCGCGAAACCTTCGTTGCAGCTCGAAATATCCTCGTGGTCTCTTGGCGCGGAGCAAAACTTCCGTCAAAGGACTTGATTTTGGGATACCTTCAAACTATCCGCTACAGGACCATCGCGTCTACCAGCAGTTTTCATGTTGCATCTAGCGGGTGTACTCGGAAGGTCTTCGAAAATTCGATCCTTTGACGCAAGATTTGCCCCCGGCGGCGCGCGAGTGCGCCGGTATCGCGAAATCTACCGTCCCACACCCCCAACCCGCGCAAAACCGGACGGGCATTCCATCCAGCCGCGGGCGCGAGAAGCGAGCCGTGCGTTACGGCGGCGACCTGCACGACAACGCGCTACGGCGGCGGCAACCCACACAAAAACGGGGCCGCTGCCAAAGCAACGGCCCCGCCCAAACGATGCGCTACATCAGCTTGCGGAAGAGGTTCTTGATATCCTCGACGCTCGCATCGCGCGGATTGCCGGGTGCGCAGGCGTCGGCATGAGCGGACTCGGAGAGGAAGTCGAGGTCCTCTTCCTTGAGACCGTCCACCTTCGTGGGAATGCCCACATCCTGCCCGAGCTTGGCCACGGCAGCCACAGCGGCAGCGCGGTACTCGTCCTGCGACATGTCGTCAACGCCCGCAACGCCCATGGCGCGAGCGATCTCGCGATACTTCTCGCCCGTTTCGGAAGCGTTGTACTCCATCACGATGGGCAGCGCCATGGCGCAGGCGACACCGTGCGGTGTGTCGTAGACCGCGCCGAGGGTATGGGCCATGGAATGCGCGATGCCAAGCCCGACGTTGGAGAAGCCCATGCCCGCGATGTACTCGGCAAGGGCCATGCCCTCGCGGCCGCTGCCCGGTTCGCCGCTCTTGGCCTCGGCCACGGCGTCGCGCAGGTTCTGAGCGATCAAGTGGATGGCCTCGAGGTGGAACATGTCCGTCATCGCCCATGCCGCCTTCGTGGTGTAGCCCTCGATGGCATGGGTGAGCGCGTCCATGCCGGTCGCAGCCGTAAGGCCCACAGGCATGGTGGCCATCATGTCGGGATCGACGACGGCAACCACGGGCATGTCATGCGGGTCAACGCAGACGAACTTGCGCTTGCGCTCAACGTCGGTGATGACGTAGTTGATCGTGACCTCGGCCGCGGTACCTGCCGTGGTGGGAACGGCAATGATCGGCGTGCACGGGCTCTTGGTGGGAGCAACGCCCTCGAGCGAGCGCACGTCCTCGAACTCGGGGTTGGCGATGATGATACCGATGGCCTTCGAGGTGTCCATGGACGACCCGCCACCGATGGCGACGATGCAATCGGCGCCCGAAGCCTTGAAGGCCTCGACGCCATGCTGAACGTTCTCGATCGTGGGGTTGGGCTTGATATCGGAGTAGACCTCATAGGGAACCTGGGCAGCATCGAGGAGGTCGGTCACCTTGGCCGTGATGCCGAACTTCACGAGGTCGGGGTCGGAGGCAACGAAGGCTTTCTTGAAGCCGCGGGCCGCGATCTCGTTCGGGATCTCGGCGATTGCACCCGATCCGTGATACGACGTCTCGTTGAGCATGATGCGCTGAACCATTGGGGTCTCCTCTCTACGCCGACGTGCGATACGCCGCGCCGGCAAACCTCAGGGCGTACCCGCGCCCCGAATACGATTTCAATCTACCCGAACGCCCCTTCGCCTATTCCGCCGCGCCGGGCCACGAGCGCTACAATGGGGCCGTTGGAAACGCGTTCATAGGAGGTATCCATGTCCTTCGCCGACCTCACCCGCGCGCGCTATTCGTGCCGCTCCTACGAGGACCGCGCTATCGAGCCCGAGAAGCTCGCTGCAGTGGTGGAAGCGTGCCGCATCGCCCCTTCCGCCCACAACAACCACCCTACCCGAATCGTTATTTGCGACACTCCCGAGCTAAAGGAGAAGGCGGCGCACGCCGCCAACAGGTTCGCTAAAGACGGCAGCGTCTTCGGTGCGCCCGTGGTCATCCTCGCCTGCGCGCGCACCGAAGATGCCTGGGTACGCCGGAACGACGGCATGAACTCGTCGCTCATCGATACCTCGATCGTGGTCGACGAGATGATGATGCAGGCAACCGAGCTCGGCTTGGGAACCTGCTGGGTTTGCATGTTCGACCCTGAGATCGCACGCCAGGAGTTCGGCCTTCCCGAAGGGGTCGAGCCGATATCGATGCTCACCATGGGCTATCCAGCGGACGAAATCGCCGAACCCGAGAAGCGAGAAGCCCGCTGCATCTCCCTGGAGCAGTTCTGCGACGTGACGCGCTAGCGTAGACGAAGCCTGGCAGGGGCCGGAGAAAGCCGCCGGCACTCCGCCCCCTGCCTGTGGGCCTAGAGACCCATCTCTTCCTTGAGACGGGCGAGCTCCGCGTCAACGGCCGCCGTCGATGCAGAATCGGCGTACTTCTTCTCTAGCTCGGCGGCAGCGTCCGCCGGCTCCGAAGAGAGCTTGCTCATGGCGTTGGAGCGGTCGAGCATCTCATCGGCCTTCGCCTCCATGCGGTCGAACGCGCTCATGGCACCGGCCGCGCGGTCGCCTGCGGAGGACATCTTGTTGACCTTGTCCTGGGTCTTCGCCACGGCGACCTTCGCCTTGATGGCCTCGCGCCGGCTCTTCAGCTGCTCGATATCACCCACGAGCTTGTCGTGCATCTCGCGCATCTTGGTTGCATTCTCGTGCGCGGCCTCCGCGGCAGCGCGCAGCCCCTCGCCCTTCGTTACGAGCTGCTGCTTCTTTGCCAAAAACGTTCGAGCATCGTCTTCATTGCCCGCCTCGAGCGCCGCGCGGGCGAGACCGTCGTACTTCGAGATGTCGGCCTCGTTCTCCTTGACCTGCCGCTCGGTGCGCGCCTCCTCCGCCATGACGCCGGCAGTCTCCTGCTTGACCTCGGCGAGCGACTCGGTGAGGTCGCGGAGGTACTGGTCGACCATCTTGGATGGATCCTCGGCTCGGTCGAGCAAATCGTTCACATTTGCCTTGATGATATCGGTAAAGCGGTCGAGCATGCCCATGTGCACTCCTTTGACTCTTCGCCGGGCCCACCCCGACGCTTCGGCGCCCATGGGCGCCGTCTTGTACCTTCTACCCCCAGAGCGGGTACAGCATCACGCGCCGTCTCAGTCTTTCGGATCCTGGTACTTCTTCTCCAAATCTTCGAGGTCCTGATCGCCGAACGTCTCGAGCGGCGTGTTGAGCACCTCTTCCATGCGCTTGGCTTCCCGCTCCTTCGATGCTCGGTAGTTCTTCACCCCAAAGAACACGAGCCCGGCCACGATGACCACCGCTGCGCAAACGGCGACATACGCCACAGGCGATGTCGTGCGGCTCATGATGCGCGCTCCCGTGTCCTCGAAAGCCCGCGCGAAGATCTCGTCTTCGGATATCGAATAGTCTTGGTAGTACCTGTCGAGATAATCGGCGAGAATCCCGATCGCTTCGTCATCCATCACGGTCTTGGCTTGGCTACCAACCGTATAGCCGCAATTGAACGACCCGTTGCCATCGTCGCAGAACACGAGGAGGAAGCCCGCTTCGTCGTCGAAGACCTCATCGTACAGCTCGTCGGCGCGCTGGGAGAGCGCCTCGGTCGAGGTCTCGCTCCCATTGGGAAGGATCCACACGAACGGCTGCACGCCCGTCTCATCCTGGAAGGCGTCAAGCCCGCGCTCGATCGTTCCCGAGCTATAGATCCAGCCCCCATCTTCATCGCGATAATGCTGAGAGAGCTGGGTGGTAACCGCGCTAGCGGGCAGCGCCTCGCGATCAACCGTTGATGCGGAGATGTCTGCGCTCATGGCGGTAGACGTGCACGATGTCAAGCGAGTCGCAACGGTACCGAGAAGCGCCATGAGCACGACGGCGGCGAGCGCCGCCACGATGATCGAAGCGCAACCGCATCCCGGGCCAGCCGAATCCCCGCCAGAACCCCTCCCGGAGCCCCCGGAACCGCGCCCCATGCCGTAGCCGGCCATGAACGGCCAGAAGCTACCGCCACCGTAAGGGCGCGGACCATGCCAACGCGGCGCGCCGAAACCGCCCCCGAATCCGCCGAAGCGGGGGCCGCCCGAACGACCGCTCCTGCCGTGACCGCCTCCCCCGGAGAAGCCTCCCGAAGATCTGCCTCCGCCGGAGAACCCTCCGCTGCGGCCACCGCCTCCCGACCTGCCGCCAGACCTGCCCATACGCATCCCTTCGCCGTCATTCTTCATGCAATGTCATTGGTTCCATTATGCCCAAAGGGAGCGGGAAAGGCGCAATCGAACGTGCACCCCCTTTTGGCAGGCAAAGCACCCCTAGCCACGACATGGAACGCTCGCACCCCTCGACATGAAAAAAGGCACCGTCCGATGGGCGGTGCCTTTCGCCTGCGAAGCGCTTACCTCGCAAGTTGAAGCATATGCTAGTCCAGATCGTCCACGCCGAAGTTGTCGAGCGGCGCGAAGGGATCGGCAACCGGGGTGACGGGCGCGGGCTCGGGAGCCGGGGTAACCACCGGGGCAGACTGAAGCGCCGGAGCGGCAGCCGCAGCGGCGGAGCCAACGGGCAGCGAAGAAGCCATGAGCTCGGGCGGGAAGGAGTTCTGAGCATCGTCCATGAAGTGCTGGAGCAGCTTCAGGTACTCCTCCTTGAACTCCTCGCGGGAAGCCTTGAGACGATCGATCTCCTTCAGCTCCTCCTGCTTCTCCTGCAGGGCCTGGCGGATGACGTCGCGCGCCTTGGCATCGGCCTCGTTGCAGATGTGGTCGGCATTCTGCTGAGCCTCGGCAACGATGGCGTCCGCCGTCTGCTGAGCAGCGATGAGGGCCGCGGAAATCTGACGCTCGGAGGCGCCCATGCTCGACGGCTGCTGCACCGGCGCGGGCGCGGCAATCGTCTGAGCCTGCGCGTTCGCAAGCTGGTCCTGAGCATCGGCGAGCTGCTGCTCGGTCGCCGTCAGGCGATTCTTGAGATCGACGATCTTGGCAAGCATCGCGTCGACCTCGGTAGCGAGCTGCTCGAGGAAGACATCGACCTCAGCGGGATCGTAGCCGCGCTTGGCCTCGGAAAACGTCTGAGCCTGAATGTCGGCGGGTGTGATTGCCATGAGCACTCCTTTTCATCGCACGCAGGACCTTGCCCCGCTTGCGCCTAGACACTGCATCCTAAACGATTATACCTATTACCAGCCTCGACACGAGATTCAACGCAAGAACCGCAATAACGGGAGAGAAATCGAGGCCGCCCACCGGAGGGATAAACCGACGGAAGAGGCCCAGATAGGGCTCGCAAAGCGATTGAAGCACCATGCCGATATCGTGCACCAAGCTACCCTCGCGAATCGGGAACCACGAGAGCAGGATATAGACGATGATGAGCATCTCGTAGAAATCGACGAGTGTAACGACGAGCTGCGCGACCGAGTAGGCGTTCAAGGTGAAAGTCGGAATCGTCAAGCACCCCCGCCTATTTGAGGAAACCGTCGTCGCGGAGCTTTGCAAGATCGGAGTCTTTAACCTCACAACCCTGGGGAAGCACCATGAACACGCGGTCGCCCACCTCTTTGACGGAAGCGCCGAGGCCGCAGGCGAAACCATAGCTGAAATCGAGAACGCGCTTGGCTACCTCTGTGCGCACGCCCACGAAGACAAGCGCCACGGGCTGCTTGGTGCGCACGCGACGCACGACGGTCTCAACGTCGTCGTAGCTCTCCGGGCGCAGCACGTATGCCGGCAGCTGGGGAGTCGCGTTCAAGATAGAGCTTGCATGCCGGTCGATGGCTGCAGCCTCAGGGGCCGGGGCGGCCGCAGCGTGCTCGCGCACCGAGGTAGCGTAGCTCGAGGGCGTATCGTAGGCCCCGGGACGATAGGAATCCTGGCTCCGGGCGGGAGGATTGTACGTGGTGGCATGACGGTCCGCATCGCCCACGAGCTGGCCTGAGCGCGTGTAGACCGCGACGGACTCCGCCTCGCCGCGACGGGTCTGCCCGAGCATGCCGTTCGAAGGCTCTGCGGGTTGCGCGGCATAACCGCCGCTATAGCCCTGCGCGCCATAGGCGTCTTCCGTGGTCTGGTAGTCGTCCTGATAATCGCCGTCATAGTAATCGTTATAGCCGTCACCCTCGTCATAGCCGTCTTGGCCGTAGGAAGCTTGACCTTGGCCGAAGGGGAGCCGACTCTTGATGTCGTCTAAGAAGCCCATCTCTCAACCTCTCTGCATGCTGCGATTCGTGTACGGTTGCAGGTCTGAGTTGGCCTGACCTGCTTATCGTACCAGAACTGCCCTATTCTAGGCCCTTGTACCCCGCAAGATGCGGCAACGATTCCTAAAATGCCCCTCCCAATGCAATGTTCACACTCATGCTTGCCACATGCGCATGCGCCAGCGTGCAAGGAGCGGCTATGCGCCTACGCGAGCGCGAAGGACGGATTGAACGCGACCCTACCGAGCCTGATGAGCGTGGACCCTTCCTCGATAGCCGCCTCGAAGTCCTCGCTCATACCGCAGGAGAGCTCGGCAAGGTCGACCGAGGGGTAGGATGCGGCCAACTCGTCGCGCAGATCGCGTAGGCCGGCAAACGTCTCGTGAGCGCAGCGAACATCTCCACGGGGAGCCATCGTCATGAGACCGGTGATGCGAATGCCCGGGAGCTGCGCGAGCTGGGAGAATGCATTTCGCAGGTCATCGGGGGCAAACCCTGACTTCGATGCCTCGCCCGAGACGTTCACCTCGATGAGAACCGGCTGCGGGCCGGCCAGCTCCCCCGCCTCGACGCGGCGTGCGGCACGGGAGGAAACCGCCTCGGCAAGGTGAAGCGAGCTGATGGAATGGATGCACGCGGCGCGACCGAGCACGGCGTTGATCTTGTTGGTCTGCAGGTTGCCGATCATATCGAATCTAAGATCGCGAGCATCGGCACCGGCAACGCACCCGTCCTCGCCGGCAAGCACGGAAAGCCCCTCGAGCTTACGCACGAGTTCCTGCGGCCGGTTCTCGCCAAAGAAGCGATACCCCGCATCGATGGCAGCGACCACCTGCGGCACGTCGACCGTCTTGGAGACGGCCATCACCTTCACCGAGCCGGCCTTGCGCCCGCTCCGCGCAAGCGCCGCATCGACCCGCTCCATGATCGCCTCGCGCCGACGTGCGACGGCCTCGCGATACGCATCTAGCTCAGACATACCATGCACCTCTTGTCGTCGATAACCTCCCCATACTACCGCAGAGCGCGACCCTGCGAAGAGGATCGCGCTCGAACGCGCAATGTTTACGGTTTTGATGAGCACCGACTCCGCATGGAGGTGCGCGCGGCACCCGTTCGGCGGGCGAGGCACTCGGATGCTTACTCAGCCGGCATGGTTTCTGCAGACCTTACTCAGCGGGCGAGACTCCTGCGGCGCCCTCGATGAGCTCGCACACGCGTTGATCGAGCTCGTCGCGCGGGATGCGCGCCACGCAGAGCGCATCGGATGCTGGGTCGAGAAACGCGCCCTCTCCCGCCGGAACCCTCATCCCCTCGAGCTCGTCCTCATCGAAGGTGGCGATTTCCATCTGGTTCCACCTCTGGCCGGTGAGCAGGAACAGGATGCGCGCGGCCGCGTCGATGCTGTACTGTGCGCACCGGTCGAGATAGCGCGACGCCATGATTACACGGCGCAGGTCGTCGTATGAGCTGTCGTCGCTCCCCTCGCCGAGATCGATGGCCGCCATGCGATTGTACGAACGGAAGAACTCTTCGTAGACGCCGTGAGCAGACTCCTCCTGCTCGCTCAGCTCGCGCAAAAGACCGAGGTCGTTCAGCACGAGCACCGAGGCGGCCGTTCCCATGACCCTATAGACGGTCTTCGCCTCTTCCTCAACGAGCTCGATAAGCTCTGCCGGAAGCTCGATATCGGCCGAGACCCGCAGCTTTGCCGCACGTGCGGTGCGACGGACCTTATCGCACATGCGCTGCAGGCAGAAATCGGTATAGATGATGGTCTGGAGAAGTCTGAAATCCGATGCAACCGGCCCTTGGGTAGCGATGAGGTTGTAGCAGACCGCCTCGAGGTTCGCGCAGCGCGCATCGATCTGGTACGTCTTCTCCCGCGTTGCGCCCGCGAGCTTCTTGTCTCCCGAGATGAATGCACGCACGGCATCGTGGAGGGCGAGGTCTATCGTCTCGTAGATCGAGAGCATCTCGTGGCGTGCCTCCACGAGCTGGCGATGGTACAGCTTTCGCATGGTCTACTCCTTACAAGCCAAACCGAATACAAGCAGGTCAAATACACCAGGGGCGGCAGCGCGGCCCGGCTCGCGCAGCGAATCGCCGCAGGCGGGCATGGCGCAACGCCCCCACCTCACTCTACGTGGCGCATGTAAGGAATGTGTAAGGAGCCGTTCGGCACCCGGCAAACGGTCGGGGGCACCGGGTCAGCGCATCACCGCGACCGCAGCATGACGCCCGCAGGAGCCGTTCTCGGCACGATAGGAGTAGAAGCGGTCGTTGTGGCGAACGGTGGAAAGACACGTATCAAGAACCGAGCCTTCCGCCAAACCGGCGCGAACGAGTGCCTGCGTGATGGCGCGCGCAAGGTCGAGCATCCGCGGGCCCGACGGGTTGATATCGGTGAACCGCTGGGAGAACTGCTCGATGAGCTCAGCGGAGACCTCGTATTCATCACCCAGGATGTGCGGGCCAATATATGCACGCATATCGCTCGGTGCGCAGCCCGTGGCCTCACCCAATGCCCGCGCCGCCGTTCCGGCGATTTCCGCATACGTGCCCCGCCAGCCCGAATGGACGACGGCGAAACCGCCCGGGCAGACAACGATCACGGGAACGCAGTCGGCAAAGCACAGCAGCACCGGTACGCCCGGAACGGTGCACACGACGGCATCGGCGCCCGCAGTTGCCTCAGCGCGAGCCTCACCAAGCGCTGCCGCATCCGAAGAGGACACGGTCACGACATGGTCGCCGTGGACCTGGCTGGGAACGATAAGGCGGTCGAGCGCCTCCTCGCATCCGAGCGCTGCAAGCACGCGGCGCCGGTTCTCCTGGACCGCCTCGGGCGCATCACCCACATGGCTTCCCAAATTCAATGAGGCATAAGGGGGCTTCGAAACTCCGCCCGTCCGCTCGATGAATCCGAATGCAACCGGGCCTTCGAGGGACCCCACCAACGCAACGCCCGTGTCGTTTACCAAACGTTCAAGCTCCTGCATAGCGCCTCCCCAAGCGCGAGTCCATGTGTTCTGTTCATTCTACATGCCATCCAGTGCGGCGGCCCATACGACATCCCACGCGGCCTTCTACAAGGCAGCTCACACGACATCTCTTGCGGCGACCTACGAGGTAGCCTGCATGGCATCTTATGCGGGGCTTATAGGACAAAAAGTGTGTCTCGATAGAACACATGTCCT